>Ga0207659_10001682_pt1 | contig 13129 bp, 15 predicted proteins | sample KBSM43metaG_FD_184330 | JGI IMG/M metagenome (GOLD analysis project Ga0207659, IMG submission 184330) | Miscanthus rhizosphere microbial communities from Kellogg Biological Station, Michigan, USA - KBS M4-3 metaG (SPAdes) (version 2) | ecosystem: Host-associated > Plants > Roots > Rhizosphere >...
GAACGGGATGTTCGACCGATCGCGCACCTCGCGCGGATTCCCTCGCGCGACGATTCCTTTCGCGACTTTGTCCAGCACGATGCAACTGTCAGCCACCAGAAAAATGCTTGGCAGCTCGTGGGTGACGATGACGATCGTGATGCCGAGGTCGCGGCTCAACGTGAGAATCAGTTGATCCAGCTCGTAGGCGCTAATCGGATCGAGCCCGGCAGAGGGTTCGTCGAAGAACAGCAGGTCCGGTTCGAGCATCATCGCTCGCGCGATCCCTGCCCGCTTCTTCATGCCGCCGGAAATTTCTCCAGGCAGATGTCCGGCAAACGCGCCCAGGCCGACGAGGTCGAGCTTCGCCTGGACCAGGTCCTCCACCAGGTGGCCTCGAACCGGCGTCCACGTGGTCAGCGGGAGCGCAAGATTTTCCGCCAGAGTCATCGAGCTGAATAGCGCCCCCGACTGAAAGAGGACACCGAATCGCGGCACCCCTTCATACTGATGCGGCGTTCCGATGCCATCGATGTCGATCGTGCCCGACAGCGGCTGGTCGAGACCGATCAGGTAGCGGAGCAGCGTGCTCTTGCCGCTGCCGGATCCGCCCAGAATGGTGAACACCGAGCCGCGCTGCACGTCGAAAGTGACGTGCTCCATCAGCACCCGCGAGCCCCAACCGATGCGGAGGTCGTTGACGACGATGTGTGGCCGCGGGTCAGGCATCGTCACAGGCCCATCAGCGCGAAGAAAAAGGTGAACACCGAGCTGATCACGATGACGCCGAAGATCGAGAGGACGACGGCGGTCGTCGTTCGCGCGCCGACTGCTGCTGCGCCGCCTTGCGTCGCCAGCCCCTGGCCGCACGCGATCAGCCCGATCGCCAGCGCCAGGAACGGAGTCTTGATCAGCCCTTCGAGGAAGTTCGTTCCCGTGATCGCGTCGGCCGTGGCCATCACATACGCCCGCGCCGACATGTCGGTGAGGAAGGTGGTGGCGACCAGTCCTCCAAGAAGCGCCAGCACATCGCCGATCCACGTGAGCACCGGAACGGCGAGGACGAGGGCGACGCAACGAGGCACGACCAGCCATCGCACCGGATCGAATCCCATGGAGCGCAGCGCATCGATCTCTTCCGAGACTTTCATCGTCGCAATCTCGGAGGCGAGCCCGGCACCGGATCGGCCGGCGACGACGATCGCCGTGACCAGCGGACCCAGCTCGCGGAAATGTGCGACGACGACCAGTTCCGGGACGTAGACGGTGACGCCAAATCGGCCAAGTTGTGAGACGCCGAGGAAACCGATGATCAAGCCGACCAGAAGGTTCGCGGCGCCCGTCACCGCCAGTCCGTCTGCTCCGATGACCTGTATCAGATGCGGCACCGAGCGCCAGTCGACCGAACTCGGCGCAGCGACCGCTTGCGGCACCGCCACCGCGTCGTGGCCGATGAAGTCGAGGCCGCGCGTCAGCGCGCGTGGCAATGAATCGGCAATGGATCCGAGGCGCCCCAGGATCGTGCGGCGACGCGGCGCGACCGGCGCCTTGACCGTTCGACGCTGCCGATACAGCGCGATCAGTCGCGCGGCTTTCGGGTTGTGCGCCTCGACGACCTGCGTGCGGGGGCCAGTCGCTTCGACGCGATCGAGGAGCCTGGCCAGTTGCACGGCGCCTGTTCCGTCGATATCGACGACATCCGCCAGTTCGAGCTCGACGGTGCGGCAACCGGTCAGCGCGGTTTCAGCGGTCGCGATCGCACTGGCGGCGATACGCGCGTGGGGAAGGTCGAACGGCCCCGTGGGAATCAGACGGGCGCGGTCGCCTTCGCGGTGGGCTCGGACGGCAACGTCCATTCGTCTTGATCTCCAGGTGTCGGCGGCACACCTGAGCAACCCGCGTACCGCGCCGTCGGCCCCTTCGCTAACTACACTACCTGCACGAGTTCAAGGTTTCTCGGCCCCAGGGTCCTCACGACAGACGTACGACGCGGGACCACTGGCTCCGAAATGATGGGGCAACGCGTTGTTCACGGAGGGGCTTGGTGTTGATTGGCTTCGGATGAGCTGTCAGCGAATGTCGCCTGGACGGCACTCCTAAAGAGCGCCGTCCAGGCGTTGAGGACTTGAGGATCGCGAGCGTTCGATTAGTTGACGAGCGTCACCGAGAATTCCAGAGTGTTGCCGTTGCCGCTGACTTTGACTGCGTAAACGCCCGGCCCATCGTTGCCGAACATGTCCGCACCGTCACCGGTTGTAAACTTCCAATTTGCGTGATAGTTGCAGCTCTCACCGTTTCTGTTTATGTCGGCAGATCTGAAGAATCCATTCGCATTCGAGATCTCGATGTGAGCAACGTAGCCAAAATCGCCTTCGAAGTTGATCTGCGCGGTCGAGTGATCGGTGATCTTGTTGTTGCCGACGACCTCGCCAAAGGGCGCCGCGCTGGCGCAGGGATTCCAGATTATTTCAGCGCAGTTCACGACGATCGTCTCGCTGTTGCAGACGGTCTTGTCGGGATTGCCGCCGGATCCGGGCTGCGTCACGCACACCTGCAGTGAATAGGTGCCGTTGCTCAGTCCGTTGCGGGTGAACGTGGCATCGTAGGTCTTGATGCGGCTGCCAAACGTCCAGCCGCCGGGCACATTGCCGGGCAGAATATTGTAGGACTGCTGGACAACCACGGCATTGCTTGCATCGGTCAACTTCTCGGTCACCACGGCGCCCGCGGCCGCGGTCGTGGTGATGGTGTAGTCAGCGCTCACATTCCCATCGGGACAAGTGACTGTCGGAGTTCCAAACACAACTGCCAGCGCCGTTCCGGCCGCCCAGACGGCGACGCCAGTTGCCAGCGCCATCGTGATGGCGATACCGGCCTTCCTCATCTTCTCCACCCTCTGAACCGATGACCGTTCATCGGCCATCGTTAATTCGTTGATTCAGCAATGGGAAGACCGCGGCCGAGGAGGGCACGAACCCGTATACCGGCGGGCAGCGATGAGCAATTACGGGCTGGTGTGATGGCTGCGGAATGCCGGAGTATCTGGCCCAGTGAGGATTAGGTTCTCCACATTGACGCGACAAATGCGCCAGGAGCCAGCTAAGATCACGACGTGCCGCCGAAACAATCAGAACGCTACGTCCACACGATCTGGAGTTCCGGAGGTCAATGCTGCTGCCTCATGATGACCGCATCGCTTCCGCTCGGTTATCACGTTCAACTGTGCGAGGCCGACCACCCGATCCTTGTGCTGCGTGTGAAAGATCTGACCGAGGCCGCAGTCGTTGCCTTGGAACTCCGGGACAAATACGCCCACGAACCCACCCATCCATCCTGACCGTGGGCGCGACCGTCAGCGCCGCATCAGTGTTTCTTTGGTCTTTTCCATCGTGAACACCAACGACTCGCGCGGGATGCTCGTGACGAATGGACCGATCAGCCAGCCGAATCCCGTCGGAATTCCGCGCGTCAAGGTGATCGCTTCGCACTGAAGAAAGACTCCGCCGTCGCGTTCGAGAAACCGCCAGTAGGTGTACAGCCGCCAAAGGTATCCGCCGTCGTGTCCAACAGGTAACTCGCGCTCTTGCGGTGTGTCGGGACTCTCCACCTCCGCAACCCGCAGGCTGTAGATCCGGCTTTGCGCGCGATCCGGCGCAGGACGAGTGAACCGCGCCTCGTTGTCCGTGTTGATCACGACGGTGATCACTTTTTTCATCTGGAAGCGCAAGAACGCCTGGAAGACGTCGCCGTTGCGCGATACGAGTTTCGACCGCGCCACGCGGGGCTGGTAGATTTCGGCGTGATGGTCGTAGTCCTGCAACAGGCTGAGCGCCTGTTCCACCGTCGCGCCGGGAATAAAGAACGTCCCGACCCAGTGGTGAATCAAGCCGCCAGGTACATCGATCGATTTGCCCGCTTCCTGCGCCACGACACGCTCGATCCAGAGTTCACCGCGATTCAGCTCGGTCAGTCTCGCCTTCCGGTCCGGCTCGCGAAGGCGGTCAACGCGCAGGAATGGATCGCCGGGCATCTGCGCTTCCGCAACTTTCACGTAGCGATCGAACGCGGCAATCGTGCGAGGCTGCAGGTCGGCAGCCGCGGCCGCAGTCGAAATCAGACAGAGCCAGACGACGGTGACGGCCACGGATCTTCGCGCCATGGTGTGCCTCTTTACGATGAACGCGGAGCTCGCCGAGAACGCCGAGACTCGGAATGAAATTCCAGTACTGCTTTTGCGGGTACGCTCCACTTAGTCCGGCCTACTTCGTCGGTACCAGGCGCTTTAGCTCCTCGTCAAAGTGCTGGACGACGATGATGTTGGGCGGTACGGCCGTGGGATCGGCGCTCGCCGCTTTGATCATCAGAAAGCGTTGGCCGTCGGGCGAGACATCGTACGACCGATTGGGATTTCCGCCTCCGGTGTAGTAACGCGGCTCGAGCAGCTTTTTCGGGGCCAGGGAATTCCACGTCGTCGGCGTGGCTTCGACTGGTGCGCCCATCAGGGCGCCGTCCGCGCCCAAGAAGAACAGCTCCTTGCCACTGAGAGCCCAGGCCGGTCGCGTGCCACCCGAGGTCGAGATCAGATATTCGGCGACACTCGTGTTCGGAAACGGCCTTACCCAGATTTCGGATTGACCCGATCTATTGGATTCGTAGGCCAGCCAGTGCCCGTCGGGTGAGATAGCTCCACGCTGCTCGTCGAACGGCGTCTGCAGCAGGGGCGTCACGCGCTGGCTTCCGTCGAGCGTCAGCCGCATCAAGTCGCGGCCCGTCGTCGGCGTCAATTCGGTCAGCACGACCTGCTTGCCATCGGAAGAGATGCTGGTGGGCCATTGGTTATTGGCACTGGTGGTCAGCTGCTGGGCGGAGCCCGTCTCATTGACCGCCTTCCACCATAGGTTCAACGCTCCACCCGATTGCGAGCTGAACACGATTCGATGACTGTCCGGCGTCCACACAGGGAACGTGTCCACGCCCGGATCGAAAGTCAATTGCCTGAGGTCACCACCTCGCACCAGATCCCAGACCCAGATATCGCCCTCTTGATCCGTAATGGCGAGCGCGAGCTGCTTGCCGTCGGGTGAAATGCGCGGCGCTTCATAGGAGCGCGTGGGCGCCGCGATCCGCTCTTCCTTGCCCGTGCGATCAACCCACACGAGTGTGCGCGTGCGTGCCGACCGGCTCCCCACCGTCACATCTACGTACACCAGCGTTCCGTCACGGGCGACCCCGAACTCGCCCGCACCAGACCTCGTCGTGACCAACCGCGGCACGACGGGGACTGCGGACCCGCGGACCGCGAGCGTTTTCAGATCGAACGGTACGGCCCGCAGCGTCCCCGCCGCGACGTAGACAAGATGGCCGCTCTCAGCGTAGTGCGCGTCGAGCCCACCCCGGACGAGGATCGTGGACGTCTGCGTGCGGAGATCGAGTGCCGCGACAGACGCGTTATCCGGTCCGCCGGTCTGCGCGGTGATCGTGAAGAGGAGCACGCGACCGCCTGGCAGGATCTCGGGCCACAGGTGATCGACTTCATCGCGTTGATGATCCGGTCGAGTCTCGACCGCAGGCGTCCCGCCGTTCGCCGAGACGCGCTGCAGGCCGGTACTCGGATTGTTTGTCGCGAAGACAATCGTGTCGTCAGGCAGCCACGTCGCGCCCTGCGGCGCGCCGTCCAGTGTCGTCAATTGAATTGACGGCCCGCCGGAGATGGCCACCTTCTTGAGCGTGTTCAGACCTTCGACAAAGCCGACCGATTGGCCGTCTGGCGAAACGAACGGTTCTCGAATCTGCCCAGTCGCGATGACCACCGGCTCGAGCGCGTCAAGCGAACGCACGAACAGCTGCGTCCCGTTGTTGCCGACATAGACGACGCGCGAGCCGTCTGGAGAGATCGCGAGGTCCCGGTCATTGCCGTTGATGGTGAGCGCGGCCGGGCCAGTGGCCGCCAGGTTCGTGCGTGTAACGCGCGGTGCTGCCGGCCGCGCGAGCCACGAGCCTGTGACGGCGACCGCCGCACCGATGACAACAGCTGACACGCCGGCGAGCGCGAGCCACGGCCAGAGCGGCGCACTCAAAGAGACTGTGGGCCCGGCGATTGGCTCGGGGGCGCCCGTCAGCAGATCGTCGATCTGAACTCTCGCCTCGCCGATAGCCTGCAGTCGGCGTCTCGGATCCTTCTCGAGACACCGACCCACCAGCCGCCTCAGCGCGGCGGGCGTTCCGGCCGGCATGGCTTGCCAGTTCGGGTCTGTCTTCAGGACGGAGGCGAGCACGTCTGACATCAACTCGCCCTCGAAGGTTCGTTGACCGGTCAGCATCTCGAACAGCACGCAGCCGTACGCCCAGATGTCCGCGCGCCTGTCGATGACTTTGCCCCGCGCCTGTTCTGGTGACATGTACGCGGCGGTGCCGAGAATCACACCGACTCCCGTCATCATGGCCGGCGTGGTGATCGTCGGTGACTGCGACACCAACCCGCCCGGCGCACCAGACCCTTCGAGCGCCTTCGCCAGGCCGAAGTCCAACACCTTCACCGTGCCGTCGGGCCGAAGCTTGATGTTTGCGGGTTTGAGATCGCGGTGGATGATCCCGTGCTCGTGCGCCGCCTCCAGGGCTTCGGCGACCTGCCTGGCGATGGGCAACGCCTCGTCCAGCGCGATCGCGCCGCGGCACAACCGTTGCGCCAGATCCTCACCTTCGACGAGCTCCATGACGAGGGCGTGCACGCCGTCCGAATCCTCGAGGCCGTGAATGTGCGCGATGTTCGGATGGTTGAGGGAGGCGAGTACCTGCGCCTCGCGCTGAAAGCGTGCGAGCCGGTCGGAGTCGTTCGCGAACAGATCAGGAAGGACTTTGATCGCGACGTCGCGATTGAGCTTCGTGTCGCGTGCGCGATAGACCTCGCCCATTCCGCCTTCGCCGATCGGCGCGACGATTTCGTACGGGCCGAGACGAGTGCCGGCAACAAGGGGCATGGAACTCCAGATCAGCCAGAAGCGCTCATTGTACTAGCTGATCTCTGGACCTTCGCGGTGCGAGACGCCTGCCCAACGGCACGTGTCGTAACTTACCGGCCATCTATCCGTTCGATCGTGCGGCCGCAAATGTCAATCGATTGGCCCGTCCAGTCACTCGCCGTCTGCCAGGTCGATGGTCCAATCAGGGTCATGTTTGGACGTTCTACACCAGCCCCGATTACCTCGGAAACGCTCAACACCCTCCTCAGCCAGCTGTGTCGGCTGGAGCGCGGCTTACCACATCGAGGCCCACGCGGCAAAGTCGCCGATCGACCGATTCGTTACCGCGAACGTGTTGGCGTTGATAACCACCGGACCCAATGGTGAGATCGTCTTGCTGGTGCTGGCAAAGGCGATCGGAAGCGAGTTCCACGCCGCGCCCGTCAGCGCGATGTCCTGTCGTCCGTCGCCGTTGAAGTCGCCGACGAGTACTTGCACACCGCTGGTGGTCGACCACACCGCGAAGTTACCAACGCCCGGGTTCGCTACGGTGAAGCTCGATCCGTTTGAAACGGCCACCGGCAGCGTCCCCCATCCGGGCACGCCGGTCAGAGCGATGTCGGCGGTACCGTTGCCGCTGAAATCTCCGACCACGCGGACAACACTGGTTGCGGATGACCACGCCGCAAAGTCACCGACCGGAGCATTGATCACCGGTGAACATCCCGGCCCCGGCCGACAGCATCATCGGGACCGTCGCCCAGCCCGCCGGCCCTGACAGCGCAAGGTCCGTGATGTGATCGCCGTTGAAATCGCCGACGAGGATCTGCGCGCCAGGCGCGGCGGACCATAGCCCGAAGTCCCCGACGTTGATGTATCTGACCTGGAACTGTCCATTACCGAGCGACCGCGCCCACGGCAGCAGAGAGGACCCTGGTTGAATCAGCAGGATGTCGGACATGCCGTCACCGTCAAAGTCGCCGGCAAAAGCGCGCGTCCCGATGACAGAGGCTCGTAACTGGAAGAAGTCCGCTACCGACTCGACGGTCTCGTGAAATCCGCCCGTCGCATCTGAGAACGCAACTGGAATCACACCCCATGTCGCCACGCCCACCAGCGCGATATCCGAGCCGCCGTCGCCGTCGAAATCGCCGACCAGCGCCTGCGCTTCACCTTCCTCAGCGAACATTGGAAACATGGTGAGGTCCACGATGTTGACGACGGTGAAGCCGCCAGTACCGTCTGACAGGGCAACTGGAATTGATCCCCAGCCCTTGCCTCTCACCAATGCGATATCAGTGAGTCCGTCACGGTTGAAATCGCCGGCAAGCTTGGCAACGCCCGGCCCGGACGCGAGGCCGGGAAAATCGCCAGCGCTCTGATTGAGGACCGCGAACGAACCGTCGCCGTTCGACAGCGCGACCGGAATCGTGTTCCAGCCGGCCACTCCCGTCAGGGCAATGTCCGATTTCTGAGCAAAGCACAACGGAACCGGAAGTCTCGACGAAGCCGCGAATTTCCGGTGCGTGCTGCCGTAACGAGATTCCGAAAACGACAGTCAGTAACCCGCCTTCGGCTCCCACAGCTCGATCTTGTTGCCCTCAGGGTCTACCACCCACGCAAACTTCCCGTTGAAATCTGACGAGACTTTCGATTCGACGTCGACACCGAGCGCACGCAACTGGGCCAGCATCCGGTCGAGGTCCCGGACGCGATAGTTGACCATGAAGGTCGCTTGACTCGGCGCGAAGTACTTGCTGTCGGATCGAAACAACGACCACGCCGTGGTGCCCACACGCGATGAGTCGTTCCGTTCGCGCCACTCGAAGACCGAGAACTCCCGGCCATCCCTCATCGCAATCCCCAGCTTCTCTCGGTACCAAGCACCGAGCGCCTTCGGGTCGCGGGCCTTGAAGAAAACGCCCCCAATACCAGTCACACGCTCCGCCGGCAGCCCTGCTGAATCCGGCTTCTGCGCGGCGGCCAGCAGACCACTGACAAAGCCGACCATGAAGACTGAAGTAATGATATTGGCTCTCACAGAAACCTCCAGCGACGCCTTAGCGTTCGTTGAACGAACTGCAGGACGTCCAGCATGTCTCGGCCGAACTGGCAAGGCCCGCAGCATAACGCGAATCCAGCGGACAACGTTCTTGAAACTCCGAGACTCTCAATCCAGAGTTACTCTGCTAAACTCCGCGCGCTGGAGGGTTCGTATGAGCAGTTCCGTTGACTCACTGCAAGAGCAAATCCGTCGGTGGATTCTGCTGATCGGTGTCGCACAGATCCTGTTCGGGTGTCTGGTTGGTTTCATTCCGCCGACCGCGGTCGGCTGGTTCCGGGGGATCGTCATGGCGCACATCGAGTTCACCGCGAACGGCGTCCTGATGATCGTCGTGGGCCTGCTCGCCCGCGAAATGCGGCTGGGTGCAATGGCGCTGAAGATCTGGTTTGCCACGCTGGTTGTGGGCACCTGGACGAATGGCCTGGCCGGATTGTTCGGCGCGTTCGCCGGCCAATCGTCGCCCTTGATGCCGACCTTAAACGAGAAGTTTCCGGCGCCCGGCGGGTTGGACAATCCGATCGTCACTGGCCTTCTGGTCGTCTGCGGCCTCACGATCGTGGCGGCGCTGGTACTCACACTTGCAGGCTTGGCCATGGGATCGCGCGCGCCGTCAAGCGCCGCGCGCGAAGTGGTTGTGTAACAGTCCGTAAGCGTGAAGTTCAGTCGTCGGCTCCAAAGCGCTGAAAGAAAACGCGGGTATCCGTCCTACGAAACCAGAGTGCCTGCGATCCCCGCAGCGCCGTCGTGAAGGAAGGAAAAGAATGGACGGGTTCAAGAGACTTCTGTCACGCGCAAAGAACATCAGACGAGAGACATCGAATCGCAACAAGAGATACACGGTTGCGGTGCCGATATTGATGATTCTCACTGGATTGGTGTTCACTTTCACCGCTCGAGCTCAGAGTGCCGAGCCCTTCAGGTTTGGCTTGGCGGCGACTTCAACGACATGCTTCTCGAATGCGTCGGCAACGGTTACCGTTTTTCCCAAGGAGGAAACCCGGGGAGTGGATACCTTGGATTTGAAGGCCGAGGGGCTGCCGCCGAATACAAGCTTTACCGTCTTCCTGACTGAACTCGCTGCCTTCCCTTTCGGCGGGTCCGAGTATATCGCCGAGTTTACGACGAATGCGGCAGGCAGAGGGTCTGTGCGCGTGGATGCCGTGATCCAGGAGGCTTTCGCATTTGACGGGATCACTCACGTCCGCAAGGAGCTGAAAAACGTTGTCGTGTGGTTCGCCGACCCAAAGGACGATGACGTTTGTTTCGGACCTGGGGGCGGACCGAACACGCCTTTCGATGGAGACGGCGAGGCTGGAGCGACGGTGTTGTCCTCGAAGAACCCCCTACCGAACGCGCCTCGTCCTTAGCAATCTTCGACGGCTATGTGACCTGCGGGTCGGGTTTGAGTCCAAGCCTTTTCGGCCTCGCCTTTCGGGCACGACTCCACCCGGCCCGCAAGGCCGTCAGCCGGATAATGCCGGCGTTAGGCCGATGAGACCGGCCAATTTCAAGGTTTTCGTCAACGCGGAAGAAGGGCAATGGCTGATCTCAGTGTCACGATGCGATGTCCGATGTGTGCGGTCGTGGTAACGGAATGGATGCCCACCGACCGCTGCATCGTTGTGTGGGAATGCACGGGCTGCCACGCCGCGATCCGACCGAAACCCGGCGACTGCTGCGTCTACTGCTCGTATGGGGACAAGCGGTGTCCGTTCATTCAGGACGACGTTGCATGCCCCGATAGCTAAACGGCGTCAGCGACTCTCAAGCTTCATTTCCCGACAGCGGCGGCGATTCTCAGGGAGGCGCGCTGCTAATTAAAATGGCCTTCTTGCTGTCGAGCCTCCTGTACGCATTCGGCCTTGTCGCCGCGGTTGCTGCGCTCGCACTTATGCGGCCCATTTCATCGCTCGGACTGGGTACGCGGCGGCGAGCCGTCGTCACTTGGCTGCTAGCCACTGCCGGCGGTGTCGGCACGCTGGCATGGCCGACGCACCAGACTCGCGTGGCATCGCCGGTCGGCCGGCTCGATCAGATCGTTCCCATCTACCAATTCAGCGAAGTGCACGAGACCACTATCGAGGCGTCCCCCGGACGCACCTACCGCACCATTTGTGCCGTCACCGTGAACGAGATCGCGCTACTGCGGACGCTGACATTCATTCGGCGCTTCGGACTGCCAGGGCCCCACAGCATTCTCAATCCTCCAGGCGACAAGCCGTTCTGCGAGGTTGCGCTGAGCAGTGGCTTCTATCTGCTCGCGGATGAGCCACCGAGTGAAATGGTTTTCGGCACGTTTGTGGCGGCGCCGAAGGCCGCACAGGCGAACCCGCCGCCCCAGATTACGGCCGCGACATTCGCCGGGATTCACTCGGCGGGCTTTGCCATCGCTGTCATGAATTTTCGGCTGCGATCCATTGGGTCGAGTCGGACGCGGCTGACGACGGAGACGCGCGTATTCGCAACCGACGCGACGATTCGCTGGCGTTTCGCGGCATACTGGCGTGTCATCTATCCTGGCAGCTCAATCATCCGCATGATGTGGTTGCGAGCGATCAAACGGAGCGCAGAGTTGCCCGCGGCCTCCAACTAGCATGTGGATGGATTCCATGCTCGCCTCAATCAAGCGGCTTAGGATTGAGCTCGTAACAGGCGCCGTCGCCGCGGCCCTGAGTGTTGCATGTGCAGGAAGTTCGTCAACGGCTCCCTCCACGAAGCCAGTGACGCTGCACGGAGAAGTCAGCGACCTCATCGGAGACGCGGTTCCAGTTGCTGGCGTCTCGAATCCCCCGGACCTTATTCACGGAACTGTTGATATCGTTGCCGGGAACGTTGCCTTCACGGTGCAGTTGGCGCCGGCCACCTTCAACCGTCAGACAACGGGGGTCTTGATCGATCTCGATACTGATAGGAATCCATCGACGGGGATCTCAGGCGTTGGCGGCTTCGGGATCGATTACGTCGTATCGCTCTGGGCACCTACAAACCAAGTGATGATTCAAAAGGCCCTGGCGAACGGCGCCTGTACTGCGGCAGCGAACCAGTGCTACACGACCGTGGGTACGGCCTCTCTCACTGTCACCACAGACGGCGTGCAGGCGACCGTGCCGCTGGCGCTGCTGGGGAGTACTGATGGAAGGCTGAATTTCCGCGTGTTTGGTTATTATGTCGCGTCCTTATCGTCAGGGAACCCAGCGATCCTCACCGATGTCATGTCGGATGCAACACTTCCCCCAGGAAGTGTCCAGTAAGTTGCTGTTAGCTCAACTATTTATTTGCCTGTAAAGCAAATTACCTAATTGTTTGTTACTATCACGCTCCGTTGTCGTCGTCTAGCACCCGACTCCACCGTCGCAAGTTCTGGGAAGCTGGCGCGTTGCGGTGCGTGCTCATCACCACCAAAAACCCCGACACCTTGACGGTCCATGTCTTCAATGGCGACAGCCCGGTCTGCATGGAGCGCTGTGCGGATGCCGACGAAGCCGCGGTCCTGGCCGAGCGTTTCTGGCGGTTGTTCGTAGATCGTGCTACATAGCCCTTCCAGTCCTGGTCCAGCGTGAATCACAACGAAGCCGACCACCCACCTGTCCGCACTGTCAATCCCAGCGCCTGAACCGCGTCGGACTCGTGCTCGATGCCACGTACTTTCGCTGCGACGACTGCAACGAGGTGTGTTCAAGGTTCGTCGGCCGACATCGCCCGACATCTGACCTCCTTCTTCCTCGGCTTGTCGGAAACTCACTCGTCAGTGATTCGTCCTGCCCTTCGCGTCTCCTCCGCCCATTGACGATGTCAAGTTGCCGGCAAGCTACCGGCGGATGCTGAATACGCTCGCTGTCGTCGCGATGAGGAGCAAAAATACCACGGTCGTGTGATGGTGGGACTACGGCACGCGGCCACCCAGCTTCGTAGGAAGAGCGGCCTCGGTTCGAGCACTCGCGATACTGCTGAATTGCTTGGCGTGTCGCACCAGCGTGTCGATCAGTTCTCTCATGAAAGACGCCGTCGCCGCAGCGGATGATCTGTCGTCGAGCTGACGTGATTCCCGCCGCATCCTGGGAAAAATCCAGAAAACGAAAACCCGCGCAAGTGATTCTGACGCTGCCAACTCAGTCGTCTGACAGCA
>Ga0207659_10001685_pt1 | contig 13117 bp, 9 predicted proteins | sample KBSM43metaG_FD_184330 | JGI IMG/M metagenome (GOLD analysis project Ga0207659, IMG submission 184330) | Miscanthus rhizosphere microbial communities from Kellogg Biological Station, Michigan, USA - KBS M4-3 metaG (SPAdes) (version 2) | ecosystem: Host-associated > Plants > Roots > Rhizosphere >...
ATGCCAGAATCATTTACCGTGCGGCCGGCCGCGCGCGCCGACGTCGCCGCGATACTCGCCATGATCCGTGAGCTCGCCGAATACGAGCACCTCACCCATCTGTGCACCGCTACCGTGGCGCACCTCGAGCAGGAGTTGTTCGGCACGGACGCCACCGCCGAAGCGCTGATTGCGGTGAGTGACGACGAGCCGGCCGGCTATGCCATCTACTTCCACAATTTATCGACGTTCCTCGGCCGCAAAGGACTTTACCTCGAGGACCTTTACGTGCGCCCCGCGCACCGTCACAACGGTTGCGGACGCGCGTTGCTGATCGCCGTCGCGCGCATTGCGGCCGAGCGCAACTGCGCACGCTTTGAATGGATGGCGCTCGACTGGAACACGTCGGCAATCGACTTCTACGAAAAACTCGGCGCGGCGCAAATGAAGGAATGGCGCTTGTTGCGCGTAACGGGCGACGCGCTACGCAAGCTCGCGGCGATGCGTTGAACGAAGCGCATCGCTGCTCAGAAATTATGCGGGCTGCGGGATGCTCGCTGTTTGCCTGTCGACTGACTTTCGATAAATTGCTGCGCCGCTCCAACGATGAATCCCAGCGCGAACGCCCTCAATAGCCGTGCGTACGGCGAACCATTCCGCCAGCGGACATTCATCGCGGTTGGTGCCGGTCGGGTTAACCTCGGGAAATCGTCGAGAGCCGACGCTGTTGCAACGGCAACCTTGCGCTCGCCGGCCGACGGGTGGACGCTTACCGGCTTGCGCGCATCGGCGGACCTTTGCGGATTGCGCCGCCCCGAGTAGGCGACGGTGAACTCGGCGCCTAGCAGAAAGATCTGGGTCGAGTAGTAGATCCAGAGCATGAGCACTACGAATGGCCCCGCAGCGCCGAACGCGGTCGCGACGTCGCTTTTGCCTATGTACAGGCCGATGAGAAATTTCCCGATCTCGAACAACAGCGCCGTAATCGCAGCGCCCACCCAAACATCGCGCCAACTTGTTTTTGCGTTGGGCAACACCTTGTAAATCATTCCGAACAGCGCGGTGATGACCGCGAAGGAAATCCCGAAAGTCATTACGTGCAGCACCGCCTCCATGCTGGCGAACATGACGGTGCCGAGCGCCGCCACTGCCGCGCTCAAAGCAAGCGATACGGCAAGCAGAAACCCGACGAACAAAACCATGCCAAAAGACAACAGGCGAGATCGGATCAGGTTGACGATGCCGCTGCCTACGCGCGGCGGGGCCTTCCAGATGCGGTCGAGATCGTCCTGCAATTCCACGAAAGCAGTCGTCGCGCCGAGCAGCAGCGCGCCAACGCCGACGACCAGGCCCACCACTCCGCTGCCAAAATCACTGGTGCTTTCGAGTATGTCGTTGATCGCGGCACCGCCGGTTTCGCCCAGCAGGCCGCCAAGCTGTCCCATCAGCGCTTCCTGCGCAGCGTCGCGACCGAAAAAAAGCCCCGCGACCGCAATCGCGATAATGAGCAGTGGTGCAAGTGAAAAAGCGGTGTAATACGCGAGCGCCGCCCCCATGCTGGGCGCACGGTCGTCTTTCCACCCGCTAATGGCCTGCTTGAACAGCGTCCAGGATTGGCCGATTGAAATCACAGCGCCTCATGCCAACGGGAACAATGCGAAAACACTACAGTGCCGCACCGTGCCGGCGTATCGGGCGTTCGCTTATTGCAGTGTAGGCAAGGTCCGACCTGGCATAGATGCCACCGGCCTGCGCTCCGCATTTACTGATCTCCGCGTTCGATCATCATCGCATCGCCATAGCTGAAAAAGCGATAACGCTGCGCCACGGCGTGCGCGTATGCGCGTCGAATGTTATCCACGCCCGCAAACGCCGAAACCAGCATCAGCAGCGTCGAGCGCGGCAGATGAAAATTCGTGAGCAGCCGGTCGACGACCCGGAAGCGGTAGCCCGGCAGGATAAACAGCCGCGTTTCCGCGCTGCCCGGCTGCAAAGCGCCGGCGGCGGCCGCCGATTCAAGCGCGCGCAGACTCGTCGTGCCCACCGCGACCACCCTGCCGCCAGCCGCACGCGCATGCGCGATCGCATCCACCGTCGCCTGCGGCAAGGCATACCATTCGGCGTGCATCGTGTGCTCGTCCAGATTTTCCACCCGCACCGGCTGGAACGTGCCGGCGCCGACGTGCAGCGTGACCCACGCGATCGTAACACCGTTCGCCTTCAGCGTCGCGAGCATCGCGTCGTCGAAATGCAGGCCCGCAGTCGGCGCCGCTACCGCGCCCGGAGTTCGCGCGTAGACCGTCTGGTAGCGCGCGTCGTCATCGGTGTCGGCCGCATGCGTGATGTAGGGCGGCAGCGGCGCGCTGCCGGCGCGCTCGAGCAGCGCGAGCACGTCAGTGCAGTCGAGAAAGCGCAGCTCGAAAAATTCACCCGCGCGGCCGAGCACCTGCGCGATCGCGCCGTGAGACAGCAGCAAACGTGACCCCGCGCGCGGCGTCTTGCTCGCGCGCACCTGCACGAGCGCGCGGTCATGGTCGAGCACGCGTTCGACCAACACTTCGACCTGGCCGCCGGTCTCTTTGCGTCCGGTCAGCCGCGCCTTGATCACGCGCGTGTCGTTCATCACCAGCACGTCGCCCGCCTTGAGCAAATTCGGCAAGTCGCGGAACTGCCGGTCGGCGAGCTCGCCGCTGCGCCCGTCGAGATGCAGAAGGCGGCTCGCGGCGCGTTCAACCGCGGGATGTTGTGCGATCAGCGCCGGCGGCAGTTCGTAGTCGAAATCGGAGAGTTTCAAAGCCTGACCACTGAGAATTAGAGGAGGCTCAAGAGAATGAAAACCAATTGCGCCAGCCAACGGTGCAGTTAATCAGCGCTTGGGAATGTCTGCTGGTCCGGGAGGGGCTAACACATTTTGCTCTGAAACCCGCATGGATGCTTGGTCAATCGAGACCATAGGCACGATATACCCCAATATATACCCCATTACGTTCTCCCCCCGCTCACGTTTGCCTGGCTGCTTTGCGTGCAAGCACCTCTAACAATGCGCTCCGGCCGACAATGAGCAACCGATTTTCCGACGGCGGGTAATGACGGCTTGTGAGAAATCGAGTTTTTCAACAGAATAGGTCGGCATGAGGAGGAAGACATACCAGACCATGGTGGGCAGGGCGATGCAAGAACTGCCTAAAATCTGCTGATGTGATGGGCCGCTAGGCTAGCGTTCGACCGGCGAACGCGATACCGACACGCGAGGGGAGAACCGTTGGACCCGAAGATCGCTGATTTCGTCAGTGTAAGCGATGTCAGCACCTTGGTTTGGTTAATCCTGGTGAGCGCTACTGTTCTTGCGATTCCCGCGTCACTGTTACTCGTTAGCCGATACCGCACCGTAGTCGCACGCGAAATTTCCCGCGCTATTGCCCACGAGGCAGCGGTAGTCGACCGACGGGTTGCCGAACGCACGGATCCGCCTTCGCTGCCTTTGACCATCGCTGTTGCCGGTTCAGGACAGTCGGTTCGAGACAGTCCGGACGCCGAACGTTTTTTCACGCAGGTCAGGCGACGCACCCATGCGAGCGCGTGGGTGTATGCAATCGCGGGTGCGGCTTTCGCCGCAGTGATGACTTACGCATGGCTGGTCGTCACCAAAGACGACGTGCGGGTCGGCACCAAGATATTGACATTGTTCTGGTCCTACTTCTGGCCAACGGTGCTGGCTTTCGCGCTTGTCATTACCACTAGCAGCAGGGCGCGCCTGGCCGCACTGGGCGGTTATGGCGTGGTCTGGTTAGCTATCGGCGCGTGGGGATTGCCCCGCAACCCGGATCTGACATTGTGGCAGTTGATGCTTTACTGGCTGATTGTCGCGACGCCACCGACGCTGATGCTGGCAGCTGTAATGTTTCCCCGCGTGCGGCCGGTCGGACCACTCGTTCTGCCAATGGTTGCGCTGCTACTCGCTGGGCTCGTGATCCTGGCGGCGTTCGTTTGGATTGGAGAAACCGGCCGCAGACTGGTGGCTGAGTCCATTAGCCTTCTGCCCCAAGACACACTGCCGGTGTTCTGGGCTCTGGTTCTCAGCGCAGCGGCACTGCCCCCGTTGCTTGGCTGGCGTCGCTTCAGCGGCACGGCGCACCGCTATCAGCGTCGCGAACTGTCCGATGAAGGCCTGCAGATCGACTCGATTTTTCTGTTCTTTGCCGTCGTTCAGTCGCTGTCCTTGATTAAATCCATGCCCTTTGGCTTCCTGGCCGGCGTCTTCGCCATGGTCGCGTTTCGCGCTGTCGTCGCTACCGGTATGCGCGCTGCCAAACGCCCTACGTCCAGCTCGCGCCCAGTGAACTTGCTGCTCCTGCGTGTATTTGCGCTCGGTCGCCGCAGCGAGCGATTGTTCTCCGTGCTGCAACGTGCCTGGCTTCGCCAAGGCAGCATTGCCATGATCGCCGGTCCTGATCTTGCCGCCAGCGCCCTGGAACCACAAAAAGCCGTGCAGTTCATGCTTGGAAACCTGCGGGAGCAGTTCGTAGGGAATGCAGCGCAACTCGACGATCGATTCAGGTCGATGGACCGGTTTGCGCTGCCCGACGGGCGCTACCGCATCAATGAGTTCTACTGCCACGCCAATATGTGGCAGCGGGTCATGCAGCGTCTCGTCGCCGAAAGCGACGTTGTGCTGATGGATCTGAGATCATTCTCCCCCAAGAATCAGGGTTGCGTCTTCGAGCTCGCCCAGCTGATCGACATCTTCGATTTGCGCCGCATCCTGTTTGTAATTGATCGAACAACCGACCGTGCGTTCCTGGAGGAAATGCTCAAGGACATGTGGGGTCGCGCGAGCGCGACTTCCCCGAACCGCTCGTTGCCCGCACCGACCGCTACGCTGTTCCATTGCGAACAAAGTGCCGAGCGTGTGCTTGACCCATTGCTCCGACAGCTGTTCGCGTTTTCTCAAAAGTCCCACGCCGAGGCTGACAGCTACCGCTAAGACCGTACATTCGCCATGAGATCCAATAGCTGCTATTACAGCTTAAACCGTTACTGCCCACCACCAATGGATTGGATTGGATGTTACTGGACTTGCTTATGGTGCCGGGAGGGGGAATCGAACCCGATGCGGGTGGGGATTCCAGTCAGTTGGGAGCATCGCATTGCCGCTTGAAATCGCCCCTCGAATCTACCAGAAATCCGCTTAGATTCGCGTCAGAAACCGTTATGCAGTGCGCTGCGCGCGCGTAAGCGGCCCCCAATAGCGGAAAGCGGGTTGACGCGCTTTGTGGATGGAATTTCCCGCGCGGGTTGCCGAACGCCACATATGCGGCCATGCTCGACGACATCATGTCCAAAAGTTAAACTCGACAACATGAAGGCTTTATTGCAACAACTCGGCCAACTCGCTCGAATGCACAGCGAGCGCGGCTTTTCCGATCAAAACTTGGAAGCCGCACGACGCCGAATTCTCGAAGGCGCTCCCGATCATTTCATCGACGGACTACGACGCCTCGTAGGCCAGAATCTAAAAGGCGAAATGCCTGACGCCGCGTTTGAGCAAGACCTGGAAGCCCTTCTCGCAAGAAGACCGGCACCGCCGTTCATTCCCTAGGCGTGCCGGGAGACCAGCACGCTCGCTGGAATAGTCCCCGAGCTTGCATGGGAATCTCGAATCGCCGCTTAGGTAATAGACTACCGACATCCCATACATGTATGATGTGCTAGCGCGACGCAATAAGCATCAGCCTGGTCTCCAGTGACACGGCCCGGCGTCGCCGGTTACTTGTCGATCTTGGTGATCTTGTTGCCCTGAATTCCGAGGCCGGCCATCAACCCCTTCTGGCTGAAGATGAACGCGTAGATGTCGTCTTTCGCGGACGTCGTCGTCGTCGATTTCGCCTTGCCCTCGTCCATGACGACCACGGTCGGGCCCACGCCCACCTCGAAGCCCTCGGCATTGCCGAGCTGCGAGAGCGCGCCTTCGTTCATGAAGAACATCGCGTAGCCATACTGCTGCGCGCCTATCTGCAGTCCGGACGAAATGCCCGCGGTGCTGTAGTACCCGGCAGCCTTCCCGCCCTTGAGCAGCGCACCCTCGCCGTATTGTCCGCCAATTCCCAGTCCGGCCTTCGTGATGCTCGGAAAGACCAGGACGGCGACCGCTTTTCCTCCGAGCTCCTTGGCCTTGGGTACTTTGGCGTAGAGCTGGCTGAGGGCCGCCCGCGAGTCGCTGCTCAACTTGGCCGCCGAGCCGCCCTTGCCGTCGTCCGCCGCAATCGAAGCAGTAGCTACGAGCGCCATCAGGGCGCCAGCCAGAATACCGGTCCATTTTTTTGCGTGCATGCTTGTGCTCCTTCTCGGTTTGCTACGTGCTGTATCCCGGAAATTTCCGGGGGCTGGTAACGACCTCATGTCGGCTCCCTGGTCGTCAATACGGGGGATTGACCACGATGTACTACACTGCCCGGGCGGACATGGACGTCGCGCGCCCGTAGGGACACCCAAATTATTCTCCAAAACCACTCCGCCGGGCTATTGGACTTTAGTCCCAGAAAGCGGTGTTCTCGTACTGCATCGGAGCCCCCGCCTCATCGGTACTGCCACGCAATGCAGAAAACTAATGGTTTGCACCCCGGCCACGAGCGCAAGCCGAGCCCACCCATTGGCTCTGGCCAAGACCCATACATTCGAGTATCAAGCCACCTGATACAGATCCACCCGCCGCGCCGGCGACGGGGCGGCGGCTGGGCGCCCTTCGCGTTACCTGTTATCGGGGCTGATGAAATGCGCCGTCTGCGGGAACAATATGATTATCGAATCGCATGGCGTCGGAAATAAAAAGAACCCGCGTCGAATGCACCGGTATGTGTGCGGGTTTAATCATAATCGCGGTGCGAGCGCTTGCAGCAATGCGCACAAGATCAAAATGCAGACGCTCGACGCGCACGCACTTGACGCAATCGAGCAGAAGGTTCTCCGGCCCGACGTCTTGCTCAAAGCAGCGCGACGGGCGTCGGCGATGATTCGCAAGCGCTCGGGGGAGCAACCCGATCTGGACGCACGGTTGCGCAAGGAGCTGGCGAAAACCGAACGCTAGCGCGACCGGCTGGTCGAAGCGGTAGCGAACGGTGCCGGCGAATCAAGCGCTCTGCTCGCTGCATTGGGCGAACGTGAGACGCGCATCAAAGCGATAAGCAGCGAACTCGCCCGATGCTGCGCTGCGGCATTGCCCGACAACGCGCTGAGCAATAAGCGTCTCGAAAAAGAACTCCTCGCTCTCGCTCAGCGTTGGCGCGAGTGGTTCCTATCGAATCAGGTTGAGCGTGCGCGTGCAGCGATTCGAGCGCTCATGGTCGAGCCGATAGTCTTCGAGCCCCATAGCGCAGGGTACACGCTCAGGGGGCGCTCGAAAATAGGCGCGCTCTTCGAAGCGCAAGAGGGACTATCGCAACGCTGGTGCCGGGAGGGGGAATCGAACCCCCACACCATTGCTGGCGCGGGATTTTGAGTCCCGTGCGTCTACCAATTCCGCCATCCCGGCAATAAGGTGCGGCTTGAACGGCAAACAACCTGTCCGTTCGAACCTGCATACCTGAAACGGCGGCTTCGCCGTCCGTATCCAGGCAGGATTATCGCGCATTTCCCCCGCGCCCCACAACCTGCGCGGCGTCATAGCCCGCTGCTGCGTATACCCTAGCGCCGTCCAATCACCAGCATCGCGACGACGCAGTTCCTGCGCCGCGGCATCAATCTAGGAGCTTCGCGCTAAATTATTTCTTTTCGCCCGCAACCACGTAAGCCCATAGCGCATCGATCTCTTCGGGTTTGAGCAGGCTTTCCCACGGCGGCATGCTGTTTTTGCCTTTGGCTACCGAGTTGCGAAAGCGGCCATCCTGATCTTTGGGAAACGTCAAGAGATCGAATGCGCCCTCGGGATTTTTCATGCGCACGCCATGGCACGGCGCACAGTGTCGCGCGTACGTATCCGCGCCCTGCTTGATTTGCTCCGCGGGAAAATCCTGCGCGTGTGCGCTCAATGCAAGCGCCAACAGAATTTCCGCCACACTAATTTGAAGTTCTATTTTTTTCATGAAATAGTTACAAACAGTAATCTGCTTTGGTCAAAAAAAAATCCCACCGGCCTTGACCGGTGGGATCGTTGTGAAGCTAACCGGTCTCGTGCCTACTCTATCAGCGCAAACGTCCACACCGTGCCGGCAGGCAGTACCTTCCCCGCGGTTTCGCGCCTGGCCGATGTGCCGCCGCCCAGACCCGAGAATACGGAGACGTACTGCTTGCCTTTGTACGTGTAGGTGATGGGCTGCGAGTTCACACCCGACGGCGTCTTGAACTGCCACAGCACCTTGCCGGTGGCTTCATCCAGCGCCGCGAAGTCGCCCGCAGTGTTGCCGGTAAACACCAGGCCGCCCGCGGTGACCATCGCGCCCGACCAGCTTGGCAGGTCCATCAACGGTGTGCGCCAGGCGGGCTTGCCTGTCATCGGTAGCACCGCACCCCAGTAGCCCCACGGTTTGGTCGTGTCGCGGTCCTTGGTGGTGTTAGTGACGCCCATATAACGCTCACCCGGCTTGTACTCCGGCAGATCCTTGTTCAACTGGTAAATCGCGGTTTCCTCAAGCATCGAGAAATAGAGTCGCTCCGTGGCGGGATTGAAGGCCATTGGCATCAAGTTCTTGCCGCCGGTCCAGCGCGGCTCGATCTCAACCTGTTCGCCCGCGCGCAGGCGCTTCGCGACGTCAGTCTCAACTACGCGGCCCGTCTTTAGATCCACGCCGGTCGCCCAGTTGGTCTTCACATACGGGTTTCCGGCGAGCACTTGGCCCGTTGCGCGGTCGAGCACGTACATCAGGCCGTTGCGGTCAGCATGCATCAGGACCTTACGCTTCTGGCCATTGATGGTGAGATCGCCCAGCACGTTTTCATTGTTGCCGTCGAAGTCATAAGTTTCTGCCGGCGTCCATTGGTAGTGCCATGCGATTTCGCCGGTCTTCGGACGGATAGCGATCACCGAAGCCACCCACAGGTTGTCGCCGGGACGCGCTTTCCAGGTCCACGGACCGCCGTTGCTGGTGCCCCAGTAGGACAGATCAAGTTCCGGATCGTACGAGCCGGTAATCCACGTCGAGGCACCGCCGCGCTTGTACGAATCGTCCTGCGGCCAGGTCGAATAAGCTTTTTCCGTCGGATCCGGTGTGGTGTGGCGACGCCATATTTCATTGCCGCTTTGCGCGTCGAGGCCCACCACGAAGCCACGCACGCCGAACTCGCCGCCGGTCATGCCGCTCATCACGACGCCGTTAACCACGCTGGGTGCGCTGGTGATGGAATAACCTTCCTTCCATTCAGCGATCTTGGATTTCCACACCTGTTTGCCGGTCTTGGCGTCCAGCGCATAGACGTGCGCATCGAGCGCGGCTACGTACACCTTGCCGTCAAACAGCGCGACCCCGCGGTTGTTCAGGCCGCAGCACACCACGCGCGGCACGGCGGGATCCCATTCGATGTCGTAATTCCACAATTGGCGACCCGTGCCGATGTCGATAGCGATCACGCGCTTGACGTTGGCTGCATACATCACGCCGTTGTAAACAAACGGCTGTCCTTGCTCGCCATATTCGTTGCCGAGCGAGGCGCTCCACACCGGCACCAGCCTCTTGACGGTATTTTTGTTGATTTGATCCAGCTTGCTGTAACGCTGCTGGTGATACCCCATGCCATAGGTCAGTACATTGTCGGTGCTGCCGCCGTTGCCGTCCCTGGTAAGTTCCTGCTGCGTCTGTGCCTGCACGCCGGCTCCCAGCATGCACAATGCCATTCCCACCAAAACTTTTTTCATAACTCCCCCGGCTCGATTGGATGCGCGTGACATCTCATGCGCGCTATGCGGTTCGCGATACGCTGTAGAAGACCAGCGATGTTTATAGTGTAGACACTTTTCCGCTGTGCGCCTAGTTCCCGCCGCCCCGGCGGATGACTTTTATAGGGCTTAAAAAAAGATTGCGGCGACGGCTCCAAAATCAATCGGTTCCCGGCATTTCCCGCCGGACTTAATACTCGCCGCGCGAAGCTGGGCCCGAAGCGGGCGGCGCAGGGGATGGAATTGGAGCTCGCGGCGGAGTGATTTCGACCTGTGGCCTGTTTCCGCTCCTGTTCCACTCCGGTTTGTAGCCGTCGGTGAGCGTGTAGAGGAACTCCACGATGTCGTCGATTTCCCCGTTCGTAAGTTGCGGGCGCTGTTGCGGGCGGCGCTGATAGGGCGGCGTGTCGACGTCGACGTTGGCATGATATTGGGCCGGCAGATCGTCAAATTTTTTGCCCGCGGGAAACCACCGCGCCGGATCGGTATCGCGCGTGGCGTAGAACGCCACCGCGTCGCGCAGATTGTCGAAAAAACCATTGTGCATGTACGGCGCGGTGATCGTGATATTGCGCAATGTCGGCGTTTTAAAGAAGCCGCAGGTCGCGGAGTCTGTCACTGGCGGTTTGGCAGTTGTCACCGGCAGCTTGAACACCGACACCGGCACGCGCTCGCACAATCCGAGATCGAACAACGCCGCATCGGAATTTTTCGGGATGCGCGTGCTGCGCGGCAGTCCCAGCGCGCGGAAGCTAAAGTCGGTGAACAGCGATTTCTGCGGATCGCGCGACGCGACGTCGACGCTATGGCAATGCGCGCAGTTGCCTTTTTGCGGCTGGATAAATAGACTCAAGCCGCGCTGTTCCTGCGCGGTGAACTTCGCCTGCCCGCGCATCACATGATCGAATTTCGAGGTGAACGGCTGGAACACACGCGTGCGCTCAAAGGCGGCGATCGAGGCCGCCACCGCGTCCAGCGCGGCTTCTGGATTGTTGAAAATGGTTTCGCCCCACAGTTTACGAAAGGCGTCGGCGTACGCGGCTTTTGCGACCTTGGCAATCAGCGCGGGTATATCGGCGTTATTCATTTCCACCGGGTTGAACAACGGCTGCTTGGCCTGTTCTTCGAGTGTGTCGGCACGGCCGTCCCAAAAATGACCGCCCGCCGGCACGCGCTTGCCGTCCCTTTCAATGCTGCCAAAGTGCGGCGCCGTCGCGAGGTACATCACGGTAGGCGCGTCGCGCGTGCCGAACTGGTCGGACCGGCTACCCTGCGCCACCCCGATCAGCGTGTTGTTGTTGCCGGTAAAGCCGCGCCGGGGATCGTGGCACGAGGCGCAGGCCGTGCCTGCCGGTTCCGACAGGTTGGTGTCGAAAAACAGGCGCAGGCCGAGCTGCTCGCGCGGCGTCAGGGAAGACTGATCGATGGCGGCGGCGAGCGACAGGATAAACGGGTCCTGCGTCCGCGCCGGGAGCGCGAGCAGGAGAAAAAGGATGCCAGCCAAACCTCGAGCAGCCAGCGCGAGTTTCGAAAGCCGTCGCCGCGTGCATTGAAACATGGTGGCCAATGCGCAAGTTATGCCCGGCACAAATTATATCCACAGAAGGCGGCCTGGCGACCTCCGATCTTATCCACGTTTTCTAAACCAGCTTGCGCGCCACGAGTTCCGCCTTGGCATAGGCATAAAAGACCGGCGCAGCGATCACGCCCGGCAGGCCGAACGCGGCCTCCATGACGAGCATCGCGAGCAGCAGTTCCCACGCCGCGGCGTTGATTCGGGACCCGACGATACGGGCGTTGATGAAATACTCGAGCTTGTGCACCACGATCAGGAACAGCATCGAACCGACCGCGATCGGCAGTGAATAACTCAGGCTGATGACTACGATCACGGTGTTGGAAACGAGATTGCCGATGATAGGCAGCAAACCCACGACGAATGTCACCGCGATCATGGTTTTCCTCAGCGGCAGGTCAGCACCGAGAGCCGGCAGCACGCCCAGCAGGTAGACTGCGGTCAGTGCAGTATTAAGCGCCGAGATCCGGATCTGCGCGAGCACAACGCGGCTGAACGAGTCCTCAACCAGCCCGAGACAGCGCTTCAACGCGCGAGCGAGCGGACCTCCATCGCCGGAATGCGCGACTTCGCGCACCGCCACCAGCGCACCTATCACCATGCCGATCAGCGCATAGGCAAGCCCGCGGCCGACTTCACCGCCCGCCTTTCTGAGCTCCGCCGCGTGATCGCGCAGCCACTGGGCCACGCTGTCCTTCAGCGCGTCTGCGTCCGCCGGCAGGTTGTCCTGCACCCACGTTGGCATCGTCCCGCGCGCCCCGTCAATTATGTCCGCCATCTTCTGCAGCAAGTGCGCGACATGCACGCCTTCGCCGCGATAAAACGCGGTCACTCCGCCGATGAGAACGACGGCGAGCGAGAGCACGATCGCGGTGAGCACGATCACGACCACAACTCTGGCGCGTGCGGGATTGCCCTTGAGCCCGAACACGCGCGGTGCGAGCAGATGCACCAACGCATGCACGAGCAGGCCCGCGAAGAGCGCCGGCAACAAATGCAGCAGAATGGCAAGCACCAGGCCGATCGCCATCAGGACTACCGCAGCGATGTCCGCGCGCGATCCGATAACATTCTGACTCATGGCATCACCATGACCGGTTTTCCTACCATGCGCCGCTCCTCCAAAGCCGCATGTGCATCGGCGACGTTGTCGAGTGTGTAGCGCCCGGCGATCTCGATCGTTAGGCTGCCGTCGAGCAGCGCCGCGAATATCTCGTCGGCGCGCCGGCGCGTGGTCGCGGCGTCGGGCAGATGGTCGGCCAGCCGCGGCCGCGTGAGAAACAGCGAGCCTGCTTCCCCGAGCTCGATTGGGTCCAAGTCGCGCACCGATCCCGACACGCTGCCGTAAGCGACGACGAGCCCGCGCTTGCGCGTCGCGCGAAAACTGTCGCGCAAGGTGGCTTTGCCGATCGAGTCGAAGACGACGTCGACGCCGCGGCCCTGCGTCGCCGCGCGTATCGCGTCGGCGAAGTCACCGTTGTCGTAGAGCACCGCGAGATCGGCGCCGCGTTCGCGCGCGACTTGAGCTTTCGCCTGCGTGCTCGTCGTCGCAAAGACGGTGGCGCCCAGCCGCTTCGCGAGCTGGATCAGAATCTGGCCGATGCCGCCGGACGCCGCATGCACGAGGCAGGTGACGCTCGGCCCCAGGTGTCCGACGTCATGGGCGAGATAGTGCGCGGTGAATCCGTGAAACACGG
>Ga0207659_10001699_pt1 | contig 13050 bp, 10 predicted proteins | sample KBSM43metaG_FD_184330 | JGI IMG/M metagenome (GOLD analysis project Ga0207659, IMG submission 184330) | Miscanthus rhizosphere microbial communities from Kellogg Biological Station, Michigan, USA - KBS M4-3 metaG (SPAdes) (version 2) | ecosystem: Host-associated > Plants > Roots > Rhizosphere >...
GTCAGCGCGCCGCCGCCGAGCGTCCACCACTGCTCGCGTGGCGTGCGGAGCATCATCCAGTAGGGAGCGAGGGTGCGTCCGTCGAACTCCTCACGCACCGAGAAGTTGCCGTGAGTCGGAATGGCGAGCGCCGGCTGCGCGGGGAGATTCGGCTTCTTCACCGCGTAGGGGACGGGCTCGCGTCCACCGATGAACGAGGGCCAGCCGTCCTTCCACTCGAGCGGCAGGAGGAAGGTCTCGCGCCCCGTGTTGTAGTAGTCGTCGTCGTATGGCCGCGTGGCGAGGAAGATCCCCCACCACTCCCCGTTCTGCGTCTGCAGGAAGTCGGCGTGGCCGGCGGACGTGATCGGGAACGGTCGCGTCGGAGGGAGATGGCGCTGCGTGAGGATCGGGTTGACCGACGCGGGCGCGGGGACGTAGGGACCGAGAACGTTGTCGGCGCGGAAGACGACCTGGCGGTGATCGACGGCAGTGCCGCCCTCGGCGCAGCTCAGGTAGTACTTCCCGTTGATCTTGTAGATGTGCGGGCCCTCGATCCAGATCGGCTTCTGCGTGATGTCCACGCCCGCATTGATGATCTGAGTGGCTTGGCCTTTGACCTTCTTCGCCGCGACGTCGAACTCGCGGATCCAGATCGCGCGGTGTCCTTGGTACGTCGAGCCGCCGGTGGGCTCGTCGTTGTTGATGACGTACGTCTTGCCGTCGTCATCGAAGAAGATCGACGGGTCGATCCCGCCGACCTCGGGGATCCACGTCGGGTTCGACCAGGGGCCGGCGGGGTTCGTCGCCGTGACGAGGTAGTTGCCCCCGCAATCGACACACGTGTTGAGGACGTAGAACGTCCCGTCGTGGAAGTTGATCGTCGGCGCGAAGACGCCGCGCGACATGCCGAGCGAGTCGAACTTGAGCTGCTCCGGCCGGTGGATCACGTTCCCGATCTGCGTCCAGTTGACGAGATCCTTGCTGCGGAAGATCGGGATGCCGGGGAAGTAGGCGAACGTCGACCCGATCAGGTAGTAGTCGTTGCCGACGCGCGCGAGCGCCGGATCGGGATAGAACCCGGAGAGGATCGGGTTGAGGTACTCGCCCTTGCCGGCCGGGTGCACGTCGTAGACCGAGTCGTGCCCGCTGTACGCGAACCAGTCGAAGCGCGCGACCGGCGCCGCACTGGCCGGGGAAGCGGAATCTCGGCGTGCCGGCTGCTGCGCGCCAGCGACGGTGGGCAACGTGAGGAGCAGAGCAAAGAGCGGCGCGATCGTGCGCATTCGGCCTCCAGCGACGTGGTCGGTGATGTGTCGAACAACGTCGACACTGAGCTTAGTCGCCGCAAGATCGGAAGCCGCCGACGAGGTGCGCCGCGCCTGGCAGTCGGGCCGTTGCGGGCGCGATTGACACGTTCGTACAGCCGTCGCAGCGTTCGCGCATGCCACGACGCCTGCTGATCGCGCTCTGCGCGCCATTCCTCGCCACGGCGGTCCTCGCCCGGGACGTCTCCGCCCAGACAATCACCGCCACGGTCGACGCGACGGCGAGAGGCACGCCGATCTCGCCGCTGATCTACGGCATGTTCATCGAGCACGGTGGGAGCCTGCTCGAGCAAGGATTCCGCGCCGAGCTGCTGGACGACCGCAAGTTCTACTACCCCATCGGAGAGAAGGCGCCTGGAGGGCGGGGCCCCTTCCGGCGCGCCGGGCGCGGCTGGCAGGCGATGGGCGCCCCGAGCGCGGTAAGGATGGACGGTGCGCACGCGTACGCGTCGGACCACGTACCGCTCGTCACGCTCGGGGGCACCGGACCACAGGGGATCGCGCAGGACGGCATCGCGCTCAAGGGCGGCGTCGGCGTCACGGGGCGCATCGTCGTCGCGGGCGATCCCGCCGCTCGCGTCGCCGTGAGCCTGGTATGGGGTCCCGGCGCCGCGGACCGCCAGACGATCCAGCTCGCGCCGCTCACCGGTCGATGGACGACGCAGCGTCTGCAGTTCGCGTCGCGTCCGACGAGCGCCGATTCGGCGCGCCTCGAGATCGCGGGCACGGGGCGCGGCACGTTCCGCGTCGGCGCGGTGTCGCTGATGCCGGCGGACAACGTGCAGGGATTTCGGCGCGAGGTCGTCGCCGCCCTCGCGACGCTGCACTCGGGGGTCTATCGCTTTCCGGGGGGCAACTTCGTCTCCGGCCCGTACGACTGGCGCGACGCGATCGGCGATCCCGACCGGCGTGCGCCGCGCTGGGACCCGGTGTGGAGCGCGCTGCAGCCGAACGACTTCGGCCTCGACGAGTTCATGACGCTCTGCGCGCTGCTCGACGTCGCGCCGTACGTCACCGTGAACGCCGGCTTCGGCGACGCGTTCTCGGCGGCGCAGCAGGTGGAGTACGCGAACGGCGCCGCGACGACGCCTATGGGACGGCTGCGCGCGGCCAACGGACACCCGAAGCCCTACGGCATCAAGTACTGGGGGATCGGCAACGAGATGTGGGGCGACTGGCAGTTCGGCTACATGGCGCTCGACCAGTGGATCGCGAAGCAGGGGCAGTTCGCGCGCGCCATGCGCAAAGTCGATCCCTCCATCGTGCTCGTCGCTCCTGGCGCGATGCCGGACGCGATGACCGGCTCGGGGATGGCGAAGAAGCTCACCGGCCAAGCCGTCGCCGAGCCGATGGGCAAGGCCGACTGGAGTGCGGCACTGCTGTCGCGGTCGATCGACGACTTCGAGATCCTCAGCCAGCACTTCTACGTCTACGGCCCCACGCACTACGACCTGGAGCAGGGGAAGCAGGTGCCCGACGATTCATCGCTTTCGTTCGTGGAATGGTCGCGCAAGCCGGCCAACATGGTACGCGTGGCGTACGAGCACTTCCAGACGTATCGCGAGCGCATCCCGGCGATGCGGCGCAAACCGATCACGGTCGCGCTGGACGAATGGGCATACACCGGATCCCCGCCTGGCGCGTTCAAGCCGGTGCCGGCATACGCGTGGGCGCTCGATGAGCTGTTCCGGCACAGCGACGTGTTCTCGATGGGCGGATTCACCTTCGCCGGCTCGACGCTGAGCGCATCGCGCACCGACGCAGTGCTGAATCCGATCGGATTGATGTTCCAGCTCTATCACGATCACTTCGGGACGATCCCGCTCCGCGTGTCGGGCACGTCACCACAGCCCGAGCGGACGGGACGCGTGGGCGGCGAGATCCCCAACGTGAATGCCGGCAGCGCGACCTATCCACTCGACGTCGCCGCCGCGCTCTCCGCCGACGGCACGACGCTGACGGTGTCCGTCGTCAATCCATCCGATCGCCCGCAGACGCTGCGGCTCGAGCTCCGCGGCGGCACGGTGAGCAGTGGTGGCACGGTGTGGCGGATGGCGCCCGGCAGCGCGACCGCGGCGAACCTGGTGGGACGCGAGCCGCAGGTGCGTGTGGAAAGAGCTGCCGCCAGTGCGACGGAGCCGCTGGTGATTCCGGCGATCAGCGTGGGTGTGTTCGCGTTCCCCGTTCGCATCACACGCTGATCACGTAGTCTCGCAGCGCCGGAGCGTGCGGTCGACTCCTCACGAATCAGCAGCACCTGGACGCGGAACGTCCGTGCGCGAGATTGCACGCATCCTCATTCGCCCCATCCACCGAGACCATGCGCACAGCCCTCATCACCTGCCTCGCCGCGTTCGCCGCGATGACCTTCAACACGACTGCCGCTGCTCAGTCGGTTGTGGCCCCCGCTCCCGCGGGCGCCGTGCGCCACGTCGTCGTGTTCCGGTTCAAGCCCGACGCGAGCGCCGAGAAGATCCGCCAGGTCACCGAGGCGCTCGTGGCCCTCAAGGACAAGATTCCCGGCATCCTCGCGATGGAGCACGGCGTGAACAACAGCCCCGAGAAGCTCAACCAGGGGTTCACGCACGTGTTTCAGGTGACGTTCGCGAACGCTGCCGCGCGCGACGCCTACCTTCCGCACCCCGCGCACAAGGCATTCGGTAGTCTGCTCGGGAGCCTCGGCATCCTCGATGGGGTGTTCGTCGTGGACTACGCGCCCACGCCGTAGCCGTCTGCTATCGACGTCTCACGCATCCCCGCACGATGGCGAGCGCATCGCCCACCGGGCGCTCGCCGGCCGCGTCCGATGGACGGTTCGCTACGTGGAGCGTTCCAGCGTCCCCCGCCTCCGCGTACACCATCGTCGTCGAGCCGCCGCCGTCGAGATTGATCGCATCGCGCGCGCCGAGGGCACGCATGACGTCGGCGACTTCGCGCAGCGTCATGCCATCGCTGTAGGGCTTCTGCCGTCCGTCGACGACCACGAGCATGAGGCGCCGGCCGTCGCGCGCGATCCCGACCGCCGTGCGGGGATGCCGTCCGGCCGCGAAGCCGGCACCACCCGCGGTATCGAGGCCGGCGACGACCGCGCTGTCGCGCAGCAGCAGCGGACGTCCGCCGAGCGCTTCCATCGGATGGAACGGGCGCAGAGCCACCTGCGTCCGAACGCTGTCGCCCACGCGGAGTGCGAGCAGCGCCGAGCGCGCCGCGGCACCGCGACCGATCAGCACCACGTATCCCGGCCGGATCGGCACGCCGCTCATGAGCGTGTCGATCGCCACGACCCGTCCAGCTTCACGTGCGTCCACGACGACCTCGACGCCGCCGGAGAGCGTATCGGTCGCCGCGCCCCACGCGTCGTCGTAGAACGCGATGCCCGAGGGCGCAGCGCGGTTCCAGGCGGCGATCGGGAAGCCGCCGTGCGTCGTGGCGATGCTCCCGTCGACGCGGAACCGCTCGAGATGCGGCGCGCCGAGTGAGTCGAACGCGAGCACTGGCGCCGACGAAGGGCCGGTCACGACACGACCGTGTGAGACGAGCAGGTTCGTCGGCACGCCGGGCGGCGTGAAGAGAAAGAAGTCGGCGTTGACGCCGCCGGCGACGTCGGCCGATCGGCGCAGCTGCTCGAGAATGCCGGACGTCTTCTCTCGCCCGACGGCGCCGTCCGCGCCCTTCACGGCGAGCGCCGAGTAGCACGCGTCGCGGTCGACGACGAGTGCATGGATCGCCCACGGTCCCTCGGGGGCGTAGAGGAACCAGCGCGTGACGCCGGCACGGAGCGACTGCGCACGCACGGTATCGACGGCAAAGCCGACCGCCGGCACCGGCGCGGCTCGTGGCGACCGCGCGCAGCTCGACACCGCGATGGCGAGCAGGAGGAGAGGGAGGGAGAGGACCCTCACGCGGGATCGCGGCACACGACGCACCCCTACGCGAAATCGAGGTTCTGCGTGATCCGCGAGCCGTCGGCCTCGAACGCCGCCACGTATCGCTCGATCCGCTCGCGGGCCGCCGCGACGTCGCGCACACCGAGCGTGATGTTCAGCAGATCGACGTACCAGGGTGGCTTCACTCCCTCGGTGACGTAGCGCTCGACGATCTCCCGTGCGATCGGCAGCGTCGTCGACTTCGAGTCGTCGTGCACGTCGCGGTTGTCCGCCCGCCGGAGCTTCTCGTACTCCTCGGCGATCAACCGCCGGCACAGCTCCGACGTGAACGCGTCGCCCTCGTTCGCGCCGGCAGCCGGATCACCGGCCGTGAGCCGCGCGCCCTTGTGCACCCACTCCCACAGGATGCTCAGCCGGATCTCGCCGGTCGCCATGTCCTCCATGAGATAGAGGACGTCGTCGTCGCCGAAGAAATCGGCCGGCTTGAGCGCGGCGGCCTGATAGCCGCGACCGAACGCGTTGCCGTACTGCAATGCGACGCTGATCAGATCGCGCGCGCCGCGGATCGTCCGCGGCGCAGGATCGAGCCGCAGCAGAGCGCCGGCGTCCTCACGCGTGTACGTCAACCGCGAGAAGGCACGGCCCATCTGGTTCGCCTGGCCCACCTTCTCCCAGACGGGCCGGACGATGTGGACCATCTTCCAGTGCGCGACCCACTTCCCGCTCGCACCCTCGCGCTGCTCGCGCTCGGCGCCGGCGATCGCGCGCGCCATGCTGGCCTGCACACCCGCCGCGGAACCGACGGGGATGTTCGGCTCCATCCCACCCTGCCAGAGCGCGAACCGTCCGTGACGATCGGGGGTGTTCACGGCGCGGCGCACACGGTCCTCGTAGGCCTTCATGTAGCCGAAGGTCATCGTGACCGCGTCGATGTTCGGGTGCACGATCGCCGGATCCCACGACGCGGCGTCCGCCACGCTGTTGATGTAGTCCCACCGGCCGGTGTTGAAGCCGACGAAGTGGAGACCCAGCGCGGCGCGAATCTCCATCAGCTGGAACGCGGCCTCGAGCTGCTCGACGAGCACGTAGGCCTTGATCGTTCCGGTCGGTAAGCCGACGTGCCGCTCGAGCGCGTCGAGCAGATCGTTCCAGAGCGCGGCTTCCTCGGCCGTCTGGATCTTGGGGAGATAGAGGACGACGCTGCGCCCCGCTCCGCGCAGCCGCGCGTGGTTGGCGACGACGTAGAGCGCGAGATCGACGAGCGACGCGCCGAGCGACTCGCCCGACGACTGCGCGACGTGGCGATCGTCGAGATGCAGCCCGCGCGCGCGGAAGATGCGCGTCGTGAAGTCGAGCTGCGTGCGCCAGTCCGTGATGATGTCGCGCGCGAGGAACTCGCGCGCCCACGCGTTCATCTCGCCCGCGACGCGCTCGGCCGCCGTCATGAACAGGTCGGCGCGCTCGAAGGCCAGCCGCAGGTTGCGCTGGTTGTCGAGCGACATCGTGTCGACCTGTCCGAGCGCATCCTCGCCGTCGAACATCCAGCCATCGGCGCCGGAGAGGAGCGCGTAGGCGACGTTTCGGATGCTCTCGGCGGTTCGGGCGCGCGGGCGCGAGGCGGGCCCGGTGCCCTGGATCCACTGGCGCTGCAGATCGGCCGGGATGACGCCGCCGTCGAAGTTGCCGGCCCTGGCATCACGCACGGAGATGCTCGTGCCGCCGATCGTCGCATCGGCCGGCAGGAAGTCGATCGGCTCGTGCTCGCGCTGCCGCCGAGCGCGCCGGTCGATGCGCGCGCGCATGAGGGCGCGACGTCGCGCGTCGAACGGGGCGAGCGCGGCGATCGCGTCGAGCGCCGCGGGGGTGAGCACGTCGCGATAGTCGTCGAGGACGCCCGCGCGGATTCGGAGTGGGCCGATGGTGTCCACTATGCTTCGTCGAGAATCTGGCGATGCCGTTCGCGGTCGATCAGCTCGAAGAGGTATCCGTTGACCGGTTCGCGGAAGAATAGCCGCTCGAACGGTGTCGCACGCAACGGCTCGACGAGCTCACCGCCGGCGTCGACGATGCGCCGGCGAAGCGCAGGGAAGTCGTCGATCGGATGGAAGAGCGCGACGTGCCGCCCGAACTCGGCCTCGAACGGCGACACCTCGAACCCCTCGACGTAGAAGACGTGCAGCTCCTGCCCGTGACCGATGTCGAGCCAGCGCGCGTCGACCGGCGAGTTGGCCGGAACGGTCTTCCGCCGATAGCCGAGCGTCGCCTCGATGAAGCGGGTCGTCTCCTCGACGCGCTGCGTCGGGAGCGTCAGGTGCGCGAACATGCGGTCGTTCGCTCTACTCGGCGCCGCGGGCGAGCCACTTGGACCAGTAGAAGGTCATGGGCGTGTCGCCCGTGTTGGTGATGCCGTGCGACACGTTGGCGGCGCAGTACATGATGGCGCCCGGCCCAACCGGCGTGCGCACGCCGTCCACCTCGATGATGCCCGTTCCGCTCGCGACGATCATGTGCTCCTCTTCGGGATGCACGTGCGGCGGGTGCGGCGACGCGCCCGGCTCGAGCACACACATGCCGGTGCACATCGTCGCGAGCTGCTCGGTGGGACCGTTGTAGTGCACGTACGCGACGGCGCCGGGGGCGTCGCCCTCGCCGTGGAGGCGCTCGGCGGCGATGACCCCGTTCGCGAGAGTGGGGGCGCTCGTGGATGGAGCGACGTAGGTGATGTGGTCGGTCATTGGCTGCGGGGGATGCGGGGTGTGCGTGCGGAGATCGCTGATCTTCCATCGACGGGCCGTCTTTCGCCAGACAGGAAGCTAACGGCCACCGAGTCGGCGCTCACGCGCCCTCGAGGCATCGCGTGCTTGACGGGAATCCGCCTGCCGACGCATGATAGAGTCGGCGCTTCGGGGCGCCCGCGGGTCCGCGCGAAGGGCAGAGTCCACCCGTCGAAGGCTCTGGTGACGGCACATGTCTCCGTGCTGGCCAGCTTGCGGACCGCCGGCCTCAAGCATGGAGGACGTATGCCGGCTCCCCGCCCCCTGCCCGACTCGCCCGACCTCGATCAGCTGAGGAAACAGGCGAAGGATCTGCTCCGCGCCGCACGCGCCGGCGATCCCACCGCACTGAATCGGTTCCGCATTCTCCCGTCGCTGGCGCGCGCCGGCGACGACGAGCTCGCGCGCACCCCGCTCGCGCTCCACGACGCGCAGTCGGTGATCGCGCGCGAGCACGGATTCCCGTCGTGGAACGCGCTGCGCGAACGCGTCGAGGAGATGACGTTCGGCGTCGACGACGCGGTCCGCGAGCTCGTCGAAGCGGCCACCGACGGCCGGACGTCGCGCGCCGAGCGGCTGCTCGCGCTGCACCCACGCATCGCCGGCGCGAGCGTGTTCGCGGCGCTGGTGCTCGGCGATGCCGCCGCCGTCGAGGCGCACCTGGCGCGTCACCCGGCGTTCGTGCGCGAAGCCGGCGGGCCGCGTGGGTGGGAGCCGCTGCACTACGTGTGCTACGACTCCCTCGGTCGTTCGTCCGCCGCCAGTGCAGAGGGTCTCGTCGCGATCGCGCGGCGACTGCTGAAGCTCGGCGCCGATCCGAACACGCGCTTCCCCTGGCTGCATCACGGCGTGCGGCGCCCCGTGCTGTGGGGCGCGACACGCGTGACGCAGCTCCTTCCGCTCGCGGAGGTATTGCTCGACGCCGGCGCCGATCCGAACGACGGCGTCACGCTGCCGATGGCGGCGAGCGCCGGCGACATCGCGACGCTCGAGCTCATGCGCGCGCACGGCGCCAACCCCGATCAGCCATGGGCCACAGACGGCTCGGCGGCGTTGTACGCCATCCTCCACTGGTCGAGGACTCCCACCGGGGTGCAGTGGCTGCTCGAGCACGGTGCCGACGCAGATCCGGTGTTCGCCGCCAACGGCGAGACGCCGCTGCACGTCGCTGCGCAGCAGTGGGACGTCGCTCTGGTGGAAGCGCTCGTGCAGCGCGGCGCCGACGTCTCGCGCCGGCGAACCGATGGCCGAACACCGTACGCGGTGGCGGAGCTCAATGGGAACCGTGAGGTCGCCGATTGGCTGCGCGCGCACGGCGCATCGGACGAGATGCTTCCCGTGGACCGGCTCGTCGCGGCGTGCGGGCGGGGCGATCGTGCCGCGGCGGAGACGATGCTGTCCGAGCGACCGGCGCTGCGCGACGAGATCACCGACGCACACTACGCGACGCTGCACCGCGCCGCCGAGCAGGGCGATGTCGCGGTGCTCGCGCTACTGCTCGACTGCGGCTTCGACCCGAACCGGGGCGACGCGGAGATCGGCAAGACGGCGCTCCACAGCGCGGCGATGGCGGGGCGCGCCGACGCCGTGCGGCTCCTGCTCGCGCGCGGCGCGTCGCCCGACACGCGCGACCGCGAGTTCCATGGACAGCCGCTCGTGTGGGCGGCCGAAGGGTCGCGATCGCACCGAGACCGTGCGTGGGAGTATGCCGAGGTGGGACGGCTGCTGCTCGACGCGGGATCGCCGGTGGAGTGGAAGCAACCGACGGACGAACCGGCGGAAGGGGTCGCCGAGGTCCTGGCCGAGTGGCAGCGGGATCGGGGGGCGCGCGTCTCATGACACACACGATCCCGAATCCCGAGCGGAGCCCGCGGAAGCCGAGTCCCTCGATCCTCAGCGTCGGCGTGCTGTTCCTCGCGCTCGGCGTGCTCGACGTCTGGCGCGGCATCGCGCCTCTCGCGGGATCCGGCCGATTGGCCGGTGATGACGTGCAGGTGCTGGCGATCGGCGTCGCGGCGCTCGTCGGCGGGAGCTACGTGCTCCGCGGCCGGAACTGGGCGCGGTGGCTGCTCGCGGGCTGGATGGCGCTGCACGTCGTGATCAGCGCCGGGAAGCCGGCAGAGCTGGGTGCCCATCTGGTGATCTTCGGTTGCGTGGCGTTCCTGCTGTTCCGAGCGCGTGCGTCGGCGTGGTTCCGGCCGACGGCGAGCGCATGACCGACACGACATGGCGCAGCCGATGCAGGCCAAGTCTGCGCTTCAGCCTGCACCAGCATCGCCCGGCGCGATTCGCCGAACGTCGAGAACGAGGATAGGTGGTGGCGACACGACAGCCAGCGGACTCGCCGCGCCGCTTTCCGAGCGCTCCGGGCGCGGCGAACACATCGCCGGAGACGAAGCAGAAGATGCCGCCACGCCGGGCGTGGCTCACCTTCCTGCTCGTCGTGCTCGCCAACTACGCGCTGATGCGGTTCCTCATCCCGGGCGCGGACGAGCCGGTGAAGGTCCCGTACACGCTGTTCAAGCTGCAGGCGGAGCGCCGGAACGTGGCGCAGATCTACAGCCGCGGCTCGAGCATCACGGGGCGCTTCCGCACACCGGTCACGTACCCGAGCGACTCCGCGGCGGCGCGCGACACGGCGTCGCGACAGGGCCTCAGGGGAATGGGCGCGCGGCAGCGGAACGCACCGCGGCCGGTCACCGGCTTCGCCACCGAGCTCCCCGCCTTCGCGGACCCGGGCCTCGAAGCACTCCTCATCGCCAACGGCGTCGAGATCAGCTCCGAGCCGATCCAGCAGGGGGAGACATGGCTCAGCATGCTGCTCGGCCTCGCACCCGCGCTGCTGATCATCGGGCTCTACGTCTGGATGTTCCGGCGGGCCGCGAAGCAGGGCGGTGCGATGGGCGGAGGCCTGCTCGGCATCGGACGGAGCAGTGCGAAGCGCTTCGACCAGAAGCAGGAGGGGAGGGTCACGTTCGACGACGTGGCCGGGATCGACGAGGCCGAGAACGAGCTGGTGGAGATCGTCGACTTCCTGAGGGACCCGCAGAAGTACACGCGCCTCGGCGGTACCGCGCCCAAGGGCGTGCTGCTCGTGGGCGCGCCGGGTACGGGGAAGACGCTGCTCGCGCGCGCGGTGGCCGGCGAGGCGGGAGTGCCGTTCTTCTCGATGAGCGGCTCGGAGTTCGTCGAAATGATCGTCGGCGTCGGCGCGGCGCGCGTGCGCGACCTGTTCAAGCAGGCGCGCGAGCACGCACCGGCGATCATCTTCATCGACGAGCTGGACTCGATCGGCCGTGCGCGCGGACAGGTGGCGATCGGCGGCTCGAGCGAGCAGGAGCAGACGCTCAACCAGATCCTCACCGAGATGGACGGCTTCTCGAGCCGAGAGGGGATCATCGTGCTCGCCGCCACGAACCAGCCGGACGTGCTGGACCGAGCGCTGCTCAGGCCCGGGCGATTCGACCGGCGCGTCGTCGTCAACCTGCCGGACAAGAAGGGCCGCGAGGCCATCCTCGCCGTGCACACGCGCCGCGTCCCGCTGGCCGGTGATGTGAACCTGGGCGAGCTCGCCGGCGCGACGCCTGGTCTCGCGGGCGCCGATCTGCGCAATCTCGTGAACGAGGGTGCTCTGCTCGCGGCGCGCCGCGAGCAGAGTGCGGTGCGACAGCGCGACTTCCTCGATGCGCTCGAGAAGATCGTGCTCGGCCCCGAACGTCCGCTGGTCCTGAGCCAGGCGGAGCGCGAACGGATCGCGTACCACGAGGGAGGCCACGCCATCCTCGGCGTCGTGGTACCCGGCGCCGACCCGGTGCACCGGGTCTCGATCGTGCCGCGCGGGCTGGCGCTCGGCGTCACGTACCAGCGTCCCGACAGCGATCGGTACAACTATCCCGAGAGCTATCTGCGTGCACGGCTCATCGGCATGCTCGGCGGGCGCGCTGCCGAAGAGCTGGTGTACGGCACGAAGACGACGGGAGCGGAGAACGACATCGAGCAGGCCACCCAGCTCGCGCGCAACATGGTGACGCGCTGGGGGATGAGCGACACGCTCGGCATGGTGCAGCTCGCGCCGCGCGAGAATCCATTCCTCGGGACGATCGTCGGCCACGACGGCACGCATCCGATCAGCGAGGAGACCGCACGTGCCGTCGACGAGGAGGTGCGTCGGATCATCGGCGAGAGCCACGCCGAGGCACACCGGCTGCTGACCGACCACCGCCGCGAGCTCGACGCGCTCGCTCAGGCCCTGCTCGCCCGGGAGACGCTCGACGAGCAGGAAGTGCTCGCGGTGACGGGCCTCCGTCGGGCGCCGACGCTGGAGACGAGGTGAAGTGGTGCCGTGTCCGGTATCGTCGCGCTGTTCGCCGGCAGCTGCCTCATCGCACGCTCCGGATTCCAGGCCGTCGATTGCTCCACGCCGGCGCGCACGTTAACTTCAAGGAGCGATACACGCGTCCCAAACGCGTGGACAAGTTCCGGTCGATTCGGGGGCCTGCCAATTCCAGCGGGCCCCCTTTCATTTCCCGACCCCCGCCTCAGAAGGGAGCCCGCATGGCGCCACGCACCCTACGCACCACAGCCGATCAGACGACGTCCAGCGTGGATTTCATCGATGCTGGACGCACCTTTTCCTGTTCGGTCGCACCGCGCCGCGCGTCGGACAGCGCGCTCTGGTGGTGGTTCCGCGTCTCCACCGACGCGGCGAACCGGTACGCTCCCTTCCTCGCCGAAAGCGACGACACGCCGACATCGGTCCAGGCGCGCGTCGTGGCGTTCTATGACGATCTGCTCGCGCGCCGCGCCGCGCCGAGCGTCCCGCGCTGGCAGCGCGCTCGCCCGGCGAACGCCGGCGACTCGTCAGCGGGGCGAGCCGGGTAGCTCCTTCACCCGGACGTTCCGGATCCACACCTCGCTGCCGAGGTTGTGCTGCTGGAAGGCGAAGTGCCCCTTCGCGTGCGTGCTCTTCTGGTCCACGAAGTCGACCGTGGTCTTGCCGTTCACCTTGATGGTGATGTGATTGCCGACCGCGGTGACCTCCTGGGTGAACCAGGTGTCGGGGGGCACGAGCTGGTCGAGGAC
>Ga0207659_10001703_pt1 | contig 13047 bp, 15 predicted proteins | sample KBSM43metaG_FD_184330 | JGI IMG/M metagenome (GOLD analysis project Ga0207659, IMG submission 184330) | Miscanthus rhizosphere microbial communities from Kellogg Biological Station, Michigan, USA - KBS M4-3 metaG (SPAdes) (version 2) | ecosystem: Host-associated > Plants > Roots > Rhizosphere >...
ATCTCTTGGCGCAACTCCACTCGGGATCTCGGAGTCGTGGATAAAAACATATTTTCCCGGCACCATCGATGTCGAACGAGCAGCGTTCGTCGATGTCCCGGAAGGCAGCGCCGCGGAAGGGATCGACTTTGGCTTTCAAACCGGGCAGGCCTTCAAGATATCCGGAACGGTGATCGATCCTGGGAGGGATAAGAGATCCGGCGTTCCGGATTTCTATCTCATTCCTCTCGTCGCCGGAGAAGCAAAAGTGCTTGAACCGCCCAGGATGATCCAGAATCCAATGGCTCAAACGCGCACTCCGGGCGCGTTTGAATTGCGCGGGGTGCGCCCCGGCCGATATCTGCTCTATGCTGAAGACTGGCAGGTTGAACCTCGTGGAGATAACTTTGTGGTCTCGCAGGTCGTGCTCGATGTGACTTCGGATTTGACGGACGTCACGCTCGTCATGGGCGGCACGAGTATCGTGGAAGGCATCGTTCGCAACGCGGCACAACAACCGGCCGGGAACGTGCGCGTTGCGCTGATCCCGCCCGAAGAGATGCGGGGGCACCCGATGTTCTATAAGGAAGTGAAGACCGATGTGTCCGGGCGCTTCACAATCAAGGGAGTAATGCCGGGCGACTACACCATCTACGCCATCGATCCCGCAACGTTCAAGGATTCGCCGGCTCCGAACTCCATGTATGGCCTGCCAGCCTTTCTGACTGCTTACCAACAGCAGGGCGTTTCGGTACGTACCCGAGTAGAGGAACGGATCACGGTTTCTATTTCACCACTTGTGCGCCAGCCTTAGTCTTAAGCTTCGAGTTGTAGAACCCCTTCGTCCCTTCATAGAACCCACCGAGCTTCGAGGTATTTAATTTCGTCCACTGCTCCGGGGTAAGCACCTGACGAATGCCCAGCAGCATTTTCGCGTTGGCCTTCTCCAACTCTGCGCGGGCGTTAGCGACCTTGTCGATCTGTGCGCCAGCCATGACTTCGTCGAGGCGGTCGGCTTTGAGCATCGGCTCCAGGTTGGCCTCTTCCTTATCGAGAGTCGCTTTCAGGTCAATCAGCCGGACTCGATTCTGCTGGAAGACGTCATCCATTCTTTTCTGCTGATCCATCGTGAGCGAAAGCACTGCCACGTATTTCGAATCGCGCCACCACGTGCCCGAGGGACCCAGGTTCTTAAAGCCTGTGGTATCGGCGTAGTCCTGGTATTTGAACGCAAAACCCTGCGCGACCGCCGGGAGCTCAAGCGCAACGAAAAGCAGTACGAGAACGATTCTTGAAATCCTCATTGTCGATCTTCCTTTCCTTCACTCATGAGTTCCATGAGACGTTCCATCGATTGGGGCACGGTTTGAGTAATGCGGATATGAACCTGATCCATCAGAAGCGCATCCTGAGCTCTCTCGGCTTCAAGCTGCGCTTGCCTCACGTTGAGATACATCGGCAACAGGGCGAGGGTCATCGCAACCACGGTCGCAGCGGCGAGAGTCCAGGAGATGGGAGAGGATGGTGCTGGAGCAGGCAGATTCCGCGATTCGGAGTGCTCGGCCCAGCGATGCACGGACTGCCTGAACAGGTGCAGACCATTCCGCAATTCGGTGATGTCGTCGTGGCATTGCCTGCAACTCTCGACGTGGCGCTGAGCTTCGGCGGTACCGTCGCCGAGCAGCCACGCGGAGATCTGCTCCGAAGACAGATGCGTCATGACACCCTCCTCATTTGTTCCCGAACGGTGTGAAGTGCTCGAAAGAGATGCTTCTTAACGGTTCCTTCCTTCATGCGAAGGACATCGGCGATTTCCAGCAGGTCCATATCCTCCCCAAAGCGGAGCACAAAGACGGCACGCTGCTTTTCAGAGAGCCTGTCGCTTGCCGACCACACGGCGTGAAGCTGCTCCTGTAGAAGCGTCCGCGCTTCGGGCGAGGCCTCGCGAGATGAGAGAAGGTCCACGAGATCCTGGACACGCGCTGCGCTCGACCGTGCCCGCTTCCAGAACTGAAACCGGCGGCTGCGCGTCAGATCGCGAACCAGATTGGCGGCGATTTGCATGAGCCATGTCTTGACGGCCGCGTCGCCGCGAAAACGGTGGCGGTGACGGAAGGCCCGGAGAAAGCAGTCCTGCGTCAGAGTTTCGGCATCATCGTGGTCGCGCAAAGACGCGAGGATAAAGCGGAAGACAACCGGACGATAGAGTTGAACGACGCGGTCGAAGTCCTGGAGCTCCTCGGCGGGCGTGTCGATCGTTGCGGCCATCGCGGATAGCGCTGCGGGTTCCATCGTTGGGTGTAGACGGAGATTGCGTGGCGAGGGTTGACAATTTTTGCTTCGTGCGCGGTTGGACTGTAGGCGCGGTCATAGACCGCGCCTACAACAGAATTTGCATTGCAGCGCCAAACCTGCCTAAAGTTCTCTGCAGAAAAACAGGAGGACCTTCCAATGCGAACGCTTTCGCAAATCCTGGCGGCCGGCAGTCTCGGCATTCTAATCATGGCCGTATCAGCAGGTGCTCAAGCAAAGATTGGAACGATTCGCGGGATCATAACGGATGCCTCGAGGGCCCCTTTGCCAGGAGTAACCGTTACTCTTACGAATACGACGGACAGCAAAGCCGTCTTTGTGGCTTTAACCAAGGACACAGGACAGTATCAGCTCGACGTTCCTCCGGCGATCTACGATCTCAAGGCGGAACTTCGCGGATTCTCGACGGCCACCATGTCCAAAGTCGAGGTTAAGGAAGGCAACGCGACGCAAATCGACTTGCGGATGTCTCTCGGCAGGCAGAATGCCGACGGTCCGAGATGGCAACTGCTTCAACAGGCCGGAGTCGAGTAGCCCCTTAATTTCGTTTTTGCGCGTGGTAACTCAATGCGCCCGGATCGGTGAGGTCCGGGGCTTTCCAGCCGTTAAGATCGTACTCGGACATGCACTGCTCGGCGAATCCCTTGAAACGATCCGCGGCCCCGGATGCCTGAGCGCCGAAGAGAACGTAGCGACGGATTTCTTCTGTCGAGCCCGCATAGTTGATCTCGTACAGTTCGTGACGGCCGCCGAACTCGCTTCCCAGCGCGTCCCACAGCAGCTTTCCGAGCTTGACGCGCTCCTCGGCGTTGTAACCGTTTGATCCACGCAGATACCTGTCGAGATAGGGTCGGATGTCCTGGTTCGCGAAGTCGCGTGCATGCGAGTTCAAGTAGATAAGGCCCGATGCGACCGTCTGCTCAATGATGTATTTCACCTTTGAGTACGCGATCGTCGCAATGACGTGATACGCGCTGCCGGGATCCATATTGGGCAGAATGTAGTCACCGATCCACGGACGTGGATCGCGCACCATCGCATCAGACAATCCCCAAAACAGATTTCGCCACGCGAGAACCTCGCCGACGTTGGCCTGCACGCCTCGAAAATCCTTCGTACCGGAGGCATCCACCGCCTTCAGCAGCAGGCCCGCAATGAAATCCAGCTTGACGGCCAGGCGTGTGCATCCATGAACGACGAATCGGGGGAGAAATCCCGTGCGCGGGAAAAAGTTATTGGCGCGATCCATGTCGCCATAAACGAAAACGTTCTCCCAGGGCACAAGCACCTTGTCCATGATGAAGACCGCGTCGTTCTCATCGAGCCGGCTGGACAGCGGATAGTCGTAAGGGCTCCCCATGACCGTGGACATCATTTCGTACGAAGCCCGGCAAAGGAACTTCACTCCCTTTGCGTTCGAAGGCACGATGAAAACAATCGCGAATTTCTTGTCCTGGACCGGGATCAATCCGTGATGCGCGACGAACGTGTAGTTGGTGAGAACCGAACCCGTGGCAACAACTTTTGCGCCCGAGATGATGAGGCCCTGGTCGGTTTCGCGCTCGACGTGAACACAGACATCGGCGACTTCGTTGGGCGGCTTGTCGCGATCGACCGGTGGATGAATGATGGCGTGGTTGACGAACGGAACCCGTTCCTGGCTGTACTTGTACCAGCGCCGCGCATTCTCCTGATAAGGATCATAGAACTCCGCGTTGGCGCCGAGCGTTGCAAGAAACGAGGCCTTGTAGTCAGGCGAACGTCCTATCCAGCCATAGACGATGCGCGCCCACTCGGCAATAGCGTCGCGACCTGCAATCAGCTCAGCGGTAGTCTTCGGCGCCTTGAAAAAGGCATGCGTGAACCCGCCGTTGCCGGTGTCGGTCGGAAGCAGCAACTTGTCTTTGTGCTTTGGATCGTGAAGCGCGTCGTAGAGGCGCGCCACCATGCGCGAAGTATTGCGAAACGCGGGATGCGTGGTGACATCCTTGACACGCTCGCCATAGATGTAAACTTCCCGTCCGTCACGAAGAGATTCGATAAACTCCGCGCCATTCATCGGCCGCGTCACGTCCATAACCGCCACCTCGAGCCTGGAATGCGCGACAGAGTATCAGAAACTTGGAGGGGAATAGGGGGCCAAGTTCAATTATCATCGGAACACTTAACGGACATTTGCCAACTGGGGAGAGAGGGCACCAAATGGTCGGCTGTCCGTTGACTGCTGTCCGATGATAATTGGCCCCCTACTGCCGGGGTTGGAGCCGCGACGGATCGATGAACAACTCGGGCTTCTTTAGAAGTTCCTGGAACTTCACGACCTCCTGATTGTTCTCGCCGCACTCGTACTCGCGGATGCGTTCGTTCGGCCGCAGCGCGAAACCGGATCGTACGGTCCACGGCTTCGTGAACACGCCGGGATCGGTAATCACGGCCTCATAAGAAATTGTTTCCGGGCCTGTACGCGTGAGGCGCTCGGTGATTTGGAGCTGGTCGGTATGGTGCGTGGCGCCGTATCCCAGCCACGTCCGATCGTTAAAGCTGCGGACATCAATCACCAGCGTGTCACCTTCCCAGTGGCCCACGGAATCGCCAAGGTATGCGGGTTCCATGTCTGCGGGATGAGGTCGTCCATCGGTCGGGACGATGCGAATTCCGCGAAATGCCTCGTGCAGGAAGATCACTTCGTTCGGCATCTGGATAATCCGGAAAGGCATCGGCATGGAGTAGATGCGCGGAATTCCGACCAAAAGGCAAAGCCCCATGGGGTCATCGATGTTCTGGCGCGACTGGAACTCTCGCACTTTTTGCTGCGCTTCCGGCGTGTAGGGAACAGGATCACTTCGCTGGCCGCCAAATCCCCCGCTCATCCACATACCGGAGAGATCCGCTCGGCCCTGGCTGTCGCGGGGAGGCGGACCTGTTGGAGCTCCGCGGCCGGCCGCGGCTCCGCCGCGCGCGCCGCGTTGACCGGCTGCAGCTGGCGCGGGCGCATCTCCTCGCTGCTGCGCGATGGAGAGAGAGGACAGGAGCAAGAAGGCGCCCACATACACACCAACAACGGTGACAAGACAAGGTATTCGATATCTCACGGACGTCGCCTCCGGGAAGGATTGCCGATCAATTGGCCGGCGGACCGCCGTTGCCGGCGCCGGGTCCCGATTCCATCTTCGAGCCATCGGCGAACGTGAACTGACGGGAATGTGCGGCATTACCGCCGGCTCTCGCGAGCCAGCCGGTGACGGTCGCTTCGCTGCCGACCTTTGCCATCACCTTTTCGCGCGTCCACCCTTCAGGACGACGCACCAGCATGTTGGGCGGATAGCCTTCCAGGGTCCAGGTGACGACTTTGCCATTCGTGTCCTTGACGTCGAGAAGGTAATAGATATGAGGATTGCGCCAGTCAACGGCTTTCAAAACGCCGGTCAGAGTAACCGGTTTGCTGCCATCGTATTCCGCCGAAAAGGAATGGTGCGCAAGAACAGGTACTGCCGCCGCCAACAGGCCAAGTACCGCACTGAAAATAATGATCCGTTTCATGAGGTCTCCAGGATTCTGGGGATTTGCCAAGAGCGTCACCACGTTAGTCCCGCTGGCCATTTGAGGTCAAGCAAAGCGAGACAATCTGACAAAAACTTCATGCCGCAGCACAGCCTTCTGTCGGTAGAATGTGCGGTCATGCTCAAAAAACTGAAAGCTTTGACCTGGATGGTTGTGGTCGTGTGGGCGCTGGTGCTTCTGCCGGCTGCATCTTATGCGCACGGCGTCTCGGATGACGATGCGAAATTCGTTGAATCCAACAAAGGGGCGGCAATTGGCCCGTTCATGTACCTGGGGGCCAAGCATATGGTGACGGGCTACGATCACCTGATGTTTCTGGTGGGGGTCATCTTTTTCCTCTACAGGCTTCGGGATGTCGTTGCGTACGTGACGCTGTTCACCATCGGACATAGCGTCACTCTGCTTGCCGGCGTGCTCGGCGGACTCCACGCAAACCCGTACATCATCGATGCCATCATCGGCCTTTCCGTCGCGTACAAGGCCTTTGACAATATGGATGGCTTCAAGCGACTTCTCGGGTTCCAGCCCAATACGAAGCTGGCGGTCCTGGTCTTCGGCCTCTTCCACGGATTCGGCCTTGCCACAAAGCTTCAGGAGCTCGCACTCACCCAGCAGGGCCTTGTCGCGAACATCATCAGTTTCAACGTGGGAGTTGAGATCGGACAGGCCTGCGCGCTGACCGCGGTGCTGATCGCGCTCAGTTACTGGCGGATGCGCCCCGGATACATCCGGCACGCGTTCGCAACCAACACTCTTCTTATGGCCGGTGGATTCATCCTGGTGGGTTACCAGGTTGCCGGCTATCTGGTGACACGATCATGAAAGAACAGACGGGACCCTCAGTCGGAAAACTCATCCGCGCCACGGTTTTTGCATTGATTCTGGCTGCCGTGGTTTTGGTGGTGGCGGTGCTGCCGGCAGAATACGGAATCGATCCCCTGGGTATCGGCAAGGTGCTTGGGCTAACACAACTAGCCGCAGAAACGGGCGGGGCTGCAGCACCGCTGGATCTGAAAGGACTGGCAGAAGCGAAGCCGACGCCCATCGGTAACAGGCAACTCTCCACGCCGCCGGTATTGACGGACTGGAATCGGGATGAGACGCGAACGTACAAGGTTCACAACAGAAAATTCGAACTTCCTGCGGGTGCGCAGATCGAGTTCAAGTACCAGATCCGAAAGGGATCGAATCTTGTCTACACATGGGAAAGCACCGGCAAGGTGAAGTACGAATTCCACGGCGAGCCTAACGCCGGCCCCAATGGCACATATCAGAGCTACCTCAAGGACGACAAAGAGGGTGCCCGAGGCGGAAGCGGCAGCTTCACCGCGCCGTTCAGCGGGATTCACGGATGGTATTGGGAAAACGCAGGCACGACACCCGTCACGATCCAGCTGGTATCCGCGGGCTTCTACTCGCAAGGGGAGTTGTTCCCCATTGTTCCGAAGGGCGAGCACACGACGGTCGAGTTGGAGGATGTGAAGAAGTAGCCCTGCGGACAGAAGGATGGAGAATTTCGAAATCGGAGATCCGACAACTCAAATCCGAAATTGCAAAATCTTAGAATGGACGACCTGATCCTGCGGATGCCGGTCCAATTTGAGCTTTTGCAATTTCGGATTTGAGTTGTCGGATCTCCGATTTCGAAATTTTTTCTTGTTCTATTCTCGTTTTAAGCTCACACCCCACGCTTTGAGGATTTCTGCCTCGTCGGCCGCGCTCGTCGATTTCTTGAAGCGCGCTCCGGAAACTCCCTTCACGCGCTGCTCGCATTCCGGCCATGTCGCGTGCCTCATCGCGACGCCAGCTACGACACTCAGGTACGAATACGCCTTTGCGTTCTTTCCCGACCCGCTGCCTGGGGCAGGAAGATTCGTGTCCTCGGGGATATCGAATATCCGAACGGGATAATCGGCAAGCGGTCCTTCGTAAAGGCCGGGGTCCTCCTGCAGGGCATACGCGTTCGCGATCTCATCCACCCGTTCATTCCCCGGAATACCGACATGCCCCCGGACGTAATGCCATTCCACACCGCCCTCATGATTCTGTGTGAGGGTCCACAAGCGCTCCCACAGCTCGCGATTGAGGACATCCTTGCCCTCCATGGTTCTCCAGCCGCGACGTTGCCAGCTCGGAATCCACTCGCGAATTCCCCGAATGACGTAGGTGGAGTCCGTATGGACGGCGACACGTCCGGGGGTCTCCTTGAGGTGGGAGAGCGCTTCAATCGGTCCGGTCAGTTCCATCCGGTTATTGGTGGTGTGGCGCGACCCACCGCCAAGTTCTCGAACACGGCCAGCAGCCACGACAATCGCCGCCCAGCCCCCGGGGCCAGGGTTCCCTTTTGCTGCCCCGTCGGTGAAAACGGTGGTTGGCCTTTTACTTCGTTCGATGGTCACTCACACCCCTCCGCGACTGATCGAGAGAACTTGAATTGGAAAGTCCTGTATTGGAGATTCGAGATTGGAAAGCTCACATTGGACTGCACGCTGCAAAAATGGAGTCCAATCTGCGATCTCCAATCTCGAATCTCCAATGCAGGACTTTCCATTTTCAAGATTCTTGCTTGCAACGCGTGTCGTCCAAGCCGGCCCGGAGATGGTAGCACTGTCGGAAAGGAGTTTAGCTCCTGCCTGCTGATAACCTTCCGTCCCGCTGCCCGTAGTAAGTGTTCGAGGGAAACGACATGCAGCTGAAGATCCGGCGATCCTTGTTTCTTATTCTCTTCACAGCACTTTTGGTCGGCGCAGAGGCCTTCGGCCAGCAGATCATCGAAATTGATGGAGGGCCGGAGGGCAAGCAGGGCGTCAACCGGACTAAGGCGGAACTTTACTTACTTCTTCAAAAGTATCCCCCGCGCCTTGGGGAAGTCCTGCGGATGGATCATTCCCTCCTGAGTAACGAGAGCTATCTTTCCCCCTATCCCGAACTGCGCACGTTCCTCCAGCAGCACCCTGAGGTTCTCCGGGATCCGGATTTCTTCGTGGGCAACAACTCCACGGAGATAGCGCAACTCCAGGAGAGGCTCAACGAGTCTTATCGAAGACACGATTCGCCCCTGGAGGACGTCCTCGACACGCTCGTCCCGCTGTCCATATTTTTTGCGGTCGTGGCTGTTCTGATGTGGATTGTTCGGACCGTTTCGGATCACCGGCGGTGGCTACGGGTCTGGCGGGCTCAAGCTGAAGCGCACTCCAAACTCCTGGATCGGATGACGACCAATGAAGACATGCTGGCCTATCTCCAGACGCCGGCAGGCAAGCGCTTCTTCGAATCCTCCGCAATGCCCGTCGAAGTTGCTCCAGCGCGCATGAATGTTCCCACAGGGCGAATCCTCTGGTCCGTGCAGGTGGGACTTTTACTGCTGCTCGGTGGAATCTCCATTCAGTTTGTCCGAATGGAGGGTTTGCAGCCGGGGGAACTGGCCGCCATGAATCTTCTCAGCGTTGTCGGCATCGGCCTCGGCATTAGTTTTATTCTCGGCGCGGCCGCCTCGTATATGATCTCGGCAAAACTCGGACTGCTGGAGGAACCAGTTCGCCGGCCGCCATCCAACATCGAACCTCCGACGTCCACCTAACACAAGCCTATGCGTGAACTTACCTATTCCGAACTCGACCGGCTGCAGGCAAGGGCCCTTGAGACCGACGAGAGTCTTCAGATGGATCAGGACACCTTCTCCGGAATGTATGAGCGGACCGCACGACCGCTGTGGGTCTTTCTGTGGCGCCGCACCGGGAATGCTCAACTGGCCGACGACCTCCTGCAGGAGACCTACTATCGCTTCCTGAAAATGCCCAACGTCTTCGAGAGCGAAGCCCATCGAAAGAACTATCTCTACCGTATCGCAGCAAATCTCGCACACGACAATCACCGGTCGCATGTGCCCCAGACAACGATTCCCGATGAGCGGGAACCCGGGCACCCCGCGACTGAAGCGTGCGATATCGAGAATTCGGAGCGGCGCGCGGACCTCAATCGCGCGATGGCCCTGCTCAAGCCCCGGCAGCGCGACGCTCTCTGGCTTGCCTATGCCGAGGGAGCCAGCCACCAGGAAATCGCGATGGCTCTTGGATTGAAAACCACCAGCGTGAAACTTCTGCTCTTCCGTGCGCGGCGAAAGCTCGCTAATCTTCTTCGAGGCGAAAGGACACTGTCATGAGCGCGATGGAATGCGATCGTGAAATCGAAATCGTTGAAGCAGTAACGTGTGGCCGATGGCCTGCCGGCGCCGACGAAGAGCTTCAATCGCACGCCACGTCGTGCCCGGTCTGCATGGATGTGGTGGAGGTAAGCCTTGCGCTCAGCCAGGATCGATCCAGTGGTCTTCTCTCCGCACACGTTCCTTCGGCGGGCCTTGTGTGGTGGCGCGCGGAAATGCGGGCACGCCGGGATGCTGTCCAGAGAGCCACTCGTCCTATGAGGATCGTCGAGTGGGCGGCGCTGGCCTGCATGCTCGCCGCGATGGGCGCCCTTTTGTATTGGATCGGCCCGTCGGGACTCAAGGCGCTGCTCTGGCAGCCTTCGCTTGCATTCTTCGCGGGATTGGGTCTTCTTATCCTGCTGAGTACCGTGGTCTGCTACTTCGTACTTTCCCGCGATTGATTCGACACAATGTCACAGCGAGAGGCCGGTAGACGGCCTCTTCAGCCGATTCGTCCCTTCGCAGTTCCGATAAACCTCGCATCTTCAACGCATCTTCTCTCGGCACTTCGCATGCAAAGCCCATGGTTGCGCTTACGCAGAGGAGAGACGTATGACAGGACTGAGTGAATTGTTTCTGGGCTTAATGATTATCGGATCGGTTACAGGACTGATTGTGGGTGTGGCAACTTTTCTGGCCAGGAAAGAAAGAGGAACACAGGTAGCGGGGAAACTTTAGGACAGGGAGGAGGGGTTAGATCCTCCCTGTCCTACTCTCTTCAGGTGGCATGCCAAGGCCTCCTTCCGACCGCTGCCCACGTTGAGGTAACGTCCTCGTTCGCGTCCGCATTTGGACTCGGTTTTTTGAGGACAGCTGATCTTCAACTTCGCCGTTTTCACCGGCGATCTGATATGAAAGCCGGCCGACGAAGGAATGCCCTCTGTATACCACCGTTCGATGTCCGGGTCACCCCAGAATTTTCGAATTTTTTGAATGGGTGCCGAAGTCTCAGGCAATCTTCTGATCCTTCATCGCTGCGACAAGTTCCTTTGAACCGGAACCCCAGCGGGAGAGTGTTCGAATGGCACGTGTAAACGGAACGTCAATGGGATGCACGCGCTCCGGAGTCAGTATGTAAACAGATCCGGAGACCGGTGTGGGTGCCGATGGTACAAAGACCGTGTAACGCCCATCCTCAAACACTTCGATAATGAACGCCGGCACCAGCGCTTCTTCGATCTCAGCAAGGCAAGGCTTCCACACGTTCTCCTGACTGCTGCCCGCAAGCTGTTGAGTCAGGCTTCGAAAGAGTGCGTAGCCAGGAATCCTTTCAAAGAATGATTTCTCGATTCGTTCACGGGTCGCCCGGCCCGCTGGAGTTCGCACAGCAACACCGATCACCAGGCAGATAAGCAGTACAAGAAGAAGTGAAAGCAACTGGTCGGCGGGAAGCCATTCCGGGAGCAGTTTTGCGAATGGCTTCACGAGACCCGTCACAGCCTGCATTGCTCTGAACAGAATCAGAAGCGAGAGATAAATCGGCGCCACGATAAGCACGCCGGCTGCAATCGAGGTCACAAAGTACGTGCTGAGACGTTTCATAGAAGCCCTCCAGGCATGAGTCGTTCTGCCGGACCGAGTCTATGCGAGGACCGGATGCCTCGGAAATCGGGTGATTTACCAGTTTTTTGGCCTGTGCCAACCCGGAACAGTAGAATCGTGGGTGACATCGAAAGTGGAGGAACAGCGAATGTTGAAGAGGTTCTGGATTTCACTCAGCGCGGTCGTATTGCTTGTTGCATGCGGAAACAAGGGCGAACTGAAGACTATTCAAACGCAACAGGCCGGGGATTACACCGTCACCGTGCTGAGTGAAACAGGCTCCATCAAAAATGGAGCCGGCGACTTCGTGCTGGAGTTTCGGAAAACCGCCGACAATCAGCCCGTGCACGTCGGATCCGTTGAGGTGGCGCCCGTGATGGACATGTCGGGAATGGCGCCGATGATGGGAAAAGCGGAGACAACGCCGGGCGACGCCGTGGGTCGCTATCACGTGAAGACGAACCTTTCCATGGCAGGCCTCTGGAAGTTCAACGTGAAGTTTGCGGATGGACAGTCCGTGCGAATTAATCTGAATGCCGAGTGAAATCCCGCTAGCAGAGAATTTGAAATTGGAGAGTCCTGCATTGGAGATTCGAGGTTGGAAAGCTCAAATTGGACTGCAGCCTGTGGATCAAAGTCCAATCTAAGCTTTCCAACCTCGAATCTCCAATGCAGGACTCTCCAATTTCAAATCGGCCCCTAATTCCAAAGCTTCTTTCTCATCCTCTCCACAAATGCAGACTTTCGGAGGTCTTCCCCAATCACAAACAGGCACGGGGTCATGAAGAGCACGTGAAGCATGGACGTCACCATCCCGCCAATGCTCGGCGCGGCAATCGGCTTCAGGATATCCATACCGGAGCGCGTCGAAATCGCGATGGGAACAAGAGAAAAAATGACTGCGGCGACCGTCATTAACTTCGGCCGAAGCCGTAACGTGGACCCGCGAATGACGGCGTCAACGTAGGACTCGCCGGATGCCCTGTGTTCGAGGGCTTCGCGAATGAAGATCACCATGATGATGCCGGTCTGCACCGCGATCGCAAACAGCGAGATGTAGCCCACCATCACGGCAGTCGTCATCGAATACCCCAGAATCCATTGCAGGAACACGCCGCCTACCATCGCGAACGGCACAGACAGCATGATCAGCAAACTCTCCCCAACGGAGCGGAATGCGATGATCAGCAGCACGAAGATGATCGCGAGTGTAAGAGGCACAATGATGCGCAGTCGGCGGTGTGCTGCTTCCGTGTATTGATACAACCCGGTCCATTCCATGGAATACCCCGTCGGCATGGTCAGGTTTTGCGCGATATAGGCCTGTGCCTTTTCTACATAGTCGGAAGCGGTGACATTCCCAAGATCGACATAGATATATCCGGCAAGCTGTCCGTTGTCGTTGCGAATCATTTCCGGCAGCTTCCTGATAGCAACATCGGCGATAT
>Ga0207659_10001704_pt1 | contig 13045 bp, 26 predicted proteins | sample KBSM43metaG_FD_184330 | JGI IMG/M metagenome (GOLD analysis project Ga0207659, IMG submission 184330) | Miscanthus rhizosphere microbial communities from Kellogg Biological Station, Michigan, USA - KBS M4-3 metaG (SPAdes) (version 2) | ecosystem: Host-associated > Plants > Roots > Rhizosphere >...
CCTGCGCTCGCCGCACAAGAACAAGACCTCGCGCGACCAGTTCGAGATCCGCACGCACCTGCGCCTCATGGACATCATCGAGCCCACCGACAAGACCGTGGACGCGCTGATGAAGCTGGACCTCCCTGCGGGCGTGGACGTCGAGATCAAGCTGTAACAGCTGTAATGGTGGGGGCCTCAAGGGCCCCTAACCTGCTATAATCGAACGCTTTTCTGGCAGCACCGCAGGTTTTGGGATTTACCGCGTCGCGGACCGCAAGGGTCGGCGTCACGGAAGGTGAAGGGCCGGCCAATCGCTGTCGGCAACCAGGCGGGGTAGCGGTAACTCAGCTCCCGCATGGCAAATATAGAAAGGAATGCAAGATGAGTCTCGGGCTCGTCGGCCGCAAGGTCGGCATGATGCGCATCTTCAAGGACGACGGAACGTCGGTCCCCGTGACGGTGCTGGACTGCTCCGGCAACCGCGTCACCCAGATCAAGACGAAGGAAGCCGACGGCTACGTGGCCGTGCAGGTCGCCTTCGGCAAGCGCCGCGCCACTCGCGTGAGCAAGGCGATGGCGGGCCACTATTCCAAGGCGGGCGTGGAAGCGGGCTCCGAAATGCGCGAATTCCGCATCGACGAGAAGTCGGCCGGCGACCTCAAGGTCGGCGCCGAGCTCAAGGTCGACATGTTCCAGCCCGGCATGAAGGTGGACGTCTCCGGGACTACGATCGGCAAGGGCTACGCGGGCGTCATCAAGCGCTACCACTTCTCCTCGAACCGCGCCTCGCACGGCAACTCGCTCTCGCACAACAGCGCCGGCTCCATCGGCATGGCGCAGGATCCGGGCCGCGTGTTCCCGGGCAAGCGCATGTCCGGGCACCTGGGCAACGTGAAGCGCACCGTGCAGCTGCTCGAGATCGCCCGCGTCGACGCGGAGCGCTCGCTGCTGATGGTGACGGGCTCGGTCCCGGGCGCCAAGAACGGCGCGGTCGTGGTGCGCCCCAGCGTGAAGACGCCGGTGGCCAAGCCCGCGAAGGGAGCCAAGTGATGGAACTCAAGGTCATCAACGACAAGGGCGAAGCCCAGCAGAGCGTCCAGGCCTCCGACGAGCTGTTCGGCCGCGACTACAACGAATCCCTCGTGCACCAGGTCGTGGTCGCGTACGCCGCGAACGGCCGCCAGGGCACGCGCAAGCAGAAGACGCGCAGCGAAGTGCGCCACTCGACCAAGAAGCCGTGGCGCCAGAAGGGCACCGGCCGCGCGCGCTCCGGCATGACGTCCTCGCCGCTCTGGCGCGGCGGCGGGCGCATCTTCCCGAACAAGCCCGACGAGAACTTCACCCAGAAGCTCAACCGCAAGATGTACCGCGCCGGCATGGCCTCGATCCTCTCGCAGCTGGTGCGCGAGGAGCGCCTGTCGGTGGTCGAGGACTTCGCGATCAGCGAGCCAAAGACCAAGACGCTCGCGGGCAAGTTGAAGCAGATGGGCATGGGCGACGTGCTGATCGTCACCGACAGCGTCGACCAGAATCTCTACCTTTCCTCGCGCAACCTTCCGAACGTGATGGTGCTCGAGGCGCGCCACGCCGATCCCGTGAGCCTCCTGCAGTTCGAGAAGGTCCTCATGACGAAGGCCGCGGTGCGGCACCTCGAGGAGGCGCTGGCATGAACCAGGAAAGACTGATGCGCGTGATCATCGCCCCGGTGATCTCCGAGAAGGCGACGCTGGTGGGCGAGACCCGCAAGCAGGTCGTGTTCGAGGTGCTGCCGGACGCGACCAAGGCCGAGATCAAGGCCGCCGTGGAGCTGCTCTTCAAGGAGCAGAAGGTCCAGGTGGGCGCGGTCAACGTCGTGAACGTGAAGGGCAAGGAGAAGCGCCACGGCCGCTTCATCGGACGGCGCAAGGCGATCAAGAAGGCGTACGTGAGCCTCCTCGGCGACGCCGACATCAACTTCGTGGAAGGAGTGGCCTGACATGGCGCTCGTAAAGACCAAGCCGACGTCCGCCGGACGCCGCTCCATGGTGAAGGTCGTCAACGCCGACCTGCACAAGGGAGCGCCGTACGCGCCGCTCGTCGAGGCGCTGCACAAGCGCGCCGGGCGCAACTCCATGGGCAACATCACCACCCGCCACCAGGGCGGCGGGCACAAGCACCACTACCGCATCGTCGATTTCCGCCGCGACAAGGACGGGATCCCGGCGAAGGTCGAGCGGCTCGAGTACGACCCGAACCGCAGCGCGAACATCGCGCTCATCGTCTACGCGGACGGCGAGCGCCGCTACATGATCGCGCCCAAGGGCCTCACCGTGGGCCAGAGCGTCGAGAGCGGCTCCGAGGCCCCGATCAAGGCCGGCAACGCGCTGCCGCTTCGCAACATCCCGGTGGGCACCACGGTGCACTGCGTCGAGATGCTGCCCGGCAAGGGCGCGCAGATCGCGCGCGCAGCCGGCGCTGGCGTCCAGCTCCTCGCCCGTGAAGGCGAGTACGCGCAGCTTCGCATGCGCTCCGGCGAGATCCGCCGCGTGCACGTGAACTGCAAGGCGACCGTCGGCGAAGTGGGCAACGAGGAACACAACCTGCGCCAGATCGGCAAGGCCGGCGCGAACCGCTGGCGCGGCATCCGCCCGACGGTGCGCGGCGAGACGATGAACCCGGTCGATCACCCGCTGGGCGGCCGCACGCGCGGCAACCGCCACCCGGTGTCGCCGTGGGGACAGCCCGCCAAGGGCAAGAAGACCCGCTCCAACAAGCGCACGCAGTCGATGATCGTGCGCAGCCGCCACAAGAAGGCCTGAGGACTAGACGATGGCACGCTCAATCAAGAAGGGCCCGTTCGTTGACGGGCATCTCATGCAGAAGGTGGAGACCGCCTCCGCCGCGAAGGACAAGCGCCCGATCAAGACCTGGTCGCGCCGCTCCACCATCCTTCCGGACTTCGTCGGCCTCACCATCGCGGTCCACAACGGCAAGCAGCACATCCCCGTGTACGTGACCGAGAACATGGTCGGACACAAGCTGGGCGAGTTCGCCCTCACCCGCACCTTCAAGGGCCACTCGGCCGACAAGAAGGTCGCGGCGCCCGCGGCGTCGCCGGCTCCGGCCGGCGGTGGCGGCGGCGGTGCCGGCGCGAAGAAGTAAGGAGACGACATGAACGTCGCAGCGAAACTCTATGGCGTGAGGCTCTCGGCCCAGAAGGGCCGCCTCGTCGCCGACCTGGTGCGCGGCCAGCCCATCGGCAACGCGCTCAACATCCTCAACTTCACGCCGAAGAAGGGCGCGAAGATCATCAAGAAGGTCCTGGAGAGCGCGATCGCCAACGCCGAGCACAACAACGGCGCCGACATCGACGAGCTGAAGATCACCAGCATCTACGTGGAGAAGGGCCCCGTGCTCAAGCGCTTCCAGGCGCGCGCGAAGGGCCGCGGCAACCGCATCGTGAAGCCGACCTGCCACGTGTTCCTCACCGTCGGCGACGGGAAAAAGGACTAGCCATGGGACAGAAGATCAATCCGATCGGGTTTCGACTCTCGGTCAACCGCAACTGGGCCTCGAAGTGGTTCGCGAACAGCAAGAACTTCCCGGGCATGCTCCTGGAGGACATCCGGGTGCGCGAGTACCTCGAGAAGAAGCTCTCGCACGCGGCCGTGGGCAAGATCGTGATCGAGCGCCCGTCGAAGAACGCGCGCATCACCATCTACTCGGCGCGCCCGGGCGTGGTGATCGGCAAGAAGGGCGAGGACATCGAGGGCCTGAGGAACGCCCTGCAGAAGCTGATGGGCGTCCCGGTGCACGTGAACATCGAGGAGATCCGCAAGCCCGAGCTCGACGCGCAGCTCATCGCCGACTCGATCACGGGCCAGCTCGAGAAGCGCGTGATGTTCCGCCGCGCCATGAAGCGCGCCATGCAGAACGCCATGCGCCTGGGAGCGCAGGGCATCAAGATCACCAGCTCCGGCCGCCTGAACGGCGCGGAGATCGCGCGCACCGAGTGGTACCGCGAAGGCCGCGTGCCGCTGCACACGCTGCGCGCCGACATCGAATACGGGTTCTCGGAGGCCAAGACCACCTACGGAACGATCGGCGTGCAGGTGCTGGTCTTCAAGGGCGAGATCCTCGGCAAGGGCGAGCAGCCCGCCGCGCCGCCGCCCGAGGTGACCGAACGCGAACGCGAGAAGAAACCCGCCAGCCGCAGACCGGGAGCGAAAAATGCTGCAACCAGCTAGAAGGAAATACCGCAAGGAGCAGAAGGGCCGCAACAAGGGTGTCGCCACCCGCGGCGCCAAGGTCTCCTTCGGCGAATACGGATTGAAGGCGACCACGCGCGGGCGCCTCACGGCGCGCCAGATCGAGGCCGCGCGCCGGGCCATGACGCGCCACATCAAGCGGGGCGGGCGCGTGTGGATCCGCATCTTCCCGGACAAGCCGATCTCGAAGAAGCCGGCGGAAGTGCGCATGGGCAACGGCAAGGGCTCGCCCGAGTACTTCGTGGCCGAGATCGTTCCCGGCAAGGTGCTCTACGAGATGGACGGCGTGGACGAGGCAACGGCACGCGAGGCGTTCACGCTCGCCGCCGCCAAGCTTCCGCTGCGCACGGCCTTCGTGCAGCGCGCGTTGGGTTAAGGAGAAATCGAGATGAGCAAGAACGACGAGCTGCGCTCGAAGAGCGCGGAAGACCTGGAGAAGGAGCTGCTCGAGCTGCGCCGCGCGCAGTTCGGCCTGCGCATGCAGATGGCCACGCAGAGCCTGGGCAAGAACAGCGAGATGGAGCGAGTGCGCCGGCAGATCGCGCGCGTGCACACCTTCATGGCGCAGAAGCGGAAAGGCGGCACGAAATGATCGACGCGCAGAAATCGCAGCCGGCGAAGAACCAGCGCCAGCTCACCGGCACCGTGGTGAGCGACAAGATGGACAAGACCGTGACCGTGCTGGTCGAGCGCCAGGTCATGCACCCGACCATCGGCAAGGTGGTGAAGCGCACCCAGAAGTACCACGCCCACAACGACAACAACGACGCCAAGATGGGCGATCGCGTGGTGATCGAGGAGTGCCGTCCGCTCAGCAAGACCAAGGCCTGGCGGGTCGCCAAGCTGGTGGAGCGGGCACGTCCCGAGTGATGCCCGGCTAGCGGTTGTGGCCCGAAAAGTGCTATAATCGCGGTCTTCAGTTTTCAAACGCTTACGGCCTTGGCTTCGGGGCCGCAAGTCACGTAATAGAGCCCGGGGAGACCCGGGGCCGGTCCGGCCGCCAGCAGAAGCCGCAGCAAAAACGCCCGGGCCCAACAGCGGTAATCCAAGACCAGCCGGTCGCATTGCCCATTCCTTGGGCGCGGCGATGGGCGGAAGACGGATCCAAGACTGGCCGGACGCGGCATTTGCCCGCCGGGTTAAGTTGGAGAAAAACAAATGATTCAGATGCAATCGATTCTCGACGTCGCCGACAACACCGGCGCGCGTTCGGTGATGTGTATCAAGGTCCTGGGCGGCTCCAAGCGCCGCTATGCGGGCGTTGGCGACATCATCAAGGTGAGCGTGAAGAGCGCCGCCCCGCGCGGCCGCGTGAAGAAGGGCGAGGTCTACAGCGCCGTCGTGGTGCGCACCGCCAAGGGCGTGCGCCGTCCCGACGGGTCGTTGGTGAAATTCGACACGAACGCCGCCGTCCTGCTCAACCCGAAGCTCGAGCCGATCGGCACGCGCATCTTCGGGCCGGTGACGCGCGAGCTGCGCACCGAGCGCTTCATGAAGATCGTGTCGCTGGCTCCGGAGGTTTTGTAATGCAGAAGATCCGCAAGGGCGACATGGTCGTCGTCACGACCGGCCGGGAGAAGGGCAAGAGCGGCACGGTGCTGCGCGTGCTGGAGAGCGGCAAGGTCCTCGTCGAGGGCGTGAACCGCGCGAAGAAGCACCAGCGCCCCAACCCCGTGAAGGGCCAGACGGGCGGGATCATCGACAAGGAAATGCCGCTCGCGATCTCCAACGTGATGCTGGTGAACCCGGCTTCCGGCAAGGGCGATCGCGTGGGCTTCAAGTTCCTGGAAGCGCAGGGCGGCGCCCCGGCGCGCAAGGTGCGCTTCTTCAAGTCCAACGGCGAAGTCGTGGACGTCTGAGGTAGAGAACATGGCTAAAGACGATAAAGACGCAAAGGCCAAGGGCGGCAAGGACGCCAAGGGCGACAAGGACAAGGGCGCGAAGCCGGCGGGCAAACCCGCGGCGCTCGACGCGAAGCCGGCCAAGCAGGAGAAGGCCGCCAAGGCCGAAAAGGCCGCCAAGCCGACCGCGAAGGAAGCGGCGCCGACGCAGCCCCCGCGCCTCAAGGTGCACTACCAGACGAACGTCGTGCCGGCGCTGATGAAGCAGTTCGGCTACAAGAGCGTCATGCAGGTGCCGCGCGTCACCAAGATCACGCTGAACATGGGCGTGGGCGAGGCCGTGGCCGACAAGAAGATCCTCGAGCACGCCTCGGGCGACATGCAGAAGATCGCAGGGCAGAAGCCGGTCATCACGAAGTCGAAGAAGTCGGTGGCGGCGTTCAAGATCCGCGACGGCTACCCCGTCGGCGTGATGGTGACGCTGCGCAACCGGCGCATGTACGAGTTCCTCGACCGCCTGGTCACGATCGCGCTGCCGCGCGTGCGCGACTTCCGCGGCGTCTCGGGCCGCTCGTTCGACCAGCGCGGCAACTACAACATGGGCATCAAGGAACAGATCATTTTCCCGGAGATCGAGTACGACAAGATCGACGCTCTCCGCGGGATGAACATCTCGATCACCACGACCGCGAAGACCGACGAGGAAGCCAAGGCCCTCCTCGCCGCGTTCCGGTTCCCGTTCAGGACTGAGAGGGTTTAATGGCCAAGCTCGCCGTCATCAACCGCGAGGCCAAGCGCCGCGCGACCGTCAAGAAATTCGCGGAGAAGAGGAAGAACCTCCTCTCCATCATCGAGGACTCGAAGGCCACGGAAGACGCGAAGGAGCAGGCGCGCGCGAAGCTGCAGGCGCTGCCGCGCAACGCCTCGCCCGTGCGGCTTCGCAACCGCTGCGCCATGACGGGCCGCCCGCGCGGCACGTTCCGCAAGTTCGGCCTCGCGCGCAACAAGATCCGCGAGATCGCGATGCGCGGCGAGATTCCCGGAATGATCAAGGCGAGCTGGTAGGAGACACGAGATGAGCATGAGTGATCCCATCGCCGACATGCTGACGCGCATCCGCAACGCGCAGGCCACCGAGAAGGTGAGCGTCGTGGTGCCGGCATCGAAGGTGAAGCGCGCCATCGCGCAGGTCCTGAAGGACGAGGGCTACATCGAGGATTTCGCCGAGCGCGACCTCGAGGGCAAGCCCGTCATCGAGATCGGCCTCAAGTACTACGCCGGCAAGCCGGTGATCGAGAAGCTCGAGCGCATCTCGCGCCCGGGGCTTCGGATCTACAAGGGCCGCGAGGACATCAAGCCCGTGATGAACGGCCTGGGCGTGGCGATCGTCTCCACGTCGCAAGGCGTCATGACGGACCGTCGTGCGCGCGAGACCGGCGTGGGCGGCGAAGTTCTGTGCATCGTGGTGTAAGGGGATAGGCATGTCGCGAATCGCAAAATACCCGGTAAGCGTCCCCGACAAGGTCGAGGTGAACCTCACCGCCTCCGAGATCACGGTGAAGGGCCCGCTCGGCACGCTCAAGCAGGCCGTCGAGCCGCGCGTCTCGGTGAAGAAGGAAGGCGACAAGATCGTGTTCGCCGCCCTGGACGACAGCAAGGAAGCCAACGCGCTGTCCGGCACGATGCGCAACCTCCTCGCCAACATGGTCACGGGCGTGAAGACCGGCTTCGAGCGCCGCCTGAACCTGGTGGGCGTCGGATACCGGGCGCAGGCCCAGGGCAACAAGGTGAACCTGTCGCTCGGCTTCTCGCATCCCATCGTGCATTCGCTGCCCGAGGGCGTGAAGGCCGAGACGCCGACCCAGACCGAGATCGTGATCAAGGGCGCCGACAAGCAGAAGGTCGGCCAGGTCGCCGCGGAGATCCGCGCGTACAAGCCGCCCGAGCCGTACAAGGGCAAGGGCGTGCGCTACTCCGACGAGCAGATCACGCTCAAAGAGACCAAGAAGAAGTAAGGGCCACAGACATGGACAAGAGAGCTTCGAGAACCCGCCGCGCCGCCAAGACGCGCGTGCGCATCAGCCGGTCGGGCGCGGCGCGCCTGACGGTGCATCGCACCAACTCGCACATCTACGCGCAGGTGATCAACGAGGGCAAGGTGCTCGCCTCGGCGTCGACGCTCGAGAAGGACGTGCGCGGCGCGCACCCGAACGGCGCCAAGAAGGAAGCGGCGGCCGAGGTGGGCAAGCGCATCGCCGAGAAGGCGAAGGCCGCGGGCGTCACCGAGGTGGCCTTCGACCGCTCCGGATTCAGCTATCACGGCCGCGTGAAAGCGCTGGCGGAGGCCGCCCGCGAAGGCGGCCTCAAGTTCTAAGGACACGACATGGCGAGACCTGACCAGAAGGGCCAAGGGGGCGAAGAGCGCAGCGACGGCCTTCGCGAGAAGATGATCAGCGTGAACCGCGTCACCAAGGTGGTGAAGGGCGGGCGCATCCTGGGCTTCGCGGCGCTCACGGTGGTGGGCGACGGCGACGGCTCCATCGGCATGGGCAAGGGCAAGGCGCGCGAAGTGCCGGTCGCCGTGCAGAAGGCGATGGAGCAGGCGCGGCGCAACCTGGTGAAGATCTCGCTGAAGAGCGGCACGATCCATCACGAGGTGCTCGGCCGCCACGGCGCCACGCGCGTGATGATGAAGCCCGCGCAGGAAGGCAACGGCATCAAGGCGGGCGGCGCCATGCGCGCGGTGTTCGAGGTGATGGGCGTCACCAACATCTCCGCCAAGTGCCACGGCTCCACCAACCCCTACAACGTCGTGCGCGCGACCCTGGACGGCCTGCTTCAGCAGCGCCGCCCCTCGGAGATCGCGGCCAAGCGCGGCAAGAAGGTCGAAGAGATCCTCGCCGGCTGAAGGCTAAAGACATGAATGCGAAGCAGACGAAGCCGGCCGCGTCCGGCAAGAAGATCAGGGTCACCCTCGTGAAGGGCCTGCGCGGCGCCATCCACGGCCATCGCGAGTCGGTGAAGGGCCTGGGGCTCAAGTACCGCCAGCACACGGTCGAGGTCGAGGACACGCCGTCGATCCGCGGAATGATCAACCACGCGAGCTACCTGCTGAAGGTCGAGGAATAAGGCGATGGAACTGAACGACATCAAGCCCGCTGCGGGCTCCAAGAAGAACCGCCGCCGCGTCGGCCGCGGCATCGGCTCGGGCCTGGGCAAGACCGCGGGCCGCGGCCACAAGGGCCAGAAGTCGCGCGCCGGCGGATTCCACAAGGTCGGCTTCGAAGGCGGCCAGATGCCGCTGCAGCGCCGTCTGCCCAAGCGCGGCTTCCTCGCGACCACGATCACCAAGGCGGCCGAAGTGCGCCTGGGCGACCTCGCGCGCGTCGAAGGCGAAGTGAACCTGGAGGGCCTCAAGAAGGCGGGCCTCATTCCGGGCGACGCCAAGCGCGCCAAGATCATCCTCGCGGGCGGTGCGCTCGACAAGGCGGTGAAGGTCAACGGAATTCCCGCGTCCAAGGGCGCGAAGGCGGCCATCGAGAAGGCCGGCGGCTCCGTCGCCGACATCGTGGTCGTCCCCCCGAAGCACGCGAAGAAGCCGCGCGAAGAAGCCGCGGCGAAGTAACGGAGAAGCGAAGACTTGGCGGCCAATCCCCTCGCAACCCTCGGCAAGCTCGGCGACCTGAAGAGGCGCCTGTTCTTCCTGGTGGGTGCCTTGATCGTCTACCGCGTCGGGGCGCACATCCCGGTGCCGGGCATCGATCCGAACGAGCTCGCGAAGCTGTTCCAGCAGAATCGCGGCGGCATCCTGGACATGTTCAACATGTTCTCGGGAGGGGCGCTTTCGCGGTTCACGATCTTCGCGCTGGGCATCATGCCGTACATCTCGGCCTCGATCATCATGCAGCTGATGACCGTGGTGTCCCCGCAGCTGGAGGCCCTCAAGAAGGAGGGCGAGGCGGGACGGCGCAAGATCACCCAGTACACGCGCTACGGCACGGTGCTGCTCGCGACCTTCCAGGCGCTGGGCATCTCCATCGCGCTGGAATCGCAGCCGGGCCTGGTCATGGATCCCGGCCTCGCGTTCCGCTTCACGACCGTGATCACGCTCATGACCGGCACCATGTTCCTCATGTGGCTGGGCGAGCAGATCACCGAGCGCGGCATCGGCAACGGCATCTCGATGATCATCTTCGGCGGCATCGTGGCGGGCCTGCCCTCCGCGCTGGGCGGCAGCCTCGAGCTGGTGCGCACCGGCGCCATGTCGATCTTCGTGGCACTCCTCATCGTCGTGCTGGTGGTCGGCGTGACGATGGTGGTCGTGTTCATCGAGAAGGGCCAGCGGCGCATCCTCGTGAACTACGCCAAGCGCCAGGTGGGCAACCGCCTCTACGGCGGCCAGAGCTCGTTCCTGCCGCTCAAGCTCAACATGTCGGGCGTGATCCCGCCGATCTTCGCCTCGTCGATCATCCTTTTCCCGGCGACGCTCGCTTCGTGGTTCGGCTCCAACGAGCACATGGTGTGGCTGAAGGACATCTCCGGCGCGCTCTCGCCCGGCAACGCCCTCTACATCATCATGTACGCGTCGGCGATCATCTTCTTCTGCTTCTTCTACACGGCGCTCGTCTTCAACTCGAAGGAGACGGCCGACAACCTGAAGAAGAGCGGCGCCTTCGTGCCGGGCATCCGGCCGGGCGACCAGACCGCGCGCTACATCGACAGGATCATCACGCGCCTGACACTCATCGGCGCCATCTACATCACGCTGGTGTGCCTGCTGCCCGAGTTCCTGCACACGCAATACAACGTGCCGTTCTACTTCGGCGGCACGTCGCTGCTGATCACGGTGGTGGTGACGATGGACTTCATGGCGCAGCTGCAGGCCTACCTCATGTCCCACCAGTACGAGAGCCTGCTCAAGAAGGCGAACTTCAAGGGCGGCGGCTTCCCGGCCCGATAGGAAATATGGCCAAGGAAGAGACGATTCAGATGCAGGGGGAGATCGTGGAAACGCTCCCCAACGCGATGTTCAGGGTGAAGCTGGAGAACGGGCACATCGTCCTCGGCCACATCTCCGGGAAGATGCGGATGCACTACATCCGGATCCTCCCCGGCGACAAGGTGACGGTGGAGCTCACGCCCTACGATTTGACCAAGGCGCGGATCACCTTCCGCGCCAAGTAAGGAGAAAGACGATGCGAGTCCAGGCTTCGGTCAAGAAAATCTGCCGCAAATGCAAGATCGTGCGGCGCAAGCGCGTGGTGCGCGTGATCTGCACCGATCCGCGCCACAAGCAGCGCCAAGGTTAACGAGGAAAGAACATGGCCCGTATTGCAGGCATCAACATCCCGAACCACCAGCACGCCTCGATCGCGCTCACGTCGATCTACGGCATCGGACGGTCGCGCGCGCGCGTGATCTGCGAGGCCGCCGGCGTGCGCCATTCGGCCAAGATCAAGGACCTCACCGACGCGGAGATGGACAAGCTGCGCGAGCAGGTGGGCAAGTTCACCGTCGAGGGCGACCTGCGCCGCGAGACGTCGATGAACATCAAGCGCCTGATGGACCTGGGCTGCTACCGCGGAGTGCGCCACAAGAAGGGCCTCCCGGTGCGCGGCCAACGCACCCGCACCAACGCGCGTACCCGGAAGGGGCCGCGCAAGGCCGTCCGCCTGACCAAGGCGGCCGCCGCTTAACGTAAAGGATTTCCCGAATGGCCAAGGCACCCACCGCAGCGCGCGCCCGCAAGAAGGCGAAGAAAGTCGTCTCCGAAGGCATCGCGCACGTGCACGCTTCGTTCAACAACACGATCATCACGATCACCGACCGCCAGGGCAACGCGCTCTCGTGGGCGACCTCCGGCGCCGCCGGCTTCAAGGGCTCGAGGAAGTCCACGCCCTTCGCCGCGCAGGTGGCGGCGGAAGCCGCCGGGCGCGCCGCGCAGGAGCACGGCGTGAAGAACCTGGAAGTGCGCATCAAGGGCCCCGGCCCCGGCCGCGAGTCGGCCGTGCGCGCGCTGAACGCGCTCGGGCTGAAGATCGTCTCGATCGCGGATGTCACGCCCGTGCCGCACAACGGCTGCCGCCCGCCCAAACGGCGACGCATGTAACGCGAAGGTCGGGTTGCCGCTTGAGCGGCCGCCCCAATGTACAAAGATTAGGAGAACACCGTGGCTCGTTATACCGGTCCCAAGTGCAAGCTCTCGAGGCGGGAAGGCACCGACCTCTTCCTGAAGAGCGCGCGCCGCTCGCTCGACACCAAGTGCAAGCTCGACTCGCGCCCCGGCCAGCACGGCGCCAAGTCCACGCGCATCTCGGAATACGGCACGCAGCTGCGCGAGAAGCAGAAGATCCGCCGCATGTACGGCGTGCTCGAGCGCCAGTTCCGCACCTACTTCGACAAGGCGATCACCAAGCGCGGCGCCACCGGCGAAGTGCTGCTCCAGCTGCTGGAAAGCCGCCTGGACAACGTCGTCTACCGCATGGGCTTCGCGTCCACGCGCGCCGAGGCGCGCCAGCTGGTCTCGCACAAGGCGATCGAGGTGAACGGCAAGCCGGTGAACATCCCCTCGTACCTGGTGAAGGCGACCGACACGGTCTCCGTGCGCGAGAAGTCGCGCGCGCAGCTGCGCATCAAGGCCTCCCTGGACCTCGCGGAGCAGAACGGCTTCCCGAGCTGGGTCGAGGTCGATGCCAAGAACTTCAAGGGCGTCTTCAAGGCGCTCCCCGACCGCGCGGAATTCGCGAACGACGTGAACGAGCAGCTGGTCGTCGAACTTTATTCGAAGTAATCCGTTGTAACGCGCGGGGGACGCCCCGCGCACCTGCGCAGAGGTATCGCGAATGCAAAGCAATGCCACGAATTTCCTGAAGCCCCGGATCATCGACGTCCAGAACCTTTCGCCGACGCACGCGAAGGTGATCATGGAGCCGTTCGAGCGCGGCTACGGCCACACGCTCGGCAAAAGGTTCTGGA
>Ga0207659_10001706_pt1 | contig 13033 bp, 14 predicted proteins | sample KBSM43metaG_FD_184330 | JGI IMG/M metagenome (GOLD analysis project Ga0207659, IMG submission 184330) | Miscanthus rhizosphere microbial communities from Kellogg Biological Station, Michigan, USA - KBS M4-3 metaG (SPAdes) (version 2) | ecosystem: Host-associated > Plants > Roots > Rhizosphere >...
CCAATGGGCCGAACCCCGGGGCCACGACGTGCTGCCGCGGTTGAGGTTGGGCTGATCTCGAGCCATGCCCACGCGCCGGCGGGCCTAGGCAGAAGCGACGTGTGCCCTTTGGTACAGCCTCGGAACCGCCTTCCATGGGAGGTTGCAGGAGGTAGCGCTCGGCGAGCATGATCACGCCCGCCCTCCACTGTGGAAAGTTTCCGGCGTCACGGGAAATCCCTTATCGAGCGCTGGGATCGCCCCGTTACTCAGCCAAGTTCCGCATTGACTATGCGCAGGCTTCCGGCATCTGAGTTGCACAAACCTCGTCCAGACCAATGACACGAATGACAACACTCCTGGTCGTGATGGTGATTGCAGGCGCACAGGCCTCTGTACTCACCTGCGATTTGGTGTGCGCGGCGTCTGCCGCCGTGAGCGCCCGCGCCGACGGGTGTCACGCCCATCCAGTTGACGCTACGGGGTTGCGCGTGACACCTGCCCCCGCCCCTTGCGATCACGCGGTTGTCGGCCCCTGGCTGGCTGAGGTGGGGCAGCTGGACCCAAAGTCTGTCATGGCGGCAGCGGTGCCGACCGTCCACACAGTAGGGACGAACGCTGCGGCCACTGATTCGACTAACTCGCTACGGTGGCTTCTTTCCGCATCGCCTCCCCCCCTCGGCTCGGTACGGCCCTCCATCCTCAGAATCTGATCCCGTCGCAGGCGTAGCCCGACGCTACGCGTCTCTCTGCGACTCGTTCCACCGTTGCGCGCCCGAGCGACGAGGCGACATGCGCGCACCGGCGGCGGCAGCACCCGGCCGCGACGCCCTGCTGCTTCGAACGCCGGCCCGTCGTCCACATCTGAGATGTCTGTCACGAGAGGTTGACCTGTCATGAAAACGTTCACCGCGTCCCTGTTCGTTGCCGTTCTTGCCTTCGGGGCGGTCGCCGCCGTCGCCGCCCAGCAAGCTGGATCGGCAGATCTGCTGACGGCCAGCCAGGTCCAGCAGCTCATCGCCAGCGCGCAGCCTGGGGATCACGCGCGGCTTCGCGCACACTTCGAGGCGCTGTCCGCCAAATACACCGCCGACGCCGCGCGTCATACCGCGATGGCCCGTTCCGCCGGCAATCCGAATCGTCAGTCCGGCGGCGACCCAGCCGGGCACCACAACCGGCTGGCCGCGCTGGCCAAGGACTCCGCCGGCATTACTCGGGAACTAGCGACCCATCACGGCCAACTCGCGGCTGGAGCGGCGTCGACAGCGCCGCGCGACGGCGCGCGCTTCGAAAAGGGTGCGGGCGCCCCCGCGGCCCCATCTGAAAAGCAGCTGGTCGACCTTGCGGCCAAGGCAAGCACGCCGACCGAGCATGGCGAGCTGGTTGAGTACTACGAGTCGCTCGTCAAGCAGTACACAACCGACGCGGCCGATCATTCCGCCATGGCAGCCGCCTACCGGGGAACCAAGTCGGGAGCCAGCATGGCGTCCCATTGTGACCGCCTCGTGCAGATCGCGCGGCAGGAGGTCAAGGAGGCGACCGCCCTCGCGGCCGGGCACAAGCAGTTGGCCACAGGCGCTCGATAACTGCTGTTGTGGCGCCGAGTTGGACCGGCAGATCCTCGCCGGCTCGACTCGGCAGTCAAGGTGGGGCTGGTCCCCGTCACACCGTGTGATCGAGATGAAACGCCTCACTGTTCTTCGACTCGTTCTCGTCATCGCTGCATGGATGTCGACGCCGCCGAGCCCGGCGGTGGCACAAACGGCCCAGGTGCTGCCGTCGCCGCTCCGGCTCGCCGATGTGCTTCGATTGGCCAGCGAGCGGCGAGCCGACGACGTGGAGCGCTTCACGCGCGAGCTTCAACGCTTGGCGCTAACCTTGGCGGACGTCGGGTTGCCTGATGAGCGTAGGCCTCGCGATGCGGATTAGTGGCATTACTTAAGAGTTACTCGCGTCAGCATCCACCCTTTTCGCCCGGGTCCATTTTCTTAGAAATGTGAAAGGGAGGTGGCCATGCCGTCCATTGTTTCCGACCTGTCCACTCCGTTTGGTGTCAGAAATGGTGTCACCCCGTAGTGACCGCTTCGGCGCGTTCTCGGCTAGGCGGCGAAGGGAGTCAGAACACACGAAACGCGATCGCGGCAATGACTGTCGGCAGGAGGGCTCCTGCCAGCAGTCCGATCGGTAGAATCGCCCCGCCAAAGAAGCGGCCCAGCAGCGCCTGCCCGGCTGGGTTCGGCGCATTCGCAATCACCGTCAACCCGCCGCCAACCACGGCTCCTTGGACAACAGCGAGCTTCAACTCGTCGCCCAGATTCGGTACGAGCGTCGCCAGAAGGGTGATGAGCGCATTGTCGTTGACGGCCGTCAGTGCCGCGGCCCCCCAGAACAATGGACTCTCGGGAAGGCTGCTGAGCACCGGCGCAATCCACCACCCCTGCAGGCCCCCGTGGATGACCAGCCCGCCTAGGAAGAAACCCACGAGTAGCGGTGTCTTCAGTTCGATCCGACTCTGATACGGCGCAGTTGCGCGAGCAAAGCCCAGAAAGAACAGAAAGCCGCCCAGGAACAGCGCTGGATAGTGCGCGTTGAAGACGGTCCACGCCATGAACGCGAGGTGAACCGCGACCACCCATGGCGGCACCGGCAGCAGCGTGGCCCCAGCGGCCTCGTCCTCGGGCTGCTCCACCTCGGGAGCCGGCGCTCGGGCAGCGAGACGGCCCAATTCCTGGCGGAACAGGATGAAGTAGACCGCGGTCGACACGACGATTGCGGTGACGGCGCGCCAACCGAAATTAGCGATCATGAATGGGATGTCCCACCCCCACTGGCGCGCCACCATCAGGACCGGTGGTGCCGCGAACTGCGTCAGCGTGCCACCGATCGAGACGTTGACAAACAATACCCCCAGCGTCGCGTATTTCAGTCGTGTCGAGGGCTGCAGGTCAAAGAACTGCCGTGCGAGCAGCAGCGCGCAAATCGTCATCGCTGCCGGTTCGGTAATGAACGAGCCCAGCACCGGGCCTATCGTCAGAATCACCGCCCACCAGGCGGCAGGTGTGGCGCCACCAGCAGCCGCCACACGTCGCAGGGCCGACTCAGCGAAGCCAATGACCGGACGCGTCGACGCGAGCGCCATGATGACAACGACGAATAGCGGTTCTGTGTAGTTGACCGTTTCGCTGACGTAGTGCCGGGCTGCCTCCCACCCGGCGTACACCCCGGTCGCGACGACGAGCACCACGGCCCACAGGCCAAAGACCACTTCGACTTCCCCGAGAAAGTGGAGCGCCTCGGCGCGGAGACTCGGCGACGCCTCTGCGCCGTACGCCCGTGCCTCCTCATCGTGACGGTGCTGCACCCGGTGCGCCAGACGGGCGAAGCGGGCTGCCGCAAACGTGTGAAGAATCGCCAGGACAAACACCCCCGTTGCAATGGCGTTGAACGGCTCGATCTGCACACGCATGGCGAGATCGGCCGCCAGGGTTTGATCTGCGGTGGATGGGTAACTCTCCAGCGCTCTTGGAATCGCAGTAATCGTGTTGGTGTCGTCGCTCATCGGCACATGGACCTACGGACACTGACGGAGTCGGACCGAGTGGTCATTAGTTGCCGAAGCCGACATCCCTTCCACGAGCTGCGTCGCGAGCCTTGAGCGCCCCCAGTAGCAAGAGCATTAAACCGACCAGGAGGAGTACGTGCACGAGGTCTCCGATTCTGAACGGCCCGAGGACGCCGAGCAGCCACGCGATGAGCAGGACGAACGCAATCTTGAATAGCATCTTCGCCTCCGGAGCGCAGCCAGCGCCGAGAGACCGTCGGTGTCAGCTGCGGAACGAAGGGCGTGGCGAGATGCCCGGCAACCCTCGTTGCCGGCAGGATGGGAGCGAGAGCAAGGTCGGGCGCGACTACACTCGCGCGACCCCTCGAGACGTGTTCCAGGTGCCCTGTGACGACGACAGGTGGGACTGCTTCAAGACACGTGAAGGGCCAACATGCGGACGATCCGCGAACCGAGCCTGCCAACTCGTATCCTCCTGGTCTCGCAACGACCATGAGGATGGCGGCCCGACCATCCAGTTGCCTGCAGCAGAAGCCCGCTGCACCCTTCGGTCTCTGAACACTGATTAGTATACGTGCGGTCGAGGCCTCCGCTCTTCACGGGCCCGAGCGACCGAGGCGCTGAAAGCCGAAGGTTTCGGGGGTTCCGACGACCATCGAAGTACAGCAGACGCTGGGACAGAAGCTCGAGAGAGACTTTGCAAAACCGCGATACTCGGCGCGTGAAATCCACCGCTCGCCGATCTCGCGCTGCGTGCAGCATTGGAGACTGGCTTACTGCTGCGGTGCAACAAGATCGTGTACGAAACCGCACCAGGCCAGAGCACGGTGGCCGCGATGTCGCCCTCGCGGCGCTCGGCATCCTCGGCGATAACCGCGAGATGCAGGATGTTGCCCGTGAGGCTGACCAGCGCCTGCGTCGGGTATGGGCGTCGCTAGATAAGCGCTAGCCAAAACGGTTGTCGCGCTGGCGGAGGATCGAAGAACCTTCGTCCGGGCGGTTCGCCCCTTGTCCGGTCCAGACCGGATTGTGAACCACTCCGTGCTGGTTCACACTTCGTCAATCACCGGCGCGTGCGACTCGGCTGCGACCTCCCGACGCGGCCGACATCGGCCCCGGCCCGGAGATCCTCCTAAGCCGGGTCGGGGCTGACCCGTCCGGCGCGCCACAGCCGTCGAAATGGCGTGGAAGAGGTTGGCAAATGAGATTACGTCAGGCTGTCGTTTTTGCTGCTTCAATCGCCTTGGCACCGGTCGCGCTCGATCGGGCCGCTTACGCTCAGGACGCGGCGCCAGCGGCACCGCAAAAGCTGACCTTCCCAGGCGATGTCGCGCTGTGGACCGTGGCGATCAAACCGGACAAGACCGCGGCATTCGAGCAGATCATGAAGCGGGTCGGCGACGCGCTCGCCAAGTCGTCGGATCCCCTCCGCCAGCGGCAGGCTGCCGGCTGGAAGATCATGAAGATCGAAAAACCGTTGCCAGACGGCAACATCGCCTACGTCCACGTGATCAGCCCGGTCGTGCACGATGTCGACTACACGGTCATGCAAGTCCTGTATGACGCGTTTCCGGACGAACGACAGGCCTTGTACGAAGCATACCGTGGCGCGTTCGCGGCGAATCTTTCATTGGCCACGGGACCCGTGGCCGTGGATCTGGCACCACCAACTTCGTCTGCGGCGGTGGCATCGCGCTGAATTCAGGAGATCCGACGGCTCGCCTGTGCGGGGCGGTGATGCTCGCCAGCCTCGCCTTGGCTCTCTCGCTGGCTCGGCCCGCCCACGCAGGGCCGCCCGATGCGAGGCCGTGGTGGCGCTCTTCGTCCGTCCAATCGAGCATCGAGCTCACGCCCGAACAGGTGGTGCGGATCGACACGATCTACCGCGAATCGCTACCGGAGCGTCGCCGCCTGCGGGAGCAGCTCACGTGCCTGCAGAACATCCTGGGTCGCGTGCTCGACGATGGCCGGTCCGACGATGACCACGGCCGACTGATCATCGAGGGCGTGTTCGAGGTCGAGAAACAACGCAACATCGCCCGGACGATGATGCTTCTGCGCATGCATCGGGTTCTCAGCGCAGGCCAGCGGGAAAGACTGGCGCAGCTTTCCGCCGCTGCCGGGGCGGGCCTGCCCTGAGCGAGCCGGCCGTGACGTCGCTCGCCACGATGACGTCGCGAGCGCTCAGTACGGTATCCGTCTACGAAGCCGAATTACAGCGGCGCGGCCGGGCGTGGCGGCTCACGCTCGATGGACGACATATGGCCAGACACTCACGGTAGGCACCGCCCGCCTCCGAGCGGCCGAGTCCTATTCCGCCCCCTGCCACAGCCAGCTCATATCCGTCAGCCGACGAGGCGCGGACGCTGGCGCGCAAGGCGGCGGGTCCACGGGCGCGTACAGCGCGTAGTCCGGATCCTGCGCAACTGGAGTCAGCCGGAGCGCTCGCCGCGCGAACTCGTGCAATTCCGCGGATGCGCGCCGCCTGTTCACCAGAACGAACCGGGTGCAGGAACGCGCGAGGAACGCGTCACGCGCATCCTTGGCGCGCTCGGCGTCCTCGGATGAGAGGCTGGCACCCTGGCTCAGCCTCGTGAGCGCGCCCAGCATCGGCATGCGCATGTTCTCCACCTTCCTCCAGGTCGACACGCGCGAGAGATAACCGCCCACCATCGGCCGGCGATGGCTGGTCTGAAAGAAGGAGGACAGCGCGCTGAAGTTGCCGAGCGACGACGTGCCGTCGCGAATCCCGGTCGGCAACTCGAGCAGCCGTCCCGCTTCGTCCCGGGTGTCCGCTGCCGAAACGAGGCGGTAAATGTCCGGCACCGCCGCCGCGTACAAGTGCCGTGGCGCCGGCATGAGCTCGAAGGTCGCAGCCACGAGGGCGGCAACCGCCAGCCAGGTGCCACCGCGTCGGTAGCGCTCGCGAAGAGCGGTCATCGCGAAGGCCGCCAGCAGCGAGATACCGAGCGCCGCCACGACGGCAAAGCGTGCCGGCGACCGCGCCATCCCGATCACCGGGACATAGCGCAGCAGCGCCCAGGGCCCGATGATGTTCGTGTTCACGCCAGCGACGTACACGAAGGGCCCGAGGGAAAGCCACACAAAGAGGCCGGTGAACGCCGTCCACAAGGGTGGCAACAACCGGTGCCACGCTGCCACCACCACGAGGGCCACGGCGGCGAGCGGAAACGCGCTGACGAACTCAGGAAACGCATCAGGCTCCGGCGGCATGAACCACGGCCGGGTGCGTTCACCGAACCAGGCGTGATTGGGATTGGGCACGACGTAGGCGAGCAGGTCGAGACCCCGAGGGCTGCTGCGCCAGAACACAGGCGTATCCGGCAGTCGATCGCTGGCGAAGCGCATGGCGATGCCGACGATTTGCGGCGACAGCAGCACCAGACACGTCGCGACCGAGAGCAGCCCCAGCCGCAGAAGCGGACGGAACCGAGCGCCCGGGTCGTGGAGCTCGACCCGCGGGCGACGAGGCAGCCACATGCGGAGCGCCCCCGCCGCGACAAGTAGCAACAGCGGCGTGTAGAGGGAATGCAGGCCGACCTTCACGGGGCCGAGAACAATTGCCGCCGGGCCGATGATCAGCCGCAGCCCGACGACGAGGCCGAGCGCACTCACCGTCAGGGTGGCCGCCCGCGTGGCCAGTGGCCACGGTGCGGGATCCGCCGGCCAGCGCAGTCGCAGAACGCGCCACGACACGACGACCGCGCCCATCACGCCGCAGTAGATTCCGTAGTACGCGTCGGAATACGCGGCCAGCGCGGCGATGGCCCCGACCAGCCCCGCATCCCTGATGCGGCGGAAATCGAGACAGCGCAGCACTGCCCACAGGAAGAGCGGTAGGGGTGCCGCAAGGACAAGGCTGAAGTGCGCCGTTTCCCTGGCGGTGAGGACAGGCGAGGCCATGAACAGCGCTCCGGCCCACCAGGATGCGGAGTGGCCGAGCCCCAGCTGTCGCGCCAGCAGAAATGTGCTCAATCCCGCCAGTGTGATCGCAAGGAGCATGACGACGTTGAACGCCGCCACGACGCCGAGCGCGCCGATCAGCGGAGCGGCGAGTGCGCCAGCGACCGGCGCGTAGTTGTGCAGGCTGAAGTCGACGGCGCCGGTGGCGCCGAACACGTGATCGGTCGAAAACGGCAGGTGCGCGTGCCGGATCAGCTCATGCCGGAAAATCCACACGTTCCATACGTACACGCCAAGATCGCCGGCCGGGTCGCCGAGCAGACGCGTACGCAGGTAGAGCGGTAGCGGCCACGTCAGCACGCAGGCAAGGGTCGAATATGAAACGGCCACGAGGCACGAGACGGCCGCTTTTGCGAGACGTGCCGACCGACGCAACGGCGCGAGAGGTTATGCCTCGCGGCTGAGCTTGTCAATACGGGCTTGACTGTAGACACGCGAACCGGGCGAGCTTGAGGCGGGCAACCTGCATAGTCCAGCGCGATACGGCTTGTTAGTGGTGGTTGAGGAACACGTGTGGCGGCTTTGACCAACGCGGCCAGCGCTGCGGACACGTCCGGCGTCAGGACCTGCCGGCAGAGCGCCGGCTATGAACGGGTGATTCGACGTACTCACATGCCGACGATGTGGAGTCGCCATGGGCGGGACGATCGAAGCTGTTAGCAGGGGCTGACGACGCTCCTCGTCGACCCGTGTGACGGTGAACCGACCCGGCACGCGCGCCGGGGAGCCCGTCAGGTTCAACCCGCCGAGGCCGCCCGCAGTCTGGGTGTGACACGACGGACACTCGACCAGCGGCGATTGAGGAACCGAGCCCCACGAAATTGGGCCGTGCGTGCGGCCGCCTCAGAGATTGCCTGGGATTCGCGTCGTGTAGCCCCTGACTTGGCTCCCGTGCGACTCACGCCGACGGCGACGGCTCTCCATCGAGGCGCCGCACCTCGAGCAGGTGCGAGAACTCCCGGCGTTGCGACGGCGACAGCGTCTGGTACATGCGCCACAACATCTGCGTGAGGTCCGGCCCGGCGCCCTGGTTATAGATCTGATCGAGCGCCTCCACCTGGTCGGCCGTGAGCTGCAGACGATGCTGCACCTCCGCGTCGAGCCACCACCGGCTCCGCGCGTGTCGGCCGACCACGGCGGTGCCGTTAAGAAAGGCGATGAGGCGTCCCGGATCGGGACTCACCGGATCACGCCCCGGCGCACCGCGTGCAGGACGATCTCGGCGGCACTGTGCAGATCGAGTTTCTCCATGATCCGTGCGCGGTGCGTTTCGACGGTGCTGAGGCTGATGAAGAGCAACGTCGCGATTTCCTTGTTGACCTTGCCTTCGGCGATGAGCTGGAAGATTTCGCGCTCGCGATCCGACAGCGACTCGTAGCGATCGTCATCGGTGCCGCGCTGCCGTGCGTAGTCGTCGAGCATGAGCCGCGCTACGGCGGGGCTGAAGTACGACTTGCCCTGTGCCACTGCCTGCACCGCCTCCAGCAGGTCCACGCCGGCCGAGTCCTTCAGCAGGTAACCGGTGGCCCCCGCTTTCATCATCTGGGTGACATACGCCTCGTCGGAATACATGCTCAGGACGAGTATCCGCGTGTGCGGCACCCGCTTCGCGATGCGGCGCGTGGCCTCGATGCCGTTGAGCAGCGGCATCGCCACGTCGAGCACCGCCACGTCTGGCTTGTGGAGCTCGGCGAGCCGCACGGCCTCGTGGCCGTCGCCCGCCTCGGCGACCACCTGCCACTCGGGGCGCTCCTCGAGCACCTTACGCAGGCCCTGACGCACCATGGTGTGGTCGTCGGCGAGGAGAATTCGCAGCGGAGCCATCACACCGCCTGCCGCTCCGGCTCGTCGACCGCCTCGGGCACGGTCTGCAGCGGCAGGCCCACCGAGATGCGGGTGCCGCCACCGGGCGCACTCTCCACCGCAAAGGTGCCGCCCAGCGCCTGCGCCCGTTCACGCATGCCGATCAGCCCGATCCCGGGACGCGCGTCGGGCGGCTGTGGCGTCGGACCGAACCCGCGGCCGTTGTCGTCGATGGTCAGCCACAGGGTGCCGGACGCGGCGCGCAGCATGACCGTGCAGGCGGTCGCGCCGCTGTGCTGCACGATGTTGTTGAACGCCTCCTGCACGATGCGGTAGGCGCAGACCTCGATCGCCGGCAGCAGCCGGGCCTCGATCGACTCGGCGAGCTGCGCACGGATGCCGGTGCGATGCGAGAAGTTGCGCAGGTAGGTGCGCAACGTCGTCGGCAGGCCGAAATCGTCGAGCATCGACGGATGCAGCAGCTGCGACAGGTCGCGCACCCCGCGCAACGCCGTCTCGGTGATCTCGCTCGCCTCTTCGAGCGCGTCGGTGGCCCGCGCTCGATTCTCGGCCCGCAGCGCGATGCCGATGTCCATCTTCACCGCGGTCAGCGCCTGCCCGACTTCGTCGTGCAGCTCGCGGGCGAGCCGCCGCCGTTCGTCCTCCTGCGCGTCGACCAGCCGCGCGGACAGCCGCTCGAGGTCCTGCCGGTTCTGCTGCTCCGCGGCGCGCTGACGCTCGATCTCGCGCTGCAACCGGTTGACGTGGCGCGACGCCATCACCGCCACGATCAGCGCCATCAGCAACGTCGCGCCGCCCATCGACATCAGGCGGAGGCGGACCTGCCGATGGAGCGCGTTGGCTTCCGCCTGGCGCCGGCGGTTGGCCTCGGCCTGCAGCGCCGCCAGCTGGTCGAGCACCTGGAGGATAGTCTCGCGCCGCGGCACCACGCGCGTGCGCAGCAGGGCCGCCGCCTGCGCTGGCGAGCGGGGATCGGTGTCCGAGAACGCGAGACTGCGCGACTCCCAGAACTCGCTCAGCTCGGCCTGCAACAAAGACCAGTGCTGCCGTTCGACTACCGAAGTGACCTCCGGCACGTAGGTCGTGAGTGACGCCTCCACCTCGGCGCGCAAGCGCGACAGCTCGGATCGGTAGTAGTCGCGACGGGGCGACCCGCTGTCGATCAGGGCATCACGTAAATAGATGGACCCGAGCAGGACATTGGTGCGGACTTTCGTCAGCGTCTGTTCGCCGCGCACGTATTCTTCGTGCACGGTCGCGACGCTGCGCTCGATCTCCTGCAGGCTTCGCCCCAGCTGATAGCCCCACAGGAGCCAGAGCCCGAAAACGATGGCGAAACCGGTGGCGAGCGCGACGCGCGTGCTGAAGGCAGGGCGTCGAACGCCGCCCCCGCCGTGCGCAGTGTGAGGGCGATCCATCCTGAGTATCTCTTCGGATATTGGCCCGGCCGCCGGGGGCCCGACTATCGGACGGGCACTGTATTTTGGCCGCGCTCACCGCACGGCCGAGCTAGTGTCCCGGCCGCGTGAGCCGCAACATAACTCTCGGGCGCGGCATCCCGGCTGGCTACGTCGCTCATCGCTCACTACGCGCTTGCCGCAACCATCGCGGTCGAGCGTCCCACCGTGCTGGGCCGTTTGAGGGTGTTCGTAGCTTCCCCGCCGGTAATTGAACCATTCCAGGGTCGACCTGGATCTCGCGCAGACTTTTCATCGCCTTCCGCCAGAGTTCGTAAAGCTCTCCGCCAGGCTGTCTGAGTTCGCGATCCCGGACGAGGAGCGACGCGAAGCGGCCCTCGTTGACGAAAGGCTGGTCCAGCGGCAAGACCACCGTCTCGTCGTCGACCACGTGAAATGGATGCCCGAGCTCGGCGTTCGGCGCGACTGACTCGCGACGGACACCCGTGCGACAAGGATGTTACCCTTGCGTCTGATGAGCTGATCCCCCGGGAGTGTCGCCTCGCCAGCGGGCTTCACAAAAACGCCTGCCGGACAGGATGGCTACTCGCCACTGCGTCGCGAGCTCGAGTGCCCGCGTGTGGGACTCAACCAACTGCACGCGTTGAGGCGCCTCATCGTCGAACCCGAAACGGAGCTCGATCCCCCGATCGGTCCTGAATGACATGCACGCGGCGATGCGGTCGTCCAAAGCGCGCAGCTTGAAGTAGACCAGGATCGGCCTGGCGGGAGCCGTTCGGTTCGGCTGGTCTGGTGCTCCCATGTGCCCTGCTCACGTTGGGGACAAAGCCCCTATCCGGCGGTACCGAAATAACTGTTCCTCGTCGAGCGGCCTCGTTGTCCGGCGTAGTCCTCGTTTACCGATCGGACAAGTGCCCGCCGGCGACCATCGGCTGCCTCAGCGGCGCGCACCGCGGTCATGCGCGGCAGGTCCTGGCGTTTCACAGACTGCGGCGCAGGCGGGTAGGGGCCGACGGGCCGAACAGGCCATGCAATTGGCCTGAGTGCAAACGACCTATAGAAGATTGAGTGGCGAAAAGAAGCTATCGGCATCGTCGTGCGTCGCGGCGCGCTTCGCCGATTCGACGCCTTGACGCGTAAGACGCTCACCTCCCTGTCGTGGTCTCCTGGGATCGACGCACAGGACATCGGAGGGCCTCAGGCGACTCGTCTACGGTCGTGCGTCCATCAGCCGATCGACGAGAGAAGCCACCCTTCACATGGGAGGTAGCCGATTTGTCGCCGTCGATGCCATTCAGAAGCCGGGCGCGACGACCACACGCCAACTGGAACGACACGGCGGACGCGGACGCCGTTGGCGGTACGCCCCTAAGTGTCGCTCGTGGGCTACGGCCGCGGCCTCGGCGGCGACGAGCGTTCAGGCGCCGGAATCAACCACATTGCTCGGGCGGTGGAGCTGCGCGCGTCGTCCTTCTTCTCACTCGATTTACCGGAGCGGCCCAGCAGCTTTCCGCTGCTCCCGCTGTTAGAGCTCCGTGCGATGTTTGTCATACTCGGTCTCGTGCATTAGCAACCAACTGTCACTCATGCCGGATATATGTATCCTGGCCGCACGGCCCCCTGACACCCGCCGACGAATGAAGTCTCGCACGGTAGCCGGGAGATCGTGGCCCAAACCGAACGCCGCCTCAGCACGAACCACGTAACTGAGCCAGCCGCCGAGATCGCCGACCCACAGCCGGCCGCCTCCGAGTGCGCCGTCAGACGTCACGTGTGGACCCACCATTGACCCTCCCCTGGTTGCCCCGCTTGTCCAAGACGAAGATGTGACTTTGGCGGGATCGCCACGCCACCAGGAGGACTGGAGCCGAGCCCCGGCTCGCGCAGCTTTTCTACGGCTGCCGCGTCCATTCGACCCTGTGCCCAGAAGCCTCCGAACATCCAGAGCGGCGATCCCGCTGGGAAGGTTAGGACTGCATTCATGCGGCGTCCATCCAATCGAGGGCCGAGTTTCCGGTAGAGAAGACCTGAACGCACTGGTCTGAGGGGATTCAAGGACGAGACAATGGCGCGTCGCCCGACCACGCTCCCGTCTGGTCCTTCCGCCCACCGCTGATCAAGGTGCTGCGCGCAGCTGTTCCCACAGAATATTCAGCAAACGGCTGTACCGTTGGTCCGCCACCACGAACTGCTGCTCGTAGGTATCATCCGATTTGTGTTTGCTCCAGTCTCCGTCGAAGATCTTCGCTGCTTGGCTTCCGTCGTA
>Ga0207659_10001707_pt1 | contig 13028 bp, 12 predicted proteins | sample KBSM43metaG_FD_184330 | JGI IMG/M metagenome (GOLD analysis project Ga0207659, IMG submission 184330) | Miscanthus rhizosphere microbial communities from Kellogg Biological Station, Michigan, USA - KBS M4-3 metaG (SPAdes) (version 2) | ecosystem: Host-associated > Plants > Roots > Rhizosphere >...
CGTTGTAGATCGCCATCGCCGCGTGCTGCATGCCGACCGTGCCGTGGCACAGCACCGCCATCGGCTTGCCTTCGGCCTTGAAGTAGCCGTGCGCCATCGCCACCGACGACTCCTCGTGGCAGCAGGTGATGAACTCTGGCGCCGTGTTGCCGCCGTAATTGACGATCGACTCGTGGATGCCGCGGAAGCTCGATCCCGGGTTGGCCGCGACATATTCAAAGTCGAGCGACTTGATGACGTCGACCATGAAGTCGCCGCCTGGCCTGTCGGTGGTCAGCACCTCGACGCCGGCCGGCGGATCGGTCTCGCGCGGCGGTGTCGGCGCCGTGGCCTGAGCCGGCGGCGCGGGCGTTGCGCCGGGAACGGGGGCCCTGGCCTGAGTGAAGTCGAACGCCGCAGCACCGGTGACCGCGGCGCTCTTGAGAAAGTCTCGACGATCGACGGAATGCTTCTCTGGCATCGCCGCTCCCCCCTCGCGCTCGAAGAGACGGAAATTCTACTTACAGCGGTTGTCTGGCGTCTTGCGGTCGCGGAACTTGCGGTGGCAGCCGGCACACGACGCGCTGAGCGGCTCGGCGGTGGCGATCATCGTGTCCTGGTCTTTGGATTGGGCCGCAGTGTAGGCCTTCATGCTCGCGTCACGAACCTCCTGCACGAACGCCACCCACGCCGGGTCCTTTGTCGGAACGGGCACGCCGTTGGAGCAGCGCCGCCCCGGGATCGACAGCAAGGTCGCGGACTCGGCGAGCGCCAGCGCCGCGTTCTCGACCGCCTGCCAGCCCCCAAACGTGCTGGTGAGCGGGTCGGTCGACATGTTGGGGTCATGGCCGGGGACGAACTTCACGTCTCCAGGATTGTCTGCCTGCGCGGAGAACACCACGTTGGCGGCGGGATAGAGCACACCGCGCATCAATTGATTCAGATCGGCGTGAACGGGCGGAGCCGCATCCGACGGCGTTTGTGCCATCAACGGCCATCCACAAGCCGCCACCACGAGGGAGAGAGTCAGCGCCGTCCTGTACATGCGCATAGACTAGGTGGGGAGACTCGCCGGCGCAATGACGTTGGCGGCTGGTCCGAGCCCGCGCCGGCCGCCACGGTCGTATAACATCCCTCGGATGGGGACCAGCGTCGTGCGGGGGATAAGGTGGCACCTGGCGGCCGCTTCGTGTATCGCGGTCGTCTTCGCCTCGGCGGCGACGGCAGGCCAGGCCGGCCGCGCGAACGCCATCCCCGATCCACCCGGAGCCGCACGGCCCGCACGGGTGTCGGGCCCACGGCTGGCACCACTCGCCGAGGGGCAGTGGACCGACGTCCACAAGAGCATCGTGGCGAAGTACGCGCCGGACGGGCGACCGGGCAATGCGCTCAGGACCCTCCTCAACATGCCCGCTCTTGCCGACAGCTTCCTGAGCTTCCCCGCGTATCTGAGCAAAGATTCCACGCTCTCGCCGCGTCACCGCGAGATGCTCATCCTGCGGACAGCCTGGCTGCTGAACAACGACTACATCTGGTCCGAGCACCTACCCGCAGCCCGCACGGCCGGTCTCACGCCCGGCGACGTGCGCCGCGTGGCCGAGGGGCCGGACGCCAAGGGATGGAGTGCATTCGAGGCCACGCTCCTGCGGGTCGCGGATCAGTTGTTCCGCAATTCCTTCGTCAACGATGCCGTCTACAAGTCCCTGACTGCCGAATACGACGTGCATCACACGATGGACGCGGTGATGACGGTCGCCGACTTCCTCACGCTCGGTTCGATGTACAACGCGCTGGGGGTTCAGCCCGACGCGTGGAACCCCGATCGCATTCCGACCGATGTCCCGTACCGCGTCGTGGTACCGCAGCGCGAGGCGCCGCTCACGACGCCCAGGGTGGAACCGGTGGCGGGCACCGGGCTGGCGATCGCGCGGACGTTCGCCCGCCACCCTGCCCTCGCCGCGGCGCGCAAGGAGTTGGGCTACATCAACCAGCAGATGAAGCTCGACCCTCGCACCCGCGAGCTGGTGATTCTGCGCATCGGCTGGAACTGCCAGTCCGCGTACGAGTGGGCGCAGCACGTCGGCAGCTTCGGGAAGGCGCGCGAAATGGGCCTGCCGGTGGAGAACATTGCCCGCGGCCCGGCCACCCCGGGCTGGACCGGCGTCGAGCAGGCGCTGTTGACGGCCACCGACGAGCTCTATCGCGATTCCTCAGTCTCCGACCGCACGTGGGCGACCCTGTCCACCCACCTCGATGTGGCGACGATCGTCAACGCCCTGATCAGCGCGGCTCAGTACCGGCAGGTCTCGGTGGCGCTCAACACCTTTGGCGTTCCGGCCGAACCCGGCGACGAACCGCTTCCCGTGATCGGCTCCAACTAAGCGAACGTAGGGCGCGGCTTCAGCCGCGCCTTCCGGCGGCCCGGCCGCCCTACGAAGCGATCAGCTCCCCGCGAGCAAGGCGTTCAACGCCGTCCGGAGTCCGTCGGGCAGGACGACAGGACGCCGGTTGGCTCGATCCACGTACACGTGGACGAAATGGCCCTGCGCGGCAGCGAGACTATCGTCGTTGCGGAACAGCCCCACTTCGTACCGCACGCTGCTGGAGCCAAGTCGTGCCACGCGAAGCCCCGCGTGCACCGTGTCAGGAAAGGTGATCGGGCTGAAGTAGTTGCAGTGGGTTTCCACCACCAGGCCGATCACCGGGCCGCGCTCGATGTCGAGCACACCTGCTTCGATCAGGTACTGGTTCACCACGGTATCGAAGTAGGAGTAGTAGACGACGTTGTTGACGTGGCCATACACGTCGTTGTCCATCCAGCGGGTCGCGATCGCGCGGAAATGGCGAAAGGCGCTGCGCGGGTCGGGCGTGGGTCTGCTCACCGTCACGCGTCGGAGCCGAGGTCTTTCAACCGGTGCCCCGCCGTTTCGGGCAGGAAGAAGGTGGCGAGAATGGCGCACGACTGGGCGATGCAGGCCATGATCACCATGCCCGAGGAGAGCGGCATATAGACCGCCAGCAGGGCCACGCCCTGGATGAACAACGCGCTCGAGGCACGGCCGAAATTGTAGGCAAAGGCCTGCCCCGTCGCCCGCACCTCGGTCGGGAAAAGTTCGGTGAAATAGGGCCCGAACGAGGCGTAGATGCCGAACTGGAAGAAGCCGTAGACGAACCCGGCCGGCAGCAGGGTGAAGGCTGAATTACCCAGCGGCAGGAAGATGTACAGGTTCACCGCGATGATGAATCCGACCGCGAAATAGCGGAAGGCTTGCCGGCGCCCTATCCGATCGCTGATGTAGGCGTTGGTGAGAAAGCCGAAGAAGCCGCCCAGGCTGTTGAAGAGCACATAGATGCCGGCGACGGAAAGCGACAGGCCGCGCTCCGTGGACAGAAAGGTGGTGAGGTAGTTGCTCACCGCAAAGCCCGCGCCCTGCGAGCCGAGGGCCAGCAGGCAGGCCAGCGCGGTCAGGCGGCGCAGCTGCGGTCTGAAGATCGCCACCGGCAGGAAGGTGCGGCCCTGCTCCTGCGCGCGCGCCTTGGCCCGCCTGAAGATGTCGGCGTCGTCGTCTTCCCGGCGCACGAAGAACACCAGCAGCGCGGGCAGCACGCCGATGAAGAACGCCACGCGCCAGCCCAGCGCCATCGGCAGCGATGCCGCGATCGGCCCGGCCAGCAAGGCGGCCATCATCGAGCCTGGCCCTGCGGCACTCTGCACCGCGCCAATCGCCTTGCCGCGATGGGCTGGAGCGACGAGCTCGCCGAGCAGCACCGCACCCACGGCCCATTCGGCGCCGAAGCCGAAGCCGTGAAGAATGCGCAATATCAGGAGCTGCTCGTAGTTTTGGGCGAAGCCGGAGAGGAAGGAGAAGACCGAGAACCACAGGATGGTGAACTGCAGCACGCGGGCGCGGCCGTAACGGTCGGCCAGCCAGCCTCCGGTCCAACCGCCAATGGCGCCTGCAAAGTAATTGGCGCTGGCGATGGAGCCAGCCTGCGCCAGCGTCAGGCCGAGCCCCGCGACGACCGCCGGAATCATGTACTGGTAGACGAACCCGTCCATGGAATCGAGGCCCCAGGCCGCGGCGCAGGTCCAGAACACCCGCCGCACCTTGGGCGTCGATTGCCGGTACCAGCCGGTGAGCGACCGGTCGGTCTCCACTAAGACTTGTGCCACGTCTAATCCTGCTCTCCGCCGGATCTACCGCCGGCCTGATGGTCGTCGTTTATCCGCCATAGCCTTGGCGAAGGCGGACGTCCGGGTCGTCACACCGTGGGCATTGCGCCCCCGTCCACGCGGATATTGGCGCCATTGATGAAGCCAGCCCGCGGACTCGCGAGGAAGGCAATGAGGTCCGCCAGTTCCTCCACTCGTCCGACGCGGCCCAGCGGATTGGGCCGGACCTCGGTGGCGAACTGGCGTTCCCATTCCGGCAGGTCGCCGTTCCACGCCCGCGCCTTGGCGATATCGCGGATCCAACTCTCCAGCATCGGCGTGAGCACGGGACCAGGGGTGATCGTGTTGACGGTGATGCCGGTGCCAGCCAGCACCTTGGCCAGGCCGGTACTGAAAACGGCGACCGCCGCCTTGGTGCCGCCATAGTTCAAGGTCATGTTGCTCGGCATCATCGCGCCGACGCTGGACATCTGGATGATGCGGCCCCACTGACGTTCCCGCATCGGCGGCAGGATGTATTTCACGATCCGCACGATCGAGCCCACGTTCTTGTCGTACTGGTCGATCCAGTCGGCGGCGTCGAGGTTGTTCCAATCGTCTGTGCGGAACACGGCGGCGTTGTTGACCAGGATGTCGATCGGGCCGAAAGCGGCGAGCGCGGCGCTGGCCGCCTGTTCGGCCCCAGCATCGTTCGACAGGTCGCCCAGCGCGGCCTTCGCCGTCCCGCCCGCCGCGGTGATGCCGGCAACGATGCGCTCGGCTTCCCCCGCGCGCCGGCCATGGACCACCACCGACGCGCCCTCGCGCGCCAGGCGCCGGACGGCCGCCTCGCCGATGCCGCTGGTGGAACCGGTGACCAGCGCCACTTTGCCCTGGAGCTCCAAATCCATGGTCAGACACTCTCCCCGGCCGCGGCTGGCGGCGCAATACCCATCAAGGAGCAGGCGTTGAGCGAGATCAGCTTGCGGATCTCCTCCTTGCTGTACCCGAGCCCCAGACAGAGCAGGATCACGGAGCGGAAGCTCGCCACCGGCCGGGGATTGTTGATCTGGCCCAGATCGGAGCCCAGGATGGTGCGGTCCACGCCGGCCGCCGTGATCAGTGCCTTCAGATCCTGGCCGGTGAAGAACTTGGAATACGGCTCGTTGATGAACATGCAGAAGGAGTGCTCGATCCACACGCCCATCCGCGCCAGGTCGCCGACGTCGGCGACGGTGGCGTCGATCACGAAGGTGGGATGGTTGACGAGCATGCGCGTGACGCCGCGCGCCTTGGCCTCCTCGAACAGGGGCCACATCTCGCTGATGTGCAGGTGGCCGCCCGACAACACCGCGTCGTTCGCGGCGATCAGGTCCAGGATCTGCTTGACCTCGTCTTTCAGTTCGCCCCGGTCGGTGACGATGGTGAGCGCGGTGGGCGGGAGCATCTTGCTCTTGGTCGGCAGGATCGTGTGCTTGTGGCCCTGCCGGATATGGTTGGCGGCGCTGAAGGTCGGCATCCACACCATCCGCGCGCCCAGCTGCAGCCCGTGCTCGACGGCATAGGGATTGAGCCCGCCCGTGGAGTTGTTGAGCGGCACGCCGGAGAACATGGTGATGCGGATGTCCCGGACGGTTTCCCTGAGCAGTTCCACCACCGGCGTCACGGAGTAGTAGTGGTCCTTGAACAGGATGGCGTGCATCCCCACCGCTTCCGCCTCGCGGATCGCTTCCATGTGGTTCAGCGCACGCGGCATCACCGAGGGCCCGCTGTGGCAATGCAGGTCCACCGCCCCGCGCAGCAGGCCGGCGATCTCCGGCTCCGGCACGTCGGGATAGAACTCGACGACTGGCGACTTTTCTTTGGGTGTGGGCATGGGTCGATCCTTCTCGTTCGCTTCAGGCCCTGGCCGAGGCCGGACGCACGTCGACGGCCTCCCCGCCCAGCAATTTCGTAATCTGCCGCGCCGCCGTCATCACCCGTGCAAGCTGGTTGCGGCTCGGCTGCTGCGGCAGGAACTGCACGGAATCGATCACCGCGACGGTGCCACGCAGCACATGGCCGGGCCCCAGGATCGGAGCGGCGAGGCTGTTGGTGCCGACCAGGGATTGATGGAAGGCGGTCGCGTACCCGTTGCGCCGCACCCGGTCGATTTCAGCGCGCAGGGCGCGAGGCGTGGTGATGGAGTGGGGCGTCAGCGCCTCGAGCTTGCCGTGACATACCTGCTCGAGCAGCGCGGGCTCGCCGAAGGCCAGGCACAGCTTCCCCTGTGCGCTCGCGTGATACGGCAGGAGCGACCCCTGTTTGACCTGCACCTCCAACATCGACGTCCCCGCCCGCGTGGCCACCACACGCATGCCGTCGCGGTCCCGCTCGGACAGCACGGTGAAGTGGCCCAGCGCGTCGCGCAGCTGGGTGATGGCGCCGCTCCCGATGTTGGCGAGCTGAAAGTTTTCCGCCACCGCGTGGCTGAGACTGACCAGGCGGCTGCCGATCTGGTACTTCTCGAAGCTGGCCGGTTGATAGATGTAGCCGCGCTTGAGGAGCGTGCGCAGATGGCGATAGACGCGGCTCTTGGTGATGCTCAGCGCCGCGGCAATCGCGGCCACGCCCACCGGATCCTGCTGCCGTGCCAGATACTCCAGGATCTCCAGCGCCATCACGATCGACTGGACGCCGGTCTCCTCGCTGTGCGAGCGCGCCGCGGCGATCACGCCGACCCGCCCAGCCCCTGCCGCAACGCCCCGAGCGAGGCGAGTGCTCCCTGGCGCAGGAAGCCCTGGTCGGAGGACAGCACGAACAGAGTCGCACCAAGACCGGACAGGTAGGGCGCTTCGGAGGCGTTACCGGTATGCACGCTGACCACTTTGCCGGCGGCGCGCGCCGCGGCGGCAATCGTGTCGCTCGCGTCGCGCACCTGCCGGTCGGAGGTGCGGTCGCCGAAGGCGGCAGTCAGGTCGCCGCGCCCGATGAACAGCGAATCGATGCCCTCCACGGCCGCGATCGCGCCGGCGTACGGCAGCGCCGCTACATCCTCGATCTGGGCAATCACGACCGTGTCGGCGTCGGCGCGGTCGATGTGTTCCCAGGTCGGCACCGCGGTGTAGCGCCCGGCGCGAGTGCTGGTGGCGAACCCGCGCCCGCCGCGATAACGGCAGGCCGCCACCACGGCGCGCGCCTGCTCGACGCTGGCGACATGCGGCATCAGGATGCCGGCGGCGCCGCCATCGAGCACGGAGAGGATGGTTTCGGGGCCGGCGACGCGCACCAGCGCCGGCAGGCCCCTGGCGCAGGCGATCGCCAGCGCGACGTCGGTGCTGCTGCGGTCGAACGGCGCGTGTTCCTGATCGATCACGACGAAGTCGAACCCGGCGTCGCCGATGATTTCGACACCATGGCCGGTCGGCGTCTTGAGGAACGTGCCGACCAGCGTCTGGCGCGCGAGCAGGCGCGCGCGAAAACTCGCGGCTGTAGTCATCCGGGGAGGCTCCTGCCCGTCAGCGTACGTGGGGGCCGCCTTCAGGGTACGTGGGGGCCGCCTTCAGGCGGCCCTGGCATTGGATATTCGGCTGCGTTCAGCACCCAGCCCGGCTTTTCGGAGAAGTCGATGCGCGGCGGGCAGAAGATGTCCACGAGCTGGTTGGTCCCCTTCCCCACCGCCTCGGTGGTGTGGATGGACGGCGGAGGAATGACCGCGATGGACGGCGTGCCGCACAACTCGTGCTGGTCGTCGCGCCACATCGCCTTGTCGATGCCCCACGGCCAGCGCAAGTGGTGGATGAACTCGCCGGAGACCGCCAGCGACCCCTGCTCGAAATCGTCGTGGAAATGCGGCGACAGGCGTGACGGGTCACGCGGGCCCTCGAAGGTCTCGCAGTAGTTGATCATCAAAGTGGTGCAGCGCCAGATACGGCCGAAACGCCCCTTTTCGGGCGGCGGATCGAGGTCATAGACGCGGACCTTGAAGCCGCCCACGGGGTCGGGCCACTGCTCGGCCGGGGCCACGTTCGGCTTTGGCTGGGCGTACGACGCCTTGTTCGCGCACCTGGCCACGAGGTCCGGCGACTTCGTGGTGAAGAGACGCACGGTCTGGCCCGGCTCGATCACCGTGATGCTGGAGAAACCTGGTGGCACGAAGACCAGCGAATTACCCTCGACGATCTTCGTTTCCGTGCCGGTGGACACCTCGATTCGCGAGCCTCGATCCGGCAGCAGGATGGCGTACTCGTCGACCTGGTTCTCGCGGGTCAACACCGCCCCCTTCGCGGGCAGGGTGACGGAGGTGATGAAGTTCTGCCCGCGGTTATACCAGGTGCGCCCCTCCGGCCCTTCTTCCTGCGGCGTCTCGGCATAGAAACGCGCGTATTCCGCGTCGCCGAACGCGGACACCGGGCGTGCCGGCGCCGCGGCCGTGTTCAGGGCCGAACGTGGATCGTTGGCGTCGTACATGGGTCGTGTCGCTCCCCTGACTGGTTTTGTGCAGGCGCAAGGCTAGCACCCGGCGCCTCCGTCCCCAAGCGAGAATTGACACAGGTGTATCGCCAGACGAAACGCGGACAAACGTCCGGATGCACGGGTCAGCGTCCGCGGTAAGCTCGTGGACCGCCAATCAGGGAGACGCGACGAGATATGGGGCCTGAAGGGAAAGTCATCATCACCTGCGCCGTGACAGGGTCGATCCACACGCCCTCCATGTCGGCGAACCTGCCCGTGACGGCGGAGGAGATTGCCGCTGCGGCAATCGGCGCGGCGGAGGCCGGGGCCGCGGTCCTGCATCTGCACGCCCGCGATCCCATCACGGGCAAGCCTCTTCAGACCGTGGCCGCGTACGAGCCGTTCCTGAAGGTGATCAAGCAGCGCACCGGCGCCGTCATCAACATCACGACCGGCGCCGGGCATGGGATGACACTCGAACAACGGCTGGAGCCGGCGCGGTTCTTCTCGCCCGAGGTCGCCTCGCTCAACATGGGCTCGATGAACTTCGGCCTGTTCCCGATGCTGAACCGCTACAAGGACTTCAAGCACGACTGGGAGCAGAAGGCGCTCGAGAACTCGCGCGATTTCGTCTTCAGGAACACCTTTGCCGACATCGAATACGTACTGACCACGCTGTCCCCGCTCGACGTGCGCTTCGAGTTCGAGTGCTATGACATCGGCCACCTGTACACCCTGCGGCATTTCCTGGACCGCGGCCTGGTCAAGCCGCCGCTCTTCATCCAGAGCGTCTTCGGCATCCTGGGCGGCATCGGCACGCACCCCGAGGACGTGACGCACATGCGGCGCACGGCCGACCGGTTGTTCGGCGACCAGTACCGCTGGTCGGTGCTGGGGGCCGGGCGCAGCCAGATGCGCATCGCCGCGATGGCGGCGGCGATGGGCGGCAATGTGCGCGTCGGTCTCGAGGACTCGCTGTGGAAGGGTCAGGGCCAGCTCGCCACCAACCAAGAACAGGTTCGCCTGGTGCGCCAGATCGTCGAGGGGCTTGGCCTGACGGTGGCAACGCCCGACGAGGCGCGAGAGATCCTGCAGCTCAAGGGCAAGCATCGGGTCAACATCTAGCGTCATGCGTTCCGAGTCCGCTCTCGCCCGTCAGGTCCGGTCTCCCCGCGTCGTCAACATCGCCGATCTGCGCGAGCGCGCGCGGCGGCGTCTGCCCGGGCTGGTGTTCGACTACATCGACGGGGCGGCCGAGGACGAGGTCACGGAGGCGCGCAACCGCGCCGCGTTCTCCGAGGTGACCTTCCGGCCCCGGCAGTGCGTGCCGGTCCGGGCGTGCGATCTGAGAACGACGGTTCTCGGAGCGGAGTTGGCGCTGCCGTTTCTGCTGGCGCCGGTGGGCAACTGCCGGTCGTTCTACCCGATGGGCGACGCGCACGCGGCACGGGCGGCGCACGCGGCCGGGACGGTATTCATCCAGTCCACGTTCTCGGGCATGCGTATCGAGGATGTCCGGGCGGCGTCCGCCGGTCCGCTCTGGTACCAGTTGTACGTGCCGGGAGGGCGCGCCGTCGCGGAAGCCACGATCGCCCGCGCCAAGGCGGCGGGGTACACCGCACTCGTGGTGACCATCGACACGCCGGTCGCCGGGTTGCGGGAGCGCGACATCCGGCGAGGCGTTCGTCAGATCCTGGGTGGGCAACGGCTGGCGAGCCTTCCGTACCTGTGGCAGTTCGTGGTGCGGCCGCGGTGGGTGCTCGACTTTCTTGCGGACGGCGCACCGCAGGTATTTCCCAACGTGGAGCTGCCAGGCGTCGGTCCGATGCCGAGCGGCGACGTCGGCACGTTGCTGGAGCAGACGTTGGTGACGTGGCACGACCTGCGCTGGATGCGAGACGCCTGGCGGGGGCCGCTCGTCGTCAAGGGCGTCCATACGGCCGACGATGCACGGTGCGCGATGGAGGCGGGCGCGGATGCGATTGTGGTCTCCAACCACGGGGGCCGTCAGCTCGATGGCGTGTCCGGGAGTCTGCGAGCGTTGCCCGAGGTGGTCGAGGCCGTGAACGGTCGCGTCGAGGTGCTGATGGACGGCGGGATCCGGCGAGGCGGCGACATCGTCAAGGCGCTGTCGCTCGGCGCCAAGGCGGTGTTGATCGGAAGGGCGTATGCGTGGGCGCTCGGGGCGGCTGGCGGCCCCGGCGTGGCGCGCGCCATCGAGATCCTGAAGACCGACCTCGTCCGCACGATGCGCTTGCTGGGGTGCGACGCCGTCCGCAACCTCGATACCACCTACGTTGACGTACCGGCGGCGTGGCGGCCTGCCGCGCTTCGCGCTCAGTCGAGCGTGAAGGACACGTAGATCAGCCGCCCGCTGCGCTGAACCTGCAGCGTCACCGGCACGCCCGGCTTGAGAGCGCGGACTTCATTCCTCAGACCCTCGAGCGAAGAAATCTGCGTGCGGTTGACGCTGCGAATGACGTCCTTTGGCTGCAGCGGCACTTCGCCGACAGCGCCGGCGGCACGGGCGACGACGATGACACCGAACGGATCCCGGAGGCCCGTCGCCGCGGCAGCAATCTCCCGGGTGATCTCGACGCCGAGGATACCGAGCTCGGGGACCAGGTTCTGCTGCGGGTCGGCCATGGCCGACACCGAGTCGAACTCGCTGCGCTCCTCGACGGCCTCGACGCTCAGGCTCTGCTGAGCGCCCCCCCGCTGTACCACCAGCTTCACCTGCTCGGTCGACTCCCTCAGGCGGAAGTTGTAGATGACGGTTGGCAGGTTGTCCACGGGTTGACCATCGATCGACAGCAGGATGTCGCCGACCTTCAGTCCGGCCGCCTCTGCCGGCCCGCGCGGCCAGACGTCCGAGACGATGACGCCATAGTTCCTCACCAGCCCGAGCCCCGCGGCCATGCCCGACGTGATGGTCTGGAAGCTCGCCCCGATCTCCTGGCGGCGCAGGGTTCCATACTGCTTCAGCTGACGGAAGACCGTTCGTATCGTCGCGCTCGGCACCGCGAACCCCAGCCCTTCGTTGCCGCCCGACTGCGACACGATGAACGTGTTGATGCCCACGACTTCGCCGCGGATGTTGACCAGCGGTCCCCCGGAGTTTCCAGGATTGATCGGCGCATCGGTCTGGACGTAGATCAGCGGCGAATCGGGATCCACTTGTCTGGCCACGGCGGACACGAGCCCGTGCGAGAGGCTGTTGCGCATGCCGACCGGGCTGCCAAAGGCAAACACCGTCTCGCCCTGCCGGACTTGCGAGTAGGTGGCCAGCGCGAGCGCCGGCAGCTTCTGGCCGTCGATCTTCAGCAGCGCCAGGTCGAGCTCGGTGGTCACGCCGATGATGCGTGCGGGGAGCGTGTAGATCTTGCCCGACAACGCCGTCGTCAGCGTTCCGTCGGCGTTCTCTGCCGGCAGCACCACCTCGACGCGCCGCGCGCCGCTCACGACATGCGCGTTGGTCATGATGTAGCCGTCCGGGTCGATCACGAAGCCCGAACCGGTCGACGACTGCGGACCGACGACGCCGGTGCGAGTATCGGCGCGGGAGCCTTCCTGCGCGCCGTAGCCGCTCACCAGGATCTGCACGACACTCGGCCAGACTTTTCGCGTGAGCGCATCGACCGATTCGTTCATCCGCACCAGCGGATCGGAGGACGGCGCCGGCTTCTGCTGCGCGTGGACGGGGATGGCCAGCACCAGGAGGAGGAGCGGCCACATCCGCGACAGGCCCACGCGGATGGCGCCCAGGCGATCGAGCGAGTTGACCGAATTCACGTCCATGACCATCCTCCGCAACAGACGCCGCGCAGTCACGACATTTCGTGGCTCGCGGTGGGAAGCCGGATCATACCCGCACGAATTCATAGGGAAAATCAGTCGGGCACGAAACGCTGGAAAAACAGAGCACGAACTGTGCCCGCGGCGGTTCCGTCGCTGGAAGGGTTATTGACGCTTCGCGCCCGGCATCGTTAGCCTTCCGACGTCATGTCGATCCTCCGCCTCGGCTGCGCCGTGCTCGCCGTCCTTCTCGCCGTCCCGGCGCATGCCGACCAGGCGCTCGACAGCTTCGCCCGCGAAGTCGTCCGCACCGAGGGCGTGCGCGCGGTCAAGACGCTGCAGCACAGCTATGCGCAGTATGCCCAGTACGGGCTGTGGAACGAGGTCGGCGCGCTGTTCGCGCCGTCAGCGACCTTCACCTTCGACGGGCTGGTCATGCCGGCGCAGACGGCCAAGGGGCCCGCCGCGATCGCCGCCCTCCTGCGCGCCCGCTACGGCGGCGGTCAGGACGGGCTCCGTGCGGACGGCCTCTCGACCATGTTCATCGACAACCCGCTGGTGAACCTGTCGCCCGACGCCGGCAGCGCCAAGGCGCGCTGGAACGCGCTGATCTTCCACGGCCATGAGGGCAAGGCGCAGATCGAGGGCGGCATATTCGAGAACGACT
>Ga0207659_10001708_pt1 | contig 13027 bp, 10 predicted proteins | sample KBSM43metaG_FD_184330 | JGI IMG/M metagenome (GOLD analysis project Ga0207659, IMG submission 184330) | Miscanthus rhizosphere microbial communities from Kellogg Biological Station, Michigan, USA - KBS M4-3 metaG (SPAdes) (version 2) | ecosystem: Host-associated > Plants > Roots > Rhizosphere >...
CTTCGCTCACCGGGGGCTAATTTCCTTCACGCCTCCGGCGTGCAAACCAGCAGCCCGGAAGGGCTGCGAGGACATTAGCCCCGGGTTGAGCGAAGCGAAGCGATACCCGGGGTCACCCCGACCCTCTACACAAACGCACGCTGAAAGCGTGCGAGGAGATTCCCGTTGAACAAGGGGCTTGGCAGGAGGGGCAATCATTGCCTCCGACTTAGCGAACGAACCTCTAACTCAGAACACTGGCCGCCCAACAGGCTATTTCGCAGTCGCGTGTGCTTGAGCAATAACGAAGGCTCGGATGGATTCGGCGGCCGCGTTATCCAGAACGGGCTTGAACGAAGCCATGCCCTCCTCTTCCAGCGCGCCGCCCAACACGATATTTCGCCAGGCCTCTTCCGCTTGCAACGCGGCGCTGTAGCGAAGGTCTGGAAGAATTCCGAGATTGATGGCGCCAACGCCATGACAGTTCCCGCAATACGTGTGATACGCCACTGCGCCGTTGCCCACCACCTGGCCGGAGGCCGTCGCTGGCGGGGCGGAGAATTTGCGTGCCGGACGCGGCGGCGCCGGCGGAAGTTGCGCTGTGCCCCCAATGGCGTACACCAGCAGCCTCGAAATATTGGGGAGAGTGTTTCCTTTGGTGTTGCCGTCGCCCCCGAGCATGGCCCACGATCCACCGGTACCGACCATGAGTGCGACGTACTGCTTGCCATCGATCGCATATGAAATCGGCGCGGCTATTACTCCGGTATAAGTAGGCGAGGACCAGAGCGGCGCGCCGCTTTTAGCGTCGAGCGCAGTGAACTCGCCGGATCCCGTGCCTTGAAACACCAGGCCGCCCGCCGTGGAGAGCGCACCGCCATTTGACGGGCCCGCGCGCTCGGCGCGCCACACTTCCTTTTGGTTGATCGGATCCCACGCAATGAGGCGGCCCTGGTTGCTGGCAAGCGAAGCTTCGGCCTCCTTCGCATTCGCGGGCGCATTTCCGCTGAAGTCCGCACCCACATTGGTCGCCATCTTCTTGGCCTTGAAGCCGGCATCATGGCCGTAGACAAAATTCGAAGAATGGATCGGAATGTAGACCAGCCCGGTCATCGGACTGAACGACATTGAATGCCAGGTGTGCGCGCCGTTGGGATTCTGCAGGGAGCGGAACGGCTTGCCGGTCGCGTTGTAGCGAGCCGTCGGCGTTTCGACGGGTCTGCCGGTCTTCATATCGATATGCGTGGCCCAACTCACGTCGGTAAAGTTTTTCGCCGAGATCAATTCGCCGGTTTTCGCATCGAGCACGTAGAAGAAGCCATTCTTAGGCGCCTGCATCACGACGCGGCGATTCGCCCCCGAAATATTGAGGTCTGCCAGAACGATCTGCTGCGTGGCAGTGTGATCCCACGACTCGGCCGGCGACGTTTGATAGTGCCAGACGTAAGAACCGTCGTCGGGATCGAGCGCAACAATGGATGCGAGGAAAAGATTGTCGCCTTTGCCCTGACTTCGATGCGTGTGGTTCCAGGGCGAGCCATTGCCGACGCCAATATAAAGGAGATCGAGCTGTGGGTCGTACGCCATGGAATCCCACACAGTCCCCCCACCTCCGAGTGTCCACCACTCTCCACTCCAGGTACTGGCGGCCTTCTCCAGGATGGGGTTTTCGAAACCGTTCGCCGGATTTCCTGGCACCGTATAGAACCGCCAGTCCAACTTGCCCGTTGTGGCGTCATACGCCGAAACATAGCCCCGCACGCCGAACTCAGCGCCGCCATTCCCGATGAGCACGTGACCTTTCACTACTCGCGGCGCGCCGGTTATCGTGTAGGGCTGAGTCTTGTCGATCGTATTGACGTCCCAGAGTGCCTTGCCGGTTTTGGCATCCAGCGCGACAAGGCGGCCGTCGAGTGTGCCGACGAACACTTTGCCTTCCCATACCGCCACGCCTCGATTCACCACATCACAACAGGCGTTGACTCCCCAGGCGCCCGGGACTGCAGGGTCATACGCCCAGAGCTTTTCACCGGTCGCCGCATTGTAGGCGTTGACCTTACTCCAGGCGGTCGAGACGTACAGGAAGCCATCAACAACTAGTGGCGTCGCTTCCTGTCCGCGATTCGTATCGAGATCGGAATACCATGCGAGTCCCAGCTCTTTGATGTTCTCAGTCTTGATCTGATCCAGCGGACTGAAGCGCTGCTCGTCATAGGTTCGGCCGTGCGACATCCACTGCGCCGGCTCGGCGTCGGCCGCGGCAAGTCGCGGCGCGTCCACGGCGCGGCTGCTTGTCGCATCCCCGCCCGCACTACATCCGAATAGGTTGATGGCTGCCCCGAGTAGAGTCAGGCGGACGAATCGCGAACGAAGAGACATGTCGTAGCTCCTTAAGCGTCAAAACCGGCGGCGCGGCCAAATGAGCCGAGGGTCATGGTCGAGGTCCTTAGCCTACAAGTTCCGCCGTATCCAGCCGTACCTCGTATTGTCGCGTTCCAGGCCAAGTGCCGCGTACTCTTCCTTCATCCTGGAAAGGTTGTCAGCCGCCTGCGGTGGCAGTTCCATGGTCCTTCTGAACTCCGGAGTCATACGCTTTTCATAGTCACTCGGAATGGATTTGAACTGCTGGTTTGTATTGATACCGTAAAGTTTCGCGGAGTTCAGACCGAGGATCTTGCGCTTCGCATCGGCCGTCAGTTCGGGATAGCCATACTTCTTCCGCAGGTCTTCAGGGATTTGGAAACGCCACAGCGCATCGATCTGCCATTGCGGAGAACCGTACCACACGGAGTCGGAGCCGAACACAATGCGGTCCGGCCCCATAAACTTCATCAACTGTCCCATAAGGTGTGCGGCAACAGTGGGGAACGTCACGATGGATGACGCCCAAGTTGTGCCGAGTTCGGCATACGTGTTCTTGTATGCACGGACGAGCAACGCGTATTCCGTCGTCCATTTGATGTCGGGGACGCCTTCTCGCAACTTGCCCGACTTTACATCCTGCAGGGCATCAGCCATGAAAAATGCCGGCTGAATACAGGCGTGATACGTGATGAAGTTGAGATTCGGCCAATCCTTTGCCGCCTTCGGCAGGTCTGCCGGATGTCCAATCTCCGGCCGCACCGGCTCTGCATTCGTAAGGCCCTTGTGAACACAGATGTTATTGAAGCCCGGCTTCTGCGCCTTCATCTTTGGATAGAGCTTGTTGATGAGATCGAACGTTGGATAGGCGACCTGCTCGTCGTCGTGCCGCCACTGCCTCATGGGACTCATTGGGTCGTTGTCCACCTTGGCGGCGTTGGAAACGTTATACCCTTTCCAGGAATCCGGCTTGTTCTCATCGACCTGCTGCTGGATGTAGTCCAGATTGCCCTTACCGACATACAGGAGTCCGTGCGCGAGCATGCGTGTGGATCCGGAAATTTCGTTAACGAAATTCCTGGCGGCCGCTGTTTGAGCGGCAGTCAGTATCTCTCCAGACAAAGCTTCCTGAACGTTTCGCGGAGGTCGACGAGGCTGGTTATCCATATTGACGACACTGGCGGTAACGTTGCTGAGCAGCGCGACGTTGACCTGGCTGTCCAGATAAACGTCTTTGATGAACTGCGTGATGAGAAAATTCTCCGGCCTGTTGGGCAGCCCAACCAGCGCAGGATTCCACACGCCCCATACATCGCCGCGCTCATCCGGCAGGTTCCTCGGATTCATCGCGTTCCGCGCTCCGCCGGACGATGGCCCCTGGGCTATTGCCCGAAGACCCATTCCCGCCGATGCCTGGCTTCCACGCACAATGTGAAGCTGATCGTCGAAAACAAAGAGGTCCCTCGGCGTTCCTGCCTGCGCATAGGCCGCAGGCTCGAACATCTCGAGGGGACTCACATCGAAGAAATGGCCAAAGACTTCATTCATCGCCAGCAATGCCGCGGCCATTCCGCCCGTGCTCGTGAGAAAGCGTCGGCGGTCCATGCCCAATTTCCTGCTGGCGGATTCGCTCAGTTCCCTAATGCGATGTTCGACGTGCTTCTGCTGGCTGGTCTGCGGAGCCGGCATGTATTCTCCGTTGGAGATCATCTGCGTCGGAATCGGGGATTGAAACATGTTGGACTCGTGAGCGCGATCGCATTTCGCCTGCTGCGCTTCATCGAGCCACGTGTGATCTTCTTCCCAAACTCTTCCCGTCTCGTTCCATTTCTCTTTGCTCATTTCACGCTCCTTGGGAGACTCAACAGACTAAGACAGTATGGTGGCATCTTAATGCGTCAAAATAGCGCTCATCAACTCGCATGGTAGACGACGTTCCCAGTCCGATTGACTTTAATAACGCCCAGGACGTGCTTGCTTGGGTCGAAGATACTCAGCGCAAACGTCCATGGCGGCCAGAGTTTTTCCAGGCCTTTGCCAATCAGGTCGCTCAGTGCTTCTCAGGGCCCGCAACTATTCTGGAAGTTGGCGCTGGCCCCGGCATGCTGGCAGAGCAAATCATCAGGACGTGCGCCGTTCAGAGATACGTGCTCCTCGATTTTTCTCAGCCCATGCATCGTTTGGCCCGCAATAGGTTGAAGTCCTTCGATAGCATCACCGAATACGTTGCGAAGGACTTTCGTGTCGAAGGCTGGGAGAGTGGTCTTGGAGTATTTGATGCCTGCGTCACCATGCAAGCCGTCCACGAAGTGCGCCATAAGAAAAATGTGCCGCAATTACTTCAACGGATCATGACCACACTCAAAGCCGGGGGATATCTTTGGGTCGCGGACCATTACCTCAACCAGCAAAACAATCCCGATCTGTTTTTCACGGCAGAGGAGCAGCCCGAAGTTCTGAGGGCAGCAGGATTTCAGGAAGTAACTCTGATTCTGGACAAAGGGAACATGGCGCTGTACCGCGGTCGGAAACCGAATTAATTTATGGACTGATGGACTGGCCGGTTTCCAGGCGAAGCTGGATATCTAGATATCCCCTCCTTAAGGGAGGGGTCGATGAGCCCTATAAGAAAAATGCAACGCTACCTTAGCCAGGGCGAAGCGGGGGAGGTCAGACATGAGCGCCTCTTTTTCCTGGAAGCCGTTGTCTGACCTCCCCATGCCGCGCCGATGGCGTTGAGGTAGCGTTACATTTTTTGATCGGCGCGGCTGCCCCTCCTTAAGGAGGGGATGTTGCCTCGCCATAAATTCAAACTAGCCCAGCATCAACGCACAACATTCAAGTGTCCGGCTGCAGCAGCTTGATGCAATGGAGTCGAATGGCTGTGGTTACCCTCAGGGTTATATCGATTCGGATCTTCGCCCGCATCGAGCAGCAATCCGACGACATCGACATTCCCGTGCTGAGCGGCCAGGGCGAAGGCGCGATGGCACTCCTCGGCGCTAGCCTCGCGGCAACATAATGAAGGAGTGTCGCCCGGTGCATCGGTGGGGAGTGGGGCGTCACACGCGTGGACCGCGCGCGAACTAATTCGGGATCCTTGCGAAGCAGATCCGCCAACGTGTTTGCATCACCATGGACAACGGCCTCCACGGCCCGACATTTTTGTCGATGTTTTCGTCCCGGCGGGCTTATCCTTGCTTTCAATTCGCCGCTCCCCCCGATCGCTGGCGGAAAGTCGTTTTCGTTGTGCGGCTTCATCTGGGCGCACGTTTCATTCATTTCCTTATTGGAGGAGTTGGCTATGAAGCACGTGTTGTCTGCAATCCTGATCCTCGTTTTGACCATCGGAGCTCTGGCTGTTTTCCCGAAATCTGTATCCGCTCAAGCTGTCATTGCCGTCGCTCAATTGAGTGGGACGGTACGGGATGCCAGCGGTGCCGTTATCGCGAATGCTCCAGTAATTCTCCGAAACCTCGATACCAATCGCACTTACATGTCGACCTCGGATTCATCGGGATATTACATCGTTCCGAATCTCCCGCCGGGGTCTTATGAATTCAGCGTCACATACACCGGATTTGAGAAGTTTGTTCAACCAGGCGTTCGACTGACCGTTGGACAGACGGCGACGTTGGACGTCGCGCTGGCAGTTCAGGGCCGCAGGGAGACGGTGGACGTTACTGTTCTGTCGCCCGCAATCGAGCCAACCCGCACCGAGCTCAGCAGCGTGATTGACACACAACAAATCGCGACGTTACCCATCAGCGGCCGGCTCTTCACCGATTTTGCGTTGTTGACGCCTGGAGTGACGACGGGCCGTACGAGTGTCGGATCGACGATCACGGAATTCGAAGTGACCCGTGTCTCGTTTGCGGGGATGCGTGACCTAAGCAATATGGTCACCGTTGACGGCGCCGATCATATTAATACGGCGACAGGCTCGCAGCGTGCGACTCCACCGCAGGAAGGTGTGCAGGAGTTCCGCGTCGTGAACAACAGTTTCGGCGCAGAGTACGGACGAGCTCTGGGCGGCATTGTCAATATCGTGACGAAGTCCGGCACCAACAGTTTCCATGGTTCCGTCTACGATTATTTTCAAAACAATGCGCTCAATGCCCGCTCACTCCTGCAGCCTGAACCTCAGCCCAACACTCTGCGTCAGAACCAATTCGGTGTGACGTTCGGAGGCCCGATCAAGAAAGACAAGACGTTCTTCTTCGCCAACTACGAGGGACAGCGGCGCGGCGAGTCTCCAACGTATCCGACGGTGCTGATCAACAACATCGGGACGATCAATGCATCGAAGACGGCTCTGGGAATTGCGCCGGAGAATCTCGATGTCCTGAAAACGAAAGATACGGATTACCTCTTCGCCAGGCTCGATCATCACCTCATGCGCAGCCAGCTCTCGATACGGTACAACCTCGAAGACGCGCGTGACTTAAACCAGCTCGTTGGGGCGACGCTCGACGGCGGCGGCATCGGTGCTCCCAGCAGCGGGCATGACGTGTTCCTCAACGACCAGTCGGTATCCGGAACGATCACATCTCAGTTCGGCACCAATATCGTCAACACGGCTCTTGGCCAGTATGCACGCCGGCACTACAACTTCCCCGGAGTCAGCGGCGAACCGAATCTGGATATTCCCAACGAATTGCTCTTCGGACATAACTTTGGCGTCCTCGATAAAATCTGGGAAACTCGCATCCAGGGATCCGACTCCGTGTCCTGGGTAAGCGGAAAGCACTTCGTCCGTTTCGGCGGCGATGTGAATCACATCCGGAATTACGTACTGTGGCCGGGATTCACGCCAATCCGCATCATCCTGCCCGGCATCAACTGTCTCGTCGATTTTGCCAATTTCGTGAGTCCATCGGCGGCCATCCCCTCGAACTTTGCGGCGGGACCCTGCCCGATGGCCCTGCCCCCTTTGGGCGGTCCGGGGTCTCCGTTCCCCGCGGTTCCCGGTCCGAATCCCGCGGATCCCGCGAACGGCGTCCCGATCGCCTTTCAGTCCGCGCCTCTGGGCACAGCCGTCAACTTCACGCCCGGCGTGGCGGAGACGCTGTCCACCAACGGATGGCCCAACGCGTATTTGCCGGAGCAGGAGCCAAACTTCTCGGTAAACCTGAACCACAACTATTACGGCTTCTTCATTCAGGACCAATGGAGACTCACACCAAAGCTGACCGTCAATTATGGTCTTCGTTATGACTTCGAGTCGGGATTGTCGGACCAGATGGATGTCAGTTACAAGGGCTTCCAGCCTCGCGTCGGCCTTGCCTATTCACCCGACAGGAAGACGGTCATTCGCGCGGGCTTCGGCCTCTTCAACGACCGTTATGCAATGTCTTTCCTGTTCATCACATATCCTCAGCGTCCCGCCATCCTCCCGAACTCAGACCTGCCGCCAAATCGGAGAGGCGCGGAAAGCGCTGTTTACCAATTGAACCAGTACCCCTATATTCCGATTCCGGGTATTCCAACGCCCGCGCAAATTGCCAAAGACTTTTTTACGACCGGCCAGGTGTTCTCCAATAGTGTGACGCCTACGCCCACAGCTCCGACTCCAGTCGGGTACAGCTATACCGATCGGCATAGTCCTATTCCGTATTCGGAACAAGCGAGTCTCGAGATAAACCGGGAGATCGGAAACGGATTTACCATCGGAGCCGGATACCTCTTCGTCGCCGCACATCACCTGCTGCGTTCCACGCTGGGCAATCTTTGCCCTGTCGAGGGAATCACAGGTGGGTCCTATCCCTGTCCAGCAGCGACGACGCCCCCGCCGGGATATCCTGCCGGCAAGAACTATTACAGCGGCATCCCGCGCTATCCCGCAGGTTTGATCTGCTGCAACGATCTGAGCGGGAATTCGGTGTATCACGGCGGCACGCTGCAGGTGAATAAGACGTCAGGCAAACACTTCAACATCAATGCCAGTTACACCCTCTCTCACACACTGGACGACGGTACGTTTGCCACGTTCATCAGCGTTCCGGAAGATGTGTTCCGCAGGGGGCAGGAACGGGCCACGTCGAATCAGGATGCCCGGCATCGCTTCGTTTCGAACTTTACCCTGGTGGGCCCCGACAACAACAAATGGCTGCGGAATTTCCTGTTGAGCAACATCGTCACGCTTCAAAGTCCGCGACCCTTTACGTTGTTTGTCGGCTTCGATGCCAACAATGACCTGATCCCGGCCGCCGACCGCGTCGGGAATCTTTCTCGAAATACGTACACGGGAGATAGCTTAAAGACCTGGGATGTTCGTTTGCAGCGCACGTTCCACCTTCCGCCAGAGAGCATGCGTCTCGAAGCGGCCCTCGACGTCTTCAATGTGCTCAATCACACGAATGTGGACGAAGTCGTCGGCGTGTACGGTACGTACAATTTCTGTGGCGGACAGATACCCACGCAATACAAGGACTCGGCAAGTTTGGCGATCCAGGCGGGTCAGGTGGGCGGCTGCCCTGTGGCCGGACCGCCCGTGCCGAATCCTTTGTTTGGAACGCCTCGAACGATGTTCAATCCGCGGCAGCTGCAAGTGTCTCTGAAGTTGTTGTTCTAGTTCGCTGCGCGGAGGCGATCAATTGCCCCTCCTGGCCAGGAGGGGTGGACGCGACATCAAGAAGATATCGCGAAGCCTCCCTTGATGGAGCAAACGGGGTGGTGGTTCAAGACCAATAAATCTTTTCGATCTTGAGCAAACACCCCGTCTCTGGCTATAAGGTCGCTAACGCGTCTTTTTCCTCCTGCCAGAGACACCCCTCCTGGCCAGGAGGGGTCGATACAAACTGTCCAAATTGCTGGCTATGATCGTTTAAGCGAGAACCCATGCCACAAATCAGCGAAGTACCGGTCCTGATCGTCGGCGGCGGCGCCGTCGGCGCCGTGCTCTCCATGGAACTGGCCCGCCGCGGCGTCGAGTATCGATGTATCGATCGCATGCCGGGTCCGGGCCGTGAAACGCGAGCTATTGCGATGCACGCGCGCACCGTCGAGTTACTCGATCTCGTGGACAAGGATCTGAGCCGGCGGATCTTCGAACGCGATCTCTGGTGCAAAGGCTACGTGATGCACTTCCTGCGAGACGGAGAACGAACAGAAGTCCGTCCAGGCCTCGACTACACAACAGTCGATTCGCGCTACAACTGCATCTTTGCGCATAGCCAAAGCGAGACCGAAATGTTTATCCGCGATTACACGCGGTCACGGTTTGGCAAGACAATCGAATACAACGCGGCGTTTCAGGACCTGACGCTGGAGGAGGACGGCGTTACGGCACGCCTCACCCATGCCGATCGAGGCGACGAGGAAGAGCTTGTCCGCTGTCAGTATCTGGTTGCCGCCGACGGCATCAATTCCCGAGTCCGCCGCGGCCTCGGAATGTCCGTCAAAGGAAAAGACTATGCGGGCAGCTTCTTTCAAAACCTGGATATTCATCTCAATGGCTTTCCGGATTGGACAGACTACTTTCACTACTGTGTCGGTACTGATCATTTCCTCATGGTGGCGCCGTTACCCGGCGGCGCATTTCGTCTTCTCCTGAGCGACCGCGGCGAAGCTGCGGACGCTACCCTCACGCCACAACAGGCGTTCATGCGTCTGCTCGAACGTCATTTCGACGGCATCACGATGGGAGAGGTCGTCTGGCATTCAAAGTGGGAAACCTGGGTTCGTCTGGCGGACACCTTTCGTCAAGGCAATGTGTTTCTGGCAGGCGATGCCGCGCACGTGCATTCAACAACCGGCGGCCAAGGGATGAACTGCTGCATGCAGGACGCTTTCAATTTGGGATGGAAGCTCGCGCTGGTACTGAAGGGCCATGCCCGACCCGAACTGCTCGACACCTACGAGACAGAACGGCGGCCCGTCGCCGAACAGGTCATCTGGGCCGCATCTTCCCTGCACGATATTTTCATGACCCATGGCAAGGACATCGCCCAGCGCAAGCAGACGATGTTTGATCCCGCATACACCGAAAAGGTCGTGAACACCTGTTCGGGCGTGGCTTACACCTATCGGGATTACGTTCGGAAACCGGCCGGCCTGACGGAACTGAGCGGGCCCGCGATTGGCGACCGCGCCCCGGACATTGATTTCGAACGCGGCGGTACGCTGTTCGATAGAATGCGCCACGAATATTTCACGCTATTGGTGATGCCGGGTACCGATTCGTCCGTAGTTGAAGCACTTCAGCAGCGCTTTGCCCCGGTTCTCGCCGTCGAAACCTTGCCCGCATCCGAAGCTCTCTCGAGCCGCTACGGACCCAGCGACGGGCGCCTGTTCCTCATTCGTCCCGACGGATACATCGGTTTCAAGTGCGCTGCGGCCGAGGCCCACATTCTTGAGGCCAGCCTTCAGGGTTTGCTGAGAGATTGACCGGGCGCGCAAACCGATAACGTATGCCGGTGTGTTCATAGACAGTTCCCCGGGTTTCATAAATCATCGAATCGCATAAACGTCATACGTCGCTGTATTACTTGCGGCCGAGTACTCGCCGACTCCGACACAATGCAGGCGGTTCAGCCACAGGTACTTCGGATGGCTTGTCAGGAAACGTGGGGATGTCCGGATTCGTGCCGTGGACGGCGTTCGCCCCTGAGAAACTTCTCGTAGCCGTCTTCTCCCAGATCAATGACTCCGGGATAAAGCGAGCTCCAACTCCGGCAGATGAGCGCCGTATTTCAGCCACTCTTCGCTTCATCGACGCGAAGGCCGACCGGACGTTGTCCCTTGCGCGACTGGCAACCCACGCTCAAATGAGCGAGTTTCATTTTCTGCGCGTCTTCCGGCAGGTCACGGCCGTGACTCCTCATCAGTACGTGTTGCGCTCCCGCTTGCGGGACGCTGCATTGCGGTTACGTTACCCGCGCGGACGACGTATTCGAGATCGCGTTGGATGCCGGATTCGGCGACTTATCCCACTTCAATCACGCGTTTCGGGCCGAGTTCGGTCTCAGTCCGACTCAATTCAGACGCCGTCATGGAGGCAGAACCGCGGAAGCAAGCGTGGTCGTCAGGTGACGTCGTACTCTCGAAGCATGTACTGGAGGAAGGGATCGTGGGTGTATGTCCGAACCCAGTTGAGCGTGGACACACACGTCTCGAACTGGTTGGACAGCTTGCGCAGGACAGCTGTTTCCCTGCCGTATTCTAATTCGGCCGCGAGAATGTACGAGCGTCTGCCCTGAGCCGCATAAAACGCGGGGCTCACCGAACGGCGTCCGTGGGTCAGCCGCTCCGGAAACATGCCGAGTTCAAACAGAGCGACATCACCGATATGCTTGAAATGGGCACGGCGCACTTCGGGAGGCACCTGCCGCATCGCCTCGCCAAGCATTTCCGAGAAATACTCGAGACGCTCGCCCGAAACGTTTGCAATGCGCTTCAGATTGCCAACGTGTATAAACTCCGTCAGCAGGTCTGCCAGATATTGAACAACCTGCTGATCGCTCGGCGTGAGCTGACTCATTCCGCGCTCCGCCAGCGTCCAGAACAGGTGTCGTACCTGGTGGGTTTCGGGGACATCTTCTTGCGGCCGGTAAATCATCGCAGTTGTTGTGTATCCTTATCGGCCGCGTTCAGCCTCTCCTGTAGAGTCCAATGCCTGAACATACCTAAAAGGTATAGACGTCTAGACCCAGATTTGGGCCATGCCGGTTTTGGAAAGGGTAAACGATTGATATGGTGAGATTACTCGCGCTTGGCCTCTATGTGGTGGCCCCGTTTCTTTTACTGCGCCTTCATGGGAGAGCCGGGACCATGGCCGCGATTCTGGCGATTTGGCTGCCGATCGAGTTCAGGCTCCTCCACTCGGTGGGCGTAGACCCTACAACGGCGATCGTCTCGGGCATGATCGCTGGAGTTCTTGCGTTTCGATCGCGTCGCGACATCCTGGATGTCTCGGCGGCCTTCGATCTGCGAAAGATGAATTTCCGCCATGCCTTTCTGAATTTCGCAATGTTTGCAGCTTGCGGCATACCGCTCGCGCTTGCGATCGGTTTCATCCGACCGGCAGTGCGCGTGCCGGATATAGCAGGCATTCCAGGTCTTGTGGTGACGATTCTATTTTTTAACGCGCTTCCGGAAGAAATTCTGTTCCGTGGAATCATTCAGCACGTCACGGAATCCGCCCTCAAAAGCCGTGTCGGCGCCTCGATAGTGAGCGCGCTGATTTTCGGATTGTCGCATCTGAACAATGAACCCGTGGTGCCGAACTACAAGTACTTCGTCATGGCAACACTCGCCGGCGTTTTTTACGGCAATGCCTGGCGACGCGACCGCAACGTCTTTACTTCGACAATCACGCACACACTGGTGAATACCGGGTGGCGACTATTTTTTCGGTAGTGGCTCCGCTTGAAATTTGATGAGCCCGGTAAGAAAAATGCAACACTACCTTAGTGCTGCGGTTCGTAATTAAGGTGACGTATTCCCGCGGCGGGCACCGCGGAGCGGTGCAAGGAATATAGCCGGGGGTTGAGCGAGCATAGCGAGCGATACCCCCGGTCATCGTTACCGCGAGCTTCCTCGCACGCCTGCGGCGTGCGAGGATTTGGCGATCTCCTTTACCGGGGGTTGCGCGCTTCGCGCTTACCCCCGGCTACATTCCTGCACCGCTCCGCGGTGCCCTCGCGCGAATACGTGATCGTACTTACGAAAAGCAGTTAGCCAGGGC
>Ga0207659_10001716_pt1 | contig 13005 bp, 10 predicted proteins | sample KBSM43metaG_FD_184330 | JGI IMG/M metagenome (GOLD analysis project Ga0207659, IMG submission 184330) | Miscanthus rhizosphere microbial communities from Kellogg Biological Station, Michigan, USA - KBS M4-3 metaG (SPAdes) (version 2) | ecosystem: Host-associated > Plants > Roots > Rhizosphere >...
CCCTGCTCGATCTGGCCTACACCGAGGACTCGCAGGCCGACGTGGACATGAACGTGGTGAAGACCGGCGGCGGGCTGTACATCGAGCTCCAGGGCACCGCCGAAGCCCTGCCCTTCGGACGCGAGGCGCTGAACCGCCTGCTCGACCTCGCCGACACCGGCATCCGTCAGCTGATCGCCCTGCAGCGGGGACTCGTCGGGCAGCACCTGGCCAGCAAGTAGACGCGCGGCGGTGCCGGTGACGCCCGTCACGCTGCTCGTCGCAACGACCAATCCCGGCAAGACCCGTGAGATCGAGCGGCTGCTGCGCGGCGTGCCCGTCGATCTCCTCACGTTGCGCGACTGCGCCGCCGTGCCGGAACCGCTCGAAACCGGCGACACCTTCGAAGCCAACGCACGCCTGAAAGCCGAGTACTACGACCGCACGGCCGGCGTTGGCGCCCGGGCGCACGCACGCGTGCGGGGCCCGCTCCTCACCGTCGCCGAAGACTCCGGCCTGGTCATCGACGCGCTCGACGGCGAGCCTGGGGTGCACTCGGCGCGCTACCTGTCACCGGAGGCGACGTACGAAGAGCGATTCGCCGCGATCCAGTCGCGCCTGAACGCGCAGCCCGGCCGCGCGCGCACGGCCCGTTTCGTCTGCGCGCTCGCCGTCGTCGAGCAGGGTCGCGTGGTGTTCGAAACCCGCGGGACGATCGAAGGCCTGATCGCGCGCGAGGCCCGCGGCGGCGCCGGGTTCGGATACGATCCCATCTTCGAGTACCCGCCCTTCGGCAGGACCCTCGCGGAAGTCGACGAGGCCGACAAGCTCGCCGTCGCCCATCGCGGCCACGCGTTCCGCTCGCTTGCCCAGTGGCTTGATTCAGATCGTCGACAGCGGCGGGGCTAAAAGCCCCGCCCTACATGCCGCTACCGCACCTACCTGCCCACCTGCCTACCTGCCTACCTGCCTTATTAGTCCCAGACGTCTGGCTTCTTCAGAGAATCCGCCGGCCACCGCGCCGCGTGGCGCGCATTGCATCGCGATCCTACGTAGCTTTACGCGCCGCGCTCACAGAATCGTAATCGCTGGCACTGGCTTCGTGATTGCTGCTCAGGTAACCGATGGATCGACAGGCGGAGCCGTACGCCCACGACGCCCCGTCGCCCGAGGAACCTCGCGGCGCGCGGATGCAGTTGTGGAGCGTGGTCGTCGGCGGCAGCGCCGCGACGTTCGCCGCGCTGCTCACGGTCACCGGCCGCGTGTGGATGCTGCCGCTCGCGCTTGCACTCTTCTATCTGACGATCCGCTCCTACAGCATCTACCGTGCCCAGCTCGCGGCCGACGAGCGGCACCACGCCGAGGTCACCCGCCTGCACCGGGAGGCGGTGAGCGCGCTCGCCGCCGCCCGCGAGTCTGAGCAGCGCTACGCGCGCGCGGCGCGACACGACGACCTCACGGCCTTGCCGAACCGCCGGCTGTTCGGCGAGCTCCTGCAGCGCTCGCTCGCACGCGGCGTCCGCGCCGCCGAGCCGCGCTACGCGGTGCTCTTCATCGACCTCGACGGCTTCAAGCTGGTCAACGACAGTCTCGGCCATCTGGTCGGTGACGAATTTCTCAAGGCGATTTCCGTGCGGCTGCAGGGACAGCTGCGTCCGAGCGACGTGCTGGCCCGGCTTGGTGGCGACGAGTTCGCGGTGCTCGTCGAGGGGTTCGCCTCGCCCGACGAGGTATGCCTCATCACCGAGCGGCTGCAACGCTCGCTCGGCGATCCGATCCGCCTGCAAGGCCGCGAGCTCTATGCCTCGTCGAGCATCGGCGTCGTCTTCGGCGGCACGCACTACCTCACCGTCGACGATCTGCTCCGCGACGCCGACATCGCGATGTATCGCGCCAAGGCGGCGGGGCGCGGCGGCTACCAGATCTTCGACCCGCACATGCACGCGTCGGCGGTGGAGCGCCTGATGCTCGAAACCGAGCTGCGGCAAGCGGTCGAGCGCCACGACTTCACGCTCGTCTATCAGCCGATCGTGGAGCTGCCGTCGACGGAGATCTGCGGCCTCGAAGCCTTCGTCCGCTGGACGCGTCCCGGCGGCCGGGTGATCGGGCCGGCCGACTTCATCCCGGTCGCCGAAGAAACCGGCCTGATCGTGCCGCTCACCTATTCCGTGCTGGGCGACGCCTGCGGCCAGGCGGCGGCGTGGCAGCGGATGTTCGGCCAACCCTTCGGCATCTCGGTGAACATCTCGTCGCGGCTCTTCGCGCGCCACGATTTCGTGGACGAGGTCGAGCGGGCGGTGGAGGTCAGCGGGCTGCTGCCCGGCACGCTCCGCCTCGAGATCACGGAGAACACGCTCCTCAACTCGTCGGACGTGGTCCACCAGAATTTCGAGCGGCTGCGCCGCATCCAGGTGGCGGTCTATCTCGACGATTTCGGCACCGGGTATTCCTCGCTCAGCTCGCTGCAGCGCTACCCGGTGGACGCGCTCAAACTGGACCGGTCGTTCGTCGCGCAGATGGGCACACCCGACCATGGCTGCGCCATCGGCAGCGCCATCGTGAAGCTGGCGCAGGAGCTTGGGATGGGCCTCATCGCCGAGGGCGTCGAGACCCTGGCGCACGCCGAGCAGCTGCTCGCGCTCGGCTGCCCGCACGCGCAGGGCCATCTCTTCTCCGAGCCGCGCACCTCCGAGGCGACGCAGGCGCTGCTGGCACGCGCCTTCGAGCGCACGCCCTCGAACGTCCGGAACACCTGACCCGGAATCCTTTAAAGCTTACGCAGGCGGATCCGCCGGACCGCGTGGTCGCGACCCTTCTCGAGGATGAGATGCGCGCGCTCGCGCGTCGGCCGCACGTTCTCGCGCAGGTTCACCGCGTTGATGGACGTCCAGATCTGGCGCGCGGTTGCGGCGGCCTCCTCCGGTGAGAGCGCCGCGTAGCGGTGAAAGTAGGAGGACGGATCCCGGAAGACCGTCTCGCGCAGCTTGAGGAAGCGCTCCACGTACCACTGCTCGATATCTTCTTCCTCTGCGTCCACATAGATCGAGAAGTCGAAGAAATCCGACACGAAGCTGGGCATGGGCTGCCCGGCGCGCCCGCTGCCGGTCTGCAGCACGTTGAGGCCTTCGACGATGACGATGTCGGGGCGCCGCACGACCAGGCGTTCGCCTGGCACGATGTCGTAGGCCAGGTGCGAATAGACCGGCGCCGCCACTTCGGCCGCACCCGACTTCACGTCGGCCATGAACTGCACCAGCCGGCGCAGGTCGTAGCTCTCGGGAAAGCCCTTGCGCTGCGCCAGGCCACGCGCCTCGAGCTCACCTTGCGGGCGCAGGAAGCCGTCGGTGGTGACGAGGTCCACCTGCGGATGGCTCGGCCAGCTCGAGAGTAGCGCCTGCAGCACGCGCGATGTGGTGCTCTTACCCACCGCGACGCTGCCCGCCAGGCCGATCACGTAAGGCACGCGCGGGCTTTGCGACCCGACGAACGTCGCCGTGGCGCGGTGGAGGTTCTGCACTGCGCCGACGTAGAGATTGAGGAGGCGCGAGAGCGGCAGGTAGATGGCGGCCACCTCGTCCAGCGACATCCATTCGTTGACGCCGACCAGCCCGCGAAGCTGCGACTCGGTCAGCGGCAGCGGGGTCGATGCCCGCAGTGCCGCCCACTGCGCGCGCGTGAACTCCATGAACCGTGAGTCGGCGGCGACGGTCACAGCAGTTTCACCAGCGGCCCACCGGCCAGGCACGGCACCGCCAGGGCATGCAGGCTGCGAACCGCGTCCCGGAGTTCGCGGCGATACCCCCAGACGCTGCCCGCCGACCCGAACACCAGCAACTGATGCACTCTGGCGCAAGGATACTCTGTCGCCCGCAACGGACATACGTGGACGTCCGCCGCGACTCGGAGGCGATTTTCTTCAGCTCTCGGGCGGATCGGCGCTGGCGCGGCCTTTGCCTTGCCGGAGCTACTATCAGCAGGGAACAGGCAATGCGGCAGATGACAATGTTCGTGGCCATCGTGCTCGCGGTACTCCTGGCTGCAGAAGCGCGGGCCCAGGACGACCAGCCGGCACCGCCCGGGGTGAGCGAGTTCGGCTCGCCCGACTTCCTCTTCGGACGTCCGCGAGGATCGATCGGCGTCCGCGGGAACTGGATGTTTGCGCGCGCCGACAGCGACTGGTACGCCTTCGTCGCCGATCAGCTGACGCTGGGCCAGAAGGACTTCAATGCGCCCGGCTTTGCGACCGACGTGGCCATCTCGCTCGGCCGCCGGGCCGACGCCGTCGTCGGCGTCGACTTCAACCAGACGACGACCGCATCCGAATACCGCGATTTCGTCGACAACAACCGGCTGCCGATCACCCAAACCACTCGGCTGCGCACCGTCGGGCTGACCGGCAGCGTCAAGTACGCGCTGGTCGAGCGAGGTCTCGAGGTGGGCCGTCTGGCCTGGGTGCCGAAGAACATCGTGCCCTACGTGGGCGCCGGCGGCGGGGCGCTCTACTACGACCTGGAGCAGTTCGGCGACTTCATCGACTTCCAGGACAACTCGGTGTTCCCCAGCACCTTCGCGTCGTCGGGTTGGGCGCCGGTGGCCCAGGCGTTCGCGGGGGTCGACATCAGGGTGCTGAAGCGGGTGTATGTCACCGTCGACGGCCGCTATCAATGGGCGCACGCCACCCTCGGCCGCACCTGGGTGGACTTCGAGCCGATCGACCTGGCAGGATTCAAGCTGGCCGCGGGCGCCAGCTTCATGTTCTAGTGAGGCCCCCTGCGGACTCACGTCGAAGGCAGTCTCCGGTGGATTGAGGGAGGGGTCATGACAGGCGCTTTCGTCACGCGCATCTCCGCCGGCCTTGCCGCGGCGTTCGTGCTTGCCGCGTGCACGACGGCCGGTGCCCAGACACCGGATCCGCGCTGGAACGATTGGCTCGGGTGCTGGAATCTGGTGGCCGACGGTAACGTCGCCCGCCTGCCTCCGGCCGAGGATGCTGCCGGCGGCGTCACCGGTCCGGTGCGTCCGGACGGCAACCGCGACGCCCGCGTCTGCGTGGCGCCGAGCCAGCGCGGGGCGGAACTGCGTACGTTCGTCGGCGAACAGCAGGTGCTGTCGCAGACGATCATCGCCGACGGCGCGGATCATCCTGTCGCAGACGGCAGCTGCACCGGCACGCAGCGCGCGCAGTGGTCGGCCGACGGCCTGCGGCTCTTCACGCGCGCACAGGTGGCCTGCGAAGGTCAGGCGTCGCGCACCGTCACCGGACTCGCGCTCATCACGCCCGGCGGGCACTGGGTAGACGTGCAGGCGGTGACGATCGGCGGCACCGACACCGTCCGCGTCCGCCGCTACCGGCCCTCGGCCGAGCGCGCGCGGGCAGGTGTGCCGGCGGCCGCCGTGCGGCTGCGGGTCGAACACGTGAAAGAGGCGTCGGCGCACGTGTCGCCGCGGGCGATCGAAGCGGCCCTCATGGAAACCTCGGCGCGGTTCCCGTTGTCGTCGCGCGTGCTCGTCGATCTCGACCGTGCCGGTGTCGACGACCGCGTCATCGATCTGATGGTCGCCCTTTCCTATCCGCAGCATTTCGCGGTGCGGCCCTCGGCGCCCGACGATCGGCTGGCGCCGCTCCCACCGCTCTACCCGGGCGCCGATTACCTCGACGCCAGCTACGAGCACCCGTATTTCTTCGGGCCGTACTTCGGGCCGTATTACTCGAACTACTACTACTCGCCGTACTTCTACTCGCCCTTCGGCTATTCGTATCTCCGCTACTACCCGTACGCGTTCTACCCACCCGCCGTCTACGTTCCAATCGAGGGGGGCGGTGGGGGCACCATCGACAACCGTCCGCCCGAGAACGGCCGGGCGATCAATGGGCGTGGCTATACCCGCGTGGACCGGCGCGACGCCTCGACGCCGGATGGCGGCGGTTCGACGCCCCGGTCGAGCGCGACATCGGGAGGCAGGGTCTCGCGCCAGGGCTACACCGCAGGCGACGCGGGCAGCAGCAGCTCCTCGTCGAGCAGTTCGGGCAGTTCCAGCAGCGGCTCCAGTAGCGGCTCCAGTAGCGGCTCGAGCAGCGGCGGGTCGTCGGGCGGCGACGGCGGCGGACGTACCGCGGTACCCCGGTAGGGCGATTTCGGCAAAGCCGCCCGGCGGGCTGGCCGGGGACGAACGCGCGTCGGCGCGTGATATTCTGCAGACGTTTCGAGGCGCTCGAGCAGAGTCTCCGGAGACGACGCAATGAACCGGTTCACGGCGCTACGTGCACGCACGATCTTCGCCGCGACGGCCGTGTTGCTCGTCAGCGCGGCCGGTGCGGCGTTGCGGGGCCAGAACGTCGCCGCGCCGCCGCCCGTGGCGTGGCCGACGCCGCCGCTGCCCGACGGCCCCATCCTCCTGCAGTCGGCGGAAGTGCGCGACTTCCGCGTTACCGTCCTGAGCCGCACCCTCGAGCAACCGTGGTCGCTGGCATTCCTGCCCGGCGGCGAGATGCTCGTGACCGAGCGTCCCGGCCGCATCAGAATCTTCCGCAACGGCGTGCTCGACCCGGCACCGGTCGCCGGCGCCCCCAAGGTGCGCGCGGCGGGCCTCCAGGGCCTGATGGACATCGTCCTGCACCCCCGGTTCGCGGACAACCGCTTCGTCTACCTGTCGTACCACAAGCCCGTGCCCACGGGCCGCACGCTCGGCAACGGCCAGCCCGAGTTGGCCGGCGAAAGCACGCTCGCGCGCGGGGTGTGGGACGGCAAGGCGATCACGGACCTCACCGACATCTTCGCCACCGGCGCCACCGGCACCGAGTCGTCACGCATCGCGTTTGGACGCGACGGGATGCTCTACATGACCGTGAGCGCGCCCGGAACCGGACCGACGGTCGTGCGCTCGCAGGACCCGTCGGACTACGCGGGGAAAGTGATCCGGTTGCGCGACGACGGCACCATCCCACCCGACAACCCGTTCGTCTCCCGCAAGGGGTTCAAGCCGGCGATCTACACTCTGGGGCATCGCAACGGCCATGCGCTCGTGTTGAACCCCGAGACCGGCGAGCTGTGGATGACCGAACAGGGCCCGAATGGCGGCGACGAGATCAACGTGCTGAAAGCGGGCCGCGATTACGGCTGGCCCACGGTAAGCTACGGCCGCAACTATCTTGGCCCGCCGATCTCGGAAGTGCCCTGGCGCGCCGACTTCGAGCAACCGGCGGTCTACTGGGTCCCGTCGATTGCCGTGACCGGGATGACGTTCTATACCGGCGAGGCCTTCCCGCAGTGGAAACGCAGCGTCCTGGTCGGCGGCCTGCGCGAGGGCGAAATGCCACGGAGCGGTCAGATTCAGCGCGTGGTGTTCAACGAGAAATGGGAGGAGATCCGGCGCGAGCCCCTGCTGCGGGAGCTGAAGCAGCGCATCCGCGACGTGAGGCAGGGCCCCGACGGGCTGCTCTACGTGCTGACGAGTGAGAATCCTGGTGCCGTGATCCGGCTCGAACCGGCGGGAGCGCCCGGAACGGCGGCCACCCGATGACGATACAAGCCACTGCTCTATCGAATCTCGCCCGCCGCGCGCGGTGGATCATGCCGGCCACGCTCCTGCTGATGGCGGCCGGCGCGCTCGCGCCGGCCGCGCTCGGCAACACGGCCGCGATCATCCTCGACAGCGTCACCATCCGCGTCTACGACAACGCAGGTGTCACGGCCAACGTTCGTACCGCCGCTCTCAAGGTCGCCGGCTCGATCCTCTCGCGGGCCGATCTGTACGCGATCTGGATCGTGTGCACACCGGCCCGCGACGGGCGCACGCAACCGGGATGCGACGCGGCGCCGGCCTCGCACGAGCTCGTCGTGCGACTCACGCACAGCGCGCCGACGGCCGAGGACGGCAACCGCCGCGCGTTCGGTTTCTCGCTGATCGATCCGACCACCGCCACCGGCACGCTCTCGACGGTGTACGTCGATCGCGTGGACTGGCTGGCGTCCACTGGGAAGGCGGTGCGCGCCGAGGTCCTCGGTCGCGCCATCACCCACGAGCTCGGCCATCAGCTGCTGGGGTCGAACGATCACCCGGCGCGAGGGTTGATGCGCGAAACCTGGACCGCGGACGAGCTCACGCGCAACCGTGCCGAGGACTGGCAGTTCTCGCAGGCGCAGCGCGTCGCGCTCCACGCGCGGTGGGCCAGCTGGGGCGGTTTGGCGCGCCGCGCCGGCGCACGCGATCCGCGGGCGGCGTTCGGCAGCGAATAGCTGAGGCAGGGCTATGGACGCGGCGTGGCGGCATCCGGCAAACGGCCCGACGACGGCTCGCCTATTTCCAGGCTCAGCCGTTTCAGTCCACCTCAGCGACAAGTCTGAGTTTCGACCGACGGGATCGAAGGTGACTGTCGGGCTTACCCCCGCAAGACGTGCAGAAGGACGGGCACATGTCGCACCTGCGCGACGGTATGGCCGTTGCGAGCACGGACCAGCATGACCACGTTGCCGACCGCTCCCCGCCGAATCCTGATTCTCGACGACGACGAGGCGACCCGCCGGGGCCTCACCGCGCTGATGTCGGGGGCGGGCTACGTGGCCATTCCGGCCGGCTCGCTGCGGGAAGCGACCGAGGCGCTCGAGCGCGAGGCGCCCGACCTGATCATCACCGACATCCGCCTCCAGGGCTACAACGGGCTGCAGCTTCTCGCCATGGGGTCTCGACCGATTCCGGCGATTGTGATCACCGGGTTCCCGGACCGCGCCATCGAGGCCGACGCCCGCAAGATGGGCGCGGAGTACCTGCTCAAGCCGATCTCGCCAGTGGCGCTGCTGGCGCTCGTGCATCAGAAGCTGGAGGCGAGCGCGCCCAACGCCATCTTCAGCGCCACGCGGCGCTATGCGCGCAAGCCGGTGACGCGTCAGCTCAAGGCGTGGGTGCAGGATCTGCCGGTGCGGATCCTCGACATCAGCTACGGCGGACTGCGGCTCGAGATGGAGCGAACGCCGCAAGAGCGGCTGCCGCGCTCGCTGTCGATGACGCTGCCGACCTCGAACGTCGCGATCGATGTGAACGTCGTGTGGCAGAAACCCAGCGGCGAGAGCGGCTGGCTGTGCGGCGCCGCGATTCCCGACACCAGCCAGCCGACGTGGCGTCAGCTCGTGGACGCCGTGTCGTACTGAGCCAGGCGCACCCAACGGCCAACCGCGGTCCGTCGCGCACGCTGAGGCGCGACGGCTCAGCGTGGTGCGTGCGTGCTCATCGCGGGAGCGCCGTGCGCGCCTTCCGCTGCCGCCGGACCCGCACGAGAATCAGCCCCATCACGCCGATCGCGATGAAGGCGACCAGTTTCATCATCGCCCTACTCCTTCTTCACGGCCGTCGGGGCCGTGGTTCGAGCCGCGAGCCAATCCCGCAACCTCCGTACCGCCGCCACCGCCGCCCCGCTGAACGCCCGGTCCATTGAAGAATTCGTGCGGCCGAGGGCGAGTGCCACGCCCGGCGCACCGACCGGCGAACGACGCGGTTCGTCGCCCCGGTTGCAGATCGGTCAGGGGCCATCTGCGCCTAAGCCCAGCAGCAAAATTTGGCTTGCGCGCGATCTCGTTCTCGGGCACCCTTTTTCTCAATCGTGGCCGATCAAGACCCCCCGAAACCTGCCAGGGCCGATCTCGCCAACGTGCCCGGCCTGCTCGACCAGTACCGTCAACAACGCTCCGCATGGCTTGCCCAGGCCGATGAGCTCGTGCGCATGCGCGAAGAGGTCCGGCAAGCGGCCGAGCGTGAAGCGATCGACATCGTGACCGCGGCCCGCCGCGACGTCCGGCGCATCATCGTCGAAGCCCGGCGGGAACTTCTCGTGCTCACGGCCCAACTGCACGCCGCCGTCGAGACCACCGACGCGCCCGGGCTCCCGCTGCCGACGTTCGCCAACCTGCTCGCCGATCCCGAGCACGCCCGCGCCGACAGCACGCCGGGCGACACGCTCGACGTCACGCGCGACGTAGTGCTCGAGGCCCGCAAGGGCGTGCGCAGCGTGCTCGACGAGGCACGGGCGGAAATCGAGGCGCTCAGCGCCGAAGCCCCCGGCGCGTTGACTGCAGCCACGACTGGCGCCGCGGTCGCGCCGCCGTTCGACTGGCGGGGCGACGCGCCGGCCGGCGAAGCGTCGAGCGCATCTGCTGCGCGGTCGTCCGAACCCTCCAAGACCGCCAGTGACGAAATGAGGGTCGAAGGACCGGTGCACGAGCTGAATCTCGACGCCGCGCTCTCGTCCCTCGACTTCCAGACCCGCGATCTGCCCATTCCCACGCTCGCGCGCCTTCTCGGTACCGACGACGGCGACCGCCAAGCGGAGCCGGGCGAGGCGGAGCCGGCGGCACGAGCCGGCTTCGAGCCGTTGTCCTTCGACACACTGCGGCTGAGCGAACTCCGCACGCTGCTGCGCGATGCGCCGCAGCCGTTCGAGCCGGCCGACGGCGACCGCGGCCCCGTGCTCTCGGCCGACGTCGAACCCTCGCCTGCCGCGCCGCTCGCGTTCGACACCGCGCCCCGCGGCGACTTCTTCGACAGCTCTCCGGCGCGCGTCGGCAGGACCGAGCCGATCGAGGAGCCGGCGGAAGCGGAGGAGCAGGCCGATTCGTTCGGGACGCCGCGCATCACGCCACCCTCCGGCCTGTTCGGCGACGAGGCCGAGGCGCGCGCCCCGGCGCGATCGGCGCGGACCTTCGTCGGCCTTTTCGCCGCCACCGGCGCGGTCGCCGTGGTGGGTACGCTGTGGTGGGCCTTGACCCGTGAGGGGCCGGAGCCACTGTCGGCCGCGGCCCCGGCACCCGTCGCGGACGCGAGTGCGGAGGCGGCGGCGAGCCCGCGACCGACGCTGGAGGCGGCCGCGACGACGCCAGCTGCGGCGCCTGCCGCTCCCGGCACTGTGGCCCTGACGATTCAAGTACGCCGGCCCTCGTGGATCCGTGCGCAGATCGACGGCAAGGACGAAACCGGACGCATCTATCAGCCGGGTGAGACTCGGAACATCTTCGGCGCTCGCTCGGTGTCCATTCGCGCGGGCGATGCCGGGGCGGTCTTCGTCGGCGTCGACGGCGCCGCCGTGCAGGCCCTCGGTCCCGACGGCAAAGCCGTCACGCGCGCGTTTACCGCAGCCAGACCGTTGGCGGCACCGGCGGTCGCCACGGACCAGGGCGCGGGCGCGACCAACGCCGCGGCGCCATCGGTGGCCTCGGCCCCGATCGTCCCGGCGGATGCGCCCCTGCCCGGCCGTCGTCCCGACGCGCGGACACCGCCATCGGCGACGCCGACCGCGGCGACGTCTCCGGCGGCCGACGTGGCGCCCGGCCCTGGCGCGGGCGTGTCGGGCGCGCGTCCCGATCTGGTGGAAGCCGGCCAGCAGTGGCTCGACGCCTATCAGCGGCGCGACCGCGACGCGATGGCGACGACCGGCACCGAGAACATCACCGTGTCGGACGAACGCTCGGTCAGCGAGCGCTTCCCCGCCTGGCAGAGCAACGTCCGTCGCGATCTCGATCAGATTGAGCTGGAACTCGTCGGCGACAACGCGATAATGACCGCACGCATGACCGAGCACGCGGACGGTGGGCGGGGCGGCGAGCACATCTCGCGCGTGTCGCAGCGGTGGCAGCGCCAAAACGGGCGCTGGCTCCTTGCCGACGTCCGCATCATCGGTGAAGCGCGTCTGAACCAGATCATTCGTTAGTCAATCGACGACTTCGCCTCGACGACCGCCCGTTTTTCCACAAATAGACGGGGTGTACCGTTTTGGGCCACAATCGCCGTTCCATTATTTACGCGCCGCCGTGCGGCTCGGGAGAGTGCGGCCAGTGAGACCTACCCACCTTCGTGCTGCGACGCCCGTGGATCGAGCCGGCCAGGCGGCCACGCCGGCCGACGCGGACGGATCCGGGCGAGACCCCTCGAGCATCGACGCCTTCTCGACCGAGTCATCGGGCAGTGTGCGCTTCGAGGCGCCTCCGGCCTCGGACGGTCCGGACGAGCTGGAACTCAGGCCGCCGATGGCGCAGTTGCCCGAGATCGGTCCGGCAGCCGCCGTGGCCGCGGCGGACGCGCGGAGCCGGCTGATGCCCGCGGATCGCACGGCCGCCGGCCAGCCCGCCACGCGGACGCAGCGAAGCTGGCTGGTGATTGCGCTCGGTGCGCTCGTGATCATCCAGGCGCCGTTTCTGACCTACTGGGGCCTTCGGTCCGCAGGCGTCATCGGCAGCGCCACTGGCACGCTCGCCATCGACACGGATCCGGCCGGACTCGACGTCATCGTAGACGGCCGCCCGTCGGGCCGCACGCCGGTGGAGCTCACGCTCGCCGAGGGCGCCCGCTCGGTGGTGCTGAAGCAAGGCGACCTCTCGCGCACTGTTGCCGTGAACGTGCGCCGCGGCGAGACCGTACGGCAACGTTTCGAGTTCGTCGCCGCCGCCACCTCGCCGGTGGTCGCCTCGTCCGGCACGCTGCAAGTGACGAGCGAACCGTCGCGTGTGACATTGGTCGTCGACGGGATCGAGCGCGGGATCACGCCTCTCACGCTGCCCGACCTGTCGGTCGGAACCCACGCGCTCGCCGTACGCTTCTCCACGGCCACGGTCGAGCAGCGCGTCGAGATTGCGCAAGGGGCCGCCAAGTCACTGCACGTGGTGGCACCGGCGACACCCGGGGCGGTCGCGGGCTGGCTGAGCGTCGCCGTGGCCTCGCCACTGCAGATCTTCGAAGAAGGCCGACTCGTGGGTACCACCAACATCGGCCGCCTGCTGCTGCCACCCGGCGTGCACGTGCTCGACTTCGTGAGCGACGAACTGGGCTTCCGTGCACAGCGCACCGTCACGGTGCGGCCGGGCGCCGCCACCGCCGTCGCGCTCGAACTGCCTGCGGTCACGCTGTCGATCAACGCGCAACCCTGGGCCGAAGTGTTCGTGGATGGCGATCGGGTTGGCGAAACGCCCATCGGCACTTTGTCACGTCCCGTGGGGCGGCACGAGGTCGTGCTGCGCCACCCGGAGTTCGGTGAACGCCGCCGCA
>Ga0207659_10001719_pt1 | contig 12986 bp, 10 predicted proteins | sample KBSM43metaG_FD_184330 | JGI IMG/M metagenome (GOLD analysis project Ga0207659, IMG submission 184330) | Miscanthus rhizosphere microbial communities from Kellogg Biological Station, Michigan, USA - KBS M4-3 metaG (SPAdes) (version 2) | ecosystem: Host-associated > Plants > Roots > Rhizosphere >...
CCGGTTTCGACACGACGGCGCTTCGCTACACCACGAGCCAGCGCCGCTTTCCCGCTAAGGGAATGGTCCGCGCCGACCGAGTGTCAGCCGCGCATGGCTGGTCGCCTGCGCTTGAGCTGAGCGGACCAGCGACTTTCGGGGAGCCGATCGGTCGGCGCAGCGCGAGCCTACTCGTGGTGGGCGAGACTGTCTGGCCCGAGCAGATGGCGCGCCAGGAAGCGGCACCGCTCGCCGAGCCATGCCGGCGGCTCGCGCGGGCGGCGAGCGTGACGCTTCTACGTGTGCACGTGACGGACAGCGGCGCCCCCGCGCAGCCATGGCGGTTCGCCGGAGCCGACCCGATGCCAGCGATCTTCGACGAGGGGCCGCTGCGGGCGATCGTCGACGCGCTCGGTGCGTCGGGCGCAGCTGCGTGATTCTGTTCGCGGGCATCCCTTCCGAGCCTCCTCTCGCGCTCGCAATAGCGGCCGCTGAAGTTCATCACGTGCGGCACCTCGTGCTGCACCAGCGTCACGCCCCCTTCATCGACATGTCACTCGACGTGCGGGACGGTGCGGTGACGGGCGCCCTGTGGGTGTGGGAGCGCTGTGTCCCGTTAACTGACGTGAGCGGTGTGTACGCACGCGTGGTCGATAGCGCTAACCTCCCCGAGACGAGACCGCGTATCGGCGGGCCGCCGCACGTCGCCGAGCGGTGTGCGTTCCTTCACGCGGTGCTGAACGATTGGTTGGAGATCGCCGAGTGCCCGGTCCTCAATCGAGCGGGGGCGATGGCATCCAACGCGTCGAAACCGTATCAACTGCAGCGCATCGTGGCGGCTGGCTTCGCCGTACCCGACACCCTGGTCACCGACGATCCCGACGCCGTGCGACACTTCGCGTGCGCGCATAGGCGCCTCATCTACAAGTCCGCGAGCGGCGTACGCTCGATCGTTCACGAGCTCGGCCCGGACCGCTCCGATGCGGCGCTCGCGCGGCTCCGCAATCTCCCGACGCAGTTCCAGCAGTACATCGACGGCACGAACGTGCGCGTCCACGTCGTCGGGACCGATGTCTTTGCCACAGAGGTTCGCACGAATGCGGTGGACTACCGCTACGCGCACTGCGACGACGAAGATGTCGCGATGACCGCAATCACCCTGCCGGCCGCGATCGCCGATAGGTGCGTCGACCTCTCGGAGCGACTCGAGCTCCCATTCTGCGGTATCGATCTCAAGCGCGCCAAGGACGGCGAATGGTATTGCTTCGAGGTGAATCCGTCGCCGGCGTACAGCTACTACCAGGAGCACACCGGACAGAAGATCGCTGACGCAGTCGTGCGCTATCTCAGCGCCGGCGCGCCGTGAGTCAGCGCTTCTCTACCGAGAGAGGGTCGGCGATCACGCTCGTCGGCCCTCCGACTCGCACACACATGGTCACGTGGTCGCCGGCCTCGATCGCGAGTGCGGTGACGCGCTCGCGCGGCACCGTGACCGGGATCGGATCGGCGGCGCGCTGGCGGACGAGGTTCGGATAGCCAGGTATGTCGACGACACTGTCAGCCACCACGGTTACGACGTCATGTTCGGCGAGCGTCGGGTGAGGCGCGACCGCGGTAACGCGGCCGACGAGCTGTGCGCGATTCTCGATTACTTGGACCATGGAAGTCCCCGGTTGGGCGCCGAGCGACCGCACGCCGCCAATCAAGAGCAGGGTAGCGGCCATAGCCAGCCAAACGGTGCGTGTCTGCTTCATGTGCACTCCACTCGACAGTGGGGAACGGGGCCGCGAACCCGTACGATCGTCGTCAAAATATACCCCGCAACGCTTCGAAGGATCGTCTATGGCGCTAAGGGCTCTGGCGTGCACGCATGAGACGACGAGCCCACTTCCCTCTCGCCGCAGGCCGGTCGTGCGCAAGCGGCGACAGCAAGCCCACTCACTTCTGACGGCAAGCTCTACGTCGAACTCAGGAGGGCGATTGCTCCCAGGCATGGCTGAATGACGTGCTAGCTGTCCGACCCGAATCGAGATGTGCTCGCAGCGTGACGCCCTGGAATTGACGGAGCTGTCACTATCGGGGGCTACCTGTTCCTTCGTGTCACGGTAGCACGTGTGAGGAGCGAGTGCCAGCATTTGGCCAACGCGCAGCCGACGACCCAGTTGACCTCCTTTGTGCTCATGCCTCCGAAAACATTCCGCCAACTGACCAGGGAGCAGTTCGCAGAAGTTCTGCACTCTTTTCCGTTCTCGCGCGTCATCGACGCAGTGCACATGCACCATACATGGTCACCGACCCACGCTGACTACAAGGCGAAGGGAGGGCTGCAGACCATCGTCGACATGTGGCGCTATCACACTCAGGAAAAAGGCTGGAGCGACATTGCGCAGCACATCAGCATCGCTCCCGACGGAAGTATCTGGACTGGTCGCGACTGGAATAGCGCCCCGGCAAGTGCCGTCGGGTACAACGGCTCTGCCGCCGTGGGTCCGTTCATGTTCGAGACGATCGGCAACTTCGATCAGGGGCACGACCGACTCGAGGGGGAACAACGCAAGACCGTGCTTGCCGTGATCGCACTGGTCCAGCGGAGATTCCAGCTTGCTCCTGAGACGCTTCGCTTCCATCGGCAGATGACCGACCAGAAGAGCTGCCCCGGAACGGGCCTGCGACGCGAAGAAATCCTGGCGGAGCTCGCACAGCATGGCCCTGCCCTGGCCAAGGCCATTCCGACTGGTGATGGATCACGGGACGTCGCGCGCAGAGCCCCTTTCGACGACACCCAGACCGGCGACCGACAGTTTACCGACGACGTGGTGCGCCTGCTCCTCGGTCGCGAAGGTACTCGCGCGGTAGTCGAAGAATCGGCTGAGCTCGATGAGGAGCTTTCCAGGCCCCGACAGCCACAATACCGCGGGCAACGGTATGGAAGCCCGACTGGCGTCGCGCCGCGCAATCCATTCTCAGCGGACGAGCTCGCACGGCTTGCCCCTCATGTCATCAATCTCAACCAAGGAGAGCTGTCGAGCGGTGGAACCTTCCAAACGCAGCCCGGGGACGTGGATGCGATCTTTGCCGAGCACATTCCCGAATTCGCCAAGACACACTCCTTAGGCGGTGAAGAGAAGCTCCGCGTCGTCTTCTTCGCGCACGGTGGTCTGGTTGGCGAGACAGGTGGACTCGCGGTGGCACAAAAGCACATCGAGTGGTGGCTGGCCAACCGCATCTATCCGATCTACTTCGTCTGGGAAACAGGGCTGTGTGAGACCCTCGGCCAAATATTGTACCGGGCAAAGTCCCGGATCGGATCGCTCTCGCACGACCGTGGCATCGGCGACGTCATCAATGATCGCTTCACCGATCCGCTGCTGGCCAACATCTGCCACACGATCGGCGGCGTTCAGATCTGGGGTGGAATGAAGTACGCAGCGCAGCGGGCCTCCGAGCCCGGTCGGGGTGCCCGGTACGTAGCGGAGCGACTGGCTCGCCTACTCGCCGCGCTGCCCGACGGAGTAACTGCGGACGCGGTCGAATTGCACGCTGTCGGGCACAGCGCGGGCGCGATCCTCCACTCCTACTTCGTCCCAATGACCGCTGACGTGGCGAAACGACCATTCGAGACGGTCCAATTCCTCGCTCCGGCCATTCGGATAGACACCTTCAAGGAGACGCTCTGGCGACACTTGCCTTCTGCCAGCGATACACCAGCGGCCAAGTCTCTCCTCATCTATACGATGAGAGACGCCCTGGAACGCGACGACAATTGCGGACCCTATCGCAAGTCTCTCCTATACCTGATCCACGACGGACTCGAACCGATACCCGACACAGACATTCTGGGTCTCGAGCGTTCGCTCCGCGCCGATCGCGATCTTGTCGAAGGGCTCGTCAATCCGGCAACGAGAGGCGACAACGCGGTGTTCTGGTCGACGACCGACGGAGTCACGATGGCGCGCCATCATGGCGACTTCGACGATGACGTCGCCACGATGAACGCGGTCGGCAGGCGCGTTTTAGGTAAGAAACAATCATTGCTCAAGGACTTCGATACGGCACCGGCGCGAGGAGACACGAGGCTTATCGGACTCGGCTCCTGCCTCGCCGACCTCGGTAAGACGCGGGAAGTCGATGACGGCATGATGAACTGGACTGCGACTTGGCCGGCCGCTCCGGCTTACGGAGAGTCGCGGGGCGCTCGGAGCCGGACGGGATTCGCCGGTGTGCAGGGTGACACCGCGCTTGGAAGCGTCGGCACCGGAGCACGTCGAGCACTCTGCATCGGCATCGACGATTATCCGACCGCTCCGCTTGCTGGATGCGTGGCCGATGCTCAAACGTGGAACGCGGCACTGACGGCGCTCGGATTCTCGAGCGCGCCTCTGCTGAACAATGAGGCGTCACGATCCGGTATTCTCGGCGCGCTGGATGCGATCGTACGAAACAGCGCACCTGGAGACGTGCTGGTCGTTCAGTACTCCGGACACGGAACGACTGTGCCCGACGACACGGACGACGAAGCGGACGGGCAAGATCAGGCCATCTGCCCTTATGATTTCGCCGACGGGCACCTCCTAGTCGACGACGACGTCGCCGAAGTACTCGCCAAACTCCCAAGTGGCGTAAGTCTCACGTGCTTCTTCGACTGCTGCCACTCGGGAACGATTACGCGCTTCGCCGTGGGCGACAGCACCACCCCCCATGACCGATCGACTCGCAAGGCACGCTACGTCAAGGCTGACGCGAAGCTGATCGAGCGACATCGCGATTTTCGGCGTCGGCTCGGACGCGGGGTCACGTCGGGACCGCGCGCGTTCAGTGCCTCGCGCGGTCCGGCGGGAATGCGCGAGGTCGTGTTCTCTGCATGCCGCCGGGATGAAGTCGCATACGAATCCGACGGGCACGGTGAGTTCACCCGTCGTGCTGTACCGATGCTGAGTGAGGCAATGAAAATAACCAACAAGGAGTTTCAGCGTCGTGTCGTCGACGCCTTTGGTGCGCAGCCGGCCCAGCACCCGATCCTCGACTGTGCCCCTGAGCTGAGCGAACACAGTTTTCTTGGTGGGGCCGGAAACGCCTCGAAGGCGCACGGGACTACACAGACGAGCGGCAATGCGTCGCACACGGCAGACGGTGTTGCACGGCTCCTGCGAGACATTGCGGACCTCGTCGGTGGCTGATGACAGCGAATGCCGGTGACGAGTCCGTTGTAGAGAGCACCACCTCCTCGGTAAAAGCGGCGGCGGAGCCTCCACCCTCGACGCCCGATCCGTCGGAAGGCGACGGGAAGTTGCCGGTGACCACCTGGGCCGGGCTCGACATCGAGTACCGGCTGGGTACCGGAGTGACGCGACCTGGGATCGCTACGGCGCCAGATCGGCGTGCCGACGATCCGGTGTTTCGACCGCTTCGCATCTATACGATTGACCCCGAAGCGATCGAACTCGAAGGTGCGGTTGATGCCATCTCAGTCCCGTACGAGCGACTAACGCCCGGTCCCGTCGGACGCCTGCTGGAGATCGACAGCTTCGATCCCGCAATGGGGCGGGCATACTCAGCGCTCGATCTCGACTCTCCAACTCTGGTGATGCAGCAAGGTGTGCAACCGACACCATCGGATCCGCGGTTCCACCAGCAGATGGTGTACGCGGTGTGCAGTCAAACCTACGCGGTGTTCCAGCGCGCGCTGGGGCGCCAGCCGGACTGGGGCTTCGATCCTGCCCCAGGGCCAATCCCGGATGGAGAACGTCTTCGCGTTCGGCCGTTCGCGATGCGTGAACCAAATGCGCGCTACGACAAGACCACCGGATCGCTGGATTTCGGCTATTTCACCGCAGATGATCGCGTTACCGGGACAAACCTTCCTGGCGGCTTCGTCTTTACTGCCTTGGCACATGACGTAGTCGTCCACGAGATGACGCACGCGCTGCTCGATGGCATGCGGGCGCATTTTACTATCGCCACTGGGCCAGACGTTCCAGCATTTCACGAAGGATTCGCAGATCTAATCGCGATATTCCAGCATTTCAGCTATCGACGAGTCGTTCGAGAGGCACTGCGGCAGGCGCGTGGCCGACTGGACGAGCGGTCCTTACTGACAGAACTCGCCGTGCAACTCGGCCACACGACGAGTGCGAGCCGCAACGCTCGAGCGATGCGGAGTGCGATCGTGCCAGCCGATGAGACGCGCCCCGTGTACGATCCGGGCGCCGAGCCGCATGTCCTCGGTACGGTGCTACTCAATGCGGTGTTCGAAACGTATGGCGAGCTGTTTCGCAGGCGCACCGAGCGATATCTCCTTCTCGCAACAGGAGGCACGGGCACCCTACCACCAGGGCAGTTGCCAGTGTTTCTGCTCGATATCCTTGCCGATGAGGCGAGCAAGTTGGCCGAGCAGTTCCTCTCGATCCTCATTCGCGCAGTGGATTACTGTCCCCCCGTGGATGTGCAGCTTGGCGAATACCTTCGAGCGATCATCACCGCGGATCGCGAGCTAGTAACCTCGGATCCGTTGCGCTATCGCGCGACGTTCACACGGATCTTCGGCAGCTACGGGCTGCACCCACCGGACGTTCGATACCTATCCGAGGACGAGCTGTGCTGGCGCTCTCCTGACGCCAGAGTCGAACCTATTCAAGAGCTGGCGTTCGCCGAGCTGCGATTTCGGGGGGATCCTGCGCACGCAGCGAGTCGACATGAACGGCGACGTCAGGCTTGCGCCCTCGGTCGCGTGGTAGCGCAGCCACGTCACCGGCGGGTGTTCGGACTGGCCGTGCAGGGCGATCCAGATCTCAATGGAGACACGGTAGACCTTCCCTGCATCGAGTCCGTGCGGACGACGCGCAGAATCGGGCCGGATGCACAGCTGCAATTCGACCTCGTCGCCGAGGTGACACAGCGACGACTAGTACGCCACACAGGGGGCAGCGTCTTCGAGTTCTTCGGCGGAAGCACGGTCATCATCGATCCACTGGGGTGTGTTCGCTATGTCATTCGCAAGAGCGTGCTCAATACGGAGCGTCTCGAGCGCCAGCGCGAGTACGTTCGCGGGGCGGGCCGCGCATTCTGGTCTGAAACCGGAGACATGATGTCGCCAGAACGGCAACCGTTTGCTCTGCTGCACCGACAGCGGTACAGACGAGAGCAGGGTCACGGGTAGTCGATCGTGCCTTCAGCCCGGCATCAACAGAGGCCGATATCTGTGAGTGTGCCCACCAGTCCAATAGCCATTAACGAACAATTTCAGTTGCTGTACGGTGCGCTGAGATTTTATCAGAGCAGTGCATTCGAGTTCGCCATCAAGACGAACGGAGCCTTTCTCGTCGTCATCGGATGGATCGTGACCTCAGGCAAGGCGCGCGACTTCCTAGGAACGCGCGACTCTATCCGTACCTTGGGTGCGCTCCTTCTGGCCGTGTGCTCCGTCCTTTACGGAGTGCTCACTTGGCGTACGTACACGGCGGCGGCCGACGTCGCTCAGCAGATTGCGCTGTTGAACGCAGTAAACCCGGCTATCTACCATCATGCGATTCTGATGGAGAGCAGCACAATGGCACTGATCGGTGCAAACGCTGGGATTGCTGCAATCTGCATTGTCATCCTACTGACGGTCTCGGCTCCTACACCAGCCGGTCCGGTCGCGCGCTGAGGACCCTCGAAGCTGACGAGGTCGCGGCGCGCTTAAGGAGGCTGCTCAAATTCCAAGATTACCGCCGAGGGCGTCTACAATGCAGTGCAATGCGTCGCGATAGCCAGGCAATGGGCGAAGCGGATGAGCCACAGTGGGGTGAGGTAGATGACGGCGAGCCGCGACCAGCAGCGCGCGGGGGCCTACAAAGCCAGTCGCTCGTGCAACTGATTGCACATCGCGCCTAGCTGACTCCATGAGCGCGCACGCCCAGAGAAGTCTCACCGCTGACAAAAGCGTGCGCGGCGTGGCGCGAGAGCCGTGGTGGGAATACCGGCTTAGAGTACGCGTCGATAGCTGAAGGTGTCGTGCCATCGTGTCGACACGCCCGTCCGCCGCTACGGTCTTTGCAGCCGCGCAGAGCAACTCGCGGAGCATTGGCGGCCGCACCGCCGCGAAGGCCTCACAATCGAGCGCGAGCTCGAGCGCCGATGGTCGCGCCATCCGTGTTATGACCGACGTGATCTCGTCGCCCGTCGGCGCCACGAGGACACGGGCGCCCGCACGTGCCGCGGCGAGGATCGCCTGACTACGCGGCGGTGGAGCAGCGTAAAGGAGGACGATTCGTGTGTCGCTTCGCTCCCGAGCGCACAGATCGATCAGAGGGGCCGTGGGCAAGCGATCGGCGTCCTGTGCGGCGAAGACGATGACGTCCGGAGCGTACTCTCGCACCGCAGGGAGAAGGCGCAGTCGGTCTTCGACTTGCCGGAGCACTGCGGGCTGGCGAATGGCGCGACGCAACAGCGACGCCTCGGCTGATTCGCCGAGAAGCGCGCCGAGCACGCGAATCGCGCGGGGCTCGTGATTGCTCGAGGCCCGCACGATCAGCACGTCTCAGCGTCCCGGGTCTGGGCCCTGAGAGGCGATTCGCTCGCCAACGCTGCGCCCACCTCACATGATGGGCAATCAAGCTTCAAAATCGGCCACCGCGTCCCCCTCCTGTTGCGCGAACTCAAAGCGGACGTAAGCTGTAGACACTTGTTTCCGCCGAGATCCATGATCATCCCGCTCCCGGCACTCGCAGCGTACCGACGCGACCTCGAGTCGTTGGGTGATTCCGTCGCCGCGGAATCCGAGCTCGAGCGTGCGCTCGGGCGATGGGTCTCCTTTGGCGCCATCCTGGAATCCTTCCTCATGGAAGTGACGCCGGCTGCGCAAACGAACGGGGGGGATGCCGTACAACATGTCGTAGACACCTTCGCGCAACGACTCGCCGACGTGGCGGACGATCGCGATCCCGACGCCGACGGCACATCGACCGATCCCAGCGCTGCACATCCGAACGATCTTCCCGCCCTCGCCACGCTGACTCGCCGGGTTGCCGACGCGGCCGAGCAGCGCGGCGCGTTGTGGCTCGCGTATGCCATGCTCGACACGCTCGAGCGTGTCGGAGGCGCATTGCCTCCGCTCGAGCTGGGACGCCTGTTGGCGCAACGGGCTCGCGTGGCTCGCAAGGCCGACTCATCCGAGATCGCCGACACTCTGTACAGGCGAGTCGACGCGCTCGGACGTTCGGCGAAGGCACCCGAATTGACTGCGAGGGCGGCGATCGGCGTCGGTGTTCTCGCCGAAATGCGCGGCAATCTGCCGTTGGCCGCACGTCACTTCGAAAAGGCTGCACGCATCGCCGCCTCGTGCGGCAATGCGGAGTTGCGTCGTGTTGCCCAACACGGACGCATGGCGATCGCCGCCAAACGAGGCGCGTTCGCCGATGCGCTCGCGTACGGCTGGGACGCGTTCGCTGCCGCTGCGGGCAACCGCGAGCAGGAGGCGGACATGCTGCTCAATCTCGCGCAGATCGCGTTCGATACAGGGCATCCCGTACCGGCCCTGCAGGGATTTTTGGCAGCACTCGCACGTCGACCAGGTCCACGGCTGTTCCTGCCGGCTCTCGGCGGCGCGGCGCGCGCCGCTGCAGCGTTGAACCGCACGGATGTCGTTCGCTGGTGCGGCGCTCGGATCGATGAGATCACACACGTCGGGAGCTTTGCATATCCAATCGCATCGGCGTTGCTCGACCTGGCACTGGCCACTGCGCCTGCCCAGCCGGCGCTCGCCGACCGCTATGTCCACCGAGCACGGCGGCTAACCGAAGAGTTCCATTTCCACGAACTCGAGCACCACTTGGTGACGCTGCAGAAACGGCTAGAGGATCGAGTCGAGCGAATAGCGGCCGACACGTTGCCGTCGAGTCAGTCAGTGGGGGCCCGGGGTGACGAAGTTCTGAGACAGATCGAGCAGCTGGACGGTGAGCTCCTACAGACGGGCTGACGCTGCGCCCAGGGCGAGACAAAACCGCACGCCCCGGGCACTAGCGCATCGAAGCATGGAATTGGTCAGCACTTTCCGTCGGCGAGGGAATAGCCCTGACAGACGTCGGCGGCAGGTTTGGCGGTCGGCTGAAGCCGGGGGGCGGTCGGCGTGTCGATGGAGCACGCAGCCGCGGAGGTGAGGGTAACGACCGCGACGACTCGGGTCAGAACGAAGCGGACAGACATGCAAGGGCTCCGAAAGGGGGAGCGCGTATCTACATGCCCGCCGGAGAGGCGCTGGTCAGCGTGCGGGAAACAGCATCACATACGGGGCAACCGACGACGGTGCGCCCCAACTTCGTCGTCCTCCTGGTGCGCGACCGTGTCGTCGGGCAGCGACTGGCGGTCGCTTTTCGCCCAATGCAGGTGCAGGTGGTGTACTGCGTTTCCGAACTGCACGCGGCGCTGGCGCAGCACCTGGGTGCCGTCGCCTGCGTGATCGCCGAGGCTCGCGACTCGGCGCACGAGCCCACAGGCCCCGCGCTATCGGCGCTGATCCACCGATTTCCCGCGGTGCCGGTGCTCGGCTATTGCGGCGCGGGTGCGCGACATGCGGCCGATCTCCGCGATCTGGCTCGTGCGGGGGTGCACGAGCTGGTCTTCGCCGACATCGACGACCATCCGGCACTCCTGCGAGCGAAGCTCAGTCGTGGCGAGGAGGCGTGCGCCGCGACCGTAGTGCTCCGAAGAATCGAGGGCCTGCTTCCTCCGGTCCTGAGCCGCCTCGTCGAGTACTGCGTTCATTTCCCGCGCGACAGCCACGAGATCTCGCGCATCGCCGCGGCGCTCGGCGTGCACCGCAAGACGCTCGTGAATTGGTGTGAGCGGGCGAAGGTCCCCCCGCCGAGCACACTCGTCACGTGGGTCCGACTACTCCTCGCGGCCGAGCTCCTGCGCTCGCCGGGACAGGCCGTCGAGCGCGTGGCGAACACGCTGGAGTTCGCCTCGCCAACGGCGTTTCGCAATCAATGCCGGCGGTATCTCGGGATGCGCCCTTCGGAGCTCCGAACGAATGACGGTCGAGAGAACGCCTACCGGGCGTTCGCCGAGGCGCTGACCGAGGTGCGACGAACGAACGGTCGGGAACACTCAGCCGCGGAACGCCTGACCGTCCCACTCCGATCGGACTCGGTCTCCGCGCACGCTCCTGGCCTCTGATTGCAGACGGTTGCGTGACGCAGGCCACACCGCTCTGGCCGCTTCGACCATAGTTTCTCTCCACCTGCAGCACCCTTTCCTGGGCATGATCGTTCCGCCTGCCGAGCGTCCGCTCGCTGGCGTGCGACAAGGGCAAACTCGGCGAAAGCCGGGGACGCAAAGCCACGAGGCTACCACGGGCACTCGCCTGATCACCGAGTGCGCGCCACGCCGGTCGGGTCGCCGAACATACCAGCAGAGGCTCCCCCACATGCGTGCAACTCGCACGAGACTCGGCGCAGTCCCGATGTTCGCCACGCTCGCCGCGCTCACCCTCGCCGGCTGCGACAGCTCGGCGACCGCCCCGAGCGCGACACCCGTACTGCCGAGCGAATCGTCGCTCTCGTCAGGCAACGGCGCGCCGAGCGGCGCTCACTACAACCTCAACATCATCGGCGTTCCGAAGGACAAATCGGCGGACTTCAGCGGCGGCAACGGCGGACGAATCTTCGTGGACCTCGTCGGCTCGACGAAGATCAACCTGACGGAAGGTTCCTATCAGGTGCTGGATGCGAACGGCACGGACGGCACCGCCGCCTTCCAGCTCCCCAACCCGGACAACGGCACGGGCCAACTCGCCTATTCGGTGTGGGTGCGCGCACTCGGCAAGCCGGGTGGCTCGGCGTCGATGGCGTCGTGCTTCACCGAGCTGTCCACGGCGACGACGTGGTGCAACGCCGGTGAGCTCACGGTGAGTCTCAACCGCGTGTCGGGCGGCCAGAAGTTCGTCGACGTCAGCAAGCAGCTGCTGCAGGTCTGTGCCGACGTCGACGCCGATCCGCTCGTCACCACGCTGCAGCTCGTCCCGCTCTTCTCCGATCTCGGGACGGATTACTTCTGGCAGTACGACAACACGGGATTGAAGCTCGCGCAGATGCGATTCTATCCAACCTCGACGACGACCATCGGCGGGACCTGCACGCGCAACGCGAAGTGAGGGTAGAAGGGTGAACGACGAGGGGTGTCCGGCACGCGTGCCGGACACCCCTCGTCGCTCATCTTCCTCCGACCCGGGCTCCGGGTTCGCGCGGGTGCCGGCAACTCTGCTGACAGACACTGACGCGGGCCTTGCAGCGAAGCGTGCGCTCGTCGCGTAGAGCGCGAGACGTCGGTTGCAGTCTCACCTTCGCGGCGATCGGAGCAGACCAGTGAACACACGACCCGATGAGGCTCGGCGGGCTCGCGCAGCGCGCCGTTCGTTCACGCGCCACGGCATGCGCGCCGGCGTTGCCGCGCTCTGTGTGGCCGGTTGTCTACCAGGATGCGCCACGGGAGCAAAGGCCACACGTCACAGCGGCGGGTCGTCCGCATTCACGCTCGGCGCGGACGTCTCGGCGCTCGCGACACCGGGCCGCCGGCGTCCGCTCCCCGCATTCCAGGAGAAGGGTGTGGCGAGCGACGAAGTGACCATCCTCCGGCGACATGGCTGGAGCTCGTACCGTCTGCGGGTGTTCGTGTCGCCGGTGCGCAACGCGCCGGACAACTCGCTCGAGCGAATGCTTCCGCTCGCGAAGCAGATCAAGGCCTCGGGGGCGCTGCTGCTGCTCGATCTCCACTACTCGGATACGTGGGCGGACCCGGGACACCAGGAGACTCCCGTCGCCTGGCGCGGTCTCGACTTCGACGGTCTCGAGAAGCAGGTGGAGACGTACAGCCGAACCACGATCGAAGCGTTCAAGGCAGCCGGCGCGATGCCCGATTGGGTGCAGGTGGGAAACGAGATCACGCGCGGCACGCTCTGGCCGATGGCGCAGATCAGGGTGCCCGGCGCGACGCAGACCGATCTGCCGGCGACCTACGACGACTCGACGCAG
>Ga0207659_10001726_pt1 | contig 12952 bp, 11 predicted proteins | sample KBSM43metaG_FD_184330 | JGI IMG/M metagenome (GOLD analysis project Ga0207659, IMG submission 184330) | Miscanthus rhizosphere microbial communities from Kellogg Biological Station, Michigan, USA - KBS M4-3 metaG (SPAdes) (version 2) | ecosystem: Host-associated > Plants > Roots > Rhizosphere >...
TCCAGTTCTTCGACTACATCTGGCCGGGCTTCATGCAGATCCGCGACGAGCTGTCGATGATGCGCTACCGGTCGAACAACCACTGGTCGTGCCCGGTGGTGATTCGCGTGCCGATCGGCGGCTACCTCAAAGGCGGCGCGCCGTACCACAGCCAGAGCGCCGTGGCGATCTTCGCGCACTGCCCCGGTCTCCGCGTCGTGTACCCGTCGAACGCGCAGGACGCGGCGGGGCTGCTCCGCACCGCCATCCGCTGCGACGATCCGGTGCTCTTCTGCGAGCACAAGCACCTGTACCGGCAGACCTACAACAAGCGCCCCTATCCCGGAGCCGACTACACGCTGCCGTTCGGCAAGGCCGCGGTGGTGCGCGACGGCGCCGACGTGGTGGTGTTCACCTGGGGCGCGCTCGTGCAGCGCTCGCTCTTCGCGGCGCAGCAGGCGCAGGATCACGACGGGCTCAGCGTCGCGGTGATCGATCTCCGCACCATTGCCCCCCTGGACTGGGAGACGATCGCCGCCTACACGCAGCGCACGAGCCGCGTGGTGGTTGCGCACGAAGACCAGTTGACCTGCGGCTTCGGCGCCGAGATCGTGGCGCGGATCTCCGACGAGCTCTTCGATTACCTCGACGCGCCGGTCAAGCGCGTGGCCGCACTCGACACGCCGGTAGCCTACGCGCCGGTGCTCGAAGAAGCGATCCTGCCGGGATCGGCCGATGTACTCGCCGCCATCCGGTCGGTCGCGAAGTATTAAGGCCGGGGGTCTCCTTCTTCTGAGCGCCGCCACCGCGGCGCTCGTCACCGCGCAAGCACCCTCGCGGGTCGAGGGCACGGCCATCGACGTCTCGCACTACACGGTCGCACTCGAGCTCGACGTGGACCGCGGCACGATCAGCGGCAGGGAGATTCTCGAGCTGACCATGCGCGCACCCGACACCGCGATCGTCGTGAACAGCGGAGCGCTCGTCGTCGACTCGGTGCGGACATCCGGCGCGAACGGCGGCAGGATCTCCTTCAAGCAGGACGCACAGCGGCTGATCGTCACGCTGCCGGCGCCGGCGCGCGAGGGCGAGCGGCAGCGCCTCGACATCACGTACCACGGCACCCCGCGCACCGGCCTCACGCTGCTCGCCGGCGGCGGCCAGGCCTATACGACGTTCTCGACCAGCCAGTGGATGCCGGCGGTGGATGCGCCGGCGGATCGCGCGACCCTCGATCTCGAGGTGTCGATGCCCGCGGGGTGGCGCGCCGCCGGCAGTGGGCGCGAAGTGGAACAGCGCACGCGCGACAACAGGACGACGTATCGCTGGCGACACGAACGTGAGACGTCGAGCTTTCTCTACGGGTTCGTCGCCGGCACGTTCGCCGAGGCCACCGGCAAGCGCGGCAACGTCTCGCTCCGCTACCTGGGCTCGGCCTTCTCGGCCGGCGAGCTCCAGCAGATCTTCCGCGAGACGCCGGACATGCTCGCCTTCTTCGAGGAGCGCGCCGGCGTGCCGTATCCGGGCGACAGCTACACGCAGGCGCTCGTGGCGATGAGCGGCGGGCAGGAGCTGTCGGGCCTGTCACACATGTCCGAGGCGTACGGCCGTGCGGTGCTCGCGGATGCCACGGCCACCGGACTCATCGCGCACGAATTGGCGCACCAATGGTGGGGCGATCTGGTCACCAATCGCGACTGGACGCATTTCTGGCTGAACGAAGGGTTCGCCACCTTCATGGCCGCCGCCTACGAAGAACGCGCACGCGGGCACGACGCCTACCTGGCCGACGTCGAGGGCTGGCGAAAGCGTGTCGAGCGGCTCCGCGCGTCCGGAACCGACAGGCCGCTGGTCTTTCCGGATTGGAACCGTCCCACGGCCGACGATCGGGCCGTGGTGTACCAGAAAGGCGCGCTGGTGCTGCACGAGCTGCGGGAATTGCTGGGCGACCAGCCGTTCTGGACGGCGATCCGCGCCTACACTCGCGAGTACGCCGGCCATGACGTGACGTCGCCCGGCATGCAGCGCGCGTTCGAAACGTCGAGCGGGCGCAACCTGACCGCCTTCTTCGCCGAGTGGGTTTATCCGCAATGAGCGGCTTGCGCGCCGGCGTGACGCTCACCCTGACCCTGGCGATCCTGGCCGGCGCGCGCAGCCAGGCGCTGCGGGTCGAGATGCTGCGCTCGATCGGCGGCCTGCCGCCGTACATTGCCGGCAGCTTCAGCGAAGCGGTCGGCTTTCAGCAGGGGCCCGACGGCACCTTTTATGTCTTCGATCGGCGCGCGCACGCGGTGTTCGCGGTGAACGAAGCGCGCACCGCCGTGCGCACGCTGGTGGACATCGGGCAGGAAGAGGGGCGCCTGATCCAGCCGAAGGGGTTCGACATCGCGTCCGACGGCCGCCTCGTCGTCGCCGACGCCCCGCGCAACCGTCATCGCATCCAGGTGTTTGACGCCGCCGGCGTGCGGCAGGCGGGGTTCTACCTGCCAGGCCAGCCGGCGGCGCAGATCGTCGTGGACAACCTGATGCTCAACGGCACGGGCGGGGTGCACTGGGCGGGCACCCGGCTGCTCCTCAGCCATCCGGAGAGCGGCGCGCTCGTCACCGCCTACTCGCCGGGCGGGTACCCGACGCTGACCTTCGGCCGGCTGCGGGCGACCGGATTCGAGTCGGACCGCGAGCTGCACCTCGCGCACAACGCCGGGCTGCCGTTGGCCGATCCCACCGGCGGCTTCTACTTCGTGTTCCTCACCGGCCGGCCGATCTTCCGTAAGTACGACGCCAACGGCATGCTGATCTTCGAGCGCCACATCGAGGGCGCGGAGATCGACACGCTGCTGGACGCCCAGCCGACCGTGTGGCCGCGGCGGCGTGTGGACGATCGGGAGGTGCCGTTCGTGGCGCCGGTGATTCGCGCTGCCGCGGTGAGCCCGAAGGGCGAGCTGTGGATCTCGATGGCCGTGCCGTACACGTACGTCTACGACCGTCAGGGCGACAAGACCCGCACGATCCAGTTCTACGGCGCGGGCCTCGTGGGCCCGACGAGCCTGGCCTTCAGCCGCAGCGGGACGGTGCTCGTCACGCCCGGCTGCTACGAGTTCCCGGGCTGACGTCGTGAAGGTCCAGTTCATGTTCATGAGAGCTGTGCCAGCGGGACCTTCACGACGTCCCGCCCCGCCGAAGGCGGGGCCAGAAGACACTGTCTCAGCGAGGCGAAGCCGTAAGGAGATCGAGGCGGAGCCTCGCTGATGCTGCAGGCCGAGTCGCTCAGCAAGACGTTCGGGCCGCGCATGGCCGTGGACCACGTGTCGTTCGACGTGCGGGCCGGGGAGATCTTCGCACTCGTGGGACCGAACGGGGCCGGCAAGACGACCACGCTCCGCATGCTCGCCGGCCTGATCCGGCCTTCTTCGGGCGAGGTCCGGTTCCATGGGAGTGTCGGGTTTCTCACCGAGGCACCCGGCCTCTGGGATCGCCTGACCGTGCGCCAGAATCTCAAGGTCCACGCGCGGCTGCACGGGTTGCCGCAGCCCGATCGCGCGGTGGACGCGGCGATGGATCTCTTCGGCGTGAGCGATCGCGCCGCCGAGCCCGCGGCCGTGCTCTCGAAGGGGCTGCGGCAGCGGGTGGCACTGGCGCGCACGCTCCTGCACGACCCGGGCGCCGTGCTGCTCGACGAGCCGACGTCGGGGCTCGATCCGGAGAGCGCCCGCGACGTGCGGGACCTGATCGTGCGGCTGCGCGACGAACGGCGGGCTGTGCTCATCTCGACGCACAATCTCGACGAGGTCGATCGACTGGCCGATCGCGTCGCGCTGCTGAACACCCGCCTGGTCGCGCTCGACACGCCGCAGTCGCTGCGGGCGCGCGCATTTGGCGCGCGGGTTCGCGTGCGGTTCACCGGACCGGCGGAGACCCATGCACACAGCTTGAGGGCCGCGGGGTTCACCGACATCCGCGCCGACGGCCACACGCTCTCGATCGGCATCGACGGCGGCGCGAGCCGTACCCCGGAGATCGTCCGCCGTCTGGTCGATGCCGGTGCGGACATCGAGTCGGTCGAGCCCGAGGAGCCGTCGCTCGAGCAGGTCTACCTGCGGCTGTTGAACGGGCCGCCTGACGGCGGCCCCCACGTTCGCCAAGGAGGCGAGTCGTGAGCTGGTCGCGGGTCACGGCGCTGCTCGGCAAGGAGCTGACCGACCTGCGCGGACGGCCGGGCATCTTCTTTCCGGGCCTCTTCACGGGCGCCGTCGCGATCCTGCTGCCGGTGTTCGTGGCGATCCTGGTGCCGGCCTTCACCGGGGAGCGGCTGGCGGATTCGGCGGACCTGCGGATCGCCGTCGAGTTCTACCGGCAGCAGCCTGGCGCACGCGCCCTCGCGCCCGAGGCCGCCATCCAGGCGTCGCTGTTCCAGCAGTTCCTGGTGCTGCTGGTGCTCTCGCCGGTGGCAGCGGCGATGTCGATTGCGGCTTACAGCGTCATCGGCGAAAAGCAGGCCCGAACGCTGGAGCCGCTGCTCGCCACGCCGCTCACCACCTTCGAGCTGCTGCTGGCCAAGACGCTCGGCGCGTTCCTGCCGGCGCTGGCGCTATCGTTCGTCTGCTTTGCGGTGGACCTGGCCGTGGCCGGACTCTTCGCCGAACCGGGCGTGGCGCGGGCGCTGCTCACGCCGCGGCCGCTCGGCGTGCTGTTCCTGATGGGGCCGATGGCGTCGCTGACGGCGCTGTCGCTCGCGGTGTGCGTGTCGGCGCGTGTGAACGACGCGCGGAGCGCGCAGCAGCTCGCGGCGCTGGTGGTGTTGCCGATCACGGCGCTTCTCATCGCCCAGATCGCCGGCGGCTTCGTGGTCACCCTGCCGTTCATCCTGCTCATTACCGCCGGCCTGGCGCTCGTGAACGTGGGACTGCTGCGCCTGGGCGTGTCGCTCTTCGATCGGGAGACCATCCTTACGCGATGGAAGTAACGCTCAACGAGTTCGACCGCCTGACGCACGTGGCGGTGAAGCACGCGCGCGACGCCTTCGTGAGCGCCGGCATGCTCGCCCGCCAATGGGCGTCGCACGGGTTCACGGCCGCGCCTGATTTCGCTGCGGCCTGCCGGGAACACGACGCCTTTCTCGAGATCCTCGCCAGCCACGGCGCCGAGCTGACGTTCCTGCCCGCTGACTCCGGCACGACCATCGATTCGATCTACACGCGGGATGCCTCGCTCGTCACCCCGCACGGCGTGGTCCTGTGCGCCATGGGCAAGCCGGTGCGCCATGGCGAGCCGGCCGCGCAGGGGCGGGCGTTTTCCGCGGCCGCGCGCCGCTGGACGACGATTGCCGGCGCGATCGAGCCGCCCGGACGCATCGAGGGGGGCGACGTCGTGTGGTTCGACGACCGGACGGTGACTGTGGGCCGAGGCTATCGCACCAACGCGGAAGGCATTCGCCAGTTCGCCTCACTTCTGGGCCCGAAGGTCGAGGTGATCGAGGTGCCGCTCCCCCACTGGAAGGGGCCCGGCGACGTGATGCACCTGATGTCGCTCATCAGCCCGGTCGATCGCGACCTGGCCGTCGTATACTCGCGCCTCCTCCCGGTGCCCTTCCACGAACAGCTCACGGCTCGCGGCATCAGCCTCGTCGACACTCCGGACGAGGAGTTCGAGTCGATGGGGACCAACGTGCTGGCCCTCGCGCCGCGGCAGTGCGTGATGCTGTCGGGCAACCCGCGCACCCGAGCTGCGCTCGAACGTGCCGGGGCGACCGTCGTGGAATACAGCGGCACCGAGATCAGCGTGAAGGGCGCCGGCGGTCCCACCTGCCTGACGCGTCCGCTCGTGCGCGCGCGCTGACTGCGCCTGAATGCCGCTCCTCCGGGTCCTCGGCGTCTGGTTCGGTGTCGCGATCGTCGTCGGCGGCTCCATCGGCGCCGGCATCCTGCGGACGCCGGGCCTGGTCATGGCCCACGTCGAGTCGCCCGCGCTTTCCATCATGGTGTGGGTACTCGCGGGGCTGTTCGCCATGGCTGCCGCCGCGTCGCTCGCCGAGCTCGCCGCGGCCATACCGAGGTCGGGCGGATTCTATGTGTTCGCGCGGCGGGCGCTCGGCGACGACTTCGGCTTCGTCGCCGGATCGGCCGACTGGTTCGCGAACTGCGCCGCCGTCGCCTTCGTGGCGGTGGTGGCGGCCGAGTACATCGGCATCATGTTGCCTGGACTCGCGACACACCAGCCGCTGGTTGCGTCGGCGTCAATCGTCGCCATCGCATTGCTTCTGCTCCTCGGCACCAAAGCCAGCGGCCGGCTGCAAGAAGCCATGAGCCTGGTCAAGACGCTCGCCTTTGGCGTTCTCGTCGTGGCACTTTTTGCGGCCGACTCTTCCGCGGCCGCTACCGGTCTGCCTCGCGCCGAACTCCATCCGGTGACCCTCGTCTCCGTGGCGCTGGCGCTGCAGTTCGCCATCGGCGCCTACGACGGCTGGCAGAGCGGCAGCTACTTCGCTGGCGAAGACGTCGACCCGGGCCGCAACCTGCCGCGCGCCTTCATCGGCGGCACCGCAGTCGTCATGGCGGTGTACGTACTGCTCAACGCGGCCGTCCAGCACGTGCTGCCTTCCGACCGCATCGCGGCATCGACGCTCCCGATCGCCGAAGCGGCGTCCGAGGTGTTCGGCGCCCGTGGAGCGACGGCGGTGACGCTCATCGCGATCTGGTCGCCGTTGTCGATCATGAGCGCCACGCTGTTGTGCCTGCCGCGCATCCTGCACGCGATGGGCAGCGACGGCGTGTTGCCCGCGGTGCTCGGACACGCCGATCGGCTGGGCACGCCGGTTCCCGCCCTCGTGTATTCGACCGTCGCGGCGCTGGCGCTCGTGCAGCTGGGCGGATTCGAATCGGTGGCCACGGTGGCCTCCGTGTTCATGTTCACCGGCTACCTGAGCTCACTGATATCACTGCTGGTGCTGCGACGGCGCGAGCCTGACCTGCCTCGACCGTTCCGCGTGTGGGGCGCTCCGTGGACCGTGCTCGTGGTGATCGCGGGGTATCTCGCCATCTTTGCCGGCATCGTGGCCGGGGCGCCGCGGGACGCGGCGATCGGCGTCGGCGTGCTCGTCGCGGGCTATGCTTTGTACCGCATCGCCCGCCATCGATGATCATCCGTTCCGTAGCCGTCCTCGGCGCCGGCGTCATGGGCTCTCAGATCGCCGCGCACTTCGCCAACGCCGGGGTGCCGTCGCTCCTCCTGGACGTCACCGCCGACGCTGCAGCGCAGGGGCTCACGCGCGCGCGGGGGATGAAACCCGACCCGTTCTTCCTGCCTGACAGCTGGAAGCTCGTCACCACCGCCTCCTTCGACGACGGCATGGCGCGGCTGGCCGAGGCCGACTGGATCCTCGAGTGCGTGGTCGAGCAGCTCGACGCCAAGCGCGCGCTGGCCGAACGCGTGGACCGGGCGCGACGCGCCGGCAGCGTCGTCAGCTCGAACACGTCCGGCATCCCGATCGGCGTGCTGGCCGAAGGGCGCAGCGACGACTTCCGCCGCCACTGGCTGGGCACGCACTTCTTCAACCCGCCCCGCTACCTGCGCCTGCTCGAGCTGATTCCGACGCCCGACACCGATCCCGCCGTGCTCGACGGCATCGCCGCGTTTGCCGACCTGCATCTCGGCAAGGGCGTGGTGGTGGCGAAGGATTCGCCCAACTTCATCGGCAACCACCTGGCGCTCTTCGACGTGGTGCGCGCGCTCGCGCTCGTGGCCGCCGGCACCTACTCGATCGAAGAGATCGACGCGATCACCGGACCGCCGATCGGCCGCCCGAAGAGCGCCACGTTCCGCACGCTCGATCTCGCCGGCATCGACATCCTGGCCCACGTCGTGCGCAACCTGGCCGAGCGGCTGAGCGACCCGGCGGCGCGAGCCACGTTCGTCCTGCCCCCGTTCGTAGAACAGATGCTCGCCCGCGGATGGACGGGTGAGAAAGCCGGGCAGGGCTTCTACAAGCGCGTGAAGGGCGCGGACGGCGAGTCGCAGATCCTGGTCATCGATCCGGCAACGCTCGAGTACCACCCGCAGACCCGGCCGAAGCTGGGAGCGCTGGCGGCCGCCGAATCCGTGACCGACACGGGCGAGCGCATCGCGAAGCTGTTCAAAGGCACCGACCGTGTCGGCGACTTCCTGCGGCAGACACTGGGGCCGACGCTCGACTACACGAAGGCGGTCACACCGGCGATCGCGTACTCACCGGACGACGTGGACCGCGTGATGCGTTGGGGTTTCGGCTGGGAGCTGGGGCCGTTCGAGATCCTCGACGCCATCGGGACCGGACCGCGCGTCCGCGACGGTCTCGTGCCGCCCGCGGCACCTGGCCTGCAGCTGCTGCGCAGCGCGCGTGACCGCTCGGCGATCGTCAAATCGAACCCGGGCGCCAGCCTCGTGGATCTCGGCGACGGCGTGCTGTGCGTGGAGTTCCACTCGAAGATGAACGCCATCGGCGCCGACACCGTGCAGATGCTGCAGGCCGGCGTGCGCGAGGCGGCCAGGAACTTCACGGCGCTCGTCGTCGGCAACGAGGGGCTGCACTTCTCCGCCGGCGCCAACCTGATGCTGGTGCTGATCGAAGCGCAGGACGAGAACTGGGACGAGCTGGACCTGATGGTGCGCGCGTTTCAAGGCGCGACGATGGGGCTGCGCTACGCCGACGTGCCGGTGATCGTCGCACCCGCGGGGCTCGCGCTCGGCGGCGGATGCGAGATCGCCCTGCACGGCGACCGCGTGCAGGCGGCCGCCGAGACCTACATCGGCCTGGTGGAAGTGGGCGTCGGCATCATCCCCGCCGGCGGCGGGACCAAGGAGATGACCGTGCGCGCGGCGGACAGCGTGGCGCCCGGCTCGGACCTGATGCCGCCGATCCAGAAGGCGTTCGAGACCATCGGCTTTGCCAAGACGTCCACGAGCGGCCCGGACGCCGCCCGGCTTGGCTACCTGCGGCCCGCCGACGGCATCACGATGAACCGCGAACGGCTGATTGCCGACGCCAAGGCGCACGCGCTGCAGCGGGTGGCCGACGGCTACCAGCGGCCGGTGCCGCGCACCGCCATTCCGGTCGGCGGCGACACCGTGCTGGCGCCGTTGAAACTCGGCATTCACCTGGCTTGGCGCGGCGCGCGCATCAGCGACCACGACGCCCTGATCGGGCGCAAGCTGGCGACGATCATGGCAGGAGGGGTGGTGCCGCATCCGACCACGGTGAGCGAACAGCACCTGCTCGACCTCGAGCGCGAGGCCTTCTTGAGCCTGCTCGGTGAGAGGAAAACGCTGGAGCGGATCCAGCACACGCTGAAGACCGGCAAGCCGCTGAGAAACTGATCAGCGCCAGCGCGGCAACAACCGGCCCGTTCTCGCCTTGTAGCGCGCGAACTCCTCGGCGACCGGACTCCGTGCGAACTTCGCTTCCTCGTAGCGCGCGAGCCACTGGAAGTACAGCGTCGCCAGCACGATCAAGCCTGCGCCCCAGAGGCTCGGCCACAGCACGATCGTCGAAATCTCGGTCAGCAGATAGCTCGCGTAAAACGGATTGCGCACGTAGGCGTACGGACCAGAGGTGTGGACGAACTGCGGCAAATCGTCATTGCCTGCATACGAGAACGGGAGGCCTCGAATCGAGAACGCGGCCCAGTGGAAGATGGCGAGCGCTGTCGCGAGGCCCGCGACGCCGATTGCGGCGAGCCAGAGGGGCGCCGGCGTCCCCAACTGCATCACCGCGATCATCCCCCAGAGCGACGCGACGATGCCGAGCCCGCGCGGACTGCGCCGTCCAACGTCCCGTTTGAAAACCGCGCTGGCCGCGATGGCCAACCACGCGAGAACCGCGACCGGCAGGATCTGCAAGATGCGGGTGAGCGAAGGCACAGCTGGTATACGAGCCATACTATCCAGAGCTGGTCAGTGGGGCCATGAAGATCGTGGACCGCGGAAGCGGGATACCCGTCGTAGTCGTGCCCGGCATTCAGGGGCGCTGGGAGTGGATGTCGCCCGCCGTGGACGCGCTGGCCGCGCGCTGCCGGGTGATCACGTTCTCGCTGGCCGACGAGCCGAGCGCGCAATGGCCGGCGCGGAGCGACGGCTTCGACGGCTACGTGGAGCAGGTGGCGCAGGCGCTCGACGCCTCGGGGCTCGAGCGAGCGATCGTCTGCGGCGTGTCGTACGGCGGCCTGGTCGCCGCGGCGTTCGCACGCCGCTATCCGGAACGGGTGGCCGCGCTCGCGCTGGTGTCGGCGATCCCGCCGTCGTGGCGCCCCGACGCGCGGGCGAAGTTCTTCATGCGGAGTCCGAACCTGCTGCTGCCGCTCTTTCTGCTCGGATCGCTGCGGTTGTATCGCGAGATCGCGGCGGCGCACGACGGCTGGGGGCGTGGGATGTGGGCGTCGATACGGCAGGGCGCGCGCGCGCTGGCGCACTTCCCCGCGCCGGCGCGAATGGCGCGCCGCGCGAGCATCGCGGCCGACGCCCACGTGGAAGGGCTGGCGTCGGTGCACGTTCCGGTGCTGGTCGTGACAGGCGAAGCCGGATTGGACCGCGTAGTGCCGACGCAGCTCACCGCCGAGTACACCCGTGTCTGGCCGCACGCCACCGCGGTGACGCTCGCGCGGACCGGTCACCTGGGGCTGGTGACGCGACCCGCCGAGTTTGCCGGCATCATCGCGCGCTTTGCGGAGGAGGCAGGCCTGAAGGCCTGCAACCACGAACCGGAGAGACTGGTTGGCTGACATCGTTCGAGAGATTCCGGGCGCCGTCGGGCCGCTCGAGTGCCTGATCGACCGTCCCAAGACGACGCCGCGCGCGGCGGTGGTGTTCGCCCACCCGCTGCCGATCGAAGGCGGCACGATGCACACCAAGGTGGTGTACCAGAGCGCCAAGGCGCTGTCGGACATCGGCTGCGTGGTGCTCCGCTTCAACTTCCGCGGCGTCGGCCGCAGCGCCGGGGCGTGGGACGAGGGGCGCGGTGAGATGGACGACTTCCGCACCGCGGTGGATTACATGGCGGCCGCGCATCCGGGCCTCGACCTCTGGGCCGCCGGGTTCTCGTTCGGCTCGTACATCGCCATGACCAGCGCCTGCGACGACGATCGGATCTGCGCCATGATCGGGATAGCGCCGCCGGTGGACCGCTACGAATTCGGGTCGGTGAAGCTGTCCACCAAGCCGAAGTTCGTGATCCACGGCGAGATGGACGAGCTGATCTCGCTGAAGCTGGTGCGGCAGTTCTACGCGCAGCTCAAGGACCCGAAGGAGATCGTGGAGATCGACAGCGCCAACCACCTGTTCGACGGCCAGGCCGGCGAAGTCGGTGACGCGCTCCGTGACCTGCTGGCGGATTTCTCATGCACGACGCCGTAATCGTTTCCGCCGTCCGCACCGCCGTCGGCAAGGCGCCGAAAGGCGCGCTGAGCACCGTGCGCCCCGACGAGATGGGCGCCACCGTGATTGCCGAGACGCTGCGCCGCGCGCCCGGCGTGGAGCCGCGCGAGATCGACGACGTGATCCTGGGCTGCGCGATGCCCGAGGCCGAGCAGGGGCTCAACGTCGCCCGCATCGCCAGCCTGCGCGCGGGCGTGCCGGTGGAAGCGTCGGCGGTGACGATCAACCGGTTCTGTTCGTCGGGACTTCAGGCCATCGCCTTCGCAGCCGAGCGCATCATGTGCGGCTGGGCGAATGCCATCGTCGCCGGCGGTACCGAGTCGATGAGCCTGGTGCCGATGGGCGGCAACAAGGTGTCGCCGAACCCTGCGCTCGTGGACAGCTATCCCGACGTGTACCTCACGACGGGGCTCGTGGCCGAGAACCACGTCCGCGACTACGGCATCGGCCGCGAGGAGCAGGACGCCTTCGCGCTGCGCAGCCACCAGCGGGCGCTGGCCGCCATCGACGCAGGCCGCTTCAAGGACGAGATCGTGCCGCTCGCGTACCGCGTGGCGTCGCCGGGGAACGGAAAAGGCGGTGCCCCGGTTCGAGACGTCACGTTCGCGCAGGACGAAGGCCCTCGCCGCGACACGTCGATCGAGGCGCTCGCGAAGCTGCGACCCGCCTTTCACGCGAACGGCAGCGTGACAGCGGGCAACTCGTCGCAGACCAGCGACGGGGCTTCCGCCGTGCTCGTGACCTCGGCGGCATTTGCCAAGGAGCGGGGGCTGCAACCGCTGGCCCGCTTCGTCACCTACGCGACGGCGGGCGTCGAGCCGGAGCGGTTCGGCATCGGTCCGGTGCCGGCGATCAAGAAGGCGCTGAAACTCGCGGGCCTCACGCTCGACCAGATCGACCTGGTGGAGCTGAACGAAGCGTTCGCGGCGCAGGTGCTCGCCTGCCTGCGCGAGCTGCCGATCGACCCCGATCGCCTCAACGTGAACGGCGGCGCGGTGGCGCTGGGCCACCCGCTCGGCTGCACCGGCGCCAAACTGACGACGACGCTGCTCTATGAGATGCAGCGCCGCAAGGCGCGCTACGGCCTGGTGACGATGTGCGTCGGCGGCGGCATGGGCGCCGCAGGAATTCTGGAGAGGATGTAATGGCGACCGAGACCCAAGTCGTGCGCGGGGGATCCTGGCTCTTCGAGGAAGCTGGCGACACGTTCACTCCCGAGAAGCTCTCCGAAGAGCACCGGCTGATGGCGCAGACGACGGCCGAGTTCGTCGAGGCCGAGATCATGCCGGCGCTGCCGAAGCTCGAAGCCAAGGACTGGGCTCTGGCGCGCACGCTGATCAAGAAGTGCGGCGAACTCGGGCTGCTGGGGCTCGGCGCGCCGGAGCAGTACGGCGGCCTCGATCTCGACAAAGCCTCGTCGCTCGTGGTCGTCGAGCGCGTGGCGCGCTCGGCGTCGTTTGCCACCACGTTCGGCGGTCAGGCCAACCTGTCGGTGCTGCCGCTCGTCCTCTTCGGCACCGAGGCGCAGAAGGCCAAGTACCTGCCGCGCATCGTCTCGGGCGAGATCATCGGC
>Ga0207659_10001735_pt1 | contig 12925 bp, 10 predicted proteins | sample KBSM43metaG_FD_184330 | JGI IMG/M metagenome (GOLD analysis project Ga0207659, IMG submission 184330) | Miscanthus rhizosphere microbial communities from Kellogg Biological Station, Michigan, USA - KBS M4-3 metaG (SPAdes) (version 2) | ecosystem: Host-associated > Plants > Roots > Rhizosphere >...
GAGCGTCGTACCAGTCCTGATGAGATCAGGTACGGTACGTCTAATTACAGCCAGCCACTCTTCATAGGTTGATTCGATCACTTCAGGATCTGAAGCCACACGTCTCAGGTCTGCCCATTGTGCCGGTGTGTACCAAGCGATCCCGGTTATGATGTTTGAGCCTTTCCCCTTCAATTTGTTCCGAGCAGTTTTCATAAACTTTCCGTCATCAGCCGCGGCGTGCTCTGGCAGTGGAGTTACCGTTGACTAGCCACACCGCATAATCATGGAGCAGTTGATAATCATAAGAATGTTCATTCGTCGCCTTCAATTCCGACAAACCAAGAATAAACTTTTTCCCGTCAGTCTTGCGACGAACGTGCGCTTTCAAGTCCCGGCAATAGCGGCAAGGCGAGAGCGTCGCGCAAAACCGCCGCCTGTTTGACACGCTCACTTAACGGCACCTCGACCATGCCGAATGGGAAGCGCGTCTCGCCCGTATTGAAGCCATCTTCGGCGAACCGTGGTATCACGTGGAAGTGAACGTGAAACACATCCTGACCTCCATGCTCTTCGTTGTTCTGGCGCACGGAAACTCCGTCGGCCGCACACGCATTCTTGAGCGCCCTGGCAACCCGCGCCACTGTGGTCATGAGAGCACCCGCGAGAACACCGTCGATGTCGTAAATCTGTGCGAGACGATTCACGGGGACAACGAGCATGTGCCCTTGATTCCGCGGTTGCTGGTGACGACTGGGGAACGCGGCCGTATTTTGATCACGGTAGGCGACGACTTCGGGCGTCAGCGCACCCGACGTGATAGCGCAGAAAGGGCAAGTCGTTCCGTCCCTCGCCAAAGTGTCAATCATCCGCTCTCCATCTCGACTAGACCACCGCGCCAGCGATACCGTAGCCAACAAAAACGCCCAACACTACAAGGTTCGCGATCATTGGAACACGTCGTTTGAAATACCACGAGAACAGGGCGCCACCTCCAGTCACCGGCAAGATGTATACGGTAGCCAACAAGAAGATCGGTCCTCCGTCGTCGAAGCCAAGAGCGTAACGCGGACTCAAACCGAACCCGGCATAGGCTCGTAAAGCCAAAAACGCCACAACACCCATGGCTCCAAGAAACGCACATGTCCAACCCGCTAACGCGAGCCACTTCTTATCATTTTCGATGGCCACTTCAATCGAGCCTCGACCAAATCTGCGGATTGTTCTAGCGAGTCAGCCTCAATTCGGAGTCTGTCCCCCGATCTACACCATTGATTTATGTCTGCCGGCAGACACTCTCGTACTCGGGTGCCTGAAGCCTCCAAAATCGCTCAGACATTTTCCTCCTGAAAAGTTGACTTCTTGAACAGTGTTTAGGAAACTCTCAGCGAGCGGTGACCACCAGTCCAAATTCCGGGTTTGAGATCCTCGTACCGGGGCGTCAGGACAAAGTTCTTCGGAACTAATCAATCCTGTTTTCAGGAGCGCCGATCTCCTTTGTGGCACCGCTCACTCCCTTCCGTTCAGCTTCACCGCGTCATTGTTACGTCTAGCACCTTAATCATCCGCAGCGCTGCAAAGACTATGGCGTAACACAGGCGTCTCGACTGGCAAAGGTACCGGCGCACGAGCCCTCCACACCCTGCTCCCTACGTTCAGACTGAACGAATCCGAGATTCCCAAGGTAAAATCGCCGGCCGGAGGCCATGAAACTTGAGCACGATCACAACACAGGGCCCGTCCCCTGCCCCGGAACGATCTCGCGAAACGCGGATCGGCCTGGTGATGTACGGAGGCGTTTCACTCGCGGTCTATATCAATGGGGTCTCGCAGGAGTTCTATCATGCCGTTCAGGGCAACGGCGTCTACAGCCTCATCAAGGAACTGACCGATTCCGAGATCGTTCTCGACATTCTCAGCGGATCTTCCGCAGGCGGCATCAACGGGATTCTTCTCGCGTATTCGCTATGCAATGGGAAAGACTTTACCCGGTGCTCTGATCTCTGGCGCAATTCAGCCGACATCCGGCGGTTGGTGCGAGTGCCATCGAGCGGCCCCGAGGCCATTCGCTCCGTGCTCGACAGTGAGGGCTACTATCAGGGCGAACTCGAGCGCGCCTTCCGAATGCTCGATAACGCGCCGGCCACCGGAGAAGCGCCATCTCCCGTCAAAGAACTCGATCTGTTCGTCACCGGAACGCTTATCGACGGCCGTGTCGACAAACGTGTCGATGATGCCGGCCACGCCATCGAAGTAAAAGACTACCGCTCCGTCTTCCACCTCAAACATCGCCAGGGACGCAAATCCAACCTGGACTCCAACAGCAACCCCGCGGTGATCACCGCACTCGGCAAGCTTGCCCGCATTACGTCCTGCTTCCCGGGAGCATTTGCCCCCGTGTTCGTCTCGCACTCCGATATTTCCGGCAAATCCCCCGCCCGCATGTCGGCGAACGAATTGCTTCAATACTGGGGGAGCCTGCCAGAAGCGGCGTATCTGATCGATGGCGGAGTGATCGACAACAAGCCCTTCACGCACACAACCCGAGAAATCTTCTTCAGAACCACCGAACGTAAGGTCGACCGGCGACTCTACTATGTCGAGCCCGACATCGAGCGATTCCCCGAGAAAGACGTCAATTCCATTCCCAGCGCGCCCAGCTTCCTGAAGCCAATTCTGAACTCGCTGGTCACCATTCCCGGTTATGAAAGCATCACCGACGACCTGAGACTGCTGGCCGAACGCAATGAGAGCATCCGGGAATATCGGCGGGTCCTTGAAAGTGTGGCGGGCACGTTCGAATTTGCCGGCACATCGAAGCCCGGCGTCGAAATTCCGCCGGAGATCCCCGAACCCCAGCGATCGATTTACACGCGGACACGCTATGCATCGATCAGTTCCCGTGTTCTCGATGGGGTCTTCAAGGAAGCGACCGTCAAGAACTCCGCAAGAGCCGCGGCCTATCGAGCGTCACTGATTCAGGAGTGCGACAGCCGGACCGCAAACACAACCGGAGTCCTGCGCGATTTCGACATCCTTTTCAGACTGCGGCGCATCTTCAATCTGATTTACTTCGTCTACGGGCAGCTTTATGCCCCCACCGACACCGGCAACTCCGCTCGAAGGGAGCGTTATCTTCCCGTCCTGAAGCGACTAAACCATCAGCTGGAATTGTATGAGGTTCTCCATTCGGCAATGGAGCGGATCGTCCATAAGACCGACTACGGATGGGACGAAACACGTGAGCCCAATCCGGGCGAGATCTGGGACAGGGTCATCGTGAGCCTTCAACTACTCCTCCGATCGGAGGGACTCGTTGCGAACCTCGACAACCTTCAGGAACTCCATCAGGCCCTTCAGCGCCGAATTGACCGCGTCAGCGAAGGCCTGTCCTTTCCGATAAGCGAGTTCTCCAGCGTGCTCGTCCATGCCGACAATGTCGAAAGCGCATTCTTTGAAGATCTCTTGCCCAACGACGATCCCGTCTTCCTCCGATATCGCCACTTCAATGCGATCGACGCTTACCTGTTTCCACTGGAGTGGGTTTCGGGGCTCCGGGAGAGAGACGTTATCAATGTATGCCGTATCAGCCCTTCCGATGCGCAGCGAGGTTTCAGCCATCGCGAGGCGGCAACCAAAACAGCCGGCGACTCGCTGGCGCATTTCTCCGCATTCTTCAAACGCACGTGGCGCGCGAACGACATCATGTGGGGGCGGCTCGACGGACAATGCGAACTCGTCGAAACCCTTCTCACAGCACCGGCGATCGAATCGGCAATGAACAACGACGACGCGCGGCAGAGGGCACGCGATGTCCTGCTGCCGCCGGATGGCTCACCCTCGCCTCTCGACGCGTGGTTCAAGGATTCCAGCATGGCGGCCATCGAGAAGATCAAGTCGTGGGTCGCCAGCGTCACCGACCCCGATCCCTGGACACGCACTCAGGCTCTGACTTCGTTCTATGCGGACCACGATCAGCAATCGGGAGAATCGATCCGAACACTGCTCATCGAAATGGCACAGTTCCGGATCCTGCACGAATCCCTTCCCCAGGTCTTTGAAGACTCCATTAAGGAGCAGGCGGAATGGAAACAGGTTCGGAGAGAAGGACTGAACACGCCGAAACTTCAGTGGTTCGGAACGGATGTCGGCATGGACTCCACAGCTCTGAATGCCGTCGCCGCGATTGGCGGAAAGAAGCTTCTCGAAGAGCTGGAAGGTGAACGTCCGCAGGAGTTGTCTCCGAGGGAAAGCCGGCTCGGAAGGATGTTCGCTGATTTTCAGATCGGATCCCAGGAAGTGTGGGGCGGCGGCGTTCCGCTGGTTGTGCTCGGCGAAATCGGATTGAAGTCTGTGCTGGTACTGAGAAGCTGCATCCTCGGGTCGTTTAGCGAGCGGACAAGCGGGAAAATTCGATCAAGCGCCCTCTTTCGATGGGGAGTGGATCTTCCGCTGCGAAGTTTTTACAGTGCGCTGACTCTGCTTCGAGGCGCGCCGTCCATCCAGCCTGCAATTGTGGCGGGAGGCACGATCCTTTCGATTCTCGCACTGTTTGTTGGACTGCGCTGGCGCGACGCAATCATTGAGCCGGAGGCAGGATTCAGCATCTTCTGGTTTTGCGTTTTCATTGTTGCCCCGCTGGCCTGGCTGACAGCCGTCCTATACCAACTGACCCGTTCCCGCTCGAGCCAACGACTCGGCAGCAGCCTGCGGAATGCGTTTGCCGCCATCTGCACCGCAGCGCCGCTGATCTCCGTCACGATGCTGTTTTTCGGCCTGACGGACCTTTTCCGCGACTGGTGGAACGGGGCGCTCGATCCCACGGGCAGCCTGCGATTTCTGATGATTGTCCTTTATGGTGTCGTTCCCTTCGTACTTTCATTCCTGGGCGGGTACCTGGCGATGCAGGAAAGAAATCGCGAACCGGAGGTCGACGATCTCGCCGATGCTCTGGGCCGCATGACCGAGTCCGACCTGCAGGACGTTTGCGACAGGGTCGGCGAACGACACCAGATCACGCCCGAGAATCGCGCGAAGGTCGCTAAGGCCCTCACGGTGGCGGCGGAGATGAACAATGGGATGGGGACGCTGACGCGGGCCATTCGGGCGGTTAGCCCGGGCGCTTTGGGTTAGACGTGCGAGGATTTGGCGATCTCCTTTACCGGGGGTTGCGCGCTTCGCGCTTACCCCCGGCTACATTCCTGGCACCGCTCCGCGGTGCCCGCCGCGCGAATACGTGATCGCAATTGCTAAAAGTCGAGCGATGCAGCTAGAGGCGATCGATCTTCGCGGCGAGAATAAAGTCGCTTTCGGTGAGCCCGTCAATCTTGTGCGTCCAGACCGTGATCCCGACCTTTCCCCAGGCCAGCGCGATATCCGGATGATGCCCCTGATCTTCAGCAAGATTTCCGACCTGATTCACAAAGCGCAGTGCCGACTTGAAATCCGGAAAGGTCAGCTGCCGCTCGAGATGGTGGTTGTTAACAACCTTCCAGTCCGGAACCTGACCCTCCAGCGGACGGATCTCAGCTGCTGTCAGGGGTGGTACTCCGCCCCTGCAGGGGATGCATGTTTTTTCTGCGAGTCCTGACATCGTAAATCTGGCAGCGGCTGCTGCCACCTCCGGTTTTTGATTCTACCTCTTCGTGATACTTTGTCTTCCGGCGGTAATGTCTCCGTTGGATACTAACCTGCGACACCCGCTCGAGAACCCTCGAATGAATTGGAAGGATATCCGAACTCTCTACCTGCGCGAACTCCGCTCTGCCCTGCGAGAGCGCGGGATTGTCATCTATAGCATCCTCATTCCTGTTGTGCTGTATCCGCTTCTGATCTGGCTGGTCTATACCGCCTTCAGCTACGCCAGCGGGCAGGCTTCAGAGATGAAATCGCACATCATGCTGCGAAACCTTCCAGTCGCGCACAACGCCTTGCGCCGTGCGCTTCAGTCCGAGCGCGCGATTGAGGTCGAGTCTTCGGAAGATCCCGATCAGGACATCCGGACCGGGAAGCTTGATTTGATCGTGGACTTCGTTCAAGTGCAGGATGCGCCCCCACTTGCAGAAGGCAATGTGGGGGTCCACTTGACCTATGACGCTTCGCGAGATGAATCCGCCACGGCGAGGGCTCGAGTGAAGCGGGTGCTGGATCGATACCGCGACCGCTTTATTGAGAGAGAGGCCGCCAAGCTTGGCGTAACGCGTGCGCAACTTCAGGGCTTCCGCGTCGAAGAACTGAACGTCTCCAGCAACAGTGAAATGGGACGCTTCGTGCTTGGACTGCTGCTTCCGGTGATGCTGGTGATCATGCTTGCGATGGGCGCTGTCTACCCCGCCATCGACACGACCGCGGGAGAACGCGAGAACGGAACATGGGAAACCATGATGACGGCAGGAACATCGCGGGAGAACATCCTCGTTGCCAAATACCTTTACGTGACGACGATGTCGTTTGTCGCCGGCTGTCTCAATGTGATGGCGATGATGTTCACCATGCGATCGAATATCGCTCTGCTGGGCGGGCCGTCCGGGCTCGTCTTCCAGGTCCCGCTGGCATCAATCCCCGTGATCGTGGCGGGAGCAGCGCTGCTCGCCCTGTTTATCGCAGCGGGAATGCTGATCCTTGCCTCGTTCGCTCGCACGTTCAAAGAGGGCCAGTCCCTTGTAAGCCCTTTCATGATCGCCTTCGTGCTCCCCCTTGTTTTTATTCAAAGCCCATCGCAGGAGTTCACGACAAAGGTCGCGCTGATTCCGGTGGTCAATGTCGCCATGATGTTTCGCCAGGCCATCGGCGGCTACTTCGACTGGAAGCCGATAGCGATCACAATCTTGATGGAGATCTTCTTCGTTACTGCCGCATTGAAGATAGCCACGACTCTCGTGGAGAGAGAGGATTTCATGATGGACACTTCCGGCGGAGCCTTCCGCCGGCTTCTGAGACGATGGACGCGGCGCAAGGCCGAAGGCGAGGGCACCGTTGCGGGTTGATCCGTCCGGCGATGCCCCCGTCGTCGTGTGCAATCTCACGAAGACGTTTCTGGACGAGTCTCGCGGAACGATTCGCGCCGTCGACGGCGTCAGCTTTCAATGCCGCGAAAGCGAAGTCTTCGGACTACTCGGAGCAAATGGCGCCGGCAAGACGACAACTCTTCGCATGATATCGACGATCATCACGCCCACCTCCGGAACTGCCAAGATTCTGGGCCACGACATCGTGAAAGACCCTTCCAGCGTCCGCCGCTCCATGGGGTTTTACTCCGCCAGCACTGCGCTCTATCCGCGATTGACGGCACGGGAGACCATCGAGTTCTTCGCTCGCATCAACCAATATCCGGCGGACAAGGTTCAAGCTCGGGTGAACAGCCTGGTCGAACGGTTCGGAATCACAGAGTATGCGGGTGTGCGGGTTGAAAAGCTCTCAACGGGCATGAAGCAGAAGGTGTCGATCGCGCGAACCATCGCGCACAACCCCCGCATCGTCGTCTTCGATGAACCGACGATCGGTCTCGACGTGCTCAATGCGCTGGAAGTTCAAAAGGCCATTCATGACCTGCGCAGCGACGGAAGGACCATAATCTTCTCGACCCATATCATGAGCGAGGCGGAGAAACTCTGCGACCGCATTGCCATCGTTCACAGGGGTCACATCCTCGCATGCGACACTCTCGCCGGATTGCGTGAAGCGACGGGCCTGCACTATCTCGAAGACATCTTCCTGCTGTACGTCCGAGGCCCGGCATGAACTGGGCTGCGCTAAAACTGCTCTTCAAGCATGAGATGCGCATGGTGCTTCGTTCCCGCCGCACCGTCGTAACCTCGCTGGTGCTTCCAGCGGTCCTGATGCCCGGGCTGATTCTGGGTGCGCGATACGTTCAGCGGCAGCAGGCGATCCAACTGGATCAGACGACGTTTCACTATGCGGTCACAGGACCATGGGCGGATGAGGCACGGCGGCTGATCGAGCGCTATAAGCACGCGCCAGAGTTCAAAAACTTCAATCTCCAGGAATTGTATCCCACACATCCCGACCAGGCGCTGGAAGACAGAACCCTGCACTTCTACGTGCGGACAATGACCATAGTTGAAGCAGACGAGGCCGCCGCGGACGATGACGATACTCCGACCCTCGGCTCGCAACCCGTGGAACGCGTCACCGGCTTACCGGGACTTCAGGTCGTTTATCGAGGCAGCCAGCAGGTCGCGCTGACGGGAGCGGAACGCATGGTCGATCTCATGCGTGCGGCACGCCGTAACGAGAGCTATTCGATCATGTTTTCTCGAGGATTTCCTTCGCACCCGGAAGGGATCCTGGCGATGACCGCAAGCAATGTCGCAACCGATTCACAGATTTCCGGATCGAATCTGGGGCGCTTCTTTACCGTGGTTCTGGTGGTGTGGCTTGTTGCGGCGGGTTCTATCGTCGCGATGGACATCATTGCTGGCGAAAAGGAGCGCGGCACGCTGGAGACTCTGATTACCAGCGGCGCGGGACGGGCTGAGATCGCGACGGCGAAACATCTTGCGATCTGGACTGTCGGACTCGTCATCACGTTCACGCAGGTGCTGTACGCCCTGATTTATATCCGGCTCAACGTGATCCAGTTGCCGGCAAATTTTGAAATCGACCTCTCGGCACAGAGCATTGCGCAACTCTTCGTCCTGTTCGTTCCTCTCGCGGCCGCGATCGCGGCGGCGCTGCTGATCGTCTCGGCTTACGCGAAGACTTATAAAGAGGCGCAGCTTCACTTCTTCCCATTCTTTGTGGGAACCCTCGTTCCGTCGCTGGCTGCGGTACTGCCTGGCCTGAAGTCGCGGTCCATCATCGCGTTCATTCCTCTCGTGAATGTGAGCGTCGCAGCGCGGGAAGTGCTTACGGGACGCCCGGATCCTCTGATGATCGGAGTGACCGCCGTGGTGATGAGCCTCACGGCGGCGGCGCTGATCCGTTACTCCGCAAAGCTGCTCACGCGCGAAGACATCGTGGTGCCGACGCAGCACGAACAGGCGATCCTCGAAGGCGGGGAAAGGCTTTTCCAGCGCCGCGTTTTCCAATGGTTTGCCGTCATGTGGGCCGTCACCTTTGCGGTTGTGACCAATGTGTCGCAACTCCAGTCTCCCCGCGCGCAGATCCTCTTCAACGAAATCGGAATCCTGGCTGGATCGATCCTCATGATCTGGCGATACCGCCTGAACCTTCGCGACGTACTTGGCACTCATCGAGTGCGCTGGCCCGTCTGGGCAGCCGTACTCATGGCAGTTCCCGCCGCCCAGGTCGTTGCCGTGGCGTTCTTCCGATTAATGAACACCATCATTCCGACACCGACCGAGATGCTGCGGGAACTGGGCAAACAGGTCGCGCCCACCGGCATGCCGTTGTGGCAGATGATTTTCTTCATGGCGATCCTGCCCGCTGTCTGCGAGGAGCTCGCGTTTCGAGGCGTGCTGTTGCACGGCGTCCGCAACCGGTTTCATCCCGTCGTCCGATGCCTGTTCGTCGGCATTGTTTTCGGAGTGTTCCACTACACGCTCTTCCGAATCGCCCCCACGGCCTTGCTGGGTGTCATTCTTACGGCCATCGCGGTAATGACGGGATCGATCTTTCCGGGATTGCTCTTTCACGCCGCCAATAACAGCTTCGCGATCGGAATGGACGCCGCCGGAATCAGTCAGAACCGCTTCGACTGGGGAACTTACGTTGCCGCATTCGGCGTCTTCTTCCTCTCCATGCACACCATCTGGCGCTACGGCAAAGAACGCTAGTTCCGGTGACTAGCTGGTTTGAATTTATGGCGTTAGTCAGTCAGTCGAGGCAATATCCCCTCCTTTAAGGAGGGGATATCTGGCTTTCCTTGGAAACGCCAATTCGGTCAACGTCACCGGAACTCCGGCGGGTATACTATCTGGCCATGGTTGTATTGCAACGCACTGAACTCGGCCGGATGCGACTTCTGTTCCTTCTGACGATCGTCCTGGCGACGACCGCACTCGTGGCATCCGTGACCCTCTTTACGCAAGCCGGCGAAAACATGCGGCTTGCCCTGGCCGCCCTTGGAGCGGTCGGCCTTCTCGCGCTCGCGCTTGCCCTGCTGCAACTCTTTGTCTATCCGAAGCGAAGCCACGCCTTGCTGGTGCAACGCGGCAACGAGATGATCATCGCAACGAATAGCCTTCATGAGGGATTCAAGCTGCGCTTTCTTCGGGACGTCCTCTCCGAAAACGTCACAGCGCTGAGCAATGAAGAACGAGCCCGCTGGAAGGACCTCGAATCCGACGGGTATTACCCGGCTCTCTGCGTGAAGGACCCGAGGAAACTCCTGATCCTGAGGCTGTGCACGATGCTTTTCGACGATGTTTTCGCCGTTGACGCCAGCAACCGATGGGAACATCACGACAGTGCCAGCACAGCCGAACCGTCGTTCGCCAAAGGCGAGCGCCCAAGGCTGAAAACTTGGAAAGAACTTGACGCCGGAAGCGGCCCGAGTTAAGTTTCTCGACGGCTCTAACGCCAACCCGGTCTTTGTAGAATTTACTTGATACGTGGCGATTTAAGGCAACTTGCTCCACGTAAAAAACTGCTAAACAGTCCGTGAGGTATTGAGAAAAGGCCCCGTACCGTTTGGTACGGGGCCTTTTTGTTTAGCTCAACCTAAGGAGTACTGAATGAGTTTCATCAAAGGGCTACGGTGCCGCGAATGCGGCAAGGAGTATCCCGCCCGCCTTCAGGCAGGATGCGAGGATTGCTTTGCTCCCCTTGAGGTCGATTATGACTACGCCGCCATTTCCAAATCGCTCACGCAGGAACGCATCGCCTCACGCCCCGCAAATCTATGGAGATATCGCGAACTGCTCCCGATCGAAGCCGAACCTATTGTGGGTCTGGCCAGCGGATGGACGCCGCTGGTCCGCGCCGACCGACTGGGACGCAAGCTCGGGCTGGATCATCTTTATTTAAAGAACGATAGCGTCTCTTATCCCACGTTATCCTTCAAGGATCGCGTGACCTCGATGGCGGTCAACAAAGCCCTCGAATTCAAGCTCGAAGCCGTCGGATGCGCTTCGACCGGCAACCTCGCAAACTCGGTGGCGGCGCAGGCAGCAGCAGCCGGAATTCCCGCCTACATTCTGATCCCCGAAAGTCTCGAGCGCAGCAAGATCACCGCGACGCAGATCTACGGAGCGCGCGTCATCGCCGTCCGAGGAAACTACGACGATGTGAATCGGCTGTGCGCTCAGATTGCCGAGCGGCATCCCTGGGGATTCGTCAATGTGAACCTCCGGCCCTTCTATGCAGAAGGTTCCAAGACAATGGGCTTCGAGATTGCCGAACAGCTGGGCTGGCGGGCGCCGACGTCGATCGTCGTGCCGATGGCGGGCGGTGCGCTGCTCTCGAAGATCCACAAGGGACTCGGTGAACTCGAGCGTGTGGGTTTGCTCACGGAGCCTGTGAAGACGAAACTCTACGGCGCGCAGGCTGTCGGCTGTAATCCGATTGTGGACGCGGTTCGCAGGAAGAGCATCGACATCCGCCCCGTCAAGCCGAACACGATTGCGAAGTCTCTAGCGATCGGGAACCCTGCCGATGGCTATTACGCGTCGGGATTTATTCAAAGCACCGGAGGCTGGGCGGACGACGCGACAGACCCCGAAATCAGCGAAGGCATCAGCCTGCTTGCCGAAACGCAGGGGATCTATACGGAAACGGCAGGCGGCGTGAGCATCGCCGTGCTGAAGAAACTCGTCGACCAGGGCCACATCGATCGGCGCGGCATCACCGTTGTCGCCATTACCGGCAACGGGCTGAAGACGCCCGAAGCGGTCGCGCTGAACACTCCCGATGTGATCGACGCGAAGATCGAGGCTTTCGAGCGCGTCGTGGAAGGAGGAGTCGTCCATGTCGCTTAAGGTCATCATACCCACTCCCCTTCGGAAGCACACGGGCGGCGCGGAAGTCGTCGAGGTAGACCCCGGCACCGTCAAGGAAGTCATTGATCGTCTCGAGACCAGATTTCCCGGAATTCGCAACAGCGTCTGCGACGATTCCGGCGGCCTGCGCCGCTTTATCAATGTTTACGTGGACGGTGAAGACGTCCGGTTCCTGGAGAACCTGAGCACGCCGGCGAAAGATGGGTCGGAAATCGCGATCGTGCCGGCGATCTCGGGCGGGAGCCGCTAAGGGCAATAAGATAACTTGTCTGAAATGCACATCGCCCCTCCTGGTCAGGCCTGTTGCTGAACCGCCAATTTCTCCTCGCACGCCTCCGGCGTGCGGTTCCCCAGGATTCAGCAACCCCCGGTGGCTCGCTACGCTTCGCTCACCGGGGGCTAATTTCCTTCACGCCTCCGGCGTGCAAACCAGCAGCCCGGAAGGGCTGCGAGGACATTAGCCCCGGGTTGAGCGAAGCGATACCCGGGGTCACCCCGACCCTCTACACAACCGCACGCTGAAAGCGTGCGAGGAGATTCCCGTTGAGCAACAGGCCTGGCCAGGAGGGGCCAGGCGGCCCGCTTCCCTTCTCAATACTCGCTGAAGATCCTTTGAATTTCGTCGGGGTTGTTCGTCTTCGTCAGGGCAAGCATCAGCAGAATCCTCGCATGAAGCGGTGACAACCGTTCCACGGCAATTCCCAGTGTGGAGTCATTGACGCTTGTAGGTGATGCGACATTCTCACCGGAAGGGAACGTGGCTGCGATAATGACGCCCCGACGCTGCAGGCCGTCATAGTAGCTACGCTCCGTTGGCGTGAGCCCGGTCGTCGCGATGACAATCCCCTTCACACTCTCTGCGGTAGCGCCGCCCGAAGAACCCGCATACGAGTAGTGCACATCGACCGTGGGCAACTCCTGCAGCGAACCGATATCAAACTCGGACTTCGACGTATGCCGGCGGGAAGGCGTGTAGAAGAACTCGACACCATGAGCGGCCACAACCCCGAGCATGCCCATCTCTC
>Ga0207659_10001739_pt1 | contig 12916 bp, 12 predicted proteins | sample KBSM43metaG_FD_184330 | JGI IMG/M metagenome (GOLD analysis project Ga0207659, IMG submission 184330) | Miscanthus rhizosphere microbial communities from Kellogg Biological Station, Michigan, USA - KBS M4-3 metaG (SPAdes) (version 2) | ecosystem: Host-associated > Plants > Roots > Rhizosphere >...
TCGAAATTCCCCGTAGCTGGATCGAAGATACGTCCGCCATCGCCCGCCGGGGCCGAGCCAGAGACAATGCTGCCGAAGCCCCTATAGTCGAGACCGATATTCACATTCGGCGGGATATCGAGCCCGGTGAAGTTCACGACGCGTCCCCGAACACTGTACCTCCGAGGTTGTCGGCGCACGCGCATGTCGAAAGCAACCTCCGTCCCCGATACCACTTCAACCGCCAGTGCTTGATCACGGTCCGCGACGTTAGGATAGAAAACCAGGCTGAAGCGCGCGGAGTTCGCCGGCCCTCTACCTCCAGCCACGCGCTGTTCCCCCGGCAAACTTCCGGCTGCGAGGTAATACCGGCCTGGCGGAAGTCCGGTGACGCGATAGTCCCCGCGATCATCCACATTCCCGCTGCCTATAGGCTGGAAATCCCTTCCAAATCCGTTGTCGCTGGGTCGAAGCAACTGTACTAAAGCCCCTGTGGCGGGTTGTCCGTCTTCATCGAGAACTCTCCCTTTGACGGTGCCCGTCGCGGGTAGTCTAAGTTCGATGTCCTTCACCGTCTGCCCCGTGTTGATGAAGAGGAGACGTGGTTGACCATTGACCGTTCGCTGTCCGTATTCAAGGCCAATTAATCTGTCCGCCGTTGCCGAGAGGCGGTAGGAATCCGGCTTCAGATTGTTGAACGAGAACTTTCCATCAGGGCCGGTGATGGCCATGCCCTGCGATACGGCTAGCGACCCGTCAGACATAACCGTCGGCGCGGGTGTTGTTGCGGTTCGGCCAGTGCCAGAGGCAGGAGCGCCGCCTCGCCCTGGTGGGACAGCAGTAGCGATCCGCGCCGAAGACAAGTTAAGCGTGACGCGCGCGCCGGCGACAGGCTCCCCCGTCTCGGCACGAACCACCGTTCCCTCCATAGCTCCGGTTGTCCGCGGCTGTTGTGGTAAGGCTCGGCGCGATGAAATCAGAAGAACCATGAGAACACCCAACGTGATCGCGTAGCGCACAGAGCCTCCAGTTTGGATGAAGGGCTAAATTGCGACGATGGTCTCAGCGATCTGGCAAAGAGTCAATCGCGAAGGGGGTATTCTTTGTGAAGTTTCCGTCAGAATCAGGTTTCCGCTAATGAGCAACTGGCCAGTGCATGGAAGATGCGATCTTTTTTGATCAGGAGCTGCTGTGAGAAACTCAGGCGAGAGATAGAAAATGCCCCGACTCTTCGGAAGACTCTTTTCGCGCTTATCATCGCGAGGGTCGCCACCTTCGGAACCACAAAACGCGCAGTCCCCATCCGCTCGGAGGGACCGTAAGTGCTCCTGCGATATGCACAGGCTTGGGTTTGTCTGTGATGTTTGCGGGCCTGTCGGAGAGTGTGAGTTCGATCATCCCGATATGGACAGAGAGTTGGGCAGGAAATATATTGAATGGGCTTCAGGCGAGCCGCCGGATGAGAGTGCTAAATGAAACCGGCGCGACTAAGCGCCAACAAGCTTGCACTTCAGTCTCGATCCCACCCTACGCCTCACCGTGGTCATCGACAACGCGAAGGGCCGCGTTGTTTATGGAAAGAGGTCATTCTCTGTAACCTCGCCTGGCGTTCGTTTTGGCGACTGCTCTCGAGCACGGGTCACCCTGGCTATCGTTTTAAGGGCGTTCTTCGCCGCCGTCGAAACACGCGCACCCGTCTTGGACTCGGCGTGGTCTGTTTCCAACAGGCGTTGAAGCAAGGGGACAACTTCCTCGCGGAGCGTTGATCCCAGACCACGGGCCGCATGACAACGCAGGGTCGGGGAAGAACTATGGACCACCTCGAGCAGGGCTTCGTAGCCTGCGTTGCCCATATGGGCCAGCGCATTGGTCAGGTAATGTGGTCTGTCCACCAGGTCTTCGAGGAGAGCCCGACGAACATATCCGACGCATTCCTCCGTACCGATCTTCGCAAGAGACCATGCGGCTTCCTCTGCGACCAATTCCACGCGATCGAACAACGCAATTGCGAGAAGCAGGACAGATTCCTGCCGCCCTGTGCGCGCATGAAGTTCCGCAGCAATAATTCGAAAGTACTGGTAGGGGTGTGTGGTCAGGACGAGAAGATCTTTCCAGTCGGTATCATCGAACGAATCGAGGTCCATCAGTCGATAGAGCAACTCGAAACCACGTCGTCGATCTTCCGGTGCCGCTTCATCCATTGGGTCCAATTCCATTCCGACGCGCTCGGGCACTTGAATCCAGGCCAGATTAGAATAAGACGTCCTTCAATAGAGCGTCGTCAGAACCCTTCAACTTCCATGAATGTCTTACCGGACTCGCTGCATTTCCAGGTATTGATTCTTCGCTGTCCTGCCGGAGATGAATCACCCGTCGTCATCAGCTGTTGAAGCGGTTTTCCATGAACGGCACATGTTCGGATACCTGCGGCATCCTTTTTCAACTGGCATTCCGAGGACTCTGTGATCTTGACGTGGTCTGGCTTCTGTTTTTCAATGAGACCCATGGCACAATCAGCCTACTTCAACTCCTTCGGGAGGTAAACCAACGTCGTGACGGGGGAACACTGATGCCGGACGCTAAGGGCATTCCATGGCTGGCAGCATTTTTTTGGGTCGCGGCGTGCGGCAGTGTGCTGCTCGTTCTGATTCCGGCCCTGCGTGAGTGGAACCACCCTCAGGGTGAGTTCAGTGGCCTGGCCGTCATCTCCCTGCTCGCGATCGTTGTCGGCCTGACCGTGGTCATCGCGATCGTGGCGGTGATCCGAACGCCCATGGCTTACGGGATCGGTCTCGCGTTGGTGTCCGTGCCCGCGCTTTCGTTTGTCTTGATCAGCGCGCGTAATCTGGCTCAACGTGCGGCAGCGCCGAGCATCGAGGATCAGGAAGCAGGCCGCGGGTATTTCTCGACCCAGGCAGACCGCGCTCTCGCAGACGCCATCGTCGCTGGGGACGCCGCGAAGGTGGCGTCCCTCGCGCCCCCCGCGAACCTGGGCGCCGAGGGTTGGGGAGGGATGACCTTTATGCGCCTCGCGTTGGAAAACGGCCACGCGAACCATGATGTCCTGGCCGTTTTGCTACGGAATGGCATCGATCCGGATCAGGACTCCAGTCTTTTGTATCAAATGATCTACAACCAGCAGGACGAAGCCCTGCTGCGCGTGGTGATCGACTCGGGGGTGGACCTGCGCAAACATATGGGCAGGGGTAACTGGTTCAACTTCGTTAGCTACGACTGGCCCGAGGGTCTCGCGCTCGTCCTGGATCACGGCGCCGATACCGAAGCGCAGGATCCCATGGGTTATACCGAGATCATGAGAGCGACGCAGGCGCAAAGTTGGCCAACGGTCGAATTGTTGCTAGCCCATGGCGCGCGCATCGACCATGTCGGCAACGATGGCCGGAGTTTGCGCGACCTGCTGCCCGAGGCGATCGCGAGCTACCGTGGCGAACTTCCTCCGCGAATCGCCGCGCTGCGTGAGAGTTTGCGTTAGGACCCGGCAAGCGGAGACATTACGGGAAGAGTAAAATTCAACTTTAGCGCACAGGCTGGATGGTTACAGAAACATCAAACCTGTGACAATCGCTGTACTCTGATGCGAAGGTCCTCACCATATCTCGGTTGGAGCGCTCGGTGACTCGCATTGTCCAGGTCTTGACGATCCGTATGGGATTTCCATCGACGAGAACGTCCCCATAATTCTCGACGATTATTGATTCTGCATTTTGAAAAGATGGACCGGCCGATTGCGTGAGGCCGAGGAAGGTGCGCTCGAGACGAACGATTTGCTTGCTTTCCTTGTCGACTGTGGCCTTCCCGAAGTCTGGAACAGACGTCGGAGTCGAGGAGTTGCCCTTCTTCATCTGAAATTCAATAACCAGGCTTCCCGTGTCCTTCTCTGCCGAATTTCCTGAAACCGAGAAATCAAAGTAACTCCTTTGATTACGAAAAATAGTGGATGCGCCGTTGGTGATTGTTGCCGGGATGATGGAGTCCGACTTCGGGGCGGCTTTGCCATTGATGCGAATTAACTCTACATAGCCGCTTCGCAGATCGACTTGACCGTTAGCCGTCGCTCTGGGAGCCGCTGCAACGTATTCATAGAGGTTCTCTGAAAGCCTCGTTCGTCCTCTGAAAGTCGCGAGCACTTTTTTCTCAGAACAGACGAGATTGTTTATGGATGACAAGGCATTTGTCACCTGCCGGAGTGTGTCATTCACGGATTGGGCTGTTCCCACGCCAGAGAGCGGTGCAGATGCAAGCAGGACCGTAACAGCGAATTTTGGCCAGAAGCTCGACATGGTTCACTCCATAGCTGAACGCGATTTTATCTTGTTCGACGCAAACGGCGGCCCAACTTGTCTATATTCCTCTGAATCTTCTGTGAGTATGCTTCGGATCTGGCGGTCACGCAATCTTCAGCAAACGTCAGGATCCTCCTGTGAACGCGTTTTTGCCATATTCCCTCCCTGTGTCGCCTCTCGCCTCACGACTCGATGAGAACCCAAGTCACCTTTCAAGGTGGTGCACAGATCTCTGTTCAAAAGCGCGCGTCAGAGGAGAGAACGTAAAGGAGAGAGGAGAGACCATGAGAGTCTCTCCTGTTATGTGGTGTATTGAGGAGTCTATGAGGCCTGGAGCGTCCCTGCTCCCAAAAGCTCGCCATCCCTGGACAAACACATATGTGCATGCCTCATACCATTTCGTCGGCGGTCTAAAGCCTCGGTTTTAAAGCGGGATATTTTAGAGACTGCGCCAATATTGCAAAAATTTGTCGAACGATCTGCCGGATTTCGTCAACACACGGACGCCTTTGCGATTTCAGCAAGCGTTGTTCCTCTTACGCTCTCCACCGCAGCCTTGCTTCTTCTGATTTCTAATGCGTGAACTTGTGCCAGTGACGTAATCCGCTTATTCTCACGAAATATCTATGAAACGCTCCGGCGTCGTGCACGTCGCAGTTCTACTGCTTCAGGCTGGAGGAGTAAACCGGCTACACAATCTAAACCGGCAGGAAGTCTCCAGGGCACAATCACGATTGCCAGTTCGAATCACCGCGTTATCGGCGCCCGCCTCATGGTGATCCCCCTCCTGATTCCGAATCCGCCTGGGCATCTCACGAGTTGTGCCCATCGGCACAACTCAGAGTGGCTAATCAAGACGCAGGGCGATGACAGTGAACGAGCCACAACTTACGCATTGGAGGTCCCATGAGTTTTCGACGATCGCTCTTACTTGCAGCGATAACCGTAGCGGTCGCAGGTCTTCTCTCGAGGACTGCCGTAGCAGTAGCCGTTCAGACCTCCCCCACGTTGCGTCGGCGGAACGGATCTGATCCGCGTGGCCTTCTCACGTAAGCCCGAACAGGCGGCTCCGGTGTCTGGGTCCGGGTTCGGCACGGCCGACGACTTCATTGGCCTGGACGTGAGCGTCAGCGTGCGGCGCATCGAACAAGTGGCCGAGCCGACGCCAGTCGGGGAGATCGTGCCGGCTGTGGGAGGAGGCTGCGGGGACCTGACCGCCCGCGCGGTTCGCCAAAACCTCGTCTTACGAAGAGCGCGGCGTCGCAAAAGATGCCGCTGTCGTCGTCAGGCAAATCGGCTGAAACTTGGACGACCCCATGACATTTCGATGACATTGATTTGCTTATGGACCATAGAATAGCCACGCTCTCCGGAGGATTATGGTCCGTGCTCGCTCCCGGTCTTTCTTGTTTCTTGCTGCACTGATCCTGCCCTGTGTTGTGATCGTCATTCTAGGTTCGCAGCCGAACCTGGACCCGATAATGAACCCCATTCTGCAGATCCGATCAAAGTATGCCATCGCATCCGCACTGTTTGGGAAGCTTGAAAGTATTATGGTCGGCGAGGTTTCCGGATCATTGGGACGGGTTAGTAAGTATTCCGACACTTCCGTCGTCCTCGTGGGTTCCATTTCCAGGAATTCGCTGACTTTGCCGTGGGATCTGGAGACGAATTATCAAATCCCGGACGATGGCAGTACCGAGCGTGGCCTGGGTAACAAACTGAAGACAGACTTCCCATCGTTGAATCTGAGGAATGGAGAATGGAAAGCCTATCCGCCCTATGGAGTATTGCTTTCGGTGACCCCTCCTCTCGGCGATAGCGGGCGACAACTTCTGGTTGTCGTTCTACTCGATGAAATCGTTGATCGCGTGCGGCAGGAACGAGACTCCAATGCCGGGTCTCTGGCGTCCCAATTCAAAATCGAACCTCGTCCTGCAGAGTGCAACGTTCCCGCCACTGCTGAAACCACCTTTGGAAATTGTGGCTACCCGTTGGACATCAAGCTATTCCCGGGGCTTCAAGTGGTTTTTCTGACTGGGGACCCGGGGTTTCAGCAGAATCTCGGCGGTTTTCGAAATGCCGTGCTCGGTTTGGTTGTCGCCTTCACACTTGTTTCCGGATTCTTTTTTTGGCGCGACACCACACGAAAAATCCGTATCGCAGAGATGAGATCTCACTTCGTGTCGAACGTTTCCCATGAGCTAAGAACACCGCTGACCAATATCCGAATGTTCGCCGAGACGTTAGCGGCGCGTGGATCCATCAATCCCCGAATGCACGAGGAGTATCTCGACACGATCGTTCACGAAACGGAAAGGCTCAGCCGCCTGGTGAACAATATCCTGGATTTTTCCAGCATCGAAAGCGGTCAAAAACTTTATCGTCCAGCACCCAATCAACTGGAGGATGTATTGCGCTCGGCTGCAGACACCATGCAATTCATGCTCTCGAAACAGCAGTTCTCCCTGATTTTCGATTTGTGCCCTGGACTTCCGCCAATGCTTATCGACCGGGATGCGATGAAACAGGCTGTCCTGAATCTGTTATCCAACGCGATGAAATACTCAGCATCGAGCCGTACCATCGCCTTGCGGCTTCTTCGCGATGACGAATACGCGTTCATTGAAGTCGTGGACTACGGAACCGGAATCGAACCGAAGGAGCTAAGCCGCATTTTCGAGAAATTCTATCGTGTCGCAACGCCGGAAAACCGGGCGATATCAGGCGCAGGACTGGGGTTGGCAATCGTTGCCCATATTGCGGAGGCGCATGGAGGGTCTGTCTATGTTCAGAGCACTCCAGGAAAAGGAACCACATTTTCGATTCGACTCCCGCTGAACGGAGCCGGTCGGTCATGAGCCTGGTGCTACTTGTCGAAGACGATCCCATCATGCTTCGCGGCCTGACCGACAATCTCCATTTTGAAAACTACGAAGTCCTCACTGCCTCTGACGGCTTAACGGGTTACCGTCTCGCAATGGCCAAAAAGCCGGATCTTGCCATCCTCGATGTCATGCTTCCGAACATGAGTGGCTTCGAGGTATGCCGGAAACTTCGAGCAGATGGATTTTCGAAACCGATCCTGATGCTCACGGCGCGCGGGGAGGAAACGGATCGTGTCATAGGACTCGACATCGGAGCAGACGACTACGTCACGAAGCCGTTCCATATTCGGGAGGTCCTTGCGCGCGTTCGTGCTCTGCTTCGAAGGGGACGAAGTCCCGAAGCGCTGCCCGATGAGGTGCGGTTCGACGATATTGTTGTGGATTTCCGGAGCTACGTCGCGATGAAGGGCGCCTTGGCACTCGAAATGACTCCCAAGGAGTTTGGAGTCCTCCGATTGCTTGCCGCTAATCCGGGCCGAGTGATCACACGCGACGAGATTCTGAATCTTGTGTGGGGCTTTGAAAACTACCCGACGACACGAACCGTCGACAACCACATCGCCATGCTTCGATCGAAACTGGAAGAGAATGCCGCTGAACCCCGGCGCCTGCTCACCGTTCATGGAGTTGGATACAAGCTCCTCCTCTGACTCGGGAATTAAAACGCTGCCGTCAGACACTTCCATGACAATCATTTCACTGCGCAATGACATCTCGCTCCAGGGTCCCGATAGAGTGCTTCCATGCATCGCATCGTCGTCATTGAGGATGATCCGCTCATACTTCGAGGCTTGAGGGACAATCTGCAACTGGAGTCCTACGAGGTTCTGACCGCCGTAGACGGTGAAGACGGCTACCGACTGGTTCGCGAGAAACAGCCGGACCTGGTGATTCTGGACCTGACTCTTCCACGCCTTCATGGATACGACCTTTGCCGGCGCATGCGCCTTAACGGCCTCGCGAACCCGGTACTGATGCTGACTGCTCAGACTAATGAAATGGACCGCGTTCGCGGATTTGAAGTCGGCGCCGACGACTATGTCACCAAACCGTTTTCTGTGCGTGAATTGCTCGGCCGGGTTCGAGCCTTACTGCGACGATCGGAAGGTCGAATCGATCTCGCAAATCAAGACGAACTGGACGAGGCGCGCAAGATCCAGGAAGGGCTGCTGCCGGCGGACGAACCACAAATAATCGGGCTGCGGGTTTGTGGACTGTGTCGTCCTGCGTCCATTGTCGGCGGTGACTTTTTCGATGTCCTGAAATTTGACGACGGTTCTGTGGGCATCTGCATCGCCGATGTTTGCGGGAAGGGCGTGCCCGCGGCTCTCATGATGGCCAGTCTGCAGGCAACGGTAAAGGCCTACGCTTCGATACCCATACGGCCTCGAGATTTGTGCACAAAGCTCAATCACCTTCTGTGTGACAGTTTTGCCGCGCATACGTTGGTTTCCTTCTTCTACGCCGTCTTTTCACCAGACCGGAAGCGGCTGATCTACTGCAATGCGGGGCATAACCCGCCGATTCTCTCAAGCGGCAGCGGCACAACTCGCCTCCACGAGGGAGGCGGAATCCTGGGCGCGTTTCGCGATTGGGGATTCGAAGACAGGAAGATCGACCTGCAGGCACGAGATCGAATCGTTTTGTACACGGATGGCATCACGGAATGTCGCAACCTGTCGGATGAGTTCTTTGGAGAAGAACGGCTGATCGAGTTCGTCGATGCTTTTGAAGGTGCGGACGCGCTTGCGCTGCTTCATGCCGTCCTCGCCGCCGCGACAACCTTCAGCGGTGGAAACTTTGATGATGACCTCACGGTGGTCTCGGTTTCGATCGCGTAGGAGAGCCATGAAGATAGTGGACGCAGCCAGGCTACTCGAGGAAGGGCGATGGGGCGGATATCAGAAGCTGCTGATCCTTGGGACGGCGCTCTCGGTCCTTCTGGTCGGCGTGGCCAACCAGATCATCGGTTCCTCTATTCCCGCCATGATGAAGGCTTGGTCGCTTGATCGGGCCGCGTTCTCGAGTGCGTTGGCTGCCGGCCCGATCGGGTTTATGTTCGGCAGCCTGTTTGGCGGCATGCTAAGCGACCGAATCGGACGTCGGTCTACTCTCATCTTGAGTGCGCTTGCATTTGGAATAGCGACGCTGGCGATAGCAGGTGTCAATGGCATACCGATGTTGACTGTGCTCCGATTGCTCTCTGGCGTGGGTTTTGGAAGCGCGCTAGCTAACGCTGCAGTTCTCGCATTTGAATACGTCCCGAAGCGTCAGGGCGCCTTAGCCGTTGCACTGACGGCCACCTGTATCCCGGTCGGAGGTTTTCTCGCGGCTAGCATTTCTTCAAGCCTGCTTCCCGGCTTTGGATGGCGCGCTCTGTTTCTGCTGTGCGGAATCATCCCTATTATTTTCGCGCTCGTTGCATTCAAAGCATTCCCGGAATCTCCGCTCTATCTCGCGAGCCGGCGTGAACGATGGCCGGAGTTGATCGCGCTACTGCGAAGACTCGACCACACCCTTCCTGATGATGTTGTTTTCGCCGGATCCGGGTCCAGCGAGACCAGCAAATCGAAGGCCTCGATCCGAGACCTGATCTTGCCTGGATTCCGGCTCGACACCCTTGGCATGTTCGGCGCTTTCTTTTTTTCGCTGCTGGCTGCCTACCTCGGAATCCAGTGGCTTCCGACGATGCTGAGAGGTCAGGGCCTTGCCCTGCCGCAAGCAGTCCATGCGTTGTCAGTCTGGAATCTCGGTGGCATAGGCGGCACCCTAGTTTGCGCCTTACTGATCCAGCGGCTTGGGTCAAGAATTGCGATGCGCGGAACGGCGACGCTTTCCATTGTTTGCGCCCTCGTTCTTGCGACGACGCCTATCGATCCCAAAGAGACACTTAGCCTGATGGTCATGCTGGGAGTTTTAGGCGGGTTGGTGAATGCGGTGCAAACCAACATGTATGCACTGGCAGCGAACATCTATCCCGCCGCAATCCGCGGAACAGGTCTTGGAACCGCCATGGCTGTTGGCAGGATCGGATCCCTTATGGCCGGACACCTCGGCGCCGCCCTATTTGCCGGGGGCACGCGCTCCTACTTTGCATCATTTGCCGTCGTTACGGCGCTCGCGCTTGTTTCACTCGCCCTCGTTAGACGGCACATTCACCGAATCCTCAGCCCGGCGCCAGTTCATTCCTGAGGGCTAAAAAGAGCGCTACAGCAGATGGTTCGAATTCGGACAAGCGGAGGCGGATATGAAGACCGTGGATGTAGGACTCGTACTGGACGAAGGGCGTTGGAGCGGATATCAGAAGCTGCTGATCTTTGGGACGGCGCTGACGATCATCCTTGATGGCATAGACAATCAACTCCTCAGTCTCGCCATTCCGGCGATGATGGACGATTGGTCTGTCGACCTCAAGGCGTTCGCCACCGTTCAATTTGTCGGCCCGATTGGAATGTTGTTCGGCGGTCTTTTCGGCGGCATGCTGGGGGATCGAATCGGACGGCGCTCTGCCCTCCTCCTGAGTGTTATTACCTTTGCAGGGCTGACGCTGGCGATATCGACCGTCAACGGCCTGCCCATGCTCGCTTTGCTCCGATTTCTTTCGGGTTTGGGGCTTGGAGGAGCAATGCCGAACGCAGCAGCGCTCTCGTCCGAGTACGTGCCAAAACGGAAACGAGCCTTTGCCGTCACCCTGACGATCATTTGCATCCCGTTGGGAGGTTTTGTTGCGGCTTCCATTTCTGGAATGCTCGGGGACTACGGATGGCGCACGCTCTTTCTGGTGGGTGGGATTGTTCCGATCGTGCTCGCCCTCGTTCTATTCAAGGTACTGCCGGAGTCTCCCAGGTATCTCGCAAGCCGGCGTGAACGATGGCCGGAACTGATCGCGCTGCTGCGTAAAATGCAACACACCCTGCCAAACGATGTGGTGTTCGCCGAATCCGGATCCTCCGAAGCCGCGAAATCGAAGGCCTCGATCCGTAATCTTTTCGTGCCTGACTTCCGGCTCGACACTCTGGCTCTGTTCAGTGCCTTCTTCTTCTGTCTGCTCGCGAACTACATTGGAATTCAGTGGTTGCCCGCAATGCTCAGGATCGAGGGGTTCACACAGACCGCTGCCGGCAACGCGCTCAAATACTGGAACCTCGGTGGCGTCGCCGGTGCCTTGATTGGCGCATTCCTGATTCAACGGCTCGGCTCGCGGATTCCCATGCTCGGGATGTCTTTTATCGCAATTGTTTGCGCCCTCGTTTTGACAACAATGCGGATCGATCCGGGGAGACCTCTAGGGCTCCTCATCATGATGGTCTTTCTGGGTGGCTTCATGAACGCCGTGCAAACGACGATGTACGCACTGGCGGCAAATGTCTATCCCACAGCGATCCGAGGAACCGGTATCGGAACCGCAGTCGCCGTCGGAAGAATTGGAAACGCGATGGCCGGCTATATAGGACCGCTCGCCAGGGACAGCGGGACCTCTGCCTACTTCGGGTCGTTTGCGATCACGATGGCGCTCACACTCTGTTCGCTTGCACTCATCAAACGGCACATTGGGCGAACGCCAAAAGGTGTGGCCGGACCGGAGGCAGGGAAAGCATTTCGAAAGTCAGCGTAACGGAGAGAGTGATTCGTCGGTGCCGTGGAGTGCGCGGAGGCTGCGGGTGGCGCTAACTGGAAATCCTGATCCGCAACTCGAAGTTCAGACCAGTTCAGCGTCAATTCAGAGGCTGTTCAGCGCCCGTGCATTGCGGGGCTCCTCCGGCATCGGTAGGATACGCGCCTTTATGAGCAAGGGCACGCACAAGGCGAAAACCCGGCGCCACACATAACAACAAATGTGTTTCGTGTTGGAAGGAGAAACAGACCATGAGTATTTCGCGTCGCGAATTTCTGAAGATCGGCTCCGCGGTCGGCTTGACTGCTTCTCTGGGTTCCGCTGCTGTCAATCCATTACTTGGACTGGTTGCGCCTCCTGCGGACTATCCCACTCCGCCCGAAGGGATTGTCATGTACGGGTCCCGGGTGCGATTTCAGACTTTGGGTTTAGGCCTCACGACCATGACCCCGCCAGGATACGACTCCGTCATCGGCAAGATTGTTCCAGGCGCCATGACGCTGAAGAAGGCTGGCGCCAACGCCATTCTCATCTTTGGCACCTCCCTGACTTTCTATAAAGGTGCGGCATTCAACCAAAAACTGATCGATGACGTGAAGAAAGCAACAGGGTTGCCTACATCCAGCATGAGCTCTGCTGTTGTTGATGGATTGCGCCAGATGGCGCTCGCCGCATCGCTGTCGCAACCGCATATAACGATGACGTGAACGGCCTGCTCAGAACATTTCTTGGAGAATCCGGTTTCGAGGTTCTGGCTCTCAAGGGACTAGGCATTACGGCGATCAGCGAACCCAGCAAGGTGAGCCAGGCGGATTTGCAGAAATTCAGCGCCGGCGTCTTCGCCAGCGCTCGGAAAGCCGACGCTCTTTTCGTTTCTTGTGGCGGTTTGCGAACGCTCGAAATTCTCGAACCTCTGGAAAGGGAATGTAAGGTCCCAGTCGTGTCGAGCACGCCTCACGCGCTGTGGGCCGGAGCCCGGCTGCTGGGCGTCGATGCGAAGGCGAAAAGGCTTTGGTAGATTGATCGCGAAGGGATAAGGCCTATGAGATTCACCGATTTGAGGCGCCCTTCCGCAGACCTCAGAGGCGGCGCACACTGCCCCACCTTCGGCATCCCCGTCTGCGGAACAA
>Ga0207659_10001741_pt1 | contig 12900 bp, 6 predicted proteins | sample KBSM43metaG_FD_184330 | JGI IMG/M metagenome (GOLD analysis project Ga0207659, IMG submission 184330) | Miscanthus rhizosphere microbial communities from Kellogg Biological Station, Michigan, USA - KBS M4-3 metaG (SPAdes) (version 2) | ecosystem: Host-associated > Plants > Roots > Rhizosphere >...
CTTTCAAAACTTCTTGAATCGCACGGCGAGAGTGGTGTTGCCATAATCCAAGCCGTAGTTGGGAACACGTCAACGCAGCGCAAAATCGTGGAGAGCGTTGCCAACTTAAGGCTGTCTGGGGAGGAGCGTAGGCTATTCATGGCGCTCCTGTCGATATTCGGCCATCTCGCAAAACGCCGGAACGAGATCGTGCACGGCTTGTGGGGACTGTCGCCGCAACTTCCAGATGATTTGCTACTGATTAGACCAATCGACTTGCTACGCATGAACGCGGCCGCCACACGCGTCGTGGCGGAAGGCGGTGCCGTCGCATTGGGTGACCTTTTCGCGGACCGAAGCCATATTTCCGTGTACACGGCCCAAGAACTGGACTTGCTGCGTGACGAAATCCAGCGTCTCCACGACGACTTCTTCGACTTTTGGTTCTTCTTGAGGCGTCCGGCCGACGACATTCGGGAGAAGCACTTCCGTAAATTGTTTGAGGCTCCTCATATCCGGGAAATCCTGGAACGGAAGGGGACGGCCAACTGACTCGAGGTTTTGCGATCCAACTCACTTATGGGGTTGTAACAGTTACTCTATGGACCCCAAGACCAGGACGGCAACGGATCGTGCCGGTGATGCAGACCGCCGACTTCTAGAATCGCGACGATGCGATCGGCGAAGGCGGTGTGATCGGGCGCGGGTTGGGGAGTCCTTGCCAAGCGCGAGATGCGTTCGTCTAGCCATGTTCAGCGACCAGCGGGCGCTGTGATTGTCGAAAAGTCGAAACGAGGTCACGGCACTGCGTTTCGAAGGCGGCCACCTGCGTGTTCATACTCGCCGCATAGTGACGCTGCTCTCGAACAGCCGCGATCGGCAGCAATTCAGCGTACGCGGACTTGTTGAACGAACCGGGTAGTACGACCGGCAGTGTCTGGGATCGACGCGTGCGACGGCTACGCGGCGATGCGATCGTAGCGGTGGTGCAGTCCGCCGACTTCTGGGATGGCGACGATGCGACCCGCTGACGGCGGTGTCACCCGGGCGCGGGTTCGGCGCGTCCTTGCCAAGCGCGAGGTGCGTTACTACTGGCCATGTTCAGCGACCAGCGGGGGCTGTGGCTATCACAAAGTCGATCAGCAACAGACTCTGCGTGCTGAGTGAACTCGTCGGCCCCGTGTCGCCGCCCCGATTCGCCTAGATCGCCCACGAAGAGTGCGGACGTTCTCCGCAAGAAGCTATGAGCGAGCGCATTTGGGTATCAATGTACAGGCCGATGCCAGAGACGTTGTTGGACTGGACGTCTGCGACCGCTAGGCTGCCGCGCGATCGTAGCGGTGGTGGAGCCCGCCGACGTGCGGTGTCACGACGATCCGCCCGACTGACGACGGCATGACCGGGCGCGAGATCGGCGTGTCCTTCGCCAGTGCCAGGTGTGTTCGCGATTGCATGTAGTAGGTGATATACCCAGTGAGTAATCGATGCAGCCCCGCCGCGTTGACCACGATGACGTGATCGAGGCACTCCCGTCGGATCGATCCGATGACGCGTTCCGCGTACGCGTTCTGCCATGGCGATCGTGGGGCTGTTCGCAGTGTCTGCATGTTCATGCCGGCGATGGTGGTTGCCACGTCGGCAAAGATCGAATCGCGATCGTGAAGGAGATATCGTGGCGCATCATGCTCCGAATAGGCATTGCGGAGCTGCTGTGCGGTCCAGGCCGCAGTCGGATGCGCGGTGACTGCCACGTGCACGAGTCGTCGACGGTCGTGCGCGAGGATGATGAGTACGAAGAGTAGTCGGAAGGTGACCGTGGGCACGACAAAGAGGTCGGCGGCCATGATCTGGCTCGCGTTATTCGTCAGAAACGTTCGCCAGGTTTGGGACGGTGAGCGAGGATGCCGTCGCATGTACTTGGCCACGGTGGATTGACTCACTGCGATCCCGAGCTTTAGGAGCTCGCCGTGAATCCGAGGGGCACCCCACAGGGGATTCGCCGTGGACAGCTCCCGGATCAACACGCGCACGTCAGGCGGGACGCCTGGGCGCCCGGTGCGCCGTCGGCTTTTCCAAGTCCAGAAGAGGCCAAACCCGCGGCGATGCCACGCGATGACCGTCTCCGGTTTGACGATATGAACGGCCGACCGCCAGGCGCGCCAGGACTGCGCGAGGCACGCCCAGACGAGACGGTCCGCCGCAGTGAAGCGAAGGCGTGGACGCCGGGATCGATTCACGACCGCGAGCTGGTGTCGAAGCGCGATGATTTCCAGGTGCAACGAGGCACGTGACTGGACGACGAATCGGAGCGAGTGGAGCAGCGATACGATGACGGACGACACGACTGCAGGTTATCGGAGAACGCCCGCAACCTCAATCGACGCAACACGTACGGAGTTCTCGGTAGCCACACCCGTTGACCTCGGTCTCAGTTCTGCCTGGCATATAAGTTTCTCGCCCGATGGAAGATCCCTTTTTGTCCTGACTCCTCCGCTCTCTGCTCGCGTTGTGGCTGTCAAAAACTAGATCTGATGGGCGGTGCTGATTGGCTTCTGATGAGAGCGCCAGGTTGGCTACCGAGACTCGATCCGACATTGCGGGCCAAATGAGGCCGCAGCCCCGACTGCACGCCAGCGATGCTGAGCGGTCAGAGCGCCACACAGGCGAGGCGGCAATCGCGCAGAGATCGCGCTGGTCAGCGTCCTTTTGCAGTAGAGGCGCGGAGGGCGCGGCAGTCGTCGGGACTATGCCGCCACGCGGTCGTAGCGATGGTGCAGGCCGCTGACCTCTGGAACCGCGACGATGCGCCCGGCCGTCGCTGGCATGACGGGCCGCGGAGTGGGCGAGTCCTTGGCGAGGCTGAGATGCGTCCGCGAGCGCATGTAATACGAGACGTAGTCCTTCACGATGCACTGCAGTCCGGCGGCGCTCAGGACGATCACGTGATCGAGGCATTCGCGGCGAATTGATCCGATGAAGCGCTCGATGTAGGCGTTTTGCCATGGTGAGCGTGGGGCGGTCACCACGTCCTGGATCTGCATGGCCGCGATCGTTCCGGCTACTCCGGCGAACGCGCCATCGCGATCGTGCAGGAGGTAAGCCGGGGACTCCTCGTTGGGAAAGGCGTTGCGGAGTTGCTGCGCCGTCCACGCGGAAGTCGGATGATCGGTGACCGCGACATGTACGACGCGTCGCCGTTCGTGGGCAAGGATTACGAGTACGAACAGCAGGCGATACGTGGCGGTCGGGACCACGAAGAAGTCCGTAGCCATGGATCTGGCCGACGTGGTTCGCGAGGAACGTCCGCCACGTCTGCGACCGTGGGTGTCGGCGACGCACCATGTACTTCGCAACGGTGGACTGACTCAGGACGATCCCGAGCTTCCGGAGCTCGCCGTGGATGCGAGGCGCACCCCACAGTGGGTTCGAGTGAGACATGGTGCGGATCAGCACGCGGACATCGGCTGCTACGGTCGGCCGGCCCGTGCGGCGTCGGCTCTTCCAGGTCCAGAACAGGCGGAACCCACGCCGGTGCCACTCGACGACGGTGGCCGGTTGCACGAGTACGAGTGCCGACCGCCATTCAGTCCAGATGCGCGAGAACCACACCCACAGCAGCCGATCGACTGCGGTCAGACGGAGGCGCGGTCGGCGCGAGCGTTTCAGGATTTGTATCTGATGTCGGAGAGCGAGAATCTCGAGGTGCAGCGCTGCGCGCGACCAAACCAACGAACGGAGCGACAGGAATACGATGGGTATCACCGATCGAAGGCTATTCGACGTCGCCAAAAACCTCAATGAATCCGCGCGTTCCGGTTTTTCGGTAGGGACAGCCGTTCGCCCAACGGTACCACGCGATCGAGGCACTCCGTCTTGATCGATCGGATGAAGCGCTCCGCGTAGGCGTTGCAGTTCGGCGCGGACGGAGGTGTGCGAACCACGCGAACGCCAACCGCCCGCAGCAACTCCTCCATCGCGGTGCTCCACTTCGGATCCCGATCAAAGATGAGAAATCGACCGGCGCGAAGGATATCCCTATCGCCTGCCAGTCCTCGGAACGCTTGCACCACAAAGGCGTCGTCTGGATGCGGTGTCGGGCCGATCACGTGAACGCGTCGCGAGTGGAGTTCGATCACGAACGCCGTGTAGTACGTCAGGAACCCGCAGTGGGTCCACACTTCTGTGGTGAAGAAATCCGCCGCGAGGAGCGCCGGCCAATGCGCTCGCATGAACGTCCGCCACGTCAGTGGACGGTCGCGGCTGGGCGGGATGCCGGCCGCCTGCAAGATGCGCGCAATCGTCGAGCGACCGACTCGGTGCCCCAGATTCTTCAAGGCACCTTGGATTCGGGTGTAGCCCCAGGTCGGATTCTCAGTGGCCATCCGGATGACCAGTGCTCGGATGCGGGCCTGCAGCCCTTGAGGCCGGCCGCGTCCGCCGCCGTACGTCCACTTGCGCGCGACGAGTTCGCGGTGCCAGCGCAGGATCGTGTCCGGCGTCACAATCGTGGCGATGTCGCCCAGCAATCGGCGGCCCAAGCGATGGCCGAGCTCGGCGAGACGTTGCCGCTCCGAGTCATTGAGACGCAGGCGCTTCCCCTCCAGCCGCGCCTTCAGCACTCGATTCTCTTCCCGAAGGAATGCGATCACATCCTGCTGCTCACGCTGCAGCCAGCCGCACAGCATCGCCACCATCAACTGAAACGGAAACACCGCTGACGTCTATGTCACCGCGCCGATTCAAGCTGGGACACTACGGGCGTTCGGCGTTGCCCCGGACCTCGCACCCGCGCACCGCCTCACGCCATGCCGCGGGTTTGTCGGGCCTTTTTCTACGACTCGCGGCTACTACGGACCCAGCTTCGCGATGCGCCCGCGCGCATCCTTCACAAGTGAGTCGTTTTTCGCTGCGTCTCGAATGGACAGGAACTGCTTGTAGTTGGCCGTGGCCTGCTCTGACAGCCCGAGGCCTTCCTGCGCGCGGCCGTGCCAGTAGGGGACGGTCGCGAGGTAGCGTACCGATGGAATGTCGTCGATGAAGATCGCCGCCGCCTCACCGCGTCGGCGTACGCACGCATCGAACTCGGCAATCGCTTCCGGAAATCCACCGGTCTCCACATAAGCCCGGCCGAGCAGAAAGTGCACCAACCAGAGATCGGACGCTTTCTGCGCGGCACGCAGCAATTCGATGGCGTCAGCCGGTTTGCCGCGTGCAAGTGCAACGTCGGCCTCGATAATGTCGGCGTACGCGCGACTGTACCCTCGTGTCTGCTGCCTCAACTCCTTTGCGATCCCCAGAGCCTGACCGTCGCGACGTGCGCCGACGAGGATCCGTGCCGCCGCCAGCCGCACGGTTTCGCCCGTGCTGGCCATGAGCGCCTGTTGTGTCGTAACGATCGCACGGTCCCTCGCACCCTGCGCGAGGTACGCTTCCGCCAGCGCGATGTACTTCGCCGCCGCCCCGGCGCCGTTACCGGTCGCCCTGTCCTCGGCGATCGCCATGGGAAGCGTGGAAATCGCATCTGCGTAGCGCCCGTCGTACATCGCGAGATCCGCAAGGCCGATTGCCGCGCGAGACGACCCGCGCGAATCGGTCGTTGCCATGCGGTCGTAGATCGCACGGGCGGGCTCTGACCCGGTGACAATCGCCGACAACGCCAACGGCGTGTACGCCTGGAAGTAGTTGGCGTCCGCCTCGATGACTTTTTTCGCTTCCTCGGCGGCGGCGGCAAAATCGCTGCTGTACAGCGCGTACCAGGCGACGTTGCTCCGGTACTTGAGCGATGCCGGATAGAGGGCGAGCGCACGACGACCCGCTTCGAGCGCCTTCGGATAATTGAGCGTATACGAGTAGGCCACAGCCAGATTGTTGAACCCGACTCGATCCGCCGGATACGCTTCGACCAGTTTGGTGTAGTTCCCGATCGCTTCCGTATACGCCTGCCCGACCGTCAGATAGTAGGTCCCGAACGTCCGAAGGCGTTCGCGTTCGGACATGCGTTCGGTCAGGCCGAACGCCGTCTTGTACAACGCATTCGATTTCTCCCGATCCCCGATATAGAAGGTGGACACAGCCAGGCTCGCATACGCCCGTCCGAATTGCGGATCGAGCGCAACGGCCTTTTCGAACAGCGGGATCGACTCCTTGTAGCGGCTCGCGTTCAACAGCTCCTGTCCCTGCATGTAGGCGCTCGCCGCCTCGAGGGACGCGGCAGTAAACGTCTCGCGGCTATTGGCAATCGCGCTCTGGGACTTGATGTCGCCAAGCGCCGCCCGGATTTCGGCGCCGACTTGTCCAATCGCTCCCAGCACGCCATCGCGATCGCCTGCCCTCACGGAGCGAGTCGCCAGGACCGTGCCTGGAACCGGGTCGATGACCTCGACATCGATCCTGAACTGCGACCTTTCGGACTTGATCGCGCCGCCCACCACGATGTCGATGCCCTCTCGCTGCGCCACCGTGCGCGCGCTCGGAACATCCAGGCGTGACCCGTTCGAGATTTGTTCGATGATCCTCTGCGCTTCGCTTCGCTGGTAGGCATCGATGAAGGATGCCCCTTCCAGGGAGACAGTCAACGCCGATTCGACCAGCTGGTTGAACACGGCATCGCCGGTCTGATTGTCGAAGTCGGCGATGAGCACTGACTTCGGGTCCGGCTGAACCAGTGCATTGCGCGTCAGCCGTGCGCTGGTCAGGTACGCGGCACCGCCCACGACAGGGACCGCAATCAGCAGCGCGATCGTCGCCGCCGCTGTCCCTCTCGCGATCATGCGCCCGCCGATGAGCGGCCACGACGAAGGCACGTGCAGATACGTGGGACGAGCGACGATGGATCCCTGTTCGTCCAGCGTGCCAAGGTCGTCGACCAGCATCGCGGCCGACCCGTATCGTTTCATCGGGTTGACTGCGAGGCACCGTGACAGCACGCGGTTGAGTCCAGTCGGCCATTCCGGCCGCGGCTCGAAGTCGTCCAGGCCATCTTCGCGCCGCCCCGCCAGAATCTCCGTGGTGTTGTCCGCATTGAACGGGGCGCCACGCAGCATTTCGTGAAAGATCAAGCCGAACGCGTACACGTCCGCGCGATGGTCAACCGGCAGCCCTTGCGCCTGTTCTGGTGCCATGTAGCGCCACGTGCCTACGATCCCCGCTTCCGGAGGACTGCCGGCTAGCGAGTACGCCACGCCAAAGTCGGTGATGATCGCGAGATCGCCACTGATCAGGATGTTGGCCGGCTTGAGGTCGCGATGGACGACGCCGACCTCGTGCGCGGCGCTGAGCCCCGCCGCGATCTGTTTCGCGAAGTGGATGGCCTCGCCCGGCGGCAGCGTTCCCCGCTCGCGCAGGATCGACGCGAGGTCCGCTCCCTCGACGAATGGCATCGAGATGTACTTGGTCCCGCTGACCTCTCCCAGATCGTGGATGCGGATGACGTTCTTGTGGGTCACCTGCCGCGCCAGCTGGAGCTCGCGCTTGAACAACCGCTCCGGCTCGCTTCCCATGCCCGCGAGATCAGGCCGTATGACCTTCAGCGCAACATGCTCGCCGAGCTCGTTGTCCCAGGCTTTGTACACCGCGCCCATTCCGCCGACGCCAAGCAGCTTCGTGATCTGATATCGGGGACCGAACTTTTTCCACAGCGTCGCGAGTGACGAATCCACCGCTGTGGGACGTTGCGAGGCACTTCCGATCGCCGTGACCACAGCGGTCGCCGACAGGGAGTCCACCGCAGGACTCCCAGATGTCACACGGTTGATTTCCGTGCTGCAGGCCGCACACACCTCGCATCCGTGCGGAATCTGTGCACCACACGAAAGACAGATCGGCGGGGTTGAGCTACCAGTGGGAAGCGGCATACTGGCGCAGTGAAGGGCATTATCCCCCGACTGGCTCGCTTCGAGGGCTCATCGGGCAAGCTGCTGCCGCAGAGGGCCGTGGGGCCCCGGCCGCGAGCGATCGAGGTGTTCCTGAGGCTAATCAGACCGGTCTGGCGGTATCCGAGGGGCATTGTGTCGCTCACGATGCATAGTCGGTGCGTCGGCGATGTGACGGTCGTCACCTGCGCCGGCCGCATCGTGGCCGGTGAAGAGTCCAGGGCACTCCAAGTGTATCTGGACCGCCTTCTTCTGGAGGCCCACGTCCTCCTGCATCTCGGCGGGGTCGAGTTCATCGACAGTCGCGGCCTTGGCCTGATCGCCCGCTACCTCACGCGGCCGCAGGATCGGCGGGGCGCGCTCAAGGTCTGCGCAGTGTCACCGAAGATTGACGGACGATAAGAACGATTAACGGGGTTTTCGGCGCGCGAGGTTGACGAAAGGCCCGTTATGCGGCCCTGGCCTCCCGCCAGCACAGCGCAAAATGGGATACGGCGAAGGGGCTATCGACGGCCGCTCTGTACCGGCTCGATCGCACCAACACCCGTTCTACCGATCCCAACGATCCAACGCGGATCATCCAGACGGGGGCGCAGCGAACCAACGGATTCGAGCTCGGCGTGACGGGGACGCTCGTGCCACGATGGACGATGGCGGGCGGGTATGCCTACCAGGACGCGTACGTGTGCGGTACCACCGTATCCGCGCGTGAGGGAGCCACGGTCGGCCAAGTGCCGCATCATACCTTCTCGTTGTGGAACACCGTGCACATGCATAGTCGGCTGTCAACGGGACTCGGTGTGATTCAACGCTCCGACATGTTTGCGGCGATTGACAACACGGTCGTGCTCCCTGGATACGTGCGGGTCGATGCGGCTGCGTATTTCGTGGTAGACAACCAGGCGCGGCTGCAGCTCAACATCGAAAACTTGACGGACCAGACGTACTACCTGAACGCGGACGGCAACACAAACATCTCGCCAGGATATCCGCGAGCCGTTCGTGTCGCGCTGATCACCCGCTTCTAGCACTACTGTGTCACTGTGCGCCCCCGATACCGGGCGGAAACATGCTGCGCAAGCGAACCTTGCGAGCGGCACGAGGGGCGTCAGTACTAGACCGAATTTCGAATCGCCGTAGCGCGCAGGCTTTCGCCTGCGCGGTGAAATCCCCTCCTCTCCTAATCAACTGGCGGGAGCACCAGCGTGCAGGGCGAGAACTCCGATGTGTTCCCTGACGGATCGGTCGCCGTGGCCGTTGTGTAGTTTCCGATCGGGAGCGCCAATCCACCCTGCGTGAACTGTGCGTTGCCGCTGGCGTTCGTGACCACGTTGAACGCGGCCACGAGCGTATTGCCCTGGCCCGATGCACTGCAGGCCGTGATCGATTCGTAGAGCTGGATCAAGAACGTCGTGGTCGGCGTGCTGTGCAGCGTGACATCGACCGCTATCGAGCTTGCCGCCGGGATGACCGGGGAGTTCTGGAGATTGTTCGGGCCCGTATCGGCATCCAGCGTGTCATTCGGGGTGACACCATCGCCGCCCAAATCGATCGCGAGAGCGGTGTTGTTGATGAAACTGTTGCTCTGCACTCGATTCCCGACGTTCCCCGCGCCGGAGATGAGCACACCATTGCCGGTGTTGCTGTTGATGGCGTTGAACGCGATTTGGTTCCCCGTCGCGCCTACGCCAAAGATCACGACGCCGTTGAGGCCGTTGCCCGTGATGTTGTTTGCGCCGGCCGTCCCCACCGCTGTGTTCGCGACACCATCCAGGCTGACGCCGCGCTGCACGTTGCCGCTGACGGAGTTGCTGTGTACGGCGTTGCCGTCGCCGTTACTAGTCTGCGTGCCAACGTCGAACCCGCCACAGAACCCACCCAGGTTTCCGCAGATCGCGACGCCGGCGAACCCGAGGTTCCCGCTGATCGTGTTCCCGATCACCGAGTTGCTGGGTGCGCGCCGGATGTAGACGCCGCTGGCCGAGTTCCCAATTGAACCGGTCTGCGTGGCATTGGTCCCGATCACGTTGCTTCGAACGATGTTGCTAAATGAAGCAGCGCCATCGATCCTGATGCCCTCGCCACCGTTGCCCGAGATCAGGTTTCCCGATGCGCTGGTCAAGCCGCCGATGCCGTTACCGGAAGAGTCGACGACGTGCACGCCGTTACCGAGATTGGGGAGCGCAGCGTTCCCAAGCGCATTCGTGCCGATGTAGTTTCCCTCGACGGCGTTGAGCATCGCCCCCGTACCACTGATCGCGACGCCGTTACTGCTATTCCCTGAAATGACGTTACGGGCAAGTACGGATTGCGCACCGCCGATCCCGTTGCCCCGGCTCGAGAGCACTCTTATGCCGACGCCGTTCGGCTTCGCCGTCACTCCACTCGGTGCGACACCGATCCAGTTGCCGATGACGATGTTGAGGTCGCTGCTGAGGATGATACCGTCCTGGCCGAAGCCGTTGACCATCAGTCCGCGAATAGCGCTCTGCGCGGCAAGAACGTTCAGTCCTGTATCCGCTTCAGCGGGGGCCCCGTCGATCTCGACGAGCGGGATACCGTTGTATCCCGGCTGCGTGCTGCCGTCGATGTAGATCGCGCCGCTGGCGGCCGTGAGATCCGGCAGTGCGCTCGCGAGGCTGATGGTGTGCGGGCCTGCGCCAGGGATATTGAAGATAACGCTGTCGGCGCTTGGTGTCGCGTTGGCGTTCAGGATGGCCTGTCGCAACGAGCCTGCGCCGCTATCGGCCGTGTTCGTGACGACATACGCCGCTCCCACTCCGAACGACGTGTAGAACTCGCCGAAGTACTCGTCGTCGTGATTACCGGTGGTATCGATGATCCGGGCGCGTGTGAATGGCGTTCCACTGGAAACGCCGACGAACGCGATCTGATCGTCCGGAGCGTTGAACAAGAAGCTGCCCACTTCGGCAGTGCCGTTGAAGAGCGTGACCAGGAAGGTCGAGTCGACGGGGGTCGCACCCCATGGTGGCATGGTCGCGTTCGGCTCGACGAATGTGAATCCCATTGCCGTGACCGGGGTCGCAAACGAGACGTCGAGATTCTCGAAGTCGAACGAGATCTCATTGCCCAGCAAGGGCGGATACCAATCGACCGAGCCTCCGATGTTCAGGTTCTGCGCTCCCGGCGCGGGGTTGAATGTCACAGTCCCGACAGTCGCGCCACTATTCACCGCGCCAAGACTGGGCAGTGGCCCTGTGGCATTGGTCGCTCCGGTCGCCGCGAGGAAAGCGATCTTGTCGTTGAAGACCGTGACACCGCTGCTCACCGACGACGCGATGGCGAATGGCACGGACGTGGCTGTCGAAAAGCCGGCGGCCGATGCAACGAGCGTGTAGCCGACGCCGAGTTGATTGATGCTCAGAGTGTCGAACGTGGCGACTCCCGTCGATCCAGTGACCGCGCTCAACGTGCCGGACAGTGTGCCGCCTCCCGGATTGGCTCCGATCGCGATCGTCACTGTGACGCCGGCCGCGGGAGAACCGGCACCAGTAACCGCCCGCACCGATACGTCGGGCGAGATGGCTTCGCCAAACACCGTATTCGAGGGCTGTGAGACCACGGCAAGACTCGCCACGCCCGCTGTCGTGATCGTGATGCTGAGCGCCCGTGTGGCAACTGCCTGCGGCGCCGATGCATCCTGGACCTGCACCGTAAACGGATAGGTGCCTGCCGCTGTGGGTGTGCCAAAGATCAACCCGCTCGCGCTGAGCGTCAGGCCCGGCGGCAGCGTAGTTCCCGACGCAAGACTCCACGCATAAGGAGGCAGGCCGCCGCTGCCCACCAGCTGCTGGTTGTAGGGCGTGCTGGTAATCCCCGCCGGAAGCGTGATTGACGCGACGGACAGGAACGACGTGAATACGGGAGGCTCCGTGATGCCTGCCGCGGCGTCGTCAGTGTTCACAGCCTCTTGTTGCGTTGCAATGCCGATGGTATCGACAGTCAGGTCGGGAACAGTGCTGACAACCTTACGAGCGCGGACGACAACCTCGCCCGTCTCGCCGGGGGCCAGGAAGAAGCTCGCTGCGCCTGGCGCACTGCTATCGATCTCGGGGCTGTCGATCTCGGGTGCCTGCGGATTGATGTTGAGCCCGTTTACGAGCACCTTGCTCAGCGGTACGGTCGCCGGCTCGCAGTTGGGACTGACGCCACGCACGTCGTACTTTCGCCGCACGATGATCTGGTAATTCCAGGCTCCCGCGGCAACGCCTCTCACGAGTGTCTTGGCGTTGTATTGCGCAGTCGTGTTGCCATCGTTCGTGACTTTGAACTTGACGTCCGTGATCGGCGCGCTGTCGATCTCCGGGCTATCAATCTCGGGACTGTCGATCTCGGGGCTATCGATCTCCGGGCTGTCGATCTCGGGGCTGTCGATCTCCGGCGCCTGCAGTCCGAGGCTCTTGAGCGTCTCGCTGTCGATTTCGGGACTGTCGATTTCTGGGCTGTCGATTTCGGGACCGAGGACGCCGAGGCTGTCGATTTCCGGGCTGTCGATTTCGGGTGTGTAGATCTCGCGGCTATCAATTTCCGGGCTGTCGATTTCGGGACCCGAGCGATCCGCGTTGAGATAGATCGTGTCTGTGCCTGCTGACACTCCCCCGACGATCTCGGTCACATCGACGCGGACTGTCGCCCTCGCGTCGAGCGGTGTCGTCGTCGCATCTTTATCGACGAACACCGTGCGGGCGATGCTCGACAACGGCGTCACGATGATGGGCTCGACCACTGTCTGACCGGGATTGAATTGATCGAAGGATGCGGTGCCGCCTGGCGGTTGAACCGGAATCTGCAGTCGGAAGGTCTTCGTCAGATCGCTGTCGTTTCTTACGTATACGACGAAACTGCGGTTCACCAGTCCCAGCGTTTTGTTTCCACTCGGTGAGCTGGCGGCGAATCCGACCATCGCGCGTGCTGCGTAGATGTTCTGATTCGTCGTGCCGGTCTTGAAAACGCTTCCGGGCACGCAGACCTGTCGCGTCTGACTCGGATCGACGATGCTGTCGCCTGGCGGGAGTTCCAGCACTCCTGG
>Ga0207659_10001742_pt1 | contig 12891 bp, 10 predicted proteins | sample KBSM43metaG_FD_184330 | JGI IMG/M metagenome (GOLD analysis project Ga0207659, IMG submission 184330) | Miscanthus rhizosphere microbial communities from Kellogg Biological Station, Michigan, USA - KBS M4-3 metaG (SPAdes) (version 2) | ecosystem: Host-associated > Plants > Roots > Rhizosphere >...
CCGGGCGCAGGATCGCCGGGTCGATCAAATCTGCGCGGTTCGAAGCGAGGATGATGACCACTTCGTTGAGCGAATCGATCCCATCCATCTCCGTGCAAAACATCGGAACGAGCGTTGCAAGGATGCTCGAATAACGCGAAGCGCGGCGCGTGCCGAGGATACTTTCGGCTTCGTCGATAAAGAGGAACGGCATGTAACCTTCGCGGCGTTTTTCGCGCGCAGTGGCGAAGATCTCACGGACCATCCGTTCCGATTCGCCGACCCACATGTTGAGAATCTCGGGGCCCTTGATGTGCATGAAATATTCGCGCATGTCGGCGCCCGATTTGTTCCGCAATTGTTTCGTTAGGTTGTACGCCGTCGCCTTGCCGATGAGCGTCTTGCCACAGCCTGGTGGGCCGTAAAGGAGGAAGCCCTTCGGGGTAGCGTGCTGGAATTTCTGAAACAATTCCTCGTGCAAAAGCGGGAGCTCGATCGCGTCGCGGATCGCCTGAAGTGCTTCCTCCTGGCCACCAACTTTTTCCCAGGGCAGTTCGGGCACTTCGTCGAGGTAATGATCACGCGATTGCGGACTCGCGAGCAGTTCGAGTGCGACCCGGTAATTCGCATCCACCCGGACGTCGTCGCCTGCTTTCAACGGCGCCTTGACGAGCTGCGCGGAGCGCTGCAGGACTAACGATTGCGTCCCGTGTTCCGCGCCGACGCGCAGTCGATCCGAGCCGAGGACTTCTGCGACCTTGGTCACCGGCCCGGCGGTTTCAAAACCAAGATCGCCGACAATTACGTAGGCTTCGTTGACCAAAACGCGCGTTCCCTTCTGCAACTTCCCGAGGCTGATCCGCGGGTCGACGTTGCAATAGTAATCAGCGCCACCGACGACGATCTGTGCCGTGTCGCGCGCCGGGCTGCCGAGGAAAGTGCCGATCCGATTAGCCGGTGAAGTCACTTTTTTAATCACCTGCTCGAGCTTTTCGATCATCTCGCGCGCGTCGCCCACCATTTCTTCCTGCGCGGCAATCTCGGCGCGGAGGGCGAGGAGACGTTCCCGGGCGACGTTGTCTAGCGGGAGGGAGGCGACAGCGCGATCAAATGCCTCGAGGAGACTGATCTGATCGTCATCGTTAGGCGAACCGTATGGTGTCGAATTCTCTTTTCGTTCGTCGCTCATTCCCTGTTCTCCCTCGTGCTGACCTTTCTCAGATGATACGCATGCAGGATTTGCGCCGCAATCGGGGCGATATTCCGACCATGCTTTCCATCGATTGTTCAGACAGACGTCGGCCTTATTGCATTCACAATTTTTCTTTTCCAAATTGTTACGCGCCCCTTCCGCGATTGTGGCCCGGGCCAAAAATCGGTTGAAGCGAGCCAGGCTGCGCCCTACGGTGGCCTCTCTTTTCGAGGAGCCTTAGCTCAATTGGTTAGAGCGCTGCCCTGTCACGGCAGAGGTTGCGGGTTCGAGCCCCGTAGGCTCCGCGGTTTTTGTATTACAAAAAGTCGCGAACTCGTTAGGGCCTTCTAAAGGCCATCCGTTCCATACAAGTCGGCTCTCTGCGCACCCTTCAAATTCTTAACGCGCATACCTAACGACTTTGATCATGGCGTAGATGACGCAGTTGCACTCTGACGTGCAGTATGCCTCTCGGGCATGCTGAGGGAAGAAACATAGTCTTTCACCAACAGCTACATGCGGTCGGATGATGTCAGCATGAGCAAAACGATCAAAGGAATTGAGCGTCACCTGATAATGCCGGTCCGCATCGAACTGCAATCTAACGTCCGACCAGTTCGGTCCGCCGATTGGACGAACTGGTCCCGTAGCGGGTTCGGGTTTCCAACTCGCGACTCAAAGCTCGTCGCCGAATGGCAGCAACGCGGACCAGAAACACTTTCCGGATATACATCTCGAAAGTTGCGGCTGGCCTTTGCGTCGGCGGAGGCAGTGATCACAGCAAGTGCCGCCGGTTAGGCGATTCAGCCATGATTACGATGTCTATTTTTTGGTGCCTGGTAATCGGGCTCTTTAGAATTAAACCCGACGAGCCTGACAAAAGGAGACGATCACGATGAAGGCGACCTTCGAAGATGCCATTTACGCAGACCTCCAACGAGAGATTCACGATGCTCTGTTGGCGCAGCACCCGGACTGGATTCTACCGAATGGCGATTCTCCTACCTGTGACTCTTATGACGCGCGATTCGCGGAGCTGCTCATTCAATCGGCTCCAACAAGGCGGAACGGACTGAAGCAAAGTAACACTCATCAATTTCAACACGAATACCAAGACCCCACACGCGTCGGCGCGACGCATGACAAACTATGAAAAAGACGAAGATAATTATTGCAGGCGGCGGTTTCGCCGGACTCTACGCAGCCAAACATTTCGACAGGCATTTGGCGCGGCGTGCGGACATCGAGGTAACGCTGATCGCGCGAGAGAATTTTATTCTATTTACGCCGATGTTGCATGAGGTCGCGGCGGGCGATCTCGCGCCTGCCGACATTGTTAATCCGCAGCGGCGGATTCTGCGCCACGTCCACGTGGTCGAAGCCGAGGTGGAAGATGTCGATCTGAGCGCGCGAAAGGTCCGATGCGCGTATGGGCTTGACCGCTCCGAGCTTGAGTTCGAGTTCGATCATTTGCTGCTGGCGCTCGGTTCGGAGACAAATTTTTTCGACAACGCAGGCATTCGCGATTGGGCGGTGACGATGAAAAATCTTAGTGACGCGGCGCTGCTGCGAAATCGCATGGTGGCGTTTCTGGAAGAAGCGATGTTGGAGAAAGACACCGCCGCGCGGCGTCAATGGCTCACCTTCGTGATCGCAGGCGGCGGATTTGCCGGCGCGGAAACGGCCGGGGCGGTCAATGATTTCGTGCGCGAGACCGCGAAGTTTTACCACGGTGTGGGCGACGAAGAGATTCGCGTCGTAGTGATTCATCCGGGCGATTACTTGTTGCCGGAGCTAGGCGAAGATCTCGGTCGTTATGCCGAACGCAAAATGCTCGAGCGCAAAGTGGAGGTGATCAAAGGGGCGCGCGTTGCGAGCTACGATGGCTGGGTCGTCACGCTGAACAACGGCCTGTCGATTCCCGCTGCGACCCTGATTTGGACTGCGGGGGTGAAACCCAGCGCGGTGGTCGCGGCTTTGCCGTGTCCGAAAGAGAAAGGTCGGATTCTTGCAGATCAATATCTTCAGGTTCCTGGATTCCCGGGGTTGTGGACGGCGGGTGATTGCGCAGCCGTTCCCGATGGCTACGAAACAGGAATCTTTTTCCCGCCCACCGCGCAGCACGGAATGCGGGAGGCGCTGACCGTGGCGAAGAATATTGAGCGCACCATTCTCGGCCAACCGCTGCAACCGTTTCGATATCGAACCATGGGGATGCTTGCGAGCATCGGCCATCACACCGGCGTAGCGAGTATGTTCGGGTTTAAGTTTTCCGGTTTCATCGCCTGGGCGATGTGGCGCACGGTCTACTTAATGAAGCTCCCGCGCCTGGTGAAGAAACTGCGCGTGATGATGGCGTGGACGCTCGATGTTTTGTTCGGCCGCGATATCGAACAGATGATCACCTTGCGCGATGTCGAAGAACTCAGCGCGCGCTGGGCGCGTATTCGCGACCGACGCGCGGCGTAACCATGGACGCGCCGATCGTTACCGCGCTGGCCGGTATTTTGGGATCCGTCTGTGGCGGTACCGCCAGTTTCGCGACCGCCTGGGTCACGCAAACAACAGGCAGCAAGCGCAAAAAAATTCGGGCTGAGCTCGACAAGCGCGAGGCGCTTTACGGTGAATTCATCAACGAATGTTCGAATCGCGTGATGGATTCGCTCGAGCGGAATCTGGACAAGCCGCAAACGTTGTTGTCGATCTACGCTTTGCTCAATCGCATCCGGCTTTCGGCCTCAGCCGCAGTTCTCACGGAAGCGGAAGAGCTCGTCAAATTCATCATGGAGCAATATTTCGCGCCGAATGTTTCACTCGAAGAATTCCACGAACGCGTACACAGCGGCGAGATCGACCCGCTCAAGAGATTCAGCGAAGCCTGCCGGCAGGAGCTGACGTCGATGCACGCCACGGTTTAGAAGTCCAGCCGCTTTGGCCTAACAAATCGGGACAAACGCGTCTTTCGCACACTGGCAGAATTTTTCCGTGGCCGGACTAAGTTTTCCTTTTCGCGTAATGAATCCGATCGCGATGCGCTTCGGCTCTGGCGTCAGGCGCAGGAGTTTGACGCGATCGTTGAATGCGTAATCGAAGATGTCCGAGGTTAGAGCCACGCCGGTGCCGGCGCTGACCGCGGAAAACACACCGGACCAACCGTCATGCTCCTCCACGACGTGCGGCTTGTGATCCGCGTGGACGAAGAGCGCGTCCAAATATTCCTTGTAGCGCGGGTACTCCTCGAGCATGAGGCCGATAAACGGTTCTCGGGCCGCGTCGGTTAATGAGACGGATCGGCGCCGCGAAAATGGATGATCGCAGGGAACGGCCAGGCAAACCCGTCCGGTCAACAACGGTTCGAACCGGATTTCCTCGAGCGCGTTTGTTTTGAGCGGTGGAAGGATGATCGCAACCTGCAAGCGACCATCGCGCACTCCGGCGATGTTTTTCTCGACCGGCCAATCGTGCACCTTCACCTTTACGTTCGGCATCGCTTTTTGATACGCCCGAAGAAGCCCGGGCAGGATCCGGCCGGTGGCCAGCGGCCAATCGCCGAGATGTAACTCCGTCTCGGCCTTCCCGGCGATTGCGCGCACTTTTCCAACAGCGTCGTCGGTCTGCTTGAGAATCGCGCGCGCTTCATCGAGAAAAGCGCGGCCGGCGTCGGTCAGGCGAACCGATTTGGCGGTGCGTTCCAGTAGCTGGACGCCGATTTCTTCCTCGAGATCGCGGATCTGCCGGCTCAACGAGGGCTGCGACACATGCAAACGTTGCATCGCGGCGCGCGAGACGTTTTCCATCTCGGCCACGGCGACGAAATAGCGCAGGTGACGGAGTTCCACTGCGCAAAAGAGTATGCCGCCAGCGCATGCTGAGGCAAGGAACATAGTCTTTCACGGAGTGCTCCTGGCGAGCGGATGATCCGTCATGAAGATTTGTTATTGGAGGATCAGCCGATGCCTGCTGGCGGGATCGCTTGGCGGCATCCTTTCAGCGTGCGGCTACCAGGCCGCTCCGAGGCCGCTCGTCAAAGTAGAAGCGCAGCGCGTTCAGCTGACCGAGACAGCGATGAGGATAACCTTAACGGGCGAGATACGCGCGCAGGTTGAGTCGGACCTCGCTTTCCGCGTCAGCGGTCGGATCACGGAACGGCTGGCGGATGTTGGAGACCATGTGTCTTCCCACCAGGTCCTGGCAAAGCTCGATCCGCATGAACAGCAAGCCACGGTCGAGGTAAGGGAAGCCGAGGTTCGCGCCGCGGAGTCAGGATTGCGCAATGAGACCTCTAATTTGGACAGGCAGAAATTTTTGCTTTCTCGCAAATCGACTCCGCAATCGGAGTACGATCGCGCGGAGGAATCGTTCCGCACCGCGCAAAGCGCGCTCGAGGCCGCAAACGCTCACCTTGGGACGGTGCGAGACGCTTTAACGCAAACAGAACTGCGTGCGGATAAGGCCGGAACGATCACGACCCGAAACGCGGAGGTCGGTCAGGTGGTGGGAGGGGCGCAACCCGTCTTCGTGCTGGCTCATGACGGTCCGCGCGATGCGGTCTTTAATGTGAGCCAATCGGTGCTCGGCAACCAGCCCGTCGATCGAAACATTCCGATCGCGATCAAACTGGTCAGTGATCCGATCATCCATACCACCGGCAAGGTGCGCGAGGTTACGCCGACGCTGAGTGGCGCGGGGGGAACGCTTGCGGTCAAAGTGCGGCTGGATGACTCGCCCCAAAGCATGACTCTGGGAGCGGCTGTCGTTGGCGAAGGGCCGCTAAGTTCGCAAAAAGCGATCGCGCTTCCTCCAGGTTCGCTCGCATCAGTGGCGGGGCAGCCAGGTGTGTGGATCGTCGATCCCGCCACGCGCACGGTATCTGCGCGACCGATCACGATCGCGCGCTACGAAACAAGCCGGGTCGTCGTCGCGGCGGGACTGCGCCCGGGGGAACTCGTGGTGACGCGCGACGGGCAGAAGATGAGCCCGCAACAGACGGTCTCCATCGCGGAGGTGCACTAGCCATGAAAATATCCTGGGTTCTTTTGTTAGGCGCGATCGCCGGACTGACGGCATGCCATCGGCAGACAGCGGCACCGGCGCCCCCGATTCGGCCGGTGCTCAGCGTGATTGTCGTGCCGGAAGCGGCCGGAGTAGCGGCGTTCGTCGGAACGGTTGAGGCTCGTTACGAATCCATCCTGAGTTTTCGTGTGCTCGGCCGGATAATCGTTCGCGACGTGAACATCGGAGACAAGGTCGAGAAAGGCACGCCACTCGCGGCGCTCGATCCTACCCCGTTTCGACTCGCGCTGCGAGATGCGGAAGCTGACTTGGCAAGGGCAGAGGCGCACCGGCAGGAAACTAACCTGGCTGCGGCGCGACAGCGCCAGTTGTTCAGTGAAGGAGTGACCGCGAAAGCCGAGTTCGAGGCTGCGCAACATGAGTGGGAAAGTGCGGAGGCGGCCACCGCCGCGGCGCGGGCGAATGTAAGTCTGGCACAGGAACACCTCGGTTACGCCGAGTTACGTGCGGAGTTCGGCGGTGTGATCGCCGCGACCAACGCGCAAGTCGGTCAGGTAGTTCAGCCGGGGCAGGAAGTGGTGAGGGTTGTTCGACCGGAGGAGCGAGAGGCGATGGTGGATATCCCGGACCAGATCGCGGCCCACCTTCGTCCGGGAATTCGCTTCCTGGTTACCTCGGAAGCTGATCCCGCCACGCCCGTCAAGGGACAGGTGCGCGAGATCGCCCCCCAGGCGGACTTGGCGACTCGCACGCGACGCATCCGCATCACGCTGGTCGATCCACCACTGAGTTTCCGGTTGGGAACCATCGTGAAGGCGGTGCCGGAGATGAATCTCGGCGCGGAGATCGAACTGCCGTCGTCCGCGCTCCTGGAGCGCAATGGCAAGACCTTTGTCTGGGTGGTTGACCCAGGCACGAACAGAGCGTCGATCCGGGTAGTACAGCTTGGCGCACGCGACGCGGATTCTTTCCGAGTCGTGGAAGGACTCGCGCCCGGCAATCGCGTGGTCACAGCCGGCGTGCACAGCCTCTCGCCTAACCAAGTAGTGAAAATTGCGGACATACACTCATGAAAACGAATTTCAATCTTTCAGAATGGGCCCTGCGGCATCGATCGCTGGTTTGGTATTTCATGGCAATCTTCGCGGTCATGGGCGTGCTGTCGTACCTGAATCTCGGGCGCGAAGAAGATCCGTCGTTCACGATCAAGACCATGCTAATCCAGGTGCAATGGCCGGGCGCCTCCGTGGAAGAAATGTCGAAGCAAGTAACAGAGCGGATTGAGCGCAAGCTCGAGGAGCTCGAGGCGCTGGATTACACCAAGAGCATGACGACGCCCGGTCAGACGATCGTGTTCGTCTACCTGCGGGATTCAACCAAAGGGCGCGACGTTCCCAATACCTGGTTGCGGGTGCGGAACATGATCCATGACATCCGTCCGGAATTTCCAGCGGGCGTGATGGAACCAGCTTACAACGACCGCTTCGGCGATGTCTTCGGCAACATCTATGCCTTTACCTCAGATGGGCTCAGTCAGCGGCAATTACGAGATTACGTCGAGCGGGCGAGGAGAGACGTCCTGCTCATTCCCAACGTCGGGAAGGTGGACCTGATCGGGGCGCAGGACGAAGTCATCTTTCTTGAATTTTCGGTTCGACAAATCGCGGCGCTCGGATTCAACGAGCAGGATATCCTGCGCACGCTCCAGGCACAGAACGCGGTTGTCCCTTCGGGCGTCGTGGAAGCCGGACCGGAGCGGATTGTTCTTCGTGTCGGCGGCCAGTTCACTTCCGAGGAGAGTCTGCGTTCGATCAATCTGCGCGTAAACGATCGCTTCTTTCGCCTGAGCGATCTCGTCACCGTCAGGCGCGGCTACGCCGACCCGCCGCAGATGCTTTTTCGGGTGAATGGCGAACCAGCCCTCGGCCTTGCGATTGGGATGAAGGCCGGCGCGAACGTTCTGCATTTCGGTGAGGCTTTGAAAGAGAAGATGAATGCGATCATCGGCGAGCTGCCGATTGGGGTCGGAGTGCATCAGGTGTCTGATCAACCGGCCATCGTCGAGGAATCAGTCAGCCAATTTACGCATGCCTTGTTTGAGGCGGTCGCGATCGTGCTTGCGGTTAGCTTCGTTAGTCTCGGGCTGCGGCCCGGCCTGGTGGTGGCCCTGGCGATTCCGCTGGTCCTCGCGATGACCTTCGTCGCGCTCGAGTATCTCGGCATTTCGCTCCAGCGGGTTTCGCTTGGTGCGTTGATCATCGCGCTGGGACTGTTGGTCGATGACGCGATGATCGCCGTGGAGATGATGGTCAGCCGGCTCGAAGTGGGCGATCCGCTGAATAAAGCGGCAACTTTCGTTTACACCTCGACTGCATTTCCAATGCTTACCGGGACCCTGGTGACGGTGGCCAGCTTCCTGCCCATCGGGCTGAACAGCAGCAACGCGGGTGAATACACCTTCTCGCTCTTCGTTGTCATCGCCATTTCACTCCTCTTGTCATGGCTCGTCGCGGTGGTATTTACCCCGCTGCTCGGCGTGACGCTGCTGCCAAAGGCGCTCAAGAAACACGAGCAGAAGCCGGGCCGCATCAGCGCGACCTTCCGGCGACTGGTCGATCTCGCGATGCGGCGGGCGTGGCTGACGGTTGCGATCTCAGTCGGCTTATTCGCCGTTTCACTTCTTGGATTGAAGTTCGTCCAACAGCAGTTCTTCCCGCCATCGGCACGGAGTGAACTCGTCGTCGACTTCACGTTGCCGCAGAACGCCTCGATCGCCGCCACGAAAGACGCGATGGACCGCTTTGAACGCCAGCTCACCGGTAACAGCGATGTCGACAGTTGGTCCTCCTATGTGGGACAGGGCGCGATTCGTTTCGTGCTCGCTTTCGACGTTCAGATGCCTAACCCAAACTACGGGCAAATCATCATCGTGGCTAAGAGTGTCGAGGCGCGCGATCGCCTGAGGACGCGACTGAAGGAGATCGCGCATAACGAGTTCATCGGCGTCGACATTCAAGTGGAGCTCTTGCCGCTCGGGCCTCCAGCCGGACGGCCGGTGCAATATCGCGTGAGCGGCCCCGACATTCAGAAAGTGAGGGGACTCGCGCAGCAACTGGCGGCGAAAATCGGCTCGCATCCCCTGCTCGAAGATGTCGGCTTTGACTGGATGGAGCCGGCGCGCGTCGTGAAAGTAGAGGTGATGCAGGACAAGGCGCGGGAACTTGGGGTCACTTCCGAGACCATTGCACAGACTCTCAACAGCATTGTCCGCGGCGCCACAGTCACTCAAGTCCGTGATGACATTTATCTCGTGAATGTCGTCGCACGAGCGCGTGATGCCGAACGCGGCTCGATCGAGACACTGCAGAACCTCCAGCTCATGGCCGGAAACGGGAAGGCCATCCCACTCGCTGCGGTCGCAAATTTCCGCTACGATCTTGAACAGCCCATCGTCTGGCGACGGAGCCGACTCCCCACCGTCACGGTGCGGGCAGGCATCGTGGGCCCAACGCAACCGGCCACCATCGTGCAAGAGTTAAGCAAGCGCGTGGACGAGTTTATGCGCACGCTGCCGGCCGGCTATCGCATCGAAATCGGTGGTCCGGTAGAAGAAAGTGCCAAGTCGCAAGGACCGATCGCGGCAATCGTACCGCTGATGCTCTTCGTCATGGCCACGATCCTCATGATCCAACTGCAAAGTGTGCAACGATTGTTCCTGGTCCTCGCGGTGGCCCCGCTCGGTCTCATCGGCGTGGTCGCGGCTATGCTTCCGAGCCGTTCGCCGATGGGCTTTGTCGCAATTCTTGGAGTCTTGGCTCTGATCGGCATTCTGATCCGAAATTCTGTCATTCTCGTCGTGCAGATCGAGGAGCACCGGCGCGCCGGCATGGCGGCCTGGGCAGCGGTTTTGGACGCCACGATGCACCGGACGCGCCCGATCATGTTAACCGCCGCCGCTGCCAGCCTGGCGTTGATTCCGATTTCTCGCGAAGGTTTCTGGGCTCCCATGGCGTTCGCGATGATGGGCGGCATCATTGTTGGCACTCTCCTGACGCTTCTGTTCCTGCCGGCACTCTATGTCGCGTGGTTCCGGGTCTCACCACCGACGGAATCAAAGGCAAAGCGGGCCGCGCCCATCGCCGCTCCAGAGCAGGCCTGCCAAGTATGATCGCCACATCCGGCGCCGACGAAAATGTGCAATGTCAAAAAGGTTCCAAATGGTCAATCTCAGGGGCTCGACCCAAGAGAGATTGGCTTCTAAGAGATTCCGTTTCGCCTATGAAAAAGCCGCAAATGACAAAATGGTACCGGACCGTGTAGACTCCGGTTTTTTTCCTGAACTTGGCCTGCGCCTGAGATTTCGCTGGCTACTCTAGCCGCGGCTGGCATTTTCGCGGGCATGACGACACGAAATCGAGGCAGCCTCCATTTCCGGAAGGCGCTCAGACGGCGCCTGGTCCTCTCCTTTCTGGTCAGCGCCCTGGCTCTCTCCGCGGCGCAAACCACCTTGTGCGGGGAAGGGTCAAGCGATGAGCAGGCGCTCTGGAAACTCGAGCACGATTATTGGCGCTACGTTCAGGAGAACGATCTGGCGGCCTATTCGACTTTATGGCATGAGCGTTTTCTTGGCTGGCCTTCGGTCAGTCCCGTCCCGGTCCACAAGGACCACATCACAGACTGGATCACCGCCCAAACCGGCAAGGGTTTGAAGTTTGAGTCCGTCAACTTCAAGCCGGCTGCGATTCAGGTCACGGGGGACGTTGCGGTGACAACTTACTGGGAGACGTTTCGATGGGTGGACAAGAACGGCGACGGGGCGACGCGCGGTACGCGGATCATGCATACCTGGCTCCGATCCGGGAAGGATTGGCATATCATTGGTGGCATGTCCATGCCGGAGTCCGCAGCTCCGCCGAAGTAGAATCGCGCCGCGGGCGAGGCTGTGCCTACGGTGGCCCCGGTTTTCGGGGAGCCTTAGCTCAATTGGTTGGAGCTCTGCCCTGCCACGGCAGAGGTTGCGGGATCGACCAAGGCGCAAGCCTCGTCTCAGGCGAAACGATCGGGACTGAGTAGCCGCATCTCCACACTCGGCCTGCGGCCAGTAAGCGTTTCCGCGATGAGTAGGCCAGTAATCGGGGCGAGGGTGACACCGAGCATGGCGTGACCACAAGCCGAGGTAAGATTTGAGAAGGCTGCGAACCGCCCAACGTAAGGCAGGCCATCCGGCGACATAGGCCGATAGCCGAACCATGGCTTGATCGCGGCAAAATCATCCGCACCAAAATCCGGGAAGTAGGACTGTGCGGCGGCGATGATTTGCTCGATGCGTTCCGGGAGCACAGAACCGCTGTGCCCGCTCAGCTCCATGGTTCCGCCGAAGCGCAATTGGTCGCCCATGGGAGTGACCGCCACGCGCCGCTCGCTCAGGATCATCGGCTTGCTGAATTTGAAGCGAGGTTGTGTCATCGTTAGGCTGTAGCCCTTGCCCGGCTGCATCGGGAGCCGGATACCCGAAGCGCGCAGCATCTCGGCTGCCCACGAACCGGTCGCGAGGATGTATTCGTCCGCTACCAGGTCACCGGCGCTGGTGAACGCAGCAGTCACGCGTCCCGCCTCCAGTCGCCAGCCGTCGACCCTCGTCTTCCAGTGGAATTTTACACCTCGTTTCTGCAACAGCGCGATCAGCGTGGCGACGAATTTGCCCGGGATCAGGTGCGCGTCGATCGGGAAGTAAATTGAGCCGGCGACATCCAAACGCGCCCCCGGCTCCATCGCCGCGGTCTCTTTCGCGTCGAGCACCCGGGCCTCCACTCCGACTTCGTTGGCCACGCGGCCGAGAGCGCGCGCCTCGTGCTCCAAGCCCTCCGGCGTCTTGCAAAGATTCAAGAGACCTTCCGTGCGCAGCTCAAATGCGTTGCCGGTTTTGTTCGCCAGGTCGACGAACAACTCTCGACCGGCTAGGCAGAGATCGCGCAGGAGCGGCGCGGCCCGACGAGTGTGAGCAGGCGTGCAGTGGCGCGCAAACAACCAACCCCAGCGGATCAATTCCGGATCGAGTCGCGGCTTGATATAAAAGGGGCTGCGCGAACTCAGCATCCATTTCAATCCCTGCCACACCATGCCCGGCGCGGAGACCGGGATGACGTGGCTGGGCGAGATGTACCCGGCGCTGCCATGCGCGCACGACTCGGCCCCTTCGGCATTGCGCTCGACAATCCTGACGTCGAAACCCTCGCAGGCCAGGTAATAGGCTGTCGAAAGGCCGACAATACCTCCACCGCAGACGATCACACTGCGCGCGTTACTCATGAGATTGAAGTCAGCCGAGAGAGGTTCAAGCCCAGCATCTTAATAAAGGCACTTGCCTCGCCTCCAAAAAAATCTGAGGAGAAAGAGGAAATTTGGAAACGACCAACGCGATTTTACTCCGCAAACGGAAGCTGAGCGACACCAGCCTGATCGTTTCGTGGTGCACAGAATCGTTAGGCTGCATCGAGACCGTGGCGAAAGGCGCCCGCCGGCCGAAGAGCATTTTCGCCGGGAGACTCGATCTTTTTTTCGAGGTCGAGATTCAGATCAGGCGCAGCCGGAAGTCGAATTTGCATACGCTGACAGAGGCGGTATTGCGCAATCCGTTTCGCGGCATCCGCGAAAATTATCTCCGCATGCAGGCGGCTTCTTACTTTGTGGAATTGATCGACATTAGC
>Ga0207659_10001744_pt1 | contig 12880 bp, 8 predicted proteins | sample KBSM43metaG_FD_184330 | JGI IMG/M metagenome (GOLD analysis project Ga0207659, IMG submission 184330) | Miscanthus rhizosphere microbial communities from Kellogg Biological Station, Michigan, USA - KBS M4-3 metaG (SPAdes) (version 2) | ecosystem: Host-associated > Plants > Roots > Rhizosphere >...
CATCGGACCGTCAGCGCTCTCGAAAATCCATCGATCGCAGCTAATCAGCTTGTTCGGGGCGCGATGCTTCTGCTTGAGGTAGGTCAGGACATTGGTCGAGAGTCCGCAGAATGAGCCGATTTCAATCATAGGGTCGGGCGTCGGAAGGCGGGCCATGGCAAAGTCGAAGGCGTCGATATTGCCGGGCGCGAGCATTCCTGCATTCGCGTAGCCGAGCCAGTCGAAAAAAGAATCATTTGCGACCCGGGGCAACGGCGCCACAGGCGACGGCGTCGTGCGCTTACCTTTGACAGCTCTGGCGATGCCGCGGAGGCCGCCTTCACCATACACGCGGGCAAGTTTACGTAGTGGCTGCATGCCGTCGCTATTTATCGTTTGGATTGCGATTTGTCCAGAAGTGTTCGTCCGATGCAGCCCGGCGTCGATCGTTGCAGAGGATGTCGGCTGACGAACACTTTGGGGTTCGAGTGGTCTGACCCCGAGTTAGCGGGTAATATAGCCGCAATGCGAAAGCTTTCATTCCTGCTAGCCCTTCTTGCTGCCGTGACGTTTCCTTCAAGTCTGCTGGCGATCGGCCGCCCGCCATACATCCAAACGACGGCAAGCCGCGAAAGCTTTCCGCTTGTCGGCGCGCGAGGTGCTGCGCTCATTTACGTCGATGCTTCAGACTGGCCGGGCGTTGTTCGTGCGGCAACGGACCTGCAGTCGGACATTCAACGCGTGACCGGCATTGTGCCCGCAATCGTCCGCGACGCAAATGGGCGTCGAACTGAACAGATGGTGCTTGTTGGAACGATTGGAAAGAGCCCGCTCATCGATCAGCTCATCCGCGAGAAAAAGATTGATGTGACGGGTATCGAAGGGAAGTGGGAATCGTTCTTTCTGCAAACTCTCGAGAATCCGCTGCCCGGCATCGCCAGCGCCCTTGTTATCGTGGGCAGCGACAAGCGCGGCACGATTTACGGAATCTACGACCTCTCGGAGCAGATCGGAGTCTCGCCATGGTACTGGTGGGCCGACGTGACGCCGGATCACAAGGACGCGCTCTACGTCGTGGGCGGCAAGTATCAGCAGGGCGAGCCCAGTGTGAAGTACCGCGGGATCTTTCTGAATGACGAGAAGCCCGACCTTGACTACTGGGTTCGAGCGAAGTTCGGGGAACGGCCGAGCCCAGTCAGCGCAACCGCAACCATCGCGAATTTCAACAGCCAGTTTTATGCCCGCATCTTCGAAGTGATTCTTCGGATGAAGGGAAACTATCTCTGGCCGGCAATGTGGAACAACGCTTTTGCTGAAGATGATCCGGTCAACCCCCGGCTCGCCGACGAATATGGAATTGTGATGGGCACTTCCCATCAGGAACCCATGCTGCGCGCCCAGAAGGAGTGGGACTGGCACCAGGGCCGACAGTTCGGAAACTGGAACTTTGCGACGCACGAAGAAGCGCTGACCACCTTCTGGCAGGATGCAGTAAAGGAACGCGGCAAGTTCGAGAACATCTACACGATCGGACTGCGTGGAGAAAACGACACGGCGATGGTTCAGGGACAAACAGAAAGCATTCGCCTGCTTCAACGCATCGTGGACATTCAGCGAAAGATTCTTGGGGACTGGGTCAATCCCGACGTATCGAAAGTGCCCCAGGTCTGGACTCTCTACAAAGAGGTTCAGGGATTCTACGAAAACGGCCTTCGTGTTCCCGACGACGTGACGTTGCTTTGGGCCGAAGACAACTGGGGCAATATCCGCCGCCTGCCCACCGCCGAAGAGAGACTTCGCCCTGGAGGAGCCGGCGTCTATTACCACTTCGACTATCACGGCGGGCCGCGCAGCTATCAGTGGATCAATACGAGCCCCATCGCAAAGATCTGGGAACAGATGAGCCTCGCAAAACAGTACGGCGCCGATCGCATCTGGATTGTGAATGTCGGCCACTTCAAGGGGTACGAATTCCCGATGGAGTACTTCCTGAATCTGGCGTGGGACACAACGCGCTGGAACAACGACAACATCAACGAATACACGCGCCTGTGGGCCGAGCGTGAATTCGGGGCGGCCTACGCTGCCGATGTGGTGGAAATCATCGCGAAGTACAGCAAATATAACGGGCGGAGAAAACCGGAACTGCTCGACGCGAACACCTACAGTCTTGTGAACTACGACGAGTACGAGAGGATCGTGGAGGACTACAACGCGCTCGTTGCGAAGGCGCAATCCATTTTCGATCGCCTGCCGCCTTCAAAGAAAGACGCCTTCTATGAACTCGCCCTGTTTCCGGCGAAGGCATCGGCCCAGGTGAACGAGATGTATTTAGCTGCGGCGAAGAATGCACTCTACGCGCAGCAGGGGCGAGCCAGCACCAACGACATGGCCGGGCGAACACGCGAACTATTTAAGGCCGATGGCGATCTGATGACCTACTTCAACAAGACCCTCGCGGGAGGGAAGTGGGATCACTTTATGGATCAATCGCACATCGGTTACACGAGTTGGGCCGATCCTCCGGAAAACAACATGAATGCGATTCGGTTGACGCAGCTTGAGCCCGGTGCTGACGCGAAACTTGGCGTCGCTGTGCAGGGATCCAGAGACGCGTGGCCTGGAGCTCAAAGCGAGCCGCGATTGCCGAAGTTTGATGGCCTTAATCAGCAGCGACAATTCATCGACGTGTTCAATCGAGGTCGCGCGGCGTTCGACTTCACAGCAACGCCGAGCGTTTCATGGATCGAACTCACCGAGTCGCGTGGGAGAGTCGAAAAAGACAAACGGCTGTGGGTGAGCATTGACTGGGCTCGCGCACCGAAGGGAGCGTTTGCAGGTGAACTAAAGATTGCGGGCGCCGCATCGGAAGTTGTGGTGAAGGTCGAAGCATTCAATCCCGTAGAGGTTACGCGCGGAAACTTGCAGGGTTTTGCCGAGGGGCAGGGTATTGTCGCCATCGAAGCGGAGCACTTCACAAAGAAGAACGATAGTGGTGCGCGTCGCTGGATCCGTATTGAGGACTTTGGCCACACTCTGTCGGGCATGCGTGCCGATGCGCCTGCATCGTCACCCAGCGCTGTGCCTGGAACGGACTCTCCGAGTCTTGAGTATCGGATGTATCTCACTACTCCGGGGCCAGTCACAGCCAGTCTCATCCTGGCACCCACGTTGAACTTTGTTCCCGGACGAGGCCTGCGGGTTGGGGTGTCCTTCGACGACGAGGCGCCGAAGATCGTGAATATTCTTCCGGCAAACTACAACGCTCAGAACGGCAATCGGGATTGGGAAGAATCGGTGAGGAACAATTCGCGAACCGTAAGCAGTTCGCATACGGTGAGCGGTGCCGGATATCACACGTTAAGAGTCTGGATGGTTGATCCCGCAGTGGTCGTCCAGAGAGTGGTGATCCAGACGTCGGAGTCTTCAAAGCCTGTGACGTATCTCGGGCCACCGGAAAGCTTCGGAAGGGTCGATCCACGATAAGCACCACTTCGGGAGACTTTCTCTAAACCAGGCGAGTCGCGCTACGCGCTCAAACCCGTCTTTCTTCTTGCACCCCCTTTCGGGTGCGAATGCCGGTACCACCTCCGTGCCATGCTTCCCGCCAGTGGCCATGGAATCTTGTACTTGGAGCCTGTCCTTAACGGACCGCCCAAGCACCTTCCGGGGGGAGACCATCGGACGATAGCCGCTCTCGCACGGAACCCGTAAGATGGTCATGTTTCCTCCGTGATTCCTCTTAAGAAATGGCGCCTCCGTCCCGAGGCGCCAAATTGTTTTTTGGGCAGTTCTCCAGCAGCACTATCAGGCCATAAACCATCGTTCGATACCCGCCTTCGCAGGGAAGCCGTAAGATGCCCATGTTTCCTCCGTGACTCCTTTTAAAAAACGGCGCCTCCGTCCCGAGGCGCCACTCTATTTTCTGGTGGGCGCTCATGTGGTTTAGACAGATGGCCGTATCGACGTTGAATGTCCTGGGTTGGGTTCTCTTTCTGTTTGCGCTCGCGATGATGGGCCTGCTTCTCACGATGGCAGCCGTACTCACTCGGCTTCGATAGGACCTTCGCAGCCTCTTCCGCCCAAAGCCTCAGCCCTGCTGCATATTGGCGAGCGCGATCACGATCAGCACGATAATCGCAGGGATGATGATGTACACCACGATCTTGATCCAGCTGAAGGGGCGATCTCCTGCAGTGGTTCCGGTATAACCATTAACGAGCACATGAAACGTTTTCGGGCCAAACGTGTAGGTAACCAGCCAAACCGGGACGAGGACGTGCTTAAAAGTCCGCTGCGTGTAGACCGACTGGACCTGGAGGTCTCGATACGTGTTTCCAGGGACCTGTTGCCCGCATAGCGCATACATGTCCTGATCCATCTGGCCGCGATTGAGATCGGCAGCCTTACGAAGATCCACCTGATAGCGTTCAACGGTCCATCCGCGCACAAAAGAGGGATCGTAGGGTTTCAGCTCCTTTGTGGGAAACGGCTCGACCTGGCTGAGTAGATCCGAACGAACCCCGACGCTTCCCGGCACCAGGTCGTCATCGAAGAAGTGATCGAGCTGGCCCGCGCTGGGATACCACCGGACATGCTGAACCTGACGTGTTTGCTGCTGGCCTTTGGCATCTCTGTAGGTTTCCGTCGTGTAGTAGTAGTCCCCGGAGGTTGCAGTCCAGTCGGCGTGGGCGGCAGCGTCAAAGGTCCAATAGGGCAGATAGATCGCTTTCAGAGTGTCCGTGAGTGCGCCGGAACGGAGCGCATCCGGAGCGAACCAGCGCGAGCGCACCCAGCCTTTAACGATATCGCGCACGCGCGGCGCATCGAGCTTGACAGGCAGCAGGGATTCCGGAGTGATCGCATCGCGCGTCTCCTGGTAGGGCACGATCGATGGTGACCCGCAGAAGTCGCACCGTTGGGCGACTCGCGACGGTTCAAATACGGAAATGGCGTTGCAGCTCTGGCACTTTACCTTTGCAGTAGGCGCACCATAACCTCGACGGTCATCTCCGACGCCGGCGAGCGTCTTTTCGAGATCATGCTCGGTGACGCCGGCCGCCTCGGCAGCGCCCGAAGGTTGTTCTTTGGGAATAAAGCCGCAGTAGGGGCAGGCAATAGCCTGCTTCGCGGGGTTCCATTCCATTTCTCCGCCGCAATCGGGGCAGGGACGCTTTCCGAGCGCGGTTACAGAGCTCACTCGGCCAGAAACGCGTCGATCGCTGCTTTCGTGATGCGATACTGCGATCCAATCTTCTTCGCCTTGAGAGTTCCTTCAGTAATTGCGGCCATGACGTCCGCTTCCGACACTCCCAAAAACTTCGCCGCTTCGGGAAGGCCCATGAGATCGGGAGCCTGAGGTGCCGAACCGGCAGGAGCCGTCATTCCGCCCTGCTTCATCATTTCCTGAGCGATACCGAATCCCACGGCAAGCTCAGCCGCCGTTCCGCCTGCGCCTCCGCCGGTGCCTTTCGCCATTCCCTGGCCCATCTGGTACTTCACATAATCGTTGAGATTCCCGATCGCTGACATACTCGATCGCTTGTCGATGGCTTCTTCCACTTCGGGTGGAACCGAGACATTTTCCAGAATGAAGCTGGGGAACTCGATGCCGTACTTTGCAGTGACGACTGGATTGATGACCGGCAGCAGCGCATCTCCCATTTCGGTGTAGCGCGCCGCAATGTCCAGCGCGGGAACCTTGGCCGTTGCGAGAGAGTCGGCAAAGATACTCACCAGGCGTGACCGCATGGTTTCCGCGAATTCATCGATCCGGAAATTCTGATCGGTGCCGACGACTTCCTTCAGGAAGAGGCGCGGCTCGACAACACGAAAATCATAGGTGCCGAAGGCGCGAAGACGAACAATGCCAAAGTCGTTGTCGCGCATCATGACAGGATTCGCCGTGCCCCACTTGTTGCCGGTGAAAAGACGCGTGTTGATGAAGTAGACGTCTGCCTTGAAGGGCGATTCGAATCCGTACTTCCAGCCCTTCAGCGTTGTCAGCACCGGGATGTTGTCGGTCACGAGTGAGTACTTCCCGGGTGCGAATGTGTCGCCAAACTGACCGAGGTAAACAAACTGCGCGGTCTGCGACTCGCGCACGATGAGCTGTGCTCCACGTTTGATTTCGCGATCGCTGTCGGGAAAACGCCATGCAATGGTGTCACGAGAATCGTCGTTGAATTCGATGATCTCGATAAGTTCGCCGCGGATGAAATCCATTATTCCCATGGCGGAGATGGTAGCGCAATTTGATGGCACGGGATATATTTCACGCACAAAACACCGACGTGGAGGCTGAATTGAAGCGACGATTTATCTATGGTGCCGTTCTTTTTGCGACTGTCCTGCAGCTCAACGCAATCGCCGCAACACCCTGTGAATCCCTTGCAGGAATGACTCTGGCGAAGGCAAAAGTTACATCGGCCTCCGTTGTGGCGGCGGGTGCTTTCGTGCCGCCCGCGGGTGGTGGGCGTGGCGGCGGAGGCAACTTCGCAAGCTTGCCGGAATTTTGCCGCGTGGCGGCAACGCTGTCGCCAAGCCCCGATTCGGATATCAAGGTCGAGTTGTGGCTGCCTCAGTCCGGCTGGAACGGAAAGTTCGAAGCTGTCGGGAACGGCGGATGGGCGGGCACGATTCCGTATGCTGCGATTGCGGCTGCCATGAGGAATGGATACGCCGCGGCCGGCACAGACACGGGGCACACAGGCGGCAACGCCGACTTCGCGTTTGGGCATCCCGAAAAAGTTACGGATTTCGCGTATCGCTCCATTCATGAAATGGCTGTGCAGTCGAAGGCCATTCTCAAGGAGCACTACGGCAGTCCGGCGAAGTTTTCATATTTCAATGGATGCTCGCAGGGTGGACGTCAGGGTCTCTCTGAAGCGCAGCGGTATCCCTCCGACTTCGACGGGATCATCGCAGGCGCTTCCGCAATCGATCAGATGCAAATGCACGGGGCGCGCACCGCCCTGAACCTCCTGGTGAACCAGAGCCCTGATGCCGTGATTCCTCCAGCCAAATACCCGATGATCCACCAGGCCGTGCTGAATGCATGCGATGCGCTCGATGGCGTGAAGGACGAAGTTCTGGAAGATCCCATGAAATGCAAGTTCGATTACGCCACACTTCTGTGCAAAGCCGGCGACAGCCCGGACTGCCTTACAAAGGGGCAGGTGGAGTCTGCGAAATACATGACCTCGCCGCTTAAAGATCCGAAGAACGGCAAGACGTTGTTTGACCGCTATCTTGCTATGGGTTCCGAACTCGGATGGGCAACGCTGGGAGGACCTCAACCGCTGGGTCTTTCCGTATCGGGCTTGCGTAACATCGTTTTCGGCGATCGCTCCTGGGACTACAAAACGATGGAACTCACTGCGGATATCCAACGCGCGGCGGCTTCAGACAAAGTGATGGCGACGAACAATCCCGATATCCTTAGATTCCTTGATCGAGGCGGAAAGCTGCTGATGTACCACGGGTGGTCCGACCCTCAAGTGACGCCGCTCAACAGCGTTTCTTACTACAAGAACGTGCTCAAGACCGTCGGCAACGGCGCTGCCGGAGAAGCTATCGCTCTGTTCATGGTGCCGGGAATGAACCACTGCTCCGGCGGGCCTGGCACGGACAACTTTGACAAGATGAAAGTCATGGAAGACTGGGTAGAGAAGAAAATCGAGCCGAAGAAAATCATGGCCTCTCACCTCACGAACGGCGTGGTAGACAGGACTCGGCCTTTGTGTCCGTATCCGAAAGTTGCGAAGTACAATGGCTCGGGTGATATGAACGATGCCGCGAATTTTCAATGCAAGTAATGTGAGGTTGTGCGGGAGGCTGCATGCGTAAACTGCCGTTCGTTCTGGCAGCCTCGCTGATCGTGGTGCCATTGCTCGCGCAGCGTGGTGGCCCTGCAAAGCCGACACCGCGGTGGCCTGACGGTCATGTCTACCTGAATGCGCCACCCGGAGAGAAAGGACTGTGGGTCGGCAATGGCGGCCGCCTTGTTGTTAATCCCAACAGCTACGAACCCAACACGACGCGCAACGCACCTATCCATATCGACAATGCGCCTCTGCAGGACTGGGCTCGAGCATTAACGAACTTTCGACATCGTAATGTGCTCGCCGACGAACCGCACACGCGGTGCAAGCCATCGCCCGGGCCCCGGCAATTTGTGACGCCTTACGGCGTCGAGATTCTTGACGTGCCGGAGTTGCAGAGAGTTTTCATTCTGGATGTCGGAGGCCCGCACTCCGTCAGGACAGTCTATATGGACGGGCGGGCACATCCCCCGGCCTCCGAACTCGCGCCCAGCGATTACGGACATTCGGTGGGCCGTTGGGAGAACAACGACACGCTTGTCATCGATACCGTTGGATACAACGAGCGCGCCTGGATGAATCGCGATGGCATTCCGCACACCGACCGGATGCATCTCATCGAACGCGTTTCTCGTCCCGATTTCAATACTCTCAAGTATGAAGTGACGATTGAAGACCCTGGCGCATTCACCGCGGCATGGAACAGCGGATTCAACCTCAACTGGTCGGACGGCACCGAGTTGTTCGAGTACATCTGCCAGGACAATAACTACGCTCCGGAGACCATGGTTGGAAACGAAGGTGTTCTGCGCAGCGCGATCGTCACGCCATAGCGTGCGTGGGAAGAGTTTTGCAATTTCCAATCTCAAACTTTTCTCTCACAGGATTGAGTCTCCCTGATCGTCGGTGTACCCTGCGGGTTCGGGGGATTCTTGGCCACCGTAAGATTCACTCAGAATATCCAGCGTCATGTCGCGTGCCCTACACGCGACGCCAGCGGATCGACACTACGCGCCGTCCTTGATGACTATTTCCGCGAAAACGAAAAAGCGCGCGGTTATGTCCTCGACGAGCAGGGAAGGGTCCGGCAGCATATGGTGATTTTTATAGATGGGGAACTCGTGCGCGATCGTGATGGTCTGAGCGATCCGGTAGCGCCGAACTCCATGATCGACGTTATACAGGCTTTATCAGGAGGATCCACTTCGCAATGAGCAATCGATGTTACGTAGCAACGAGGAAAGGTCTGTTCACAATCGACCGCGGCGCTTCAAAGTGGTCGGTCAGCCATGCCGCGTTTGTTGGCGACAACGTCACGCTGGTGATGCACGATCCGCGCAGTGGAGATCTCCTGGCTGCGCTCAATCACGGGCATTTCGGCATCAAGCTGCACCGATCGCGGGACGGTGGAGAAACGTGGCCGGAGATCGCGGTGCCTGCATATCCTCCCATGCCCGAAGGGTATGTGCCGAAGCCGCATCCCTTCACGGGCAAGGCGATCGATTGGGCTTTAAAGCTGATCTGGGGACTTGCGCCGGGCGGCCCCGACGAACCGGGCGTCGTATGGTGTGGCACGATGCCGGGTGGTTTGTTCAAGTCGAACGACAGTGGAGACTCGTGGGAACTCAATCGCCCGCTGTGGGATCACCCGAAGCGCGACGACTGGGGCCCGAACGGCGCCGAGCATCCGGGCATTCATTCAATATGCGTAGACCCGCGCGATTCCCGCCACGTGAGTATCGGCGTCTCGACCGGTGGTGTATGGATCACGCGAGACGGCGGAAAGTCCTGGGTCCAGACGGGTGGCGGAATGCGCGCGGATTATTTTCCCCCTGAGCAGATGCATGATCCCAACGTCCAGGATGTGCATTGCCTCGTGCAGTGCCGGGACAATCCCGAGATGTTCTGGGTTCAGCATCACAACGGCATTTTCCGGTCGACGGACGGCGCTGCATCCTGGACGGAAATCACCGGTGTGAAGCCATCCGTGTTTGGATTCCCTGTGGCGGTGCATCCGAAGAATCCGAACATCGCGTGGTTCGTGCCTTCGACGAAAGATGAGAAACGTTGTCCGACTGATGGGCGCGTCGTCGTCAATCGAACCAGCGATGGAGGAAAGAGTTTTGAAACGTTAAGGCGCGGATTGCCTCAGGAGTGGGCCTACGACCTGGTATATCGCCACGGACTGGATGTCGATGAGAGCGGAGACCGCCTGGCTTTCGGTTCGACGACGGGTTCCGTGTGGATCAGTGAAGATGGTGGCGACTCCTGGCAGGGCGTGTCATCGAATCTTCCTCCGGTGTACGCCGTGAGGTTCGCGAAGGACTAAGGGATTCGCCGCTCGCGCTTCCTGAAGGTCAGAAGTTTGAAATTGGAGAGTCCTGCATTGGAGGTCCAAGATTGGAAAAACTTAAATTGGACGACCCGTATCAGGGTGCAAGCTCCAATCTGAGTTCTCCAATCTCGAATCTCCAATGCGGACTTTCCAATTTCAAATCCTCTCGAATCTTTAATTCTCTCGGTCTCTTCGCATAGAAAAACCACCAATCACCCTTGTCCCTCGTATGTCCCCAACTTATCGTCAGCGGTCATGAGGACTTTGGGTTTTGGGCTATTGATGGCAGTCGTGATCACGTTGCAGGTCGCCGCAGAATCAGACCGACCACCCGTCGCGACAGGGCTCTTTGTTGGTCAGGTATATCCCTCCGGCAACGCCTACCTAAAACCGCTGGCGGGGGAGGAGCAGTCCGGCCGCAATTTGCCGAAGTCGGTCCTTCTGTTGCCGCTTTCCAGCGACTCCGCTGTGCTCAAGACTCCTCCGACACAGGCGACTCTGACGTCTGCGACGGTAAAGTTCGATTACATTCCTCGTCTCGAAGGCATGGATGACGACCACCTGGCCTGTGGTCCAAGCGTGCCTCGAAAAAAGAATGTGGCCTTCCGATACGTTTCTGAGGACTTTTTCGACGCAGCGTTTGACTATTGTGACGACAACGATGACGTTTCGCTGTATCGCTCTTCTCCGTTGCCGTACTCGGTGAAAGTTCTGGCGTTCACCGCGGAAACCGACCTTATCGATACCCGTCTCGTGTCGAGCGTTCGCCCGGTCACTCCGGCTGAGGAGGACGAAATCGTCAGACAAAAGCGCGATCTCCAGAGGGAGGGGGAATGTACGACAACCCCAGCCTTTGTGGATTCTGCAAAACGTATGGTTGAGGGGGCGACGGCAAGCGGGCTGACCCTGCGGTTGTCCTCCTATAAGACGCCCGGTTGCGGGGGGCATCTGTCCACGATCTACATTCTCGATGTTCTTCGGGAAGGGGACCTGCTCCGCTCATTTCAAATCAGCCAAAGCCACGGCCCTCTATAGGCTTGGAGCTCCCCTGGTTCTTTCCGTACTTTCCTTGACTTTGCGGCCAAATCAAGCCCCTTAATCGGCCGTCTTTTGAATAGTTTACATTTCCTTGACCCGAAGGTCGGCGCATCAGTAACATTCGCGACTAGACAGGTGTCGAACTACGCCCCGTGAGCGGTTGCTGCTGTGTGCGCGAGTTGGCATGTTTGTGTCGTAAATTGTGGTGCAAACGACTTGAGGATGTGCGGAGGAATGCTTTGAAAACGAAACAAATACTTGCTGGTTGTATAGGCGCCCTGTGTTTCGGATCCCTCCTCGGACCATCGGCTGCCGGGCCCCTGGCGCAAGCCCCGGCTGCGCCTCGTCCACAGGCTGCTGCCACCTCGCCTGCGGCGAGCGACTCGGGGCCTGCAGCGCAGCGCGCGGTCCTGGACCAGTACTGCAATGCCTGTCATAACCTTCGTGCCCGGGCAGCCAAACTGGATTCTGCCGTCCGCTTAGCGTTCGATGATTTGGATCTGAACAAAGTCGGAGAGCATCCTGAGATTTGGGAGAAGGTGGTTCGCAAGGTCCGCGCCGGCTTGATGCCGCCGACCAACGCGCGACGTCCAGAGCCGGCTACACTCAATGGCCTGGCCACCTGGCTCGAGAACGAATTGGACCGGCACACCGAAACGCACCTGCCCGCGCCCGGGCTGCATCGACTCAACCGCACCGAATATACGAACGCGATTCGCGACATCCTGGGCCTGGAAGTAGATGCGACAAAGTTTCTACCGGCGGATGATTCCAGCCATGGCTTCGACAATATGGCCGGATCGCTAACCATGTCGCCTGCTCTCATGGAGGCTTACCTATCGGCTGCGGGCAAGATCAGCCGCCTCGCCATGGGAAGTGAAACGGCAGCGCGTCAGGTTGTCTTCGATGTGCCGCCCGATACCGCGCAGAATCACCGCATTGAAGGCCTGCCTTTTGGAACTCGGGGCGGCATGCTGATCAAGTACGAATTCCCGTCCGACGGTATGTACTCGTTCACCGTCAAGGGCATCACCGGATACTTCACAAGGGTCCTTGGCCAGATCACCAAAGAGAAGCTCGAGTTGACGGTGGACGGCGAACGACTCTACCTGTTCGACTGGGATTCCGAGATCGGAAACAAAGAGGGCGACGGTGGCAGCAGCCCGTCTTTCGCGATTCGCGGCGGCTTGCACAACATCGGCGTGGCGTTCCTTGCCACCAATGATCTGCCGGGCACGGAATTGAACCGGCCTTTCGAGCGGACGATGATCTCCCCCGGCGAAATTCCTGGGTTCATGTTTTATCCGCACGTCGGACAGGTTTTCATCAACGGTCCCTTCAACGGGACTCCGTCGAGCGATACACCCGCGCGCCGAAAGATTTTCACGTGTCAGCCCCAGAGCGTTCAGCAGGAAGGTCCTTGCGCGCGGCAGATCGTTTCGACCCTGGCGAAGAAGGCCTTCCGGCGACCTGTAAAGGAGTCCGACCTCGAAACGCTGATGAACTTCTATACCCTGGGCCGGAATGAGGCGAAGAACTTCGACGGCGGGATCCAGGCGGCAATCCAAGTGATCCTCGTGGATCCTGAGTTTTTGTATCGATCGGAGCTCGAGCCCGCTCAATCCACTCAAACCGCCGCGAACTCGGCATATCAGATCAGTCAGCGCGAACTGGCCTCACGGCTTTCGTTCTTTCTGTGGAGCAG
>Ga0207659_10001746_pt1 | contig 12875 bp, 19 predicted proteins | sample KBSM43metaG_FD_184330 | JGI IMG/M metagenome (GOLD analysis project Ga0207659, IMG submission 184330) | Miscanthus rhizosphere microbial communities from Kellogg Biological Station, Michigan, USA - KBS M4-3 metaG (SPAdes) (version 2) | ecosystem: Host-associated > Plants > Roots > Rhizosphere >...
CGAAGCGGCTGCTCGTCATGATCAACTACAACAACGACATCGGCGACTACATGGAGTGGTCGGGCCAGGGCGTGTACGCGATCAACTTCTCCAACGACGCGTACAAGCTGGCGACCAACTACGTCGTGTACGGACTGACGCACTGAGGTGCGCCTCCCCGCCCTGCGCCGTCCGATGATCGTCGCGTCGTGCGCCGCGGCCCTCGCCGTCGCGGGCACGATGTCGGCCACGCTCGGCTACGCCCAGCGGTGGCGCGGCCGCATCTTCCAGGAGCCCAACGCGACGTACGACGGCAAGTTCACCTTCGTGCGCCTGAGCTACACCGTGTACGGGCGCAGCGGGTGGGAGTTCGACTATCCGGCCATGGAGCGCAACTTCATGACCATCCTGAACGACCTGACGAGCGTCCATCCGCACGTGCGCGAGAGCAACATTCACGCGATGGACGATCCGGAGCTCGGACGCTATCCGGTGGCGTATCTCTCCGAGCCGGGCTACTGGCGCCCCGACGACAGCCAGGCGGCCGGCCTGCGGACGTGGCTCGCGAAGGGCGGGTTTCTCATCGTCGACGACTTCTACGGGCCGTATCAGTGGCAGAACTTCGAGGAGTCGATGCACAAGGTGCTGCCGAACGGTCGCATCGTTCCGCTCGACGTCACCCATCCGATCTTCGATGCGTTCTTTCACATCAAGACGCTCGAGGGGATGAGCCACCCCGACCAGCCCGGCGTCTGGCCCGCCCAGTACAAGGGGATCTTCGAGGACAACGACCGGTCGAAGCGGTTGATGGTGATCATCAACTACAACAACGACATCGGCGACTACATGGAGTGGTCCGGGCAGGGCGTGTACGCCATCAACTTCTCCAACGATGCGTACAAGCTCGCGACCAATTACGTCGTGTACGCGCTCACCCACTGAGCGGGTAGGTGTACACGTCGGTCGTCGCGCCATAGAACTCCACGCTGCCCGTTCTGCGTGCGCCGAAGTGCTCGGCCACGGCGATCGAGGCGCGATTCGCCGGGCGGATGAGACTGATGATCGTGTCGCGCCCGAGCTCGCGCCGCGCGAAGTCGAGTGCCGCCGCCGCGCCTTCGCGGGCGAGGCCTCGGCCCCACGCCTCGCGCGCCAGCACGTAGCCCAGCTCGAAGCCGGGCCAGCCGTCGGGCTCGTGGCAGCCGATGCGGCCGATGAACCGCCCGCTCGCGCGTTCCTCCACGGCCCAGAGCCCGAATCCGCGCAGCTCCCAATGGCCGATCAACAGCGCGAGCTGCCGCCATGCATCGGCGCGGTCGAGCGGTCGCCCGTCGCCGAGGAATCGGGTCACTTCCGGATCGGCCATCATGCGCACGTAGGGCTCGACGTGCGCTGCGGTGAAGCCGCGCAGCACGAGGCGTGGCGTCTCGAGCCGAGGAACGACGATGCTCAGTCGGCCACCTCCGCCCTTCCGCGCACCGCCATCATCGTCGCCTGCATCAGCAGCACCGCGACGGACTGGCCATCGCGCTCGGTCGTCACTTCACCCGCGCACACGGTGAGCGTGCGCCCCGACCGCACCACGCGCCCCGTCGCGATGAACCGCTCGCCGGCGGCGGGCGCCAGCATGTTCACCTTGAACTCCACGCTCAGCACGCCGACGCCGCGCTCCATGAGGCTGAGCGCCGCGTAGCCGCACGCGCTGTCGGCGACGGACGTCATGACCCCGGCGTGCAGGAACCCGTGCTGCTGGGTGAGCTCGTCGCGATGCGTGAACGCGATGACGACTTCGCCTGGGCTGACGTGCTCCAGCGTCGCGCCGAGCGTCGCCATGAACCGCTGGCGCGCGAAGCTGGCACGCACCCGTGCCTCGAAGTCGGGATCTCGGGTCTCGTGTGGCACTCGTTCCTCGTGACTGTCGACGACAGGTTTCCGCCAGCGCGCGAAAGCTACCTCAGCGGCAGCACTGCGCGCACGTAGGCGTTGCTCCTATCGGGCAATGCCCGACGGCGTACGTCGGCGTCGCGCCCAATCATCCAATCGACGAGAACCTGTCGGCAGATCGCCGCACGGAGCGCGTCAGGGATTTGAAGCGGCCACATTCTTCGGTAGCACGGGGGTCGTCATGCCAGTCCATCGTCAACACTTCGCTCACCTCCATTCCCGAGCCTGGCTCGATCGCGCGCAACGCGCCCATGTTCCCGCCCTCGCCGTGGTCCTCGCGTTGTTCGCGGCGGGCTGCAGGGATACGACTTCGCCGATCGACCGGCTCGCGCCGACGGCGCCGGCTCCCGTTCTCATCGGTGCCAGCGTCGTCAATCTCCTCGACGGCCAGGAGCCCGGCACCCGCATCGACGTCCGTGGACTGAACGACGCCGGCCAGGCGACGGGATCGCGCTTCCTGATCACCGTCAACGATTGGCGCCCCTATCGCTGGACGCCGGGCACCGGCTTCGAGACCCTGTCCGGCATCTGCTGCGGAACCGCGTGGGGCAACGACATCAACAGCGCGGGCGTCGTGGTGGGTAAGACGCAGACCGCGATCAACCAGGACGCGCACGCCTTCGTCACGGTTGGCAACACGATGGTCGATCTCGGCGTGTTACCGGGCATCAGTCTCGAGGTCGCCGCGAGCGAGGCGGTCGCGATCAACGAAGCCGGTGAGATCGTCGGGTGGGCGACCGCGAATCCGACTACGCTGTACCAGCACGCGGTGTTCTGGAATGCCGCGCACGTCATTCAGGATCTCGGCACGCTCGGCGGCAACACGAGCACGGCCGTGGACATCAATGCGTCGGGCCAGGTGATCGGAATGAGCGACGTCTCCGGAGGTGGAGAGCACGGCTTCCTCTGGACGTCCGGTGGCGGGATGCAGGATCTCACCACGCTGCTCGGCTACCCCGCGACTGGCGTCGCGGCGATCAACGATGCGGGGCAGATCGCCGGATCGTACGTCGCGCCGAACGGCCAGACTCACGCGTTCCTCTACACTCCGGGCTCGGGGTTGCGTGACCTCGGCACGCTGGGCGGGAACGAGAGCGTCGCGACGGGCCTCAACGCGCAGGGCGACGTCGTCGGGAGCAGCAAGACGGGAACGGGCGACACGCACGCGTTCCTCTGGACCGCATCCGATGGCATGGAGGATGTCACCACCGTCACCGGCTTCACCGCCGTGCGCAAGCTGAACGACGATCTCCAGACGCTCTCCGGTGCGGTGTTCCCGTCGGGAGCGACTCCGACGAGCGCATTCATCATCACGCTGGAAGTCGCTTCGACGTGGCCATTCACCGGCTTCTCGAATCCGATCAACGACGCACCCGCGTGGAACACGATCACGGCCGGCCGCGAGGTCAATGTCCGATTTGGACTGGGCGGAGACCGCGGGCTCGGCATCTTCGCCGCGGGCTCGCCATCCACGATCGAGGTATCGTGCACCACCGGAGTGGCGATCGGATCGGCGGTGCCGCTGTCGCCGAGCGACTACGAGCTCCGCTATCAGTCAGGGCCCGACCGCTACATGCTTCGCTGGAAGACGGACCGCGCCTGGTCGCGCACCTGTCGGCAGCTCACGCTCTCGCTCATCGACGGTTCGACGCACGTCGCGCTGTTCAACTTCCGGTAGATTCCTCGACGCAGCGGATGCACTCCAGGGTCGTGCCCAGGTGTCGGGCACGACCCTGCTCCGTCGTCACCCACTCCCGCACTTGCCATGGCGGATCGTGGCGCACGTGCTGGCCGTGACCGCACTCGAGCTCCGCCACCCAGTCGTCCAGCTCATCGAGGTGGTAGCCGACGATTCGCCGCGGAAGACCGCGACGTCCGGCAGCGTTCATCGCAGGTAGTAGTCGATCGTCGACACGACGCGCACGGTCTTGGCGATCTGGCTCTCCTGCGAGATCCCCGGCGCCTGATCGCGCGCCAGGATCTCGAACACGCCCTGGTTCGCCTGCCGGATCCCTGCGAGCTCGGTGTCCGAGTCGCGCGCGAACTGCGCGGCCGCCTCGCGCGCGCGCGCGGTGGCGTCGGCGATCATCGCCGGCTTGAGCTGGTTCAGACCGGAGAATACGAACGTCGGCCCGCCGCCCATCTCGCCGTTGCCGCCCGACGACACCACGACGCCGATCGCCGCGAGCTCGCTCACCTGCTGGCTCGCCGCCAACACCTTGTCCGGCTGGTTGGAGCGTACCAGCATCGTCTGCCGAACGATGTACCGGTTCGTGGGCTGGCGTTCCGGCGCGTACTCGTTCGCGTACGCGTCGTGGACCGTGAACTCCGCGAGCTGGACCTGCGTGGTGTCCACGCCATGGCGCACGAGGAACTCGCGCACTCCGGCGATGTTCTTCGCCACCTTCGCGTTCGCCGCCGTGAGATCGTTGTCCGCCCCGACGACACGGAGCGGCCAGATCGCGAGGTTGGCTCGCACCTCGCGCTCGGCCACCCCCTTCACCGTCACGTAGCGGTCGGCGGACCTCGCTCGCGCGAAGCCGTTCCCCACGGCGAACCCACCGAGGGTGAGTCCGAGCGCGATCACAGCGGCGGAGAGCAGCGTCCGGTCGAGCGTGGCCATGCGGTCGGTCGTGGCTGAGCGTGAGAGCGGCGCGCGCGGGAGCACATCGTCCGCCGCGGCCGGACGATGCAGCGCCGCGCACTAGCTGTCCAGCCAGCGCACCCGGTCGTGCTCCGGCGTCGCCCACTCGTGGCAGACGTCGGCCATGTAGTCGCGCAGCGCGCGTGGCGTGCGCACGTCGTGCGGAATCGGCACCTCGAGCAGCGGGCCGCGCTTCCCTTCCTCGCCTTTGTAGTGGACGGCCCAGCCGTCGCGCCGCAGCACGGCGACGAACGGTCGGCCGAAGATCTCGAGCGTCATGGGAATCGCCCGCTCGTCGAGCGACGACCCTTCCGCCCGGATGTCCGGCGGCCCGCCACCGTTGAGCAGGATGAGCTCCAGCGCGCGCTCGTTCACGAACAACCGATTGCTGAACCGCGCCCCGTACTCCAGCGGCGTGACGTCGCGGTACTCGTACACCCTGTCGTCCCCATATCCCGGATGCATCTGCTTCCGGATCGAGCCTCGTGCGTTCGGATCCGCCCCGTAATCGAGCAGCACCTGTGCGAACCGCGCCTGCTTGGGCCGCTGCCCGTAGTTGATCCAGAAGTTCGGCTGCGACACGACCGCGCCGAACAGGGCCGTGTATCCCCCGAATCCCTCGTCGTCGACCCGCGCCGGCGTGTCGACCTTGGCGCCTCGCGCGAGCAGCCACTGCGCGATGTCGTACTCGTCGTAGTCCACGCACATGTGCAGCAGGGTGGTCCCACCCAGTGGCGTGCCGGTGGTGGCCAGTACTTCGTCGTGGCAGCCGATCTCCGGCGGGTAGATCTCCTCGTGCGAGAACGTGCGGTCGAGCAGCCCGGGATCGCGGGCCAGATGCGCCTCGAGCAGATCGATCCGTCCGCGGTGCAGCGCCATCGTCGGCGTATCCGGCAGCTCGAGGCCGTGCGCGACGTACAGCGCCAGGATCGCGTGCTTCGCCTCGGGCTTCCGACTGTCCGTCTCCAGCACGACGTCGGCCGGCGCCAGCCGCTTGCCATGCTCGTCGACGACGCGCGCGCCGATCTCGAGGATGAAGCGCGTTCCCGGCTCGCTGAGCGTGTACGCCGCGCCGGCGAGCGCGCCGTCGGGGATCGGCGGCCGCCCCATCAGCTCGTGCAGCAGCTTCGCCGTCTCGACCTTGCCCTGCAGCGCCGCCCGATCCAGCGCGTGCGCCAGGTCGCGTGCACCGAGATCGTAGAGCACGCGGATGATCTGGTCGCGACCGAGGTTCGCGGCATACGAGAGCGGCGCTCCCCAGTCGCTCTCGCGTACGAGCGCCGACTCGTGAATGAGTTTGGGGTTCGTCGTGACGAGTGCGCGTACGCCTTCCACGTCGTCGCGCCAGATCGCATCCGTCAGGCGACACGCCTGCACGAGCCGGTTCCAGCTCGACGCCTGATAGCTGCGCGCCAGCACGAGCTGCGCGTCGGCCAGCTTCGCCGCGGCGGGATCGATCGATTTCGGGTGGTGGGCGGCGAGATCGGCCAGCGCTTCCGCCTCACCGGCGCGGATGGCGGCGAGCAGATCCTTCGCCTGATGCTTCAGCTGCTCGAGATCGGGGCGGACGGGAAGGCGACGGACGGGCATGACGAGCCTCCTTGGAGAGTGCCCGTGGTCCGCTGGCGTCGGGCGAGAAGGAGGTTCGGTCGAGCCGTACCGCCGACGTGCACTTCAGGTGGACTCGGTCCTTTCCGCGGACGGGAGGCGCCCTGCGCGCCCGCCGCGACATTATGCGCTACTGGAGAAACGGTCAAGCCGCGCGTCGCTCGTCGACGAGAGGGGTCAGCCGACCACCCGTTCCCAGCGCCAGACGAGACCGTCCTCGGGATCCTCCACCTCGCCGACCTGGTGGAACCCGCACTTCGACAGTACGCGGCCCGAAGCGTCGTTCTCGGGCTTCGTGTGCGCACGGATCGACGTCACGTCGACGCGCTCGAGCGCGAACGAGACGAGCGCCCTCGCCGCCTCCGTGGCGAAGCCCCGCCCCCGATAGCTCGGCGCGATCCCGTATGCGATCTCCACGACGCCCTGTTCGTCCGGCGCTCCCTTGAACGCGGCGCTGCCGATCACGCGGTCTTCGTCGCGGTGCACGACGGCGAAGCCCAGCGTCCACGGATCCGGGCCCGGCGCGTCGCGCAGGTGCGCGATCCACGCCGGCGACACGTCGTCCGACACGAACATCGCGCGCAGCCCGTCTGCCAGCTGGACTCCCGCATCCGCCTCGAACCGCTCCACGCCGTCGATCAACGCGAGCAGATGCTCCGGCGACCAGGGCGCCAGGCGAAGATGAGCGGTTTCGAGCGCGGCCACGGAGGTGAGCGTGCGTGAAGGGTGTGAGGCGCGGGTGGCCGGCGGCGTCAGTGCTGCGGCTCCGCCGCGAGCGAGGCGAGGATGTGATACGCCTGCGATTCCATCATCGGCATTACCGGCGTGACGGTTCGGCTCCACCTGTCTCGGCGGGAAGCTGGACGTTCGTTCGCACGCGCGCCAGAGGGTCGCGAACCCAGCGCTCGAGCGCAGTGCCGCGCCCGATCACGTCACCGCGGGAAGCGGTTGCGAGCGCATGAGCGCGCCCGCGCCCGAGAGCAGCGTACCCGGCACGAGAAACGTCAGGAGGAATGGATCCCAGCCCAGCAGCGCGAAGCAGCCGATCGCGAAAAGCTCGTACGCGCCGCCGATGATCTGCAGTGGAAGCGCCACGCTGACCGCGCTGCGTCGCGACGTCGCGAGCAGCCAGAACACGAGCATGCCGAGGACGAGCATCGCCAGTCCGGCGAAGTGCCACCCCATCGCCAGCCCGCCGATCAGATCCGCCGGCACGTTGGCTTCCGCCAGCCTCGCACGCAGCGCGGGCCAGCCGAGGAGCGAGTGCGCACCGCTGCTCAACACGAGGATCACGGCGGCGATGACGGCAAGCGCGCGTGGCAGACGAGACATGGGCGGGAGCGTGGGGAGGAGACCGTGCCGGCTTCGGCGCGAAGCGCGAACTTGCACGCGTCCACTTCTGCCGCAAGAGCCGCGGCGCCGGCTCAGCGCACGTAGCGGACGTTGTGCCACCACACGGCGCGACTGAGCGCGCCATCGGCGGCGAACTGGATCGGTACGCTCACCAGGAGCGCGGTCAGCCCCGCTCCGCCGATCACGCGATCGCTCGTCCTCGCCCGCCCTCCGGTAGCCGCGCGCGTGAGCGCCACGATGACGGCGACGGCGCCCACGTCGGTGAGCACGGCACCCGCCCGTCTCAGCGCGACGGCGTGCTGCGCGTGGACGAGAGCCGAGTCCGCACCTTCGGCCCCCGGGTCGCCGCGGAGCACTGGCGCGACGTCTCGCGGGAGAAAGAAGTTCAGGTTGGCCAGGCGCCGCTGGGCGCTTCCGCCCACGACAAGGAGTCCATTCCACGCCGGCGCGATGCTCAATGCGCACTCGCGATACGAGCAGGCCGCGGCGGCGCGGGACGTGCCGTCGACCTGGGCGCCAGCCGCGCGAGCGACCACGATCAGTCCCGTGACCGCGAGCGCAATCCAGGAACCTCTCCCGTTCTTCAGTCTCTTCATGGATCCGAATCTGGAAGCCGAGATCGTCGCGCGCGAGGATGCGCTGCTGAGGGCCGTCACCACCAACGACGTGGCGTTGCTGGACGACGTCTTACACGATGACCTGTTGTTCAATGGACCCGACGGGCAGACCGGTACGAAAGCGCAGGACCTGGCCAACTATCGCTCCGGCGGCATCCACTTGCGTCGCGCCGAGGCGAGCGATCGTCTCGTGAGCGCGATCGGCGACGACGTCGTCGTCGCGGTGACGGTCGCGCTCGAGGGGAGCTATCTGGGCGTTGCGGTCGACGGCCGCTACCGCTACCTGCGCGTCTGGAAACGCGTCGGCGGCGCATGGCGCGTCATCGCCGGCAGCGTCGTCGCACTGGGCGCGACCTGACGGGACTCACGACTCGGCCTCGTCCCTCGTCAGGTACAGACGTATGGTCTGCGCCGTCGCACCGGCGATGGTCACCGCGGCGAGCGTTCCGCACCACCAGTACAGCGCGCGGTCGTGACGCGAATCCGACGATGGGCTCGGATCGGCGCGCACGACCGCGACCGCGCGGCGCCGCTCGCCGTTCGGCATGACGTACACGGGAGGCGGCTCCCGCTCGATGCGGTCGACCGACTGCGCACTCGCGCGACGCGCACGCTGGGGATCCAGCGCACGCTGGATGCGCGGCAACGCCAGCGCCGTGAGCAGGTACAGTCCGCACCCGATCGCTGCACGCCACCAGATACGCCGTAGCTGCGGCTGCAGCGCCATCCGTCAAGCGTCCGGCTTGCCCGTGCCGTCGAACCTCGCCGACGCTTCGGCCGACGTGATCACCGGGAGCACCTCGAACGAGACGATGTCCGACCACGCGTGCATCCACTCGTCGAGCAGTGCGCGGTCGTCGCACTCCATGATCTGATAGCACCGACACCCGTCGGTGGTCACCACGCTGCTCACGTAGCGCAGCCCGTCGGGCGCCATGCGCCCGCGCGCGCGGAACCGCTCGTAGACGGGCCCGGGTCCATGCGTGAACGTCTCGACGATCATGTACTGCATCGCGGGCCCCTCCTCAGGCCGTCGCGCCCGCGGCCGAATCGGCAGTGTCCCAATCCGGACGCAGCAGCAGCTCCTCGATGCGGTAGCCGTGGAGGAAGTCGTGCAGCGCGACGTGTCGGAACATGATGAACACGGAGTACGTGCGGTACTCTCCGTGTCGCGCCGAACGCGTCCAGTCCGCGTCGCTGAGCTGACGCAGTCGCGCCACGAGTCGCGCGCGATCGGCGACGTAGCGCGCGAGCGAGTCCTCCAGGTCCATGCGCAGCAGCATGTCGTCCGCATCCTGCTCGCCCGGCTGATAGCCGCCGATGAACGGCTCGGGCTCGCGCAGCATCAGGTCGAGGCGCTCGAAGAAGAGGGCATGGACGTGCGCGAGGTGACAGGCGTGCTCGTGCGCCGACCAGCGGGACGGCGCGGGCCGCCGCTTGAGGATTACCGGTGGGACCTCGCGCACGAGCGGCACCACGATCTCGGGCGCGCGCGCGAGCGCCTCGATGACGGCGTCGGGAGAGTGCATGTGGCGCACGATCGCCGATCAGGTAACGCGGCGCCAGCCCTCGTGGAACCGATCGCTCTCCGCTGGCGGCCGCTCACGCGGCGTAGTACGCCTCGACGAACCAGCGCACCACGTCCCCCGCCACGGCGCGGCGCCACTCGACGTCGTCGCCTCCGTCGTGCTCGCGCGCCGAGTAGACGACCGGATCCAGCGTCGCCTTGAGGCGCCGCACCGCGACCTCGGGCGCCGTCCCCTCCGAGCGAAGCGCCTCGGCGAATCGGCGCACGTCGGCCTCGAGCTTTCGCATTGCCTCGGCCTCCACCTCGGTGAGCGTGTGCGCCTCCAGCCTGGTCAGCGACACGAGCTCCGCGACAGTCCGGATCTTCCCGGGCTCCTCAGTGGTCGCCTGGGCGCGATGGATCGCCTGCGACGCGTGCGCCAGGAGCGCGACCCGTTGCTCCCGGCGACGGAACAATCCGTCGCCGCGCGAACTCCCGTCACGACCGTCGGGGGGTGCCTGCGTCATCTCGGACTGGGTGGGAAGGCGCAGCGACTTCCGCCGCGATAGCGTGCTCGACGACGACACAGTGGCAGCCGACGTCCGAGCGGACTTCGGCGGGCTCGACCCCAAAAACATATGCTTAGAATACGGCGGACGCTAGGGAGGTGGGGGTCGGTCCAACCGCTTGTACAGGTAGAACTGGCGGGTGCCGGCCGGATAGCCCTCCAGCGTGCCGAACACCGTGTAGCCGAGCTTCTCGTAGAAGGGGCGAGCCTGGTGCTCGAACGTGTGCAGCATGGAGCCCGAACAGCCACGATCGACCGCGAGCGACTCCGCGGCGGACACCAGGCGGCTGCCCAATCCGCGTCCCCTCGCCGCGTCGGCCAGCCACAGCTTCTCGATGTGCAGCCATCCCCACCGCGTGTCACCGAGCAGTCCCGCGATCACGGCGCCTGTCGCGTCGCGCACCACGAGTCGAACCGGTCGCTCGTCGGCTGGCCCGATGTGTCGCTCGTTGAACGCGAGCAATCCCCGGCGCACTACCGCCTCGTCGGCGTCGCTGACGGAATCGTCGATGCGCAGCTCGTCGACCGGGGCCGGGTCCGAGGTCACCGCGGTGCGACGGCTCCGTATCCGCGCGCCATCATCACCGCGGCACACACCATCGCGACGACGAGCAGCGCCTCGACATAGCTGATGACCCGGATCCTGGACGCGGTCGAGGAGTCCGGTGACCACGACGAGCCGCTCCGCGCCGCCCTCCGTCGCCAGCGCACCAGCGTGACCGCCGGCCACAGCTCGAGCAGCAGGATCGCCGCGAGGAACCCCATCTTGGCGAAGAACACGTGGTTCGCGAGGTAGTAGCTCGTGGCCTTCTCGGTTCCGGCGAGCAGTCGCCACAAGCCAGTTCCGATCCAGAGCACGGCCGCCAGTCCCCACCAGCCGTCGGCGGCGAACACCCGTCGCGCCGACCCGCGATCGAACGGGCGCTCGCCCAGTGCCCGGGCACGCGTCCAGACCGCGCCGAGCCCGATCCCGAGCGCGAGGAGATGCACGATGGCCAGCGCGATGCGCAGCATGCGGTCAGACTACGCGCGACGTCAGCCGGGCGCCAGCGCTACAGCGAGCGCTGGACACGACATGGTTGGCCGTATGCCAGGGTGTGCGGCGGGATGTCGCTCGTGACGAGGCTCCCCGCGCCGATCGTCGCGCCGTCGCCGATCGTCACGCCGGGGAACACGATCGTCCCCGCGCCGATCCACACATCGTCGCCGATCGTGATCGGCCGCGCGAACGTGCGGTACGGTGAGCGACCGTTCGTCCGGTCCGCCAACGGCACGATGCGATCCGCCGCGCGCAGCGGGTGCGTGGCCGTGAGCAGTTGCACCCCGGGCGCGATCAGCCCGTTGGCGCCGATGCGGATCTCGGCCGAGTCGAGGAACACGCAGTTCGCGTTCACGAACGTCGTCGGTCCGATGTGGACGTGCACGCCGTAGTCGCAGAAGAACGGCAGCTCGATCCACACCTCGTCGCCGACGCTGCCGAGCAGGCTCGCGAGAATCCGGCGACGCGCATCGAAGTCCGTGGACGGAGACGCGGCGTACTCGGCGAGCAGCGCCCGGGCGCGGTGCGCCATCGCCAGCAGCTCGGGGTCGCGCGTGTCGTACGGCTCGCCGCGCAGCATGCGCTCACGCTCGGAGCTCATCGCCCCTCCTGCCGCGACGACCAGCGCGCGATCGACCTCTTGTACCCGTCCGGCATCCGCAGCTCGGCGACGGCATCCAGCGCGATCCAGTCGAAGCGCGTGTGCTCGTCGCTCAGCACCGCCGTCCGCTCGCTGCGCTCCAGGCAGCCGTAGGTGAGCACCACGACGTGGGTTCCGGGGGCGATGTCGTACACCCACGAGTCGACGAGCGTCGTCGGGCTCACGTCGAGCCCGAGCTCCTCCTCGATCTCACGCGTCACGCACAGCTCCGGTGACTCGCCGACCTCGAGCTTGCCGCCAGGCAGCTCCCATTCGTCGCGCCGGTTTCGCAGCAGCACCACGGCGTCGCCCCGCCTCACGATGCCCTTCACGGAGACGGGAAAGCGGTACGCATCGTTGTCGCGTGACGGTTCTGACATGCCGCAAATCTGGCGTGCGGCTCCGCCTTCGTCACTGCTCGGCGTACAACGAGCCCACGTCCGCGCTCGCCAGCTCCACGAGGAATCCCCCGATCCGCTCCGTGACCGCCGCGAAGAACTTCTCTCCCTTCGCCGCCGTCGACGCCGAGGGATCGCCCACGCCGGTGTCGTCGGTGATCGCCGTCCAGCGTCGCGGCGCCCACGCCCAGCCCTCGCGCAGCGCCGCGATGCGCGCTTTCCGCTCGCGCCCCGGTCCCGCCTCCGACAGCGGACGCACCAGCTCCGGCGCGACGTGCATCATCACGCTCGTCTCCAGCTCCCCCCCGTGATCGCCCGGCGCGGTGAAGTACGGCTTCGCGTCGACGCAGCTCCACCAGTTGATCGTGCACAGGAACAGGTCGGGGACGCGCGGCTGCAGATCGCGGATCATGGCGCGGAAGTCGTTTCCGCCATGACCGTTCAACACGACCAGCTTTCGGATCCCCTGCCCCGCGAGCGCGTGCGCGACGTCCTCGAGGATCGCGAGCTGCGTGCTCGGATTGACGTTGACGCACAACGGGATGTCGAGCTGTCCCGTCTGGACTCCGAACGGCACGGTC
>Ga0207659_10001747_pt1 | contig 12872 bp, 11 predicted proteins | sample KBSM43metaG_FD_184330 | JGI IMG/M metagenome (GOLD analysis project Ga0207659, IMG submission 184330) | Miscanthus rhizosphere microbial communities from Kellogg Biological Station, Michigan, USA - KBS M4-3 metaG (SPAdes) (version 2) | ecosystem: Host-associated > Plants > Roots > Rhizosphere >...
CGTCGACGTGAAGATGTCGGGGTTGGCTGGGTCGCCGCGATTCGAGTCGAAGACGATTTCCAGCCCGTCCTTCCGGACGTTGGGCCGCGCGTCGACGGCGCCCTCCTGGTTCAGCTCGGCCACGGGGCTGGGCGTGCCCCACGTGCCGTCGTCCTGCATGACGCTCACGTAGATCTTCTGGATTCCGGTGCGACTGCTCGAGAAGTACAGCATCGTCACGCCGCCGGCTTCGACGAACGACGGCGAAAACTCGTCCGCCGTGCTGTTGACGCCGCAGAGCGGCTTCGGCTCGAGCCACCCGCGAACCGGATGATGCTGCGTGATGTAGATGTCCGCCGTAGCCGGCGTAAGGGGGCCGCTGCAGGGGCTCGGCCGGGTGCTGACGAACATCAGCCGGTTCCCGGGCAGCGGTGTCGGGCAGAACTCATTCGCGAGGGTGTTGACCGGACCGGGCAGCCTTTCGATCTCGCTCCACGGCTCGTCCTCGCTGGCACGATAGGCGACCCAGATGTCGAGGTGTGGTGGCGGGGGCTGGCCGAGGTCCAGGCGATTCGATGCAAAAAAGAGCGTCAGTCCGTCAGGCGCCTCGATGGGGCACCCGTCGTTCACCGCTGTGTTGACGAGCTGCCGGTTCGGGTCGATGCTGACGGCCGGCGACCAGGCGCCGAAATTCTGGGCGCGCGCCGCGGACGCGAAGAGCACTATCTGCAGCATCACAGCGATGCCGGTCAGCACGGTACGAGCGCGGGGTCTGCCGTAAGTGCGCAGGCGCCCACCATCGCGAATGTCGAGTGTCTTGGTCATCTCTTGGGTCTCCTCGGCTGGAACGGAGCACGCGCGGCCGTTGCCAGCGTGCGTCCCGATGAGGGATCCTGCGCCCCGGGCGGGACGGGAGTCATGACCAAACCGAGAGGAAAGTCGGAGAGTTCAGAGAGCGCACGAACGAAGGCGCGGTTCGGTCCTTTCACGATCGACGCCGCCAGACGTCAGCTCGCGCGCGGAACGGTAACCATTCACCTGACACCGAAAGCCTTCGATCTGCTCCTGGTGCTGGTGCGAGAGGCGCCTCGCGTCGTGAGCAAGGGCGAGCTGCACAAGACGCTCTGGCCCGACAGCTTTGTCACGGATGCGAGCATCGCGGAACTGGTGAAGGAGATCCGGCGTGCGCTCGCCGACGCCGATCGTGCGGCGCCCATCATCCGGACCGCGCACCGGATTGGCTACGCGCTGGGCCTCGAGGTCGATGACGTGCCGCCGCGCCCCGCGATGGCGCTGCACTGGCTGATCTTCCGTGACCGCCGGGTGGGGCTGCACGAAGGTGAGAACGTCATTGGACGCGATCCCGAAGCGCAGGTCTGGCTGGATGAGGCGGGCGTGTCACGGCGTCATGCGCGCATCACCATTGCCGGCAACGAGGTGCAGCTCGAAGACCTCGGCAGCAAGAACGGCACGACGATCGGTGGAAAGAAGATGAAGGCGCCGGTGGCGCTCGACGACGGCGATCGCATCGTCTTCGGCGCGTCCAAGGCCGTGTATCGCCGGTCTTCTGACGGGATGTCCACCGAAACACGGGCCAGCACGGTGGCGCGATGAATCCACCGCCGGCGGGCACCTCCGCTGTGCCAGCCGCGCGCAGCGCCGCTTATTCCACCGCTCGATACGCCACCAGCCGCCACACGCCGGCGACGCGGCGCCAGACCAGCACCAGGGTGCCGCCCGGCCGCCCCTCGCGGACCACTTGCAGCACGGCGCCGTAGTAGGTGCCGTACTGCGGCGTCGAGGACGGCACGAACTTCTTCGGCGGCGTCGCTCCACATTCGTACAGCTCGCCGAGCTCCGTCGGAGCCTCGACGATCGTGAAATCCTGCTCGAACGCGTGCTTCACGATGCGCGTCGCGGGCGACCACGGGACAACCGGATTCATGGCCAGGCTGAGACTCGTCGGCCGCCCCCACTCGTCTGCAGCCTTCTCCAGCAACTCCAGGCTCGCCTGCCGCAGGCGCTCGGGCGATGCCTTGGGATTCATCTCCATCGAATCCGCCACGCAGCGAAGGATCTCCGGCGCGAAGAAGGAGGCCGCCTCCTGATAGTTGCGCCGGATCAGCCAATCGGTCAGGAACTCCTGGACGGCGTCCGCGACCTCCGGAATCGGCGCATAGGCCGCGCGGTTCGCCGGCACGGGGCTGGGCGGCCGGGTCGGCGCGACCCCGAACGGACCGGAACCCTGGTCGGGGTGTTGGCCAACCCTCACGTCGCCGAACACTTCCGACCACCAGTTGGCGAAGCCGCTCCAGCGCCGTTCGTGGCTCCGTGCGTTGTCACCCGATCGCACGTCTGAATTCGATGCCGTGAGATGGCCGTTGAACAACGACCGCAGCGCCCGGCTGGCGCGATAGTCGACGTCGATGTCCGCGGTCAGTCTGTCCGCGGCGATGGAAAACTGCACGCTCGGCGACCCCGAGCCCAGCCGGTAGGAGGTCGGGTACCCCGCGTGGTAGACCGTGTTCTCGCTGCTCCGGACGAACTCGCGGGATCGGTCCAGGATGTCGGCCGCCTTCGGCTGCAGCGTCACGTAGATCCGGAACTGCTGATCGGTGCTCCGTCCGCCCTGCTCGCCGGCAATGCGATCGAGCCCCGCCACGAGGTCGAGCGCCTTGCCGAGCGGCTGTCTGGCATCGTCGGTCAACGTCGAGCGCAGCAGTGCGTGCGTGATCGCGTCGAACGTCGTCTGCTGCGACAGGCTGAGCGCGCGGAAACGCTCGTCGGGGGACAGGTTTTCGCCGAGCCTGACGTTCATCGCGCGAGCGTAGGTGTCGAAGAGGCGCTGGCGCTCGGGGTCGAGTTCGACATACCGGTTTCGGACCGGCCGCACGACGACGCGCGGATCGACCAGCGAGCGGCCGGGCCATTCACGATCGATCCCGACGACGCGAAGGCCCTCCGGCTCGCGGCGCAGGTACACGTGCACGTCCATGTCAGGCGACATGCCCTCCGCCGTGATGCGCGCCATCACGTAGCTGCCGACCGGTGCCGTGGCGGCCTCGGTCGGGATCGCCTGGCCAGCGCCGGCCGATCGCAGCACGGCCGCCGGCTTGCCGGCCTTGTCGTCGTAGGTCAACCAGTCCGCGCGGTAGCGGCGGGGCGCCGCGTGCTGGCGTTGCACCGCCAGATCGACGAAGGTCAGCTCCGCGCCGCGGACCGCGATGTCGTCGAGCGGCAGGACCGTCGCGAAATAGGCGCGCGCGATGCGATCGCGCCGCTCGATCAGGCAGTCCCCGATCCAGCGTGCGGCACTCGCATCGGAGTACTGCGCGACCTGCACGATGGCGCGGATGTCCGCGTCCGTGAACGCGGCCACTTGTCGCGCCGCCCAGAACGCGTCGTCGGGCAGCCGGTTGGCGAAAGGCGCCACGTCATACAGGTTGGTCCACTTCTCCGGCTCGAAGGTCTCGGCATCGAAGGCGCCGACCGCCGGCAGACCCGGGTACTTCGCCCGCATCCAGTCCGGCACGTAGAAGCCGAGGCTGGCGATGTTCCGCAGCGCCGTGTGCTGTCCGTAGAGGGAATCCCGCCCCTCCCACACAGGCTTGGCGCCGGTAATACCGCTGCCGAGCGTCGTCGAGAAGTCGTACAGGTAGTGGCGGATGTGCGGAGGCTGGCCCTCCGGCTGGATCACGATGTCGACGGTGTGAAGCGCATCCATGCGCGTATGGTTCAACCAGGCCGAGAAGACCTGAAGGCCTCGCAACTCGCGCCGGTGCTCGTGGGGCACGATATCGTTCGGGTCGTCGGTGCGCACCCCGAACAGCTGAAAGGGACCGACCAGCGACACGCCGTCCGTGGGGACCCTGAGGGCCACGGCACGGTAGCGGCCGTCGCTCCGGCGGGCGACGTCTCTCAGCAGACGATCGATGTGCTCGGGGCGAAGCGGGCGTACTTCCGCGTTGGACGTGATGTCGGTTGCGTTCGTCTCGACCGCCAGTTGCTCGCGATCGAAGAGAGCCAGGTAGGTTTCCGGGACGTAATAGCCGAGCGCGTGAAAGAAGCGCGACGAAATCAGCTCGGCCCCGGTTGCCAGTTCGGGTGCGTCTCGCGCGTCGAATCGCAGCAGGTAGACGTGGTCGTTCGAGTCCTTGAACACGAGCGTGGGCCGCAACCCTTGATTCTTCAGCAGCAGGACGCGCCAGGGGCCGGTCATCGAGGGGGGCTGATCGTTCCCGCTGCCGCGTTGCAGCTCCTCCCGGCTCATGCGCGTCCGGCCGTGACGATTCGCGTACCACGCCCCGTCGAGCACATCACCCAGCGTATTGACGCCCTGAGCCGCGATCACCTGCTTGCCGGGATGCCGCTCTCCCTGACGGCTCACCGTGGTCGTGATCGCCTCGAGCAGCACGCTGAAATTGCGCACCGCGGGATCGGGCGCCGGCAGAGGCGTCGGCTCGCGCAGCAGCGGGTCGTCGGGATAGAACTTCTGCGCCGCCGCCTGGCCTCGACCGATTGCAATCGCGAGGGCGACAAGCACGAGGACGTGCGCGACGCGGGGCAGGGGACGGGGGACCGCCACTAGAACCGTCTCCGCGACACGTCGCTCATGGACCAGATCCAGCGGGTACCCTCGCGGCTCGTGGCCACGTCCATGCGCATCACGACCGCGCCGCGCACGCGGACGCGGAGCCCGATGCCGCCGCTGTAGTTCAATCCGGAGAAGTCGACGTCTTCTTTCTCCGCAACGGACTTGCCGGCGTCCAGGAACAGCGCCATCTCGAGGCCGCTGAACGCATACCAGCGATGCTCGACCGACGCCATGAACGTGTTGTTGTCGGAAAACCGGTACTGGTTGAATCCGCGCAGCTCGAAGTTGCCGCCGAGTTGCGGCAGCAGGTAGAACGGGACGACGCGATCGTCGTCCCCCGTGTAGGCAAACCGCGCCTTGACGAACAGGGCCACCACGCGCTGCTGATTGAGGTAGGGGAAGAACTGTTGCCCCTCGAGATCCAGCTGGCGATGGGAGTAGGTGCCCTCGTCCATATCGACGTAGCGTTTGAATTCGATCCCGTAGAACCCGCCGCTCCTGGGGCCGCGCTTCAGGTCCCGGACGTCGAATCCCACGAACGCGCCCCACGAGGAAAACCTGGTGTCGTCGAACAGTCCGGGTGCCGTAGTCGCGTCGAACTTGGTCTCGATCGACGGGATCTCATCGTCGTCGACTGAACCGGTGTGCGCGCCGCCATAGCCGAACTCGATGCCGGCGTTCAGTGCGGGCGTGAAGCGATAGCCCGCCCGGGTCTCGACCAGCGCCGTATTCAGCTGATACCGGGTGCGGTCGTCCTTCAGGGAGTCGGCACCCAGACCGTAGTACTCCATGTGCGGGGATCGTTCGTACTTCCCATAGCCGTTGAGGAATGCGCGCTCCGAACGGCCGAGACGATTCAGCTGCAGCTCGCCGTCGTAGAGCTGTGCGCCCGCGAACGTACCGCGAGCGGTAGCCCGCACGGTCAGAAGGTCGTTGAACAGGTCCGCGCGCCGGTAGCCGATGCCGTAGGTCTGGCCCTGGGCCGGGCGTGTGCCCTCGAGAATCAACTGCCAGCCGTTGTTGCCTTCGCCGGTGAGGATTCCGTCGATCAGGCCGCGATCCATCAGACGGTTGACGCGGACGACGAGCGGATTCTCCCGCTCGGGCCACAACGTCGCGTCCTTCTGGCGGCGCGCGAACTCGATCTGCTCGACTCGGGTGGTGGGCTGCGCGGGCGCGCCGGCCGGCGCGGCCTGTGCGTCAGCGGTCGTCGGCGCCTGCGCCAGCGCGACGGGAGCGACCAGGGCCCAGAAGACAACCGCCCAGAGACATCGGGACCCGTGTCGAATCGTCACGTCTCAGTTCCATCCGTTTCGAGTGCGTCGAAGGCGATGGCGTGGCGCAGCGGACTGGTTCAGATTCCCAACGGCGTCAAGTTGTAGCAACGGGCCAGATCGTTGATGCTCGCCCGCAGCACGCTCCAGTAGCGCTCGGCCTGCGTCCCGTATTTCCCGCGCACCAGCGCCTGGTTGATCTTTCGCCCGTCCTCCAGGACGTTTTCCACCTGGGGCCGCGTCTCGACCCACTTATCCAGGGGGTCGAATTTGCGCCGCAGCCGGTTCGTCGACTGGTTCAGGTCCCCCAGCGCGTCGTCCAATTCGTCCTTCTTCTCCCGAGCCACAGCTTTCTGCGATTCGGTCGTCGTCCGGCCCTTCGCGCGTCCGGTCCCCTGGGCTGTCTGCGCCGTCTTTTGTCCTTGCTCGGCTCGGTTCTCGGCCCACTTGCGGAATTCGTCGACGCCGTCCTCCACTTTGCGGATGCGGTCGCCGACTTGTGCCTTCGTGAACGTACCGACCTGCGCGAGTACGGGCCCGCTCAGCGCCAGGCATGCGAGGACGGCTCCGACGACCATTTTCCTGTCGAGCATACGAACCTCTTCGGACCGTGATTCCGTCGAGCGAGCGCCACCCATGCCCACCGCTCGTTAGCGCGATCACCAAATACCGTTACGCCGCCGTTCGATCCCGATTTCCCTGGTGAAATCGCGCGGACGGCCCGTGTCGATGCGACCGATCGAGCACAAGCTGTGCCGGCACCGGGTGGGATGATCCGGGCGGCCCGTCGAAAGCGGCCGCCGCGGTCACCCGTCCCGGCGAAGAGCCGCCGCGACGCTGTGGACGTCCCTGTTACGGACGCGGGCGCCCGGTCACCGGCGGTTCCTCGACCGGGCCGTCGAGAAGTGCCTTGTGCGTGACCCCGGCGATGACGGCGCCGACAATCGGCGCAAGCCAGAACAGCCAGAGCTGCTGAAGCGCCCAACCGCCAACGAATACCGCGGTTGCGGTGCTGCGCGCGGGGTTCACCGAGGTGTTGGTCACCGGGATGCTGATCAGATGGATCAATGTGAGCCCGAGCCCGATCGCGAGACCTGCGAATCCTACCGGCGCGCGTTTGTGCGTGGTGCCGAGGATGACGATCAAGAACATGAACGTCATCACGACTTCGCACACCAGGGCCGCCATCATCGAATATCCGCCCGGTGAGTGCATGTCGTAGCCGTTGGAGGCGAATCCGCCGTCAAGGCTGAAATCCGCATTGCCGCTCGCGATGAGGTACAGCACGCCGGCGCCGACGATGCCACCAGCGACCTGGGCCACGATGTACGGCACCAGCAGGGCGGTTGGAAAGCGCCCGCCTGTCCACAAGCCCAATGAAACGGCGGGGTTGAAGTGCCCGCCCGAGATCGGGCCGAGCGCGTACGCCCCGGTCACCACCGTGAGTCCGAAGGCCAGTGACACGCCGTGCAGCCCGATGCCGACCTCGGGAAACGCCGCCGCGAGCACCGCGCTGCCGCATCCCCCCAGAACCAGCCAGAAGGTGCCGATGAATTCGGCGGATAACTTAGAGATCACGGCCGTCTCCTTTGCAGCGAGTGATGAGAGGGTGCCCGGCTGCCCAGCGCCTCAGTGGCATGCGGCGGCCAAGCCGCACCGAGGACAGCAAAAGCCGTTCCCGTATGTCGTTATCCTGCGTGCGTCGCCTGACCCAGGAGCGTCCGCGTGTGGCGGGCGATCATCAGCTCCTCGTCCGTCGGGATCACCCAGGCGGACGCTCTTGCGCCGGCGGCGCTGATCCGGGGCCCGCCGCGGGCATTGGCGCCTGCATCCACGTCGACGCCCAGCCACGCCGCATCGCGGCAGACGCGCTCGCGAATCGGCGCCGCGTTCTCACCGATGCCGGCGGTGAAGACCAGGGCGTCGAGCCCTCCGAGCGCGGCGGCCAGCGACCCCAGCTCGCGTCGAATTCGATAGACGAAGAGATCGACGGCCCGTATGGCTCGCGGGTCCGCGCTCGCGAGGAGCGCCCGCATGTCGCTCGACAGGCCTGACACACCCAGTAAACCCGACTGCTGGTAGATCAGCCGCTCGATCGCGCGCGCGTCCATCTTCTTCTCGTCGAGCAGGTAGAGGATCACGCCGGGGTCCAGCGAGCCCGATCGCGTGCCCATCATGAGGCCTTCGACAGCCGTGAACCCCATTGTGGTCGCCACGCTCGTGCCCGCCTCGAGCGCGCACATGCTGGAGCCGTTGCCGAGATGGAGCACGATCGTCCGCCCCGCGGCCGCCGCCGCGTCGTGCTGCGGCAGCACCGAGGCGATGTACTCGTAGGAGAGGCCGTGGAACCCGTAGCGCCGCACACCCTCCCGCGTCAGCTCCTCCGGCAGCGCGAACATCTGGGCCACCGGCGGGTTGCGGTGGTGAAACGCCGTATCGAAGCAGGCGACCTGCGGTAATTCCGGCCGCCGCTCGAGCAACACCCGGATCGGCGTCAGGTTGTGCGGCTGGTGCAACGGCGCCAGCGGCGTCAGCCTGGCGAGCGCCTCCACCACGTGGCGATCCACCAGCACCGGCTGCGTGAACGCAGCACCGCCGTGGACCACCCGATGGCCCACGCCTGCCAACCGATGTTCGGCCATCTCGCCCCGGAGAAAGCCGGTCAAGTGCTCGAGGGCGCCGTCGTGCCCGAAGTTCGTGCCGTCGCCCCAGGACTTTTCGCTGACCACGCCGCCCGTCGGGTCCTTCGCGACGAAGCGCGGGTGCGCGTACAACCCTTCGGCCTGCCCGCGCACCACCAGATCGAGCTCGTTCCCGCGCGCGGCGAAGAGCGAGAACTTGATGGACGAGGATCCGGCGTTGACGACCAGGACAGCGTCAGTCATGGCGATCGACCGACGGTTAAGCGCTGGTCCTCATACCAGGGCCTTACCGGCCTGCTCGCGCCGGGCTTGCGCCAGCAGCACCGCCACGGCGCACGATGCGAGCCGCGCCTGCACGGAGTCGGCGCGGCTGGTCAGCACGATCGGGACCTTCGCGCCCAGCACGATGCCGGCCGAGTCTGCCCCGGCCAGGAAGGTGAGGCTCTTCGCGAGCATGTTGCCGGCCTCGAGGTCGGGCACGACCAGCACGTTGGCCCGGCCCGCGACCGGCGAGTCGATCTGCTTGATCTGGGCGGCTTTCATGCTGATCGCGTTGTCCAGCGCCAACGGGCCGTCGAGGATGCCGCCGGTGATCTGCTTGCGGTCGGCCATCTTGCACAGCGCAGCCGCCTCGACGGTGGACGGGACCTTCGGATTCACCGTCTCCATGGCCGAGAGGATGGCGACACGCGCTTCGGGCACGCCGAGGGCGTGCAGGAGGTCGATCGCGTTCTGGACGATGTCGACCTTGTCCTCGAGCGTCGGCGCGATGTTAATCACGGCATCGGTGATCACGATCACGTCGGCATGGCCCGGCACGTCCATCACGAAGCAGTGGCTGAGACGTCGCGCGGTCCTCAGCCCGGTGTCGCGCTTGACGACCGCGCCCAGCAGCTCGTCGGTGTGGAGGCTGCCCTTCACCAGAATCTCTGCCTGCCCCGACCGCACGAGCGCCACCGCCTTCTCGGCAGACTCCTGACTGAAGCCGGCATCGATGACGGGATACGGCGAGATATCGAGTTGGCACTCCGCCGCCACGGCCGCGATCCGCGCCGCCGGCCCGACCAGGGTCGGCTTGATCAGCCCCAGCCGCGCCGCGTCGAGCGCCCCCTCCAGCGAACTGCGATCGCAGGGGTGCGCGACAGCGGTGGGCGTCGGCGGCAGCGACCGACAGCGCTCGATGAGCAGCTGATACTTCTTATGCGTGTGTGCCATGGGCCCGACTTCGAGTGTGACCGCGATCCTGCCGGTTAATCGAGTGTCCGGGCTCGATCACCAAATACCGTGATCTCGCCGTTTCGGTCAGATTTCCTCAATGGATCCGCATGCGAGCCCGGGCCAACCGGACTCGTTGAGCACGAACTGTGCCCGCAGCGGTTAGGTTTACTGGCCCCTGGTGATTTTCATGACCGTCATCCGCGACGCACCGGAGACGTAGATCGAGCCGTCGGTGTCGACATCCATCCCATGCGCCCGATCGGCGGATGCGCTGTTGATCCGCTTCCCGTTCTTCAGGACGTTGACGATGCCGGCATTCACGTCGCTGACGTAGACGGTATCGCCGGCGGCCACGGCGATCCCGCCGCGCGAGGGATAGGGCCACGCCTCCACGAACGACCCCTCCTTGTCGAAGACGGACACGCGCTGGTTGTCGCTGTCGTTGACCAGGATGCGGCCCTTGGAATCCAGGGCCACGCCGTGCGGGAGCTGCAGCTGTCCGGGCTGAGAGCCCTTCACGCCGCCGATGATCCGAACGAATTGTCCGGCCTTGGAGAAGTGCACGACCCGTGCGTTCACGTATCCGTCGGACACGTAGATGTCGCCGTTGGGCGCAAGGGCGACGTGGTTGGGCTGGTTGAACAGATCCCGCGACGTGTTGTCGCCGGCGACTCCCTTTTTGCCCAGGGTCAGCAGCAGGCGGCCGTCCGGGCTGAACTTGTGGACGACGTGCGCCGCGGAGTCGGTCACCCACAGCGCCCCCTGCGCATCGATCGTTACGCTGTGGGCGCTCTCGAACAGCCCGGCGTCTCCGAAGGCCTTGACGAAGGCGCCATCACGCGTGAACACCCGGAAGTACGGCGCCGTGCGCACCAGCACGACGACCTGCCCTTTCCGGTCCGCCGCGATCCACGACGTGTTCCCGTTCCAGGTCGTCCCCGCTGGAAGTCGAGCCCAGTTCGCATCGACCTTGTAGGTCCCACCGGACTGTGCCGGGACCCCGGCCACGCCACCGACAGCCACGCACATGAGGAGTGCCGAGAGGATTCTGTTCATACCCGCTCCGCGCGAGTATAGATCTGCCGCCCGAGGGTTTCCTGGCCCGAACCAGAGGGCAGGAACCAGGATCAGGCGGCCGGCGGAGGCGGTGCCGGCGTGAGACCGTGGCGCCGCATGACCTCTGCCACCCGGGCGCGATCCGGCGGACCGCCGACCGACGCCTTCATCACTTCGAGAACGTCCCGAAAGTACTGCGGTCCGATCGCGGCCGGGGTGATCACGCAGAGCACCTTCGCGGGCTGGCTGCCGAGATTGTCGAAGCGGTGGATTGCGCCTCGGGGGATGCACAACGCCTGTCCGGCAGCGATTTCGATCGGCTGCCCACCCACCGTCCAGGTCAGCACGCCCTCGAGGCCGTAAATGGTTTCCTCGTAGTGATCGTGGCTGTGCGCCGGCGCGGCCAGCCGCTGCCACCACCGATGGTGAGCTCGAACGCGGCCACACTGCCCGTGGAGTTCTCACCGGTGAGCAGAAACCGGACCGCCATCGGCCCGTAGTCGATGGTTTCATCCGCGGGATTCACGGCGAGTGCGTTCGAGTGTCCAGTCATGAATGCCTCCATTGGTAAACGTCGTTTACTTTTTGGAGGGTAAACTGTGTTTACTCATATGTCAAGTCCGTGGCCGCCACCGCCTCCGCTCATCGGCGCGCTCCTGCGCGTGCCGTCCCATGCCATTCACCGCCGGATCATCGCCGGCCTGATCGACGCGGGATTCGACGAGCTCCGCCTGCCGCACATCGCGGTCTTCCAGTTTCCTGGCCCTGAGGGGGTCAGCCCGGGCGCGCTCGCCGAGCGCGCTGGCATCAGCAAGCAGGCGATGAACCAGCTGTTACGGAGTCTCGAGGGGTTCGGGTACATCGCCCGGTCCGACGCGGAGCACGATCGGCGCCAGAGCGTGGTCCGCCTGACCAGGCGCGGCCGGGCGGCGTACGCGCAGATCGGCGACATCCTCCAGGAGATAGAGCGCGAATGGAGCACGGAGCTGGGCGCCAAGCCGTTCGCGGAGCTCAAGGCGCTCCTCGTGCGGGTGTGGAAGAGTCCCCTGGCGTGGCCCGACACGCCAAGCCGCGTCGAGTAACCAGGCAACCACACTCTAACGATCGGCCATGTCGAGCCAGTCCAACTCTTCTTCGATTCGATGAAACGCGTCGTCGCCGATTTCATGATCGGCGCGCATGCGCAGCACGGCCTCGCGTGCCGCCTGGATGGCTTGCCGATGGAGCGCGCCGTGCGCTGACCGCGTCGACTCCTGTGCCGCGTCATCCCCTTCGTCCCAGGTGAGATGCCTCGTGAGCTCCTGCCGGACCTCGGTTCCGACCTCGGTTCGATCGTCCGCCACGCTTGCAAGCCCCGCATCCAAGGCGCGGGCGCGTGCCGCCCGAAGCTCTCGACCCACCGGGTCGTCGTCATGCAGGTCGAGCGCGCGCAGGAGTGGCTTGAGCGTGAGCCCCTGCACGACCAGCGTGCCAAGGACGACGGAAAAGGCCGTCAGCACGATGAGATCCCGATACGGAAAGGCCGCCGGCAGTGCGAGTGCGGCGGCCAGCGAGACGATGCCCCGCATGCCGGCCCACGAGATGATCAGGCCGCTCCCCGCCGTCGGCCGCAGCATGGGCCGCGGCGGACGGAATCCGAATCGGCGGTCCCGCCACCGGACCACGGCATTGAAGGACATGTGCCAGACGATACGCACGACGATGACCGTCACCACCACAGCGCCGGCCACGGCGAAGTACCGTCCTCGCGCTGACGGCTCCAGGCTGTCGAGAATCGGCCTGATCTGCAGGCCGATGAAGATGAACGCCAGGATGTTCAGCCCGAAGACCACGGTCTCCCACACGGCATAGGTGGGAAGGCGCAGCCGCGCGGGAATGCGCGCCGGAGCGGTCTGCGCCACGGTCATCGCGTAGGACACCATCGTCAACACGCCTGACAGCCCGATGTGTTCGGCCATGATCCAGACGCCGAACGTGGTAACGAACTGCAGAATGATGGCCGTGGGCACGTGCTCCACGCGATCCATCAGCCGCAACATGACCCATCCGAGTGCCGGACCGGCCACCAAGCTGCCCGCCACCGCCAGCAGGAAGGCCGGGGCCACCGCC
>Ga0207659_10001750_pt1 | contig 12850 bp, 11 predicted proteins | sample KBSM43metaG_FD_184330 | JGI IMG/M metagenome (GOLD analysis project Ga0207659, IMG submission 184330) | Miscanthus rhizosphere microbial communities from Kellogg Biological Station, Michigan, USA - KBS M4-3 metaG (SPAdes) (version 2) | ecosystem: Host-associated > Plants > Roots > Rhizosphere >...
GCGTGGGTATCACGCTCAGCGACGACACGCAGGTGTCGATTGGTCCTGGCAGCGAAGTGAGGCTCGATTCGTTCGTGTACGAACCGGGTCAGGGCCAGCTGTCCCTCGTGCTCAAGTTCATTCGCGGGACCGCGGCCTATGTGTCGGGGCAGATCGCGAAGCTCGCGCCCGACGCCGTACGCCTCGAAACCCCCGCCGCCATCGTCGGCGTGCGAGGGACCACACTTGGAATAGAAGTCACCTCCGACTGATCGCATGCGCCGTTCCGCTCTCCCCCTTTTCGTCCTCGTGCTGGCCGCGGCCGACTGCGTCCCCAAGAAGGCGCAGACGCCGCAGCCGGCATCGTCGAGTCTGGTCGTACTGCTGCCGGACCCCGGCAAGACCACCGCCGGGCGCGCCGTGGTGTCGAATGACAAGGGCATGGTGGAGCTGTCCGAGGCTGGCGCGGCCGCAACGGTCACGCCCGGTACGGCACCGAAGGCCACCACCCTCGCTCAAAGCGATGTGCAGCGCATCTTCGGCGATGCGCTCGCCAGCCTGCCGCCATCGCCGCAGCGCTTCGTCCTTTACTTCCGCTTCGATTCCGAAGAGCTCACCGACGAGAGCCGCCGCCTGGTGCAGGAGGTGCTCTCGATGGTCAAACAGCGGCTCGATCCGGAAGTGGTCGCGATTGGCCACACCGATACGACCGGCACCCCGAACAACAACGTCGAGCTCGGGCTGCGCCGCGCCAACGCGGTGCGGACGATCCTGGTAGACGGAGGTCTGCCGGCCGCGGCGATTGCGGTCCGCTCGCACGGCGAGGGCGCGCTGCTCGTGCGCACCGCTGACGGCGTGTTCGAACCGCGCAACCGCCGCGTCGAAATCACCGTTCGATGACTCTGGCCCCGCAGCGCCCGCCCGGAGGGCGGGCAATTGGATACTGCTAGCGAGGCGCAGCCTGGGGGCTCCTCGGCCCAAGGCGGAGCCTCGCTCGTCCTGCTGTGCGGGATTCTGCCGACGATCGCTGTCGCGCTGCTGTCGCTTGGGCGCCCGGCCGCCTTCACCCATTTCGAATACGGCGTCTACGACCGGCTGACCCGCGCCATCAGCCCGCACAAGCCGGGCGGCCACGTGGCCATCGTGGACGTGGACGAGCGGAGCCTCGCAACGATCGGCCAGTGGCCGTGGCATCGCGACACCGTGGCGACGCTGCTTTCGAACATCCGCGAGCTTGGCGCGCCGACGATTGGCGTGGACGTGATCTTCGCCGAGTCGGACCGCCGCGGCGACGAGGACGACCAGCCCGACGCGGCGCTCGCGAAGACGCTGCGTGAGGGGCGTGTGGTCCTCGGCTATGCCATGCGCTTCGACAGCGAGCGGGATGCCGGCACCTGCGCCCCGCCGCCGCTCGGCCTTTCGATCGCGCAGGCAGATGGCGATGACGAACCGGTGTTTCGCGCCACCGGCGCCGTCTGCAGTCTGCCCGAGCTCACCGCAGCCTCGGGCGCGCAGGGATTCCTGAACGCGGCACCGGATTCCGACGGCATCCTGCGCCGCGTGCCGCTGCTGCTGCGCCTCGGCGACGGCACCTATCCGAGCCTGGCGCTCGCCACCGTGGCGGCCATGACCGGCACGCGAAACGTCAGGCTCCGCGTGGAGAACGGCAACGCCAATACCCTCGTGATGAACGGCCATGAGGTCCCGCTCGACGGCAGGAGCAATCTGCTGGTGCGCTACCGCGGCAAGAAGCAGGCGTTCCGCTACGTGTCGGCTGCCGACGTCATGCAGGGGCGCGTGCCCGCCGGCGCCTTCGCCGACACCCTGGTGATGGTGGGCACGACCGCGCTCGGCACGCGAGAAGTCGTGGCGACGCCGCTCGACACGCTCTTCGTCGGCGTCGAGGTGCAAGCCACCGTCGCCGACAACCTGTTGCAGCGCGACTTCTTCGGACGCCCGCCGCACGCGGTCGCCATCGAGACGTTCCTGGTGTTCGCCCTGGGCGTGATCGCGACGCTGGTCGTCCGCCGCGTCGGCGGCACGTGGGGCTCGGCCGCCGTCATCGCCACCGTCGCGGTGCTGTGGGCCGGCTGCGCGGCGCTGCTGTCGTCGGCCGGCACCTTCCTGTCGCCGCTCTATCCGACCGTGGCGCTCGGCGCCTCGCTTGCCACGATGACCGTCGCCGGCCTGGTGGTGGAGCGCCGCCGCGCCGACCGCGCCGGCGCGGAGAAGGAGGGCTCGCAGCGGCTCATGGTGCAGACGCTGCTGTCGCTGACCGGTATCCGCGACGCCGAGACAGGCCGTCACTCGCGCCGCACCCAGCGCTACGCCCACGTGCTCGCACAGGAGCTTGCACGGCATCCGCTCTTCCGCGACTACCTGACGCCCGACCGCGTCGAGCTCGTCGCCAGCCTGGCGCCGCTCCACGACATCGGCAAGGTGGGCGTGCGCGACGCCGTGCTGAACAAGCCGGGCCACCTCACACCGGAAGAGCGAGCGGAGATGTGCCGCCACCCCGAGTACGGCCGCGACGTGATCCTGAAAGCCGAGCGCGAGGCGGGCATCCACGACGACCTCACGCTGACGGTGGCCAAGGACATCGTCTACACGCACCACGAGAAGTGGGACGGCACCGGCTATCCGCAGGGGCTGCGCGGTGCCGAGATCCCGATCCCCGGCCGGCTGATGGCGGTGGTGGACGTTTACGACGCGGTGCGGACCCGAAAGCTGTACGGCACACCGGTGTCACAGCACGAAGCGGTGGCGATCATCGTCCGGGGCAAGGGAACGCACTTCGACCCGGTGGTCGTGGACGCGTTCCTGCGGGTGTCGCCGGTTTTCGACGAATTGTCGGCGTTGGAGTCGTAGGCCGTCGTGGGGGCGACGGGCGGTCTAAAGACCGCCCGCTACATTAGAAGTACCGCTCCGCGAAAGTCAGGAACGTGGGCCAGTTCGGACCCGCCGTGTGGCCGCCACGGTGCTGGCGGAACGCCACCTCTCCGCTCACGAGAGCCGTTTCCATCGGCGGGTAGTCGGTGGCGCCGAGATCGTGCTTGCCGAGCAACCGGTACACGGGGCCGGCGCCAACGCCCGCGAGGAACATTCCTTTCGCGTCGATCCATCGCCCCTCGACTTCGAGCGAGCCGGCGCTGATGAACACCGGCCGCGGTGCGCACAGGGCGACGAGCTCGTGCGCGTCGACGGGCAGATCGTTCGGCGTGAGCGGGCCGGCGTACTTGAGATAGTTGCCGGCCATCCAGTGATACTCGCCCTGACCGGCCACGTTTTCCACCTGCTCGCCGAAGTGCCGGCGATGGAGCTTGGCGCCGCCGGCTCCAGACGACGCGATGAAGCCGATGGCGAAGCGCGCGTCGTACGCCATCGCCACGAGCGCCGCCTTGCCGTAGCGCGACAGCCCTTCGATTCCCACGCGCGTCGCATCCACGCCGCGGTCGGTTGCAAAGTAGTCGAGGGCGCGGCTCGCGCCCCACGCCCACGCGCGCAGCGCGCCCCAGTCGTCCAGATCGCGCGGCTGCCCCTTGTTGACGAGTCCGATGACGCCGCGCGTGAGGCCGGCGCCATTGTCGGCCTGCGCGCTGGTCGGCACCAGCACGGCGTAGCCCCAGCCTTTGCGCGCGAGCTGCTCCTGCCACGTCCCTTCCGGCGGCGGTGACGGCAGCGGCGCGTTGGCCGGACGCGGTCGCGGCGCGAAGCCGAACTCCATGATGACGGGCACCGGCCCGCGCGCGTTCGCGGGCGTGGCGAGCATGAGCTGAATGTCCACCGAGACCACTGGATACGATGAGTTGTCCACGTGGCCAATCAGCTGCTTCGTCAGCATCGGGACGCCGCCCACCGATTCAGTGGTGGTGGAAGTGACTTCCCACTTCACCGCCGGCGTCGTCGCCGGCGCACGGCCGTAGACCTCGCGGTCGAAGTCCTCGACGATCTCGGCGCGTCGCCGCGTCCAGTCGCGCGCCGTCTTGACCGGCTGCCCGTTCTTGAACGTCAGCGGGTCCGGCAGGCTGGTGTACGGCGTCGCCTTCGATTCGTCGGCGTTCGACGCATCCGGCGCATTCGGATCCCCGCTCGGACCGCGGCGCAGCGACGTGATGCCCAACAGGCGCATTGTGCGCTGGTGATCCTGCTGGGCCGTGAGCTCGACCGGTGGCGCGGGCGCCAAAACCGCCGGGCCTTTGGCGAACAGTGGCAGGCCGATGATGAGGGCCAGGATGGCCAGATGGAGGAACCAAGGGAGCCGGCGCGCAGGAGCCTGCATGTGCGCATTCTACCGCCGGCCGCGGAGTACACTTCCGCCCGGCCAACCCGGAGACCTTCGACATGCCCTTCATCCGCTCCCGTTCGTTCGCCGCCTCGATCGCCGTGCTCGCCGTGGCGGTGGCCATCGCCACGTCGGGGCTTGCCGGCCGCGCAGCCGGGGCGAACAGCGACTGGCCTGCGTACGCGGGCGACAAGGCGAGCACCAAGTACTCGCCGCTGGCGCAGATCGATCGCGTCAATGTCAATGCGCTGACGATCGCGTGGCGGCGCTCCGGGCTGCCCGAAGAATTGCGGTCGATGTATCCCGATGCGCAGGCCCCCGCCAACTATCAGCACACGCCGCTCGTGGTGGACGGGCTGCTCTATATGAGCACGGCGGTCGGCGTCGTGATGGCGCTCGAACCGACCACGGGCAAGACCGTCTGGATGGACACACTGCCGCCGAGACCAGACGGGCAGGGCCCATCGCGCGGCGGTCCCACCCGCGGCCTCGCCTACTGGAGCGACGGCAAGGACGCGCGCATCGTCACCAACGTCGGCAGCAATCTCGTCGCGCTCAACGCCAAGACGGGCAAGCGCTACGCCGACTTCGGCGACAACGGCCAGGTGGATCTGCTCAAAGGCTTCGAGCGGGCGATCACCGGTTGGCGCTGGAGCAGCGGGCCGATGGTCGTGAAGGACGTCGTCATCATCGCCGGCGTCCCGGCGCCGGCGACCGACATCCTCAACGAGCGCGTGAAGGCGCCGAAGGAGATGCCGCCCGACGACGTGCGCGGCTACGACGTCCGCACCGGCAAGCAGTTGTGGACATTCCACGTCGTGCCGCGCAAGGGCGAGTTCGGCAACGAGACCTGGCTGAACGATTCGTGGACGTACTCGGGCAACAGCGGGACCTGGTCGCTCATCAGCGGCGACGAGGAGCTGGGCTACGTCTACCTGCCGACCGAGAACGCGACCGGCGACTATTACGGCGGCACGCGGCCCGGCACCAACCTCTTCTCGGAGAGCGTGCTCTGTCTCGATGCGAAGACGGGCAAGCGCGTGTGGCACTACCAGGTCGTCCATCACGGTTTGTGGGACTACGACCTGCCGGCCGCGCCGGTGCTCGCCGACATCACCGTGAACGGCCGCCGGATCAAGGCGCTGGCGCAGGTGTCGAAGCAATCGTTCGTCTACGTCCTCGACCGCACCAACGGGAAGCCGGTGTGGCCGATCGAAGAGCGGCCAGCGCCCAAAGGCAACACACCGGGCGAGTGGTATTCGCCGACGCAGCCGGTTCCGAGCAAACCGCCGGCGTTCGATCAGCAGGGCGTCTCCGACAAGGACATCATCGACTTCACACCGGAGTTGAAGGCCGAAGCGCTGAAGATCCTGAGCGCCTACAAGTACGGACCGCTGTATACGCCGCCCGTCGTGCTCGGGAGCCCGGACGGACCGAAGGGCACCATCTTCATGCCCGGCACCAACGGCGGCGCCGACTGGGGCGGTGCCGCGCTCGACAAGGAGACCAACGTCCTCTACGTGCCGTCGGCGCACTTGCCCGACGTCCTCGCGCTGGGCAAGTCGCTGCATCTCGAGTCCACTCTGCCCTTCGTGAAGCAGGCCGTGCCGCGGCTGGTCGGTCCGCGCGGGCTGCCCGATCCGTTCAAGCCGCCTTACTCGCGGCTCGTCGCTATCGATCTGAACAAGGGCGACATCCTGTGGTCGGTCGCCAACGGCGACGGGCTCAAGAACCACCCGGCTTTCGCGGGCATCCCCAACCTGCCCGCGATGGGACGGCCCGGGCGACTGGCGGCGCTGGTCACGAAAAATTTTGTGTTCATGGGTGAAGGGAGCGACAGCGGCGTAGGCGTGCCGCCCGGTGGCGGCGGGCAGATGTTCCGCGCTTTCGACAAGAAGACCGGCGCCATCGTGTGGGAGATGGAGCTGCCCGCGGGCATCAGCAACGCGCCGATGACCTACATGGCCGACGGCCGCCAGTACATCGTGGTCGCGGTGTCGGGCCGTCAATATCCGGGCGAGCTCATTGCGCTGGCCCTCCCGCGATGAGCGTCTGCGGTCTTCAGACCCGCCTGACAACCAAGACAGAATAGGGCCATGAAAATCTGCGTGGCAGGACAAGGCGCGTTCGGCATCAAGCACATCGAGGCGATCCGTAACATTCCCGGCATCGAAGTGGTCACGCTCGCGGGCGGCAGCCCCGACTCCACCAAGGAAGTAGCCCAGAAGTTCGGCATCCCTCACTGGTCAACCGACCTCGGCGACTGCCTGGCGCAGCCCGGCGTCGAGGCGGCGATCCTCGCGACGCCGACGCAACTGCACGCGAAGCAGGCGGTGCAGTGCATGCGCGCCGGCAAGCACGTCCAGGTCGAGATTCCGATGGCCGACACGGTGGCCGACGCCGAGATGGTCGTCAAGGTGCAGAAGGAGACCGGCCTCATCGCCATGGCCGGCCACACGCGCCGCTTCAACCCGAGCCACCAGTGGGTGCACAAGCGCATCGTGGCCGGCGAGATCAAGGTGCTGCAGATGGACGTGCAGACCTACTTCTTCCGCCGCACCAACATGAACGCCCTCGGCAAGCCGCGCAGCTGGACGGATCACCTGCTGTGGCATCACGCCTGCCACACCGTGGATCTCTTCGCGTATCAGACCGGCCAGAGCGTCTCGAAGTGCTACGCCCTGCAGGGGCCGTCTCACCCCGAGCTCAAGATCGCGATGGACATGAGCATCGGCATGCAGGTGCCGTCGGGCGCCATCTGCACGCTGTCGCTGTCGTTCAACAACGACGGGCCGATCGGCACGTTCTTCCGCTACATCTGCGACAATGGCACCTATCTCGCGCGCTACGACGAGCTGGTGGACGGCAAGAACAGCCCGATCGACGTGTCGAAGGTGGACGTGTCGATGAACGGCATCGAGCTGCAGGACCGCGAGTTCTTCGCGGCGATCACCGAAGGCCGCGAGCCGAACGCCAGCGTCGCGCAGGTGCTGCCGGCCATGCAGACGCTCGGACGGCTCGAGCAGATGTTGGGGTCATAAGGGGCGGCCGGCGCCCTCGATGACGATCTCGATCGTCGTACCTGCCTACAACGAAGCGCGCGGCCTGGGGGCCACGCTCGCCAGCATCCGCCGCGCGGCCGCCGCGTTCGACGCGCGCGGCTGGCGGCACGAGCTGATCGTCTGCGACAACAATTCGAACGACGGCACCGGCGACATCGCACGGGGCCTCGGAGCGACGGTCGTGTTCGAACCGGTGAACCAGATCTCTCGAGCGCGGAACGCCGGCGCGGCGGTCGCGACCGGCGATTGGCTGCTGTTCGTAGACGCCGACTCGCATCCGTCGCCCGAGCTCTGCGCCGACCTCGCCACCACCATCGCGGGCGGCCGGTGCCTCGCGGGCGGGGCCACCGTGGTGACCGATTCGACGAACCGGCTCGGCCGGGCCGTGGTGGGGGTGTGGAATGTGATCAGCCGATGGATGCGACTGGCGGCCGGTTCGTTCATCTTCTGCGAGGCGCGCGCCTTTCGCAAAGTGGGCGGCTTCAGTCTCGAGCTTTACGCCGCCGAGGAGCTTGACCTGTTCAAGCGTCTCAAACGGCTGGCCGGCGCCGAGGGCCGCAGCATCGTCATCCTGCACGACCATCCGCTGGTGACGAGCGATCGCAAGGCGCGCCTCTACAGCAAACGCGAGATCGCGTGGTCGATGCTCAAGAGCGTGCTCACGCTGGGCCGCTCGCTCCGCAAACGCGACGACTGCTACGTGTGGTACGACGGCCGCCGCGAACCGTAGCGCGTCGTGCATGCCGTAGGTCCTGAGCCAGCTGAAGCCTGAAGGCCGAAGCCTGAGGCCTCCAACAGATGGGCCTATGGCCCATCTGTTGTCCTGGCGGCGCTCTTGCTCACTGTGGCGTGAGAGGAGCCTGCCCATGCCCGACGAGATCCCTGTGCCGCCGCCCGCCGATCCGATTCCGCAGCACCACCCGCCGTTCCCGCCACCGGTGGTGCCGCCTGATGATCCGAACCGAACGCGCTCGCATCGCCGACCGGATATCGACCCGCCGCCCGTCAAGCCGCCGGTTGACGACCCCGGCGTCCCGGACGGCGAGAAGCGGCTGATGTAGACGCCCGACGTGTCGACGCGCGGGTCGATCGGGACGAACGCGAGGCACGTTGCGCGGCTGCGAGGCTCTCCTTCAGCCGCGCAACGAGATCGACGACCTTCGTCGGCGGCGTCGGCTTTCCCGACACCGCCGGCATCTTCTTGCCCGCCGCCTTGGCCTTGATGACCTTCATCAGCGCCGGCACGTAGTCGTCGTGATAGGCGTCCGGCGACCACTCGCCGGCCAGGCTCGAGATGAGCTGGTCGGCCAGCTTCAACTCCTGCGGGCTCACCTTCGGGCGCGCGGTGCGCGGCACCTCGACGAGGTCCTCCTCGAACCGCATCGTCGAGACGACGAGGCAACCGTTCACCGGCAGGAGTGCCGCCAGGTGCTCGCGCTGCCGCATTACGTACTTCGCGATGCCCGCGCGTCCGCTCTTGGCGAGCGCCTGCGCAAACAGACCGTAGGCGTGCTCGGCGCCCTTGCCGGGCAGTGCGTAGTACGGAGTGTCCCAGTACCGCGCGTCGATGTCGTGGAGCGGCACGAACGCCTGAATGTCGATGCTGCGGCTGCGCTCGATGGCCGCGGTCTTGAAGTCGTCCTCCGTCAGGGCGATGAAGCGGCCCTTTTCCACTTCGTAACCCTTCACCAGATCGTTCCACGCCACCGCCTTGCCGTCGGTCTGGCAGACGCGCTCGAGGCTGATCGGCGAGAGGTCTGTCCGGTGCAGCAGGCGGAAACGTGGCGTGTGATCGCGCGCGCCGACGAACAGCTCGACCGGAATATTGACGAGCCCGAAGCTGACCGACCCCTTCCACAGTGGACGTGCCATTCTTTCAACCTCCTCTGAACTATTGGGATGGAGCAAGAACAGGTCCGCCATCGAATCAACGCGTTAGCTCGGGCGCACCGGGGCACAGGCCTTGCTCTTCCACACGGCAGCGCGGCGCGTGCCGCATAAAGGAGCTTCCAATGAGCGCACCGCAACAGCCGAGCCGACGCAAGAACGAACCGGTCGAAGGCGTCCCGCCGCAGCAGCAGCTCGATCCGGTCAGCGGCCCGGACGGCGACTCGAGCGATCAGGACATCGACACCGCGGGCACCGAGGCCGACGACGAGAAAGTGGCCCAACGCCCCGACCTGCACGACGCACCGCCGCCAGCAGCTGGCCGGCCGGCGATCGATCGGCATCGGTGATACTTGCCGGATCTGGGCTTTAGGCTCTGGGCTCTCGCTGGTTAAAGACTCGAGCCTCAAGCCGGCTAAAGCCCGAAGCCCAAAGCCTTCTTCCGGTCGCGTGTTGTAGTCTTCTCCGCATGAGAGGACTGCTCACCGGGCTCTTTTTGTCGGCGGCGCTCGTCGCACAGACGCCGCCGGCCGATCCGACCTTTTACGCCGTGTCGTACGTCGAGACAGCCGCGGCGTCCGCCAAAGACGCCGCAGCGGCGCTGCACGCCTATCACGACGCAACCGCGAAGCAGGACGGCTGCACGAACGTCGAAGGCTTCGAGCAGATCGGGCGTCCGGGTCACTGGGTCATCGTCGAGACATGGCGCGACCAGAAGGCGTTCGACGCGCGCGACGCCGCGGTGCAGCAGCGGCTGCTCGACGGGACCAAAGCGATTCGCGTGAGCGGGTTCGACCAGCGGCCGTACAAGATCATCACGGTGGCGCCGTCTCGCGGCGGCGCCGCGGGGAGCGCCGTGACGGTGGTCGCGCACGTAGACGTGGCGCCCAATCCCGCGGTGGCGCCGATGCTCACACGCCTCGCGCAGGCCAGCCGTCAGGAACCTGGGAACCTGCGGTTCGACGTCCTGCAGCACGCCATGCGCGGCAACCACTTCACCGTCATCGAGACATGGCGCGATCAGGCCGCGCTCGACGCGCACGCCACGGCGGCCCATACCCGGCAGTATCGCGACGAGGTGCTGCCGCTCACCGGGAGCCCACTCGACGAGCGGGTGTTCAAGGCCGCGCGCTAGGCCCCTGGGCACCAGGCACGCCGACCGTACGGCCGGGAAAGCCGGCCGCGTCGAAGTAGCGCACGCCCCCGACCTCCTGGTAGCGCAGCACCGTACGCAGCCCACCAGGACCCGGCTTCGACTGCAGCGTCTTCACGGTCACACGCGCCAGACGCCCGTTGACCAGCGCCTCCTCGATGACGCGGCCCGTCAGCGTGCCCCGCGGCTCGCGCGGCAGCCGCAGGATCCGCGCGAGCGTCGGGTGCACGTCCACGTTCCCTACCGGCATCGCGTCCACGAAGCCGGCCTTGAAGCTCGGCCCCACGGCCGCCATGAAGTTGAAGGTCTCGCCGCGGCCGAACCCGCCGTGGTGGCCCTGACCCTGCTGCTGCGCGTTCGAGACCGTCGCGCTGCAGTTCGTTTCGGGCTTGCAACCGGTGGAGAAGGATCGCAGGTTCACCACGATCGACGGCCGCGGTGTCGCCGCCCGGCCCACGAGTCGGATCGCGCTCAGCGGCAGCGTGCCGTCAACGGATCCCAGCGCATCGTCCACGAACACTCCGCTCACGTAGTCCTGCGCCATCAGCGCGGTGACCGTGCGCCGGGCCAGCACGCGAGCCGATGCGCCAGGCAGATAGATCAACGCCATACCGCCATCTCCGACGACGATCATCTCCGGCGCCGCGGGGTCGGCGCCGATCACGCCGTTGCCGTTGGTGTGCTCGTCCGGCCCCACACGGCGGTTCTGCCGGCCCGGGTCCCACAGAGGCAGGCCGAGCGCCTCGGCGAGATCCAGCGCGACGAACCCCTGCGGCAGCTGGCCCGGGACGACGTCGGCGTAGCGCCGCCGGGCCGCGGGGCTGGTGGCACTCTCGCGCGACACCGTAGAGAACCCGTGATCGGCCGCCACCATGATGTTGGTGGTCGCGGCGAGTTCGAGCGCCGCCAGCGCCTCGCGCAGGCGGCGCAGGTTGCCGTCGGCGTTTCGGATGCCGGCCAGCGACGTGGGCCCGTTGATGCCTGGCTCCAGGCGGAGGAAACCGTCGCCGTTGTTGTGCTGCGATCCATCGGGATCGCGCGACCAGTAGACGAGCATGAACGGTCGCCCGCGCGACTTGAAGAGCGGCAGCAGCACGCGCGTCGCGACGTCCGCCACCCAGTTCTGCTGCGCGACATTGGCCGTGGTAGTCCCCGGCGTGTCGAAGTTGCCGGCCCGCGCGTTGTCGCCGCGCGACGGCGTCGTCACCGGAAGGCCCGCGGCCACGATGGCGGCGGCGACGTCTGGCGCGAGAGGCACGCCGTTTGAGGCGCCAGTGACGTCGTCGATGACGATCGTGCTGCGGCCGTCACGAGCCAGATGGTCCTGCAGCAGCGCGGGCCCGTGCTTGCCGATCACCGCCGTGCTGTAGCCGGCGCGGCGGGCCAGCGCGAGGAGCGTCGCCTGCGGTACGAAGCTGCCCCCCATCTGCTCATCGAGCTCGCCCAGGATGGCGTCGTTCTCGATCTGCGGGATGCGCGAACCGGCCGCGCTGCGCAACGCGAACGGCAGCAGGAACGAGTTGCCGAACACGCCTGTGTCACCGGGGTAGTGTCCGGTTGCCAGGGCAGCGGCATTCGGCATCGTCAAGGTCGGGTAGACCGAGTGCGAGTTGCTGAACGTCACCCCCTCACGCGCCAGGGAGGCCAGCGCCGGCGCCGTCTCCATGGACACCATGCCCGAGCGTAAGCCGTCGGGCACGAAGAGAATCACGTTTGGGGGCGGCTCGGCCGCACCAGGGCCGGACACGAGCACCAGCACGACGGCGGACAGAACCAGTCCGAAAGGAAGGTGCCGGGCTTGCGCCGGGCTGGAGCACAGGTACATAGTCTCGACCGGAGAATCGCATGAGACCACTCGTTCTCGCCACTGTGGTGGCCACGGTCGTTGCCGGCATGGTGTTCGTGGCGCGGGCCCAGAACGCGCAGGCGCCGGCCGGCGCGGCGCCGGCTCCGGGCACGCAGGGTGCGCAACCGGCGCCAGGCACGCGCGGACGCGGCACCGGTGCCGACCCCTACGCCAACAACGCGGTACCCGGCACGCAGACGTTTCCGCTCGCAGCGCCCGCCGGCAAGGACAGCAACGCCCGCATGGTGGCGCCGATGGGCGCCGTCAACCAGGGACCGTTCGACCCGGCCGCCTGGAAGTACGGGACCGCGTTCGACGCGCCCCCCGGCTCGAAGATCTGGAACCCGGTGAAGCTGAAGATGATGCAGGGGGGCAAGGTGACCGGCGGCACGTTCTTCGGCGCCGGCGACGCCTCCACCTACTGCGCCATGGCCAACGCGGGCTACGACTTCATCTGGACCGAGATGCAGCATGGCCCGCGTGACTGGGATCAGGTTGCAAGGATGTGGCGCACGTGTCCCACGGCCAAGGCCGTCCCCGGCGTGCGCGTCGCCTACACCGACGAACGCGAGATTCAGCACGCGCTCGACTCCGGCGCCCTCGTTGTCGTCGTGCCCACTGTGGACACCGTCGAGGAGGCT
>Ga0207659_10001755_pt1 | contig 12834 bp, 12 predicted proteins | sample KBSM43metaG_FD_184330 | JGI IMG/M metagenome (GOLD analysis project Ga0207659, IMG submission 184330) | Miscanthus rhizosphere microbial communities from Kellogg Biological Station, Michigan, USA - KBS M4-3 metaG (SPAdes) (version 2) | ecosystem: Host-associated > Plants > Roots > Rhizosphere >...
CTCATAGAACGGTTCATGAACAATGATTGATGGTGTGGCTGAAAGCACAAGCAGCACTCGTTTGAGCCCGATTGGTGCGGTCCGCCCGCGCACGCACGTCCAGCTGACCGGTCGCAGCGCCGAGGTGACGGCGCTCGAGCAGGAAATCGACCGCGTCGCGCGCTCGGACGCGAAGGTCCTGATCACCGGTGAGAGCGGCGTCGGCAAGGAAATTGTCGCCCGGGCGATTCACTCGCGCGGCCCGCGGGCCAGCCACGTGTTCGCACCGGTCAATTGCGCCGGTCTTCCCGAGACGTTGCTCGAGTCAGAACTGTTCGGGCATGTGAAGGGTAGCTTCACCGGCGCCTATCGCGACAAGCCAGGCAAACTCGAAACTGCTCATATGGGCACAATCTTCCTCGACGAAGTCGGGGAGATGACGCTGCGCATGCAGGGCCTTCTGCTCCGATTCCTCGAGACAGGGGAGTTGCAGAAGGTCGGTGCCGACGGCAGCGGCCGGATTGTCAACGTGCGTGTTATCGCCGCGACGAACCGTGACCTGCGCGAGATGATCAAGCAGGGCACGTTCCGCGAGGATCTGTTCTATCGCCTCAACGTCATTCACATCGTCGTTCCGCCGCTACGTGATCGTCGCGAAGACATTCCGGTGCTCGTGCAGCAGTTCCTCTCGCAGTTCTCCGCGGCGAGCCGCTCTGGCATCAATGGCGTGTCGCCCGAGGCGATGAAGTCGTTGACCGAGTACTCGTGGCCAGGCAATGTTCGCGAGCTCGAGAACGTGATCGAACGCCTGGTCGTGACGGTGAGCGGGCCCACGATAGAACTCGAGCACCTGTCGTCAGAGATTCGCTCCTATGACGCGGTGCTCCTGCGCCCCAAGCGCGAGCGTCGTCGTACGGTGGCGGATGATCTCTACAAGCGAATGATCGAGCAGCACGAGTCGTTCTGGACGGCTGTCTATCCGCTCTTCATGGATCGCGAGATCACGCGTGCGAATGTGCGCGAGGTCGTGCGGCGCGGTCTGGAAGAAGCGCGCGGCAACTACAAAATCGTCGCGCGCCTGTTCAACATGGAAGCCCGGGACTACAAGCGCTTCCTCAATTTCCTCCGAAAGCACGACTGCCAGATTCCGTTCAAAGAATACCGATGAGAGCCGGGCTTCCGGCCCCGCTCTCCGTTTCACACGCCGGCGGCGTTCTCGACTCTTGTTCGTAACTCACCTACCCAACACCAGTTACGGTTCTGTCTGAGGCACGGTTGTTGCCACCTCAGCTGGACGTGATAAGGAGTAGTTGGCGAGAGCCTCGCGTACAGGCCCGGATCTGCGTCAAGTGAACCGATTCGTGAACGACGATTCCCAAACGCGGGGGGAATATCTTCCCGACTCGGGATTTCAGCAGGAGATGCCCCAAATCGCCCATCCCTCGGGCGGGCATCGGCGGCTGTCGTCCGAGCAGCGGAGCGCACTGCTCCAAGTCCCTCAACGTGTGCCTGCCGCGGCAGCTCCCCGCGAGTTTCTTGGTCAACTCGTCTCGCAGATCGGCCGCGTCCTCGAGACGAAAGCGGCGGTGGTTGGCAAGCATGAGGGCGCCTGGGTCGTGGCCGTCGAATCAACGCCGATTCCGTCGCTCGCGCATCTCGTCAACGGCGGTTCGCATGCCTTCGACCGCGTCGGCGTGACTCTTGGTCTGGGCGTGGATGTGTGGCGCTCGGACGACCAGGACTGGACGCTCGTCGGCCTGGCCGCAGCGCCGAGCACGCCCGTCATCCTGTTGCTCGAAGGTGATTGGACGGGCTCTGCGCAAGACCTGGTCAAGCTCGCGCGTGATCTCAGCGGCACGACTCGCGGTGGCCGCGCGCCATGGGCACTTGATGCCGCTGCACGACGGCTGACGCGCACACTCGCCGACACGACCGGGCTCGCCGCGGTCGGCGAAGCCGTTCTGCATTTTGTCGTTCAGGCCGTGCCCAGCCGCATTGCATCACTCGCGGTGGCCACCGGCGATGGCGAGTTGTCGATCGTGGCGACGCAAGGCTATCCGCACGGGCTCGTCGAGCACCTGCGGATTGCGCCGGGCGCCGGCGTGATCGGCAGCGTCTATCAAACACGTGCGCCGCTGGTTGTTGCCGACGTCAGCGAGAGTCCCGGTCTCGATCGTCAGCGTTCGCGGTACCGAACGAACTCGTTCATGGCGATTCCGATCCTCGCAGGAGGCGAAGCGCTCGGCGTCGTGTCGCTCACCGATCGCATCGGCAGCAGTCCTTATTCGCAGGAAGACGCTGCCGCGATCAACGTGTTGATGGCACCCGTGGCACTCGCGCTCGGACGCGAGCGCGTGCTTCGAGAAGCGCAGGCGTACGCACAGGCAGCGGTGATCGATCCCGTGAGCGGACTCTTCAACCGCAGATACTTCCAAGCGCGATTGGAGGAAGAGCTCCACAGAGCAATTCGCCAGCTGACTTCCGTCGGCCTGTTGATGGTCGATCTCGATGGCTTCAAGAGCATCAACGATCGATTCGGCCATGTGGCGGGCGACATGGTGATTCGAGACATCTCCGAGATTCTCCGACGATCTGTCCGCATCTTCGACGTGTGCACACGATTCGGCGGAGAGGAGTTCGCGGTGATGATGCCGGGTGGTACCGCCGAGAGTGCCGGCGCGATCGCGGAACGCATCAGGCAACGCGTTGAAGCGTACCAGCGCAACGAACCAGACTTGGTGGGGTTGCGTGTCACGGCGAGTATCGGTGTTGCCGTCTCGCCGCCCGGCGTGACGGCGAGAGATCTCATCGAGCGCGCCGACCGAGCGCTCTATCATGCGAAGAGGGCAGGGAAGAACCGCGTCAGCACCGCGCGCGCCGACGGATCGATTGCCGAGGCCTGAGCCTCCGGCGTAGTCGGGTTCAGACCAGGGACATCGCGCGGACGATTCGCGGCGCGCTCATTCCCGACCACTTCCAGCGCTTCAGCGCCGCCACCGCATTGAAGACGCTCGCAAATCGGGACAACCGAAGAACAATGGTGTTGATGTCATCGTCGCCGCGAGCGACCTGGATCCACCACTCGCTGCCGTCGTCGTAAATCCCGAGAATTCTGGCCGGCGCTCCATCCGCGAATTTCCCGTCCAACGCTGAAAACAGCCAATCGAATGATTTCTCGGTTTCCCGGGTCAGTTCTGCGCCCACTGGTTGTCGCTCCGCCTCAACAAATCACATGTTTCGTGCCAGAAAAGCAGATACGCGCATTAATAATTAGAAGTCGTTTCGTTACAAGGTGTTAACGGACAGACGCTACGCTGGGTCGTACAGTATTCTTCTGTAAGGATGAGATTTCAGCGCAAATCTGTGATCTCCTGACCGACTTTACGTGACTTTACCGTTGACCTTAGTCTCTCCAAAAAGGCAGACTTATTCCCTGCTCGTTATCTGAGATTTGGAGAATTGAGCCAGATGTCTACGTTCCCAGTGCCACGGACCAACAAAAATCTGCCCCTGCTGTTGGGAGAGAGCCCGGCAATTGTGTCGCTGCGGCGCGAGATCGAAGCCGCTGCGCGCACCGATGCAAAAGTACTCGTGCTCGGTGAAACGGGCTCGGGCAAGGAGGTCGTCGCGCGGCTCATTCACGATCACAGCACTCGTGCGTCGCGCGCATTTGTGGCGGTCAACTGCAGCGGTATTCCTGAGACGCTTCTCGAGTCCGAGCTGTTTGGCCACACGCGAGGAAGCTTCACGGGCGCGTATCGAGACAAGCCCGGCCTGGTTCGACAGGCCGATCGCGGCACGCTGTTTCTCGACGAGCTCGGCGAGATGAGCCTTCGTATGCAGGCAGTGCTCCTGCGGTTTGCGGAGACAGGTGAGATCCAGACGATCGGTGTTGACGGCGTGACCGGGCGCTCAGACGTGCGGCTCATCACGGCGACGAACCGGAATCTGCGCGAGCGCATCGAAGCCGGTGTGTTCCGCGAGGATTTGTACTTCCGCCTGAACATCATTCAGATCCATGTTCCACCGCTTCGGGAGCGCGCCGAGGATGTTATCCTCCTGTTGCGTCACTATCTGCGTCGCGCCGCCGAGACGCATCGGCTCCATTACCCGGAGCTCACGCCGGAAGCCGAGCAGTTGCTCATCGCGTATCCGTGGCCCGGTAATGTGCGCGAGTTGAAGAACCTCGCCGAGCGACTGGTCGTTCGTGAGTGGGAGCGTCCGATCGCACCAGAGGATCTGCCGACGGAAATTCGTGGGTGGCGCGAGACGACACCGGCGGTGTCGGTAGCGGCACCAGGAATCCCGAACGAGAACGTCGCTTCCAGTCCGCGACGGCCTGAGCGCAGCTCGAGCACCGCGGATCGTCTTTGGGAGCGGCTGATTGGCGGCGAGAGCTTCTGGACGGTCGTGCATCAGCCGTTCAAGGCGCACGAGCTCACGCGCGACGATCTCGCTGCGCTGATCCATCGTGGCCTCGAGCACACGCGCGGCAGCTATCGTGCGCTGCTCGGTGTGTTCGGTCTACCGCCGACCGATTACAAGCGCTTCCATGCGTTCCTCTACCAGCAGAACTGCAATCTGCCGGTGGGACCCTATCGCACCGCGCGTGCAGCGATGCGTCGTCAGGATCGGCCCTCGTCAGCATACGTGGCCGGTTGATCCCGCGTTAGACATCCACGACCGCAGAGAGCTGCAGCGATGCTGCAGTCTCTCGGCGGGCTAATCAGATCGCGCCGCGAATCCTCTCGAGTCCCTCGTCGCTCTCCCACAACTCAAAATCGTAGGTCAACGCTTCTGCCACGCTTGCGTAGAAGCGCTGTGCGAGCTGTTCGTGCGCGGGGTGATCGAGGTACGTCTGCAGCGCGCTCCGATCGTCGAACTCGAGAATCGCCGCGAAAGAATAGTCCGTCGTCATGAGCTGTTCGTAGGCGCGGCCGATCGTGATGCGCGAACCGATGCGCGCGCGACGAATCGACGGAATCTCACGAGTGGCGCGCGCCAGGGCGGCGGCGAGAGCGTCGCGCGCGTCCTCGGAAAGCCCTGGCTTGAGACGAAACAGGACGACGTGAACGATCATCGTGGCCGCCGCTTGGGTGGCTGCGCGGTGCGACTGTTTGTCGCGTCAGGTTTCGACGGCGGCCACGCAGCGCGCTTGCCGGATGGCCCGGCGGGTTTCGACGACGGCGATGTCGTGCGCTTGCCGGATGGCCCGGTGGGTTTCGACGACGGCGACGCTGCGCGCTTGCCGGATGGGCCGGTGGGTTTCGACGACGGCCACGCCGTGCGTTTGCCGGATGGGCCGGTGGGTTTCGACGACGGCCACGCCGTGCGCTTGCCGGATGGGCCGGCGGGTTTCGACGGCGACCAGGCCGTGCGCTTGCTGGATGGCCCGGTGGGTTTCGACGGCGACCAGGCGGTGCGCTCGCCCGATGGCCCGGTGGGTTTCGACACTGGCCGCGCGGCACGCGTGTCTGTTGGCGCGTCGGGTCTTGATTGTGGACGCCGTGATGCCTGTTCGCGCCGTCCGGCCTCGCGTTTGCGCTTGTTCTTGAACACCTCACGGGGATCGCGATGGTCACCGCCAGGCCGCCAGTCGCGATCGCGTCTGATGCGTGCACGCTGAAGATCGGCCTGAGCCTCGTCGGGAGACTCCCAGAGCCGCCCTCTCGCAAACCACTTCATCTCAGCATCAGGATGTTTCTCACGAATCCGGTTGAACGTCGGCAATAAGTCTGCGCGCTCAGCGGCGCGAAATGCCGTCGGCAACCCGCCGGCGAGGATTGTCCAGTACGAATAACGCGGTGGCATTTCTTCCTCGTGGTTGTGTGACCGTTCACTCGGGGCCGAGGCGCCGTAACTTCTCGACGAGCGTCGTGCGCTTGATGCGAAGCAACTCAGCGGCCTTATTGCGATTCCCGCCGGTTCGTTCGAGCGAGCGCTGAATCAGATCGCGCTCGATTTTGGCGAGATAGGCAGGCAGGTCGAGACCGCTGTCCGGAAAATCCACGAATGGCGCTTCCGTTGTTTCCGGCGTGGTCTGAACTTCAGCCGGCACATCAGCGATCTCAATCTCTGTTCGTCCCGCGCTCAACGCGACAGCGCGCTCGATAGCGTTCTCCAGCTGGCGCACGTTGCCAGGCCATTGATACGCCATCAACGCCCGCATCGCGCCCTGTGACATTTGCATCGCGGTGCCCGGTGAGAACTTTTCGAGGAAGTGCTTCACCAGAACCGGAATGTCGTCGCGGCGATCGCGCAGCGGCGGCAGTTGAATGGGAATCACATGCAGGCGGTAATACAGATCCTCGCGGAACGTGCCCTCGGCCACCATCTTCGATAGCTCTGAATTGGTCGCAGCGATCACACGCACGTCAACCTTGATCGTCTGATTGTCTCCGATACGTTCGAACTCGCGCTCCTGAAGTGCGCGCAGCAGCTTCATCTGCAGCGCTGTGCTCATCGTGCCGACTTCGTCGAGGAACAGTGTGCCCTTATGCGCCTGCTCGAATCGTCCCTGACGTGCGCCAACGGCGCCGGTGAACGCACCGCGCACGTGGCCAAACAACTCTGCTTCGAGCAGCGTCTCTGGAATCGCACTGCAATTGAGCGCGACGAAACGTTGTGACCGCCGCGGACTGTTGTGATGAATGGCGCGCGCAACGACCTCTTTGCCGGTGCCGGTCTCACCAGTGATCAGGATCGTACTGTTCGATCGCGCAACGGTCTCCAGCAGGTGAAAGAGCTTCTGCATCGGGCGACTGCGTCCCAGAATCCGCGCCCCACCCGGCGCGTCGGCGCCGCCGAATCGATACCCGTCCTCGAGCTGCGATCGGAGATAAGCGTTCTCGGAGGTGAGTCGCCGCTGCTCCATCGCTTTCTGCAACACGTGCATCAGCTCGTCGAATTGAAACGGCTTTGCAATGAAATCCGACGCGCCGCGCTTGATGGCATCAACCGCGTCCTTCACTGTGCCGAAACCAGTAATGACGATCGCGACGATACCGGGATACCGCTCCCGGGCCGCCTCGATCACCCGGGACCCGTCGATGCCGGGCAGCCGGAGATCGGTGATGACGATGTCAAATGCGAACTGGTCGAGGAGTTCGAGGGCGCGTTCGCCGCTGTCGGCTTCCACGACTTCGAATCCGCGTTCAGTCAGCCGTTCGGCCATCAGGCCGCGGAGGGCGGCCTCGTCGTCGATGAAGAGCAGTTGGGGAGCGGCACTCATTTGGGGGGGCGCCAATATATTGACACAAGCCAGCCTAAGGATCGGTGGCTACCAGCCGATACAGCTTCTTGAGGTCGTCTCGGGGCCCAGTGGCCCCTTTGTGCAAACTTTTGAGGGCCGTCACGAACCGAGGCCCCGTGAGCAAATATGGACCGCCAGACCCTCTCTATCATGAAGGCCTGCGAGGCTGTCGGAGTCAGCCGTCGCACGATTTACAACTGGATTTCCGCGGGCAAGGTCGAGTACGTGCGGACCGCCGGCGGATCCATCCGGATCTTCGCGGACACGTTGTGGCGCGACGCTGCGCCCACGCCGCGTTCTGAAGAGTCCGACGCCAGGACCGCCCCCGGCTCGCCCGCGTGAGCCTTTCTTCGTCGACCGACGGCCGTGAGGCCGACGAGTCGAAGAAGGAGTGGGAGCTCCAGGCGCTCTTCCACCGCCTGAATAATCAGCTCGGGATCGTGCTCGCGCACGCCGAGCTGATGGAAGCCAAGGCTTCCGATGCCGTCAATCGCGATCGGGGGTCCCAGATTGTCTCGGGCGCCCTTGCCGCCTTGGGGACTGTTCGAGAGATCCGTCATAGAACAGAACCCTTGGCCGGCTGGCCGATTCACTTCGGTACATCTTTCGACGTCCTTCCTCAGGCCGGCTCGTTCGCGGACATCAAATCAAAACCGTAATCAGAGTGTCAGGATGTTGGCGTGGAGCGGCCTCGTTCCCGTCAACTTTCTGGCGATTTGCCCGTGAGGCCGATCGTCGGAGTGTGCAGAATCTGCGAGCTCAGCAGCCTTCAACCTCTGCAAAAACAGCCACTTAGCGGGACGTGACTCACGGGGTTGCACTGCGATTCCCGCTGATTCCACATGTTGGTACCGCGGTTGCCTTTACTGGCGCCGGAGGTCACACTCATGCGCCCCCAGAGCCAGAGTAGCTCGGTCAATCCGCGTGTCACAGCCAGTCTACCGTTCGTCGAGCAGCTTGCCCGTCGCGTTGCAGCCACAATGCCCCATTCCATCGATATTGGGGACCTCGTCCAGGATGGCGTCATCGGTTTGATTGACGCAGCCCACCGCTTCGACGAGGCGCGAGGGATCAAGTTTGAGACGTTCGCCGAACGTCGTATCCGGGGCGCGATGATCGATGCTCTCCGCAAGGACGCCTGGCCGCGAGGCGTGCGTCGTCAGCGGCGCGAGCTCGAGGCCGCTCGTGAGGAGCTGCGTCGGGAGCTGGGCCATGAGCCATCATTGGCGGATCTGGCGGCAAAGATTGGGTCCGACGAGAAGCGCCTGGGCCGCACGATCGTGCGGATCAACGCGATCGAATCCACATCCCCGCTGGCCAACAACGAGAACCTCGACGAATCCACGCTGCCGACCGCGCTGATTCCCTCAGAACCCGAGCAGCCCGACGAAGCCTACGAGCGGCAGGAGACCAAGGATCGGGTGTGTGCCGCCATCGCCTCTCTGCCGCCCCGCGAGCAGAAGGTCATCAGCCTCTACTACTACGGCGAGGCGACGATGAAGCAGATTGGCGCTGAGATCGGCGTCAACGAGTCGCGCGTCTCGCAGTTGCATGCACGTGCCATTCGCCGGTTGCGTGATGCGCTGGGTACGATGGTGCCTGCCGCCGAAGCGGCGAAGGTGATGCGCAGCGCCATCCTGGAATTCCAGAAGCCAAAAATGGCGAAGGCGACGCTGCACAGCGAGCGCACGGCAAACGAGGCCGCGCAGCACGGTGTGGTGGTCGATTACGCGAGCGCCTCTCGCACGTTGCGCAGCAAGTCTGCCAGCCGAAAGGGCTTGGACAACCAGCGGCAGCCGCTCTCTTCGAGAAAGCGTTCGGCCTCTGGTCCTGCGACGGCTCCGGTGACGAAAATGACACGGCGTGCGAGCGCCGGCGTCCCCGCCGCAATCGCGCGATAGAGCGTCATGCCGTCCACACGCGGCATTTTGAGATCGCAGATCACGACGTCGTAATGATTCTGACGCACGCGGGCGAGGGCTTCCTCGCCGTCGCCCGCGTGCTCAACATGCAACCCCGCCTCGGTTAACGCCTCGACAACCGCCGTCGCCAGCGCTCGTTCATCCTCAACCAGCAGCACCGACGCGCCGTCCAGCGTCCTCTCTGTCGCTCCGGAAGACGCACGCGGCCGCGCCGCGTTTTCGACACTGCTCACCGGGAACTCCACGGTGAATGACGCGCCGCCCGCCGGCGGTGAGTCCACGCGAATGCTACCGCCGTGTTCCTGGACGATGGCGTACGCGACAGTCAATCCCAGCCCCGTGCCCTTGCCGACTTCCTTCGTTGTGAAGAATGGATCGAAAATCTTGCTGCGCACTTCGGTGGGTACGCCCGGCCCGTCGTCACTGACTTGCAGGACCACCGCGTTATGTGCGCCGTCGTGCCACGTGCGCAGCACCAGCGACCCGCGTCCGTTCGCCGTGAGCATTGCCTGCTCTGCATTGATGACGAGGTTGAGCAGCACTTGTTGAATTTGATGCGGGTCAGCGAATACGGGCGGCAGTCCCGATGCCAGTGCGGTGACGACGTCGATGTTCGTGAGCCGCTGCTCGTAGGCGCGCAACGCCAGCGTCTCGCGAACGACTTGATTCAGATCGATCATCGAACGCGTTGACTGACGCTTCCGTGCGAACGTCAGCAGATTTCGCACGATGCGGGCGGCGCGCTCTGATTCGCCGAGGATCACGTCAACCCCGCGCCGTGAGGTCTCGTCGAGATTGCGCTCGGCCAGTCGCTCGGCCCAACTCAAAATCGTCGCCAGCGGATTGTTCAACTCGTGCGCGACGCCCGAAATCGTCTGTCCAAGCGCCGCCATCTTCTCCGCCTGCAGAAGCTGCTGATACAGGTCGCGCGACTGATCATCGAAGCGGCGCCGCTCGCTGACATTCCGCATGAGTGCTTCGACTTGCGAGACGCCGCGCTTGCGTGACGGGCCGGCATGGGCTGTGACTTCCACCCAGATCAGATCGCCGTCCATTCGACGCAGGCGAATCAAATAGTCGGTGACTGCGCCCTCAACAAGGAGACGACCGAGAAATGCCTGCCGGGCGGCTGGATCCACGAACCGTTCAGCGGCGAACGGCGCCACATGTTCGTCGGCAGTGCCGGGTGCGTAGCCCAGCATCGCTTTGAGGAAGGGGTTGACGGCTTCTGTGGTGCCCTCGGCGAGCGGGTCGAGCGTCAGCGTTCCGACAAAGACGCCCTCATGAACGGCTTCGAAAAGCCGTGCGAACGTGTCCGCGCGGGTTCGATGGGGAACACCTTTGCCTGACGGCACCAAGGCAATTATAGGACCCGGTGTGCACATCCGTGCGCACGTGACGTTCCGTGACCGTCACGGCGAGGGGAAATTCCCCAACGGACGGTGGAAAGCGTGCAGCACCCAGGCTTTCCAACCGATAACCCCAACAATTGTCAGAAGCACGCTGGGACTTCGCCTTCGCATCGAGTGCGACCCCGGCCGACACGTAAGCGAGGATCCATGCGAGTAATGGGGCGCAACGACACCGTCCTGATGATGGGGCTGACCGTTGCGCTGTTTGTGATCTTTTCTGGCCCGGTCGCGACGCTGCTGGACTACGTGCGAGAGATCGAGGAGACGCGAGGGCTGCACCTGCTTCCCGCGCTGGTCATCCTTGCGACGATCTTCAGCTTCCATCAGCTCCGCAAGCGCCAGGAGATCCGCGTCGAATCATTGAGTGTCGCCCGCGCGGCGCAGGACGCTACCGAGCGCGCTGCCGAGATGTCGCGCCTTGTCGCATTCGGCCACGCGCTCGCCCGCACGATGGACAGTGAGTCGGCCGACTCGATCCGCGGCGTGCTCCACGCGCATCTGCCGCTGCTCGCACCTGGGCGCGGTGTGTGGGTCATGACGCGGACACGGGCCGGTCACTGGGAATCGCAGGCGACGGTTGGCGAGTCGATGCCCGCCGATCGTGAGCGCGCGGCCCGCCGTGCACTCGGCGAAGCCGATCCGGTCGTCGGTCCATCGCCGACGGAAGTCTGTTTTCCAATGATCATCGGAGGAGTGCCGGAAGGCGTGCTCGGCGTCGCCCCGGAACCGGCCTTGACCGATCATCAGCGCAGCGTGCTGAGTGCCGCCGCCGCGCTGCTCGCGGTGTCATTGAAGAACTCCGAGCTGTTCCGCGAGGTTCGCGAGAATAGCGTTCGCGACGCGCTCACCGGCTGCTTCAATCGCACCCATGCGCTCGAAGTCCTCGACGGCGAACTGCGCCGTGCGCGCCGCTCACGGCTGCCGCTGTCGCTGGTGATGTTCGATCTCGACAATTTCAAGGGCATCAACGATCGCCATGGTCACCTGTGCGGTGATGCGGTCCTCGCGGCCGTGGGCGCGACGATGAAAGCGGAGCTGCGCGGAAGCGATCTCAAATGCCGCTACGGCGGCGATGAGTTCATGGTGCTCCTACCGGATACACCGCTCGTGGGCGCCAAGCAGGTTTCTGAGAATCTCCGTCGCGCGATTGCGGAGCACCCGGTGACCTGGAACGATGGGCAGGTCATGGTGACCGCGAGCTTCGGCATCACGGCGATCAATCAGGGCGAGCACGATCCGCTCGGCGCGATTTCGCGTGCGGACACGGCTCTCTATCGAGCCAAGCAACGGGGGCGCAACGGCATCGAGCTGGAAGAACAGCCGGCGGCGCTGGCGAGCTAGTCGACGGCGTCTTTCGCCGACGCACTTGTCGCCGGGCCTAACGCGAAGGTCATCGTCCCCTCGAGGACGACCTTGCCGTTGACTCGCGCGAAGCCATAGAGCTGTCCCATGCGGCTTCTGAGCCGCTTGACTCTCGCTTCGACTTCCACCACGTCTCCGGGGCACACGGCGCGCCGGTAGCGCACGCGCTCGATTCCCACGAACAACGGAATCTTGTCGCGGTTCTCCGGCTTGGACAGGATCAGGATCGCGCCGACCTGCGCGACGCACTCCGTCAAGATCGTCGGTGGCACGCCCGGTGCGGCGCCCGTGGCCGGCGACAGGAAACGCTCGCTGACTGACACGTTCTTGATGCCGACGATGCGCTTATCGGGCTCGAGCTCGGTAATGCGATCGACCAGCAGAAACGGATAGCGATGCGGAAGAATCTGCTGGATTGCGCGTTGATCGAGTGGCAGTGTCAGAGCGTCCATGGGACGAGGCCAGTATAATTCGATTGCTCGCCAGGCTGCTCGGCAAGACCACTTCAGCGATGACCAAACCACAGGATACACCGTCGGACCCTCGCCTCCAGGCCGTTGGCCGCGGCGCGACCGACACCGAATTGCTCTCGACGCTCTTCGAGCTGGGGCGCGAGGTGACCTCCGTGCTCGACCTCGAGGAGCTGCTCGCGAAGATTCCACAGCTCATCGCACGCCTGACGCGTTTCAGCGCGTTTTCGGTCTATTTGCTCGACGAAGGCCGGCAGGATCTGCGAATCGCGTATGCGGTCGGTTATCCCGAGGAGGTGTGGTCCACACTACGGCTGCCGCTCGGTGAAGGGGTGGTCGGCGCCGCGGTGCAGGAAGGCCGCCCGATTCTCGTCAACGACATTCGCCGGGAGCCGCGATACAAGGGGCCGCTGCGGAACATGCTGTCGCAGCTCGCA
>Ga0207659_10001758_pt1 | contig 12822 bp, 20 predicted proteins | sample KBSM43metaG_FD_184330 | JGI IMG/M metagenome (GOLD analysis project Ga0207659, IMG submission 184330) | Miscanthus rhizosphere microbial communities from Kellogg Biological Station, Michigan, USA - KBS M4-3 metaG (SPAdes) (version 2) | ecosystem: Host-associated > Plants > Roots > Rhizosphere >...
ACAGGGCGGCGATAATCGCACTCGAGGACCACGGACTCGACGAGGTAGAAGATTGGCGGCTAGAGAAGGCCGCATTCTGGTGGGAGTCCTACAATGGATGGGGTTACAGGCTCCACGGGAGTCCCTCGGCCTACGTCTATGCCGGGACTAACATCTACACGAGCGGGTTCTACGTGGCCGATGGGCAGTGGAGCAGCGGGGCTCGTGACTCACGAGTGGGTTGCATGCCTGTACTCAAATGTCTCCTCGAGCTAGACAACACGATCTACATCCAGCGAGAAGCGGCGGACGACGCACTGCCTCCGGTCTACGTAGGAAATCCCCCTCACATCGAGCCTCCGGGACCGGAGGAACCTCCGCCCGTGGGCCAAGGGCCCACTGAGATCAAGATCGTTATCGAGGACGGAAAGGTTACAGTTTACATCAACGGTACGGCTATCACATGAAGTACCTTGGACCCCTAATAGCCTTTATCATAGCCGTTGGAATAGCCTTCTTCCTGATGCTCGTTGTCAGTGATCAAAGCCCGGGCGAGGGCGTTCCGCCCCTCAAACCGACCAAGTACGATAAGAAACTCGATCGACTCGACCGGCGCGGGGTAGAGGCCGCATACACTGCCCGCGTCGGACTCCTATTCCAGAACTGGATGACTGACACCAATCAGGCAAGTCAAGATCGAGCCCTCCGGGGGCACCGCAACGCTCGTGAGATCTACATCAAGGTCATGAGTGGCATTGACGAGCGTGATCCCGGCGGGGCTACTCTCGAGGATCAGCTCGCCCGGTGAGTCGGGCCTCCCGCGACGCGGGCTTGTAGCCCACTGTGCCCTCATCCGACTGCAGCTCGAACATCCTTCCCCGGACCATCATCTCGATGACCTTCATGATGGAATGGGCAGGCACGCGCTCGCGCAGGAAGTGGACTATGCGGTGTTCCGAGATGGGCTTTTTCTCCTTGCCGTATAGGGTCCACACGTAGTTCCAGGTCTCCTCCATCGCGTTGGAGTCCCCGCCCGACACCATTGATTTGAAGATGTCTGGCATATATTGCTCAGCTTCCATCAACCAATTGAGGGCCTGGGCATAGTCCTCGATCTCGATTATCTTGTTGCCCCGTCGCGCGATGCTGGAGATCATGCACAGTTTCAGGAGGTGGGCGGTTCTCCGGGAGTTGTAGTACTGGAGCTTAGAGTGTTCAGGTTCGGGTTTGCAACCGCCTCTGATCCAGGCCTTGATTGCAGCTGCGGCGGGAGTGGTGAAGGACATTTGACCGTACTCGAGCGCGATAGTTTTAAGATCATGGAGAAGATCAGCGTGCAGGCGACCTGCGGTGGGGCCAAGTCCCTCATCGAGGAAAGGGTCTCGACTGACTCGCTCACCTGAATATATGAGCAGGGTGCGGGAAATGAACCCTTGATCCCAAGCTCCCGTAGGCATGACTTCATTAAGATATGCAGGAGTACACGCTCCCAAAAGATTAATCTGTGGAGCTTTAATCTTGATCCTAAGATCTTTCCCTCGTCGCTTCTGATCGACTGTAAATCCATCGTAGATATCCGTTAGGTTGTTCATCAGCGAAGTCTCCCAGCCAGGGATAAGCACCCCAAGTTCTCGGGAGACCACTGTGAGTGAGTGAAACTCGTCAAAGGGCGGGTTACCACCCAGGATGATGACCCTTCTAACTGACTCGTTCAGGGCATCGATCATGCTGGCCGTGGTCATGTCCGAGGGGCCAACGTGGATCTCAGGGACATCTCGCATCATGGCCTCGGCGGGATGCATAGCCACGCCCTTGCCAATGCCAGGAGGACCTACCAATAGAACATAGAGGTTCGGATAGAGCGCGGACCCCATGGTCCTCACCCACACTCTACGTTCCATTGCAGCGGCAACGAAGAAGATCGCAACCCACTTGCGAAACAATGCCGGAGATGGCAGAATTTCAGTGAACTCTTCGTAGGACTCGATCCAGTTGCCTAGCCTTCGGATGCCTGCGGGGGGTGCCACTTGGAAAGCCCATTCGGGTTATCAGCAGTTTTCTTACCCCAATTCCATCCGACTTGCACTTCCACAGGCACTACGAACTCGCGGCCGCCCTCGAGTTCCAGGGGAACCCGCATCGCAGAAAGAACCCTCGGAATAACCTCATTTTCTTCGCCCTCCTTGTACTGTATAAGTATTGAGTCGTGCCCCTGCAACATGATCTGTACAATGTTCAGCCGCCATAGGGCCAACATAGCATGGTTCATCTCGTCCGCGGTCATCGACTGGCCCAGGTGGGCCACGGCCTGTTTCAGTGTATCACGCTCGTCGCGCTTGCCGAAGAACCAGCGCTTACGCCCAAAGGGCGTCACCAAGTAACCCTTGTTCATTATTTCTTCTTTGACCCAGTCGTGGAGCTTGTGGATCGAGGGGAACGTGGAGAAGTAGAGCGCTTGGAAGTCTTTGATGATCGACTGCTCGATTTTGGTGTGCTTGGACATTTCGTACGGGGAACCAAGGTAATTAGTACCGTGGCCGAGCACCTTACACACATGGCGTAGAGTGTGATGCCGATAGTAGGGTTGCTCAGCGACCACGCGGTCCCTCTTGAGGTCACCACTCCAGGGCAAGTCCGGTCGCGACATTCTGGCAACTGTAGTGTGTAGGTCCCCTGACTCACAAGCATCGAGATACGTCGGGTCTCTGAAGACATTGTAACACAGCGCTCCTATGTTACGGGAGTCGGCCTGTTCAAGGTCGATGTTGGCGAACTTCATTCCCCGATCAGCTACGAAGATACGGCGGAGGCGTTCCTCAATGTTTTGGAGATTTCCACCACTTCCAAAGTCATTGAGGCTAGAAGAAAATCTACCTGTTGTAGTTCCTGCGATGTTATAAGAAGTACGGAGTCGCCCGTCGGAGTCAATTTTCGTCTCAAGGACTCCAATCTTTTTACCAAAATCTCGTAGTGCGAGGATATGGTTAATAATTGGCTGAGAGATAAAATGTATCTGTAGTCGTTCAAGGGCGTCCCGGTTAACTGTGCGTACCATCTCTCCCCGTTCGTTTCGCTTTCGTACTTCAGGAAGTTTGAGTACATCATAGAGGAGAGCAGCAACATGGGAGTTAGAACGCCAAGCCTTAGTTTTTCCGCTGTCTCGGAAATTGGTGTATCCGACTCCATCGTGAACGATCCGATACAGGTTCCGCTGTAGGCGGTCAGTGTCACTTCGATACTGTTCGATAGCTCGTACTCGTTCGGTTTCATCGACAAGGACTCCACGGAGGTTCATTTCCAGCACCGGCGCCTGCAGAGCAAGCGATAGTGCATAAGTACTACCCGTAAGGTTATCGAGTTGGGGAAGGATGGCCTCGAGAACTTCAAGGGTCACGCAGCAGTCCAGGCCATTGTATATCCAGAGACGCTCGGTCTCGGATTTGGGCTCGCCGGGGCGAAGTAGATCAGTGCGGGTGGCCTTCATCGGTCTTTGAAGTGAGCGTTGAAGAACGCTCCCTTGGAGGGCGACAGCGCGAACGCGGCAAATTCATCGAGGGAACCCATGAAGTCGTAGCTCAACGACCCGCCCCGCTTGAACACCACTGTGATCGTGTCGGGGGACTTGTAGCCGATGGCAGAGATCGCGGAGCTGGCCACGGGAATGGTCAGTGAGTCGCTGTCCTTTGGGAAGGGCACGCCCAGATGCTCGGCCAGGGTGGCCATGAGCGAGGCCTCGCTGTCCTCGATGGCCTCTGTGGCCACTCCTGCCGCGATGCGGGCGAGGATACTGGGAATAGCCATGTCAGTCCTCCTTTTTGATCGTTCCCTTGTGTTTCAATCGGATACCGAGCTTCCATGCACTTTCGGATGTATAGATTGACCCGAGGTAGTCGAGTCCCTTAGGGGACTCTGGCATGAGTGCATGATGAAGAAGCATAGTATCGTGACGAGCATTAGTAACCGGAACCCCATAAGTCCTCCACAAGCGATGCATGTCGAACAGTCCGTTCTGGAACACCTTCTCGCACGGGCTTGCGAGGGCCTTCTTGACCCATTTCCACGCCGCGACCTCGGCCTCTTTCGAGCCCCAATAACGTCCTGAAGCGTTGCGGTGGTCCTCAAATGGCAGAACCAATGCCACGTCTATCGTAGGGGCAAACCCGATGCAGGTTATGACGTTCCCTCTGGTTTCGATGTCGACCGCCAGTCTTCTGGCGGGTAGAATGTGCTCGGAGTAGAACTGGTCGAGGTCCCCGAGGAGTGGCTCTGTGAAGATTGTTCGTTGGGGACGCCTAATCTCGGGATACTCGGACTCGCGTCGCGCCTTTTGAAGGTCGAGGATAGTGACGTGCCTTGCTTCGTATCCTCCCTGGAGGATGTAGGAGGGGTGGAAGGTTGGGATGCACTTTTTTCCTGCCAGTACGGGGGAACCTGCGACTGCCCCACGAAGTTTCGATATTCTACCGTCACGTAGTATTGCCCAGGCGGCAGTTCCCCCGAGACAGACAATGACATTCGGATTAGCTCGAGTAAGTTCTGCGTAAAGGCGGTCGAGTTCTGGGAGAAATTCATCGCGGATGTACTTGCCAGATGATAGCGGCGGGAGCGCATGACGGACCTCCTTGCGCGTAGCGCACAGATTTTCGATCTTGTTTGTCGGCCTGGGTCGTAGGTTGAAGACGTTTGTAAGAAAGCACTCCCTTCGCGCTATCCCGGCCTCGCCCAACATCGAGTTGAGCTGCCATCCCGCCGGGCCCACGAAGGGAGCACGTTCCCGCTCCTCGTGCTCTCCCCACGCTTCGCCCACGAGGGCTATCTTAAAATTGTCAGGCATTAGGTATGTACCATAGCCTCAGCTTTTCTCAGACGGCGGCTTTTTTCGAGCGCTTCACGAGCCAGGTTCGCATAGTCTTTATTGATCTCGAGCCCAAGCACATACTTAGCACCAAGGCTCTCAGCCGCTCGCAAGGAACTTCCACTACCACAGGTGGGATCGAGCATAATCGTATTCTCGTCACAGAGCATCCCGAAAAAGTGTCGCAGCATGGGCTCTGGCTTTTCGGACATATGCCTCTCTCGAACCGTTGGAGCGCTATAAGCGTTGGCAACAGCCCTAACAATTTTGCGGTCGCCCTTGGCCCCAAAGAGACATGTCTCATAGATTTGTCTGGGTCCACGTTCAGGGTCGGGGAGAATACCGGCTCCATCTGACTTCATCCATATCAGCGGTTGAGGATTGATGTCCCAGCCTATGTTCTCGAGCTGACGACAGGTCCATTCATACAGTCGCATATCGGCCTTCCGCATAGCAAACCAGAACATCAGGTGGCACGACGGGGCCGTCATAGTCTTGGTGGTGATCTCCAAGGCCATCATCAGTTTCTGCCACGCCTCGGGCGTGTCTTCATAGCCCCCATGGGCGCGAGCGCCTCCTTGGTTAAAGTCGTCCGCTCCTATTCCATAGGGAAAATCGCAGTGGATCAGGTTGAACCGCCACGGGCTGTCCCCGAGCGCCCAGTCGGTGAAGTCCGTCGTGAGGATCGACTCTGGCTCGACCTCGGGCCGTTCGCCTCCAAAGTGCTCGTGCAATCGACTGATGTTGGCTTCGTCTCGGCGCTCCCGCGCACGCTGAGCGATGCCCAAGGCCGTGGACAGCTTAGGAGCATCCGCAACCATTTTGTTGTCATCCATCTCCTCCGCAACCAGTATAAGTCTGTTGATGTGCTGCTTGGTAAAGCCTATTGCCTCGGCCGTATCCGCCTGGCTCCACGTAGGATCAGCGCGCAGCCGAAGGCTGTGCCACCGAGAGACAGCGTTGACCTGATCCTGCCAGGAGATATCCTGGCGCTTGATGTTCTCCTCAAGCTCGATCGCCTCCAGTTTGAGGGGGTCAAGCTCATCGACGTACTGCACTGGGATCGCAGTCCATCCCAATCTGGTACAGGCCGTGTACCGGCGCTCGCCCGCGACGAGTTCAAAGTCCCGGGTAACCACGATAGGATGGATCAATCCCAGACGGTTGATCGAGTCCGCCAGCACGTCGATGTCGCTCAGTTCGCGCCGCTGCCGTTCGTCCCGCTTGACGTGGATGTCGCCAAGCGGAACCAAGTGAAATTGCCCTGAAGTCATGTGGCCTCCTATCTTTTGTGAAGCTTATCCCTCTGTTCACTCATGGAGATAAGCATACTTTGTGCTGTGTTACTGAACGCCGCAACTCTATCGGAGAAGAGCCGTCCCGACTCCAAGATGGAGTCTGCAAGAGCACTGGCCTCGGCGCGGATCGCTTCCGCGTGCGTGACCACGGCCTCTCCCATTTCCCGGATTTGATCAGCGGTCTCGATGCTTATCCTGTCTATCCCACGCGCGCTAAGCTCTCCAATCCTAAGTATATCAGGAGGGCCGCCGTTATTGCTACGAGTAAATTCCACAGGATCGCCCAAAGATGTCGCCTCATTTCGTTCCTCAGTCATTTGCGTGACTCCTTTCTGACTGTACGTACCGAAACATTTTGTTCCGATATGGCTCCAGTGCGATATTCCCCGCACCAGGTCTCGTTATTAATAAGAGGAAAGTTAGATGTAATCCGGCCCTCCTCGACTTTGGTTATAGCCGGAGGGTATCTGTGACAAGCTACGGCAACCTCATTGCCGATCTCCCTATGATAGAAACAGTCCTTGCAGGTTGGCACAAGTGCCTCCTTTGATGGCGGCCTGGGGACCACTTTCATGATGGTCCCCAGGCCCTCAACGCGCACGCTCGGGAGTCACGATACCTTAGACATGCGCAGTCGAGTTCACGCGATGGAAGATCCGCTTGCCGTCCTGGGACATTTCATGCTTGACTTCTACCAGAAGCTCACGGTTCGGAACATCATCGAGCATCTGTTCAATACCCTTCGCATCGCCAGGGTTGGCGATACCAAGGGTGTTCTGGAGGAACTCCTTGATAATCGACTTGCTAACGTCGTTATCGATAATGTAGAAGTCCTGTTGCAGGGTCTTCCCAACGACCTGCTGCTCCGCGGCCTCGCGGGCGTCCACAGTATTACCAGCGGCAATGATCTTGTATTTGAACCGCAGATAATCAGTCTTCTTCTGCGAGGATTGGCCGTGCTCGGGCCGCCCATCGACCATGCAGTGGTATGTCCCCGTCGGGAAGGGTTTGGGTTGCTTGAACTCCGACGTGGGCATCTTGAGGATTTCTTCAAAGGACATCGCCATTTCCTGGCTCCTATGACCGGAGGGTTTCGAAGTACGTCGCCAGCCCGGTCTCAATTGGCAACGTAGGCAACATCTTGAACGCGGCGGGGTTAGCGAGGTCGATCATCGCCGTCGCCGCAGTTTGGATTTGACGCTTGCCGCCCGGGCCGGTCTGGGCCAGCGCGACACTGTTGAAATAACGGGGTATCTGGGGGGAAAGCGCCGAACCAACTGCTGTTGGATAACCCTTCTTGGTCCCATCAGGATTGTCCACATAGCGGACATGACTAATAACAATGACGTTCGTTCTGAAGGACTCAGATGTAAGGAGCGCAAGCACACCTTCAACTGCGTCTTGGGCGTCTTTGTAGACAGCTCGTACATCATACTTCCCGTCCTTCGACTTCGGAACCAATGGCTCCCGGAAACGGAAGGCCGCGTCCGAGAGGAACGTCAGCGAGTCCAACACGAGGATACACTCAGGGCCCCAGCCCGCGGGCGGACCAAGGTCCACGTTCCCGTACTTCCACAGATCAAGCATTCTAAGGGACTCGATAAAGGCCGTGGCCGAGCCATCCACGACGGTGCCAAAGGGACTGGCCTTCAACTTGTCGCGGAGCGTGCGGAACTCGATGCTCTCGAGTCGATCGGGCGCTTCGCGTTTGACCACCTGCACAAGGGCATCCAGCCCGTTGTCCAGATCGAGTATCCGCAGCTTGTACTTTTTGACGAGTGAGGCCAGGGCCCCGGTCTTACCGGACTTGGAGTCCCCTATAAGAAGGAGCTTTGTGAACTCCGACGATTGATGCTCTTTAAGTGACGGCATCGGGTGATCCCTCAATATCCAATACGATCTGTAGCTTGGCAGAATTGACGCTCTTGACCCACTGGGGTATCCCCGTGGTCAGCCTCACGCCGTTGCCCAGTTCGACCGCGATTGTGTCAGTAAACAGTTTGACATCATCGCGGTCGAGCGGGAACTCCAATATGACCTGGCTCATTTCCACACGTGGGCTAGGCCCTGCCCAGAGCGCATTCCCTCCTTATGTGGTTTGGTATAGGCTCGCGGCATGTCCTTGTGCTTCCGTCGTTGCCGTGCAACTTCGCGTCGCTCTTTCGCGAGCGCGGAACGGAGGTACTCCTTAGAGTGAGTTTCAGTAGGAACTCGTAGCTCGACCTTCACAATGCCACGGATTGCCTCCGTCTTGAGTTCCTCGACGATAGACTTGCGTCCGCCCTTGTCGTTGAGTCGCGCGAAGTATTCCGCGTCGGGACTATTCTGATATCTTGTGGGAACGTCATCACCCTCCCACCAGATATAAGTGATAGTGAGGAACACCTTGGTGGCCAGTGTTCCAGGGATACTCATAATAGCCCTGGCCTGAACACAGTTTCTGGAGTCGCGCTTCTTACAGTGACGCGCGTGTCGTGGCTTCATCGTAACCCACTGAGGCTTGGTCGCGTCCTTAAAGTCTCGGATTTGTCGCGAGGCCGTCGCATTTAGAAACTTCTCCATCTTATCAGTCATGACTCTCCTCCTATCTAGGAACCAACGGGTTCCAGGGCTCTCGCTGAAAGTGGGTCTCGAGGAACTTCTCCCGTACCTGGGGACTCTTGGAGCAGATCTCGCGGAACGCGCAGCCCCCGTACTTGTGACAGCTCTTGTCGTTCTGGGGCCAATAGCCGCGCTCCGCGTAACCACGGGCCTGCTCAAGGTAAACGTAGAGGTCCTTCATCCATTCGTCAATCTGGTCTGCGGTCTTAAAGACAAAGGATCGAACAAAGCGACTGAAGCCTACCGCAATTTGGGCAGCGTCCACAATAACGCCCTTCACCGGGGTATGGAATGCTACCTGGGACGCTACCGTATACACTGACATCTGGTTGTCTGGATCGAACTGCTCGAAGTAGTACGAACCAAGAGTTGATGTTGTGGTCTTCCTGTCCATAACGAAGGGCTGTTCCTGGAATTCCACTACACGATCTAAGTATCCGCACAGAGAATATCCCCCCTCGATCTCGAACTGGAAATGAAGCTCGACCATTGGCTTGCCCGTGACCGGGTGCATCAAGGTCTTGGCCGGATCGTCCTTGAACTTGTTCAGGTACCAGACGACTGTGCGAACGAGGTTCTCGCGGGACTTGAGCGAGGCCTTGTCGTCGGCCGGGAGGTCCTTCGCCCCGCGCCACGGAAGGCCCTCGCGCCACGTCTTAGTCAAAAGTTCCCGCACCACCCCCCTAACAGCATCGTCGTGGGACATACCTTTCTCGAGCTTCTTCCGATCGTACTCCTCGAGCGCGGCGTGGTAGAGGATGCCGTATTCAAGGTGGATGGACTCGCCCCGCCCGCGCCAGGACTCGATCATGTGGTACTGGTATTTCCGGGGGCACTCCTTGAGCCAGCCAAGGCTCGTCGAGTCCCACGCCCACTGGACTTTGGTCCCGGCGTGGAAGGGCTGAGGATGAGTGTCCATCACTTTAACCCCAAGTCCTTGAGGAGATCTCCGCTCGAGGCCAGGCCCAGTTCTTTGAGGAGATCCTGGGTCTTCGAGGGGCGCTTCGCCTTTGGCGCCGGAGCGGTCTTGACTCCGAGTTCGTGTTGGGTCTGATGCTCGCGCTGGTATTGGACTATGGCGTCGATGTCCTGCTCGGACAGATGGAGGGGGTCGCGGTCAAACAGCTCGCTGAGTTCGGTGCTCACAGTTCCATCTCCTCCTGATCGATGTCCACGTCGAGGTCGTTCACGAGCGGGATCTTCTGGGCCGCATCCTCCTCGATCTTGCGAAGGTGCGCGTGGATTATGTCTCGAATGATCTTAGCCGCTCCGACGCGGGTCGAGTAGAGGGCTCGGAGTTTGTCGTAGTCCCCCGCGTAGAGGTTGAGAGTGTGCTTTGATATCGCTCGATCTTCACGTCTTCTCATCAGTGGGTTTCCTTTTCACTAACCAGAGCCGCATCGGATCAAAAGGCGACATACATAGGGCGATCTGCTCGAGGTCGGTGTCCTGGGCCTCGCGCCGCGCCGCATAGAGTCGCTGGCGGAGGGCCTCAACGTCGGAAGAAATCAGCTCGATCCCATAGGGGCTAGAGAGCGCCGAATACCAATGGTGTAGCACGGGCACGCTCATTTGGACCCCAGGATGCGGCACGCTTCATCCAAAATCTTGTTGCTGACATTGGTGAACTGCCGTTTGGCGCGGTCGTTTTCCTCGCGTACTGTTTGCAGCGCCGCCCGCAGCCGCTCGATCTCGTCTGCGGCCTCGCGTACTAGCACATCCTTTTTCCACGCATTGGCTGCGCGCAGCCGCTCGACAATGTCGGTCATGGCTTCGACCTCTGGTCGGGGCGGTGGCCCAGTCCCTTCGACGGGTGTCTGGGAGAGACTGGACCACCTAACGACCGTTGCTAGACTGCGGTCGTGTTCGAAGGCTTACGCTTACGCAACAGGCCCAGACCAAGGAGGCCCGCGCCGAATAGTGCGATCGCGGGCGGAATTGGAACCTGTGCCACCGGAACGATGTAGAACGACTCGCCGCCGTCCACTGCACCAGACCACGTGGCCTGGAACAGCAGGCGGTCGCCGAGGTGGGCGAGGCCGCTCAGATTGAAGCCCGAAATCAGGTAGTCAGCCGAGCCATTCCCGTTTCTGATATCGGGCAGTGGGACCGGATTAAGTAGACTGAACAGGACCAACGAGCCAAGTGGCCCGTCTCCCGACTGATCAAGGTCGATCAGACGGAACTGAGTCAGAACCTCCGACTTTGCGCTAGTCGAGTTAACGTCCACGGCCACGCCGAAGGTAAGGCCAGCGTCTCCCAACGCTGTCAGGAAGTTTACGAGCTGGGTACCGGTGTAGGGTGTAACAGTGGTATCGTCACCATTACCGAAGGCTCCGGTAATGTTGGAGCTGAACAGGTTGAACGAGCTGTTGTTACCTGTGCTGTTGAAGTTGTTGTAACCGAAGCCCACGGGGTTATGGGCCTGGGTTGTGGCGCAGATGATGCAAGGGGCGCTTGCAGACTGTGGCACCACATCAGCATCAGCCAGCGCGCTAACAGTGAGTGTAGCTGCGTTGGCCGTTACTGACGCGAGACACAATGCTGTAGCCAGGAGCAGGGACTTGCGCATCGTTGTTCCTCTCTTGCTGCGGAAGTGCAGCGCAAAGGGCCGAGGGGCCCTTTGCGACACACTCCACTAGAGAAGTTGACCCAGCACGGCGATGCGGCAACACTTCCGCGCTGGGCCGACAGCCGCTGTCCTCAGAGGATGCAACCCGGAGAGCAGCTGTAGAGGGGAGGGCACGGTGGGCACCCTCCCCCTTTGACGTTATTGGGCCTGCGCAGAGTCGAGCAGTTCGTGGACCGAGGCCATAGCCTCTTTGGCCGTGGCGCGCTCGGTCTCGATCTGCTGCCGGGCAATCGACAGGATCTTGCCGTTCTCGCCCTGCATCTCGAGGAGGGCCTTTGCGGCCTGAGAAATCCGCGACGCGGGCCAGGCATCAGCGTCCATGCCCTTCGCCTTGACCGCGTTGCGAACCAGCTCGCGAGCCATATTCATCGCAGTGGTCATGACCGGGTCGCCTCGGAAGCCGCCGCCGCCAGTCCGTACGCCGAACTGATAGTCATTGGCGTAGTCATCGAGCTGCTGTTGCAGGGTCTCGTGAGGGACGCCCGCCTCCGCGCCGTCACGAACCTTGGACGCAAAGTTATTGCGGAGGTTCTCGTGGAAGGTCTGGTTGAGGGCCGATGCCTCGCCGTCGTTGAGTGAGTGCCCTGCCGCGTACCGGATTGGGACTCGAAAGGCCTGTCCCTGGATTGTAATCTGGTCGTAGTTGCCGCTACCATTACCGTCTGCCATAGTAACCTCCTAAGTGCCGTTGTTTAGAGTACCTTATATTTTGAGACGGGGTGACTTCTCTAAGGTTCTCTATGCGGTTATCCCCCTTGTCGCCGTTGATATGATCTATCTCATATCTTGGCATTACTCCATAGTAAAGATACCAAGCCAATCTGTGAGCTAACCATCCATGTACTTGGATGTAGACGTTATCATCTGGATGGATTTTTCTTCCTAGTATTATCGTGTAGCTTGGATCTATTGGTTTATCCAGATATGTGAACAGTCCACTATCTGGATCATACTCTAACTGGTTGCGTATGCGGTCAACCATATAGGAACCTCGAACCATACCATTGAACCACATTTTGTGAGGTCTGTCAACAACAATCGACCGAGAACCCACATTTATTTTCCAGATTTTTCAGATGTCTCCCTGAAAGCCGTCCATCTTCACAAAGTAGAGGGCAACCTTTGCTCGGGTTTCGATAACGTAGCGGACGTTCTTTTCTTGCTCAAGGGCCTCGCCTTCTTTGGACCAAGGGCTGGGGATCCGATGAGGGTCCAGGTGATATACAGTGTCCCATTCGAGGCCTTTCGCCTTGTGGCCACTAAGAAGTTGTATTGGACCTTTGGCCGCAAAGAGAGCTTCACAGTACGAGATTGCTTTACCCAGAGTGTTGCCGAACCCAGCGAAAACTCGCAGACATTCAGCACGATCCGCGACAGCTCCCGAGTCACGGGCTTTCGCAAGCTTTTCGTTTTCCCAGAGATCGATGGCATCATACACCTGTTGCTGTGGCATGTTG
>Ga0207659_10001759_pt1 | contig 12820 bp, 9 predicted proteins | sample KBSM43metaG_FD_184330 | JGI IMG/M metagenome (GOLD analysis project Ga0207659, IMG submission 184330) | Miscanthus rhizosphere microbial communities from Kellogg Biological Station, Michigan, USA - KBS M4-3 metaG (SPAdes) (version 2) | ecosystem: Host-associated > Plants > Roots > Rhizosphere >...
ATTCCATTTACCCGAAGCATCGCTGAGCAAGAGCGGGATCTTGCCGATGGTCGCGTCGCCTCCGGCGAAAGTGCCGCCGGTTCCCGTGCCGCCGCTGTTGCCGCGCACCTCCTTGGCGTTGATCAGGACCGGCGCATCGGCGTGGCCCATCCGAATGGCGAGGTTTCGGGCAGCAAAGCTCTTGATGTCCGTCAGGCGCGCCTCGCCAGCGGTCAAAGCGAACGGCGACTGACCGAGGCGACCGTTAAGCCGGACGTTGCGGGTTGCAGCCGCAACTTTCATCGAACCGCCCGGGGACCGCTGGAGGATGGCCCCTCCGGTCGGGCAAAGCGGGAGGCGGGTCGGCCCGAGTTGCAGCGCACCCATTCGCAACGACCCGAAGCCGGCGACAATGCACTGCTCACCGAAGCGCAGCGCGCCGCCACGCCCGAACCGGCCGGAAATCGGAATGCGCAGGCCGGCGATCCGGCCGTCGGCTACAGGTCCGTCGAGCAGCGCGACGGTTTTGACCTCGGTCCAACCGTCCGCTCGGCCAGCGAAACGGATCGTGCCAAGGCTCAGCCGCGAACCGCCATAGGCCATTGGTCCCACGACGGCCTGGCCATTCATCGGCGCGCCGCTCCGCGGCTGCCGAAGCGCGATCCGCATGTCGGGCAAGCCCCCACCGCCAGTCTGGAAATTGCCGTCGATCCGCAATCGGCTCGCTGGCCAATAATAGGTTACGCCGTCGCCACCGCTGGCGGTGATGTGAGCTCCGCTTGGCGCCGTTCCGTTGGCACTTTCGATCCTGATCGCGCCGCCTCCGGGCCGATTGAGCAGGCGAAGCGACCCCTGGACGTCGAACTGTCCGGCGGCGCGGCGAATGGCGTTGGCGACGGCCTGGCCGATCGGACCCAGCGGAGTGCCGTCCAGCGATTCCAGCGGATCGACCATCACCGCGAACAGCGACCGTTCGACCCGCACATTGTCGGCTGCGTAATCGCCGAGCGCGGTCAGGGAACCTGCCCCGGCATTAAGACGATATCGGCCCGTGAAGCGAGTTCTCCCGGCCACAATCCGATCAAGCCGTGCCTGCTGCGCCGCAAGATCGATGCGTCCCAATGCATCCGCAGGCGTACCCTTGAACGTCAGATTGCTTGCGACATTGGCGAGGCCATTCTCTCCAGCCTGGAATGAGGCGAGCATCAGCCTGCCGCGACCGTCGAAATTCTCGAACCCTTCAGAGAAGCTGGAGTCGATATCCATGCGCGGCTGGGCCAGCCGCAGGTTGCTCGCCGGGCAAGCCAGCCCCTGGCTGCCGATTGGCCCCTTGATCTGTGGGCGGCGGGCCGTGACGCCGACATCGACAAAGGCACGGAATTGATCGAGCCGGCAGGCGCCCAATGCCAGGCCGGGGGACGAAGCGGCCAGCTTGCCGGCGAAGCCACCCGACAAATTGCCTCGACCCTCTAGCGCAAAGCCCATTCGGCCATAGGGCGTGCCGAGCGCGATCGTCGTATCCTTGAGGTCGACCGTGAGGTCGGGCAGGCGGAACGGCTTGCCGCTGGGAGGCGGAAGCAGCTTGTCGATTTGACCCCAACTGACCTTGCCCGACGGTAGCAGCTTGCCTTTCAGCCGCACTCCGCGAGCTGCCACGCGATAGACTTTGACGCTGCCGGTCCATTGAACCCTGAGCTGAATTACCGCGCGGCGGACCGTCAGGTCGGGGTTGGCCGGATCGCCGATGACGAGATTGCTGACCTGCTGGGTCCGAAAGCCGACGCGATCAAGAGTGTAGGTTGCTTGAACGCCGCGGCTCGCCAATTCGTCACGGATATAATCATCGGCAATCGATTTGCGCCAAATCCAGATGATGGCGACGGCCAGGATCAGCAGGAGGAGAAGAACGAGCAGTCCGAGCTTGGTCAGCCGCCAGGCCCAGTGCCACCCCTTGCGATCGTGCACATAGGCGTGCTCGACCAGCCCTTCATGCTCGAGGGCTCGTTCGACACGCTCTATCGGACGATCGTCATTTCCGGGGCTCATTCGAGCTTAAAAACCTCCCTACGCGGCGACCGTTCCGTATCCGCATCGATACGGCGTTGCATGGGAAACGCGCTTTGCCTAGCCTAGTATCCGCTCGGTCGCCGTAACGGGGGTTCTGCGTGGCCGATTCCACGGATGATTCAGCTGGCCATCGCGCCCGCCTCCGCCGACGCCTGTTCGAGGGCGGCGGCAAGGCTCTGCTCGATCATGAGCTGGTCGAGTATCTGCTCACCCTGACGATCAAGCGGATTGACACCAAGCCGATCGCCAAGAGACTGATCGGCCAGTTTGGCGGCATCGGACAATTACTTGGCGCCGACGCGGCAACGCTGGGCCGGGAAGGGCTCAGTGAAACTTCGATTGCGGCGCTGAAAATCGCTGAGGCGACCGCCTTGCGCCTGCTCGAAACCCGTGTTGAAGGCCGACCGATTCTGTCCAGCTGGGACGCTCTTGGCGACTATCTCCAGGCGGCAATGGCCCATTCGCCGATCGAGGAGGTCCGCGTCCTGTTCCTCAACGCCAAGAACATGCTGCTCGCCAATGAGGCGATGTGGCGAGGCAGCGTCGACGAAGCATCGGTCCATGTCCGCGAGGTCATCAGCCGCGCGATCCAGTTGGGCGCGACCGCGATCATCATCGTCCATAACCATCCGTCGGGCGACCCCTCGCCCAGCAGCCAGGATATTCGCCTGACCAAGGACCTGATCGACGCCGGCCGCCATATGCGCGTCACAGTCCACGACCATGTTATCGTCGGCTCCCAGGGCCGCAGCAGCATGAAGGCGCTTGGCCTCATCTGATTGCCGCTTGCTGCAACCCTTGCTAGGCGCGCCGTCTGATTAGCCCGATTGCAAGGAACGACATGGTCCCCCGCTATTCCCGTCCCGCGATGACCGCCATCTGGTCAGCCGAGAACCGCTATCGGATCTGGTGGGACATCGAAGTGTTCGCTGCCGAGGCGATGGGTCAGATCGGGATGATCCCGGCCGAGGACGCGCAGACCATCCGTAAAGCCTTTGACGACGATGTGCTCGGCGAGATCGATGTCCCTGCCATCGATGCGATCGAGGCGGTGACCAAGCATGACGTGATCGCATTCCTGACCTGGGCCGGCGAGAAGCTCGGCCCCGAGCGGCGCTGGCTTCACCAGGGCATGACCAGCAGCGACGTGCTCGACACCAGCCTGGCGGTACAATTGAAGCAATCTGCCGACCTGTTGCTGGAAGATCTCGACCAGTTGCTCGAAGTGCTGAAGCGCCGCGCCGTTGAGCATAAGATGACGCCGACCATCGGCCGCAGCCATGGCATCCACGCCGAGCCGGTGACATTCGGGCTAAAACTTGCCCAGGCATATGCCGAATTCGACCGCAATCGTGCTCGCCTCAAGGCTGCCCGCGACGAAATCGCGACCTGCGCCATCTCTGGCGCGGTCGGGACCTATGCCAACGTCGATCCGGCGGTCGAGGAGCATGTGGCGAAGGAACTGGGCCTAACGCCCGAACCGACCTCCACGCAGGTAATCCCGCGCGACCGGCATGCGATGTTCTTCGCTACGCTGGGCGTCATTGCTTCGTCGATCGAGCGGCTTGCAATCGAAATTCGCCACTTGCAGCGAACTGAAGTACTTGAGGCCGAGGAATATTTCTCGCCCGGCCAGAAGGGCTCGTCGGCAATGCCGCATAAGCGCAATCCGGTGTTGACCGAAAACCTTACTGGCTTGGCCCGAATGGTCCGTTCGGCGGCTATTCCGGCAATGGAGAATGTCGCCTTATGGCATGAGCGGGACATCAGCCACTCGTCGGTCGAGCGGTTCATTGGGCCGGACGCCTGCATTACCCTCGATTTCGCCCTCTCCCGCCTCACCGGCGTGGTCGACAAGCTGCTGGTGTATCCCGAGCGGATGCAGAAGAATCTCGACCGGATGGGCGGCCTGGTCCACTCCCAGCGCGTCCTGCTCGCGCTGACCCAGGCCGGCCTCAGCCGCGAGGAAAGCTATGCGTTGGTTCAGCGCAACGCGATGAGAGTCTGGGAATCGGACGGCCAGCTGTCGCTGCTCGACCTTCTAAAAGCCGACCCGGCCGTGAGCGCCAAGCTCAGCGACGCCCAGCTCGAGGAGCTGTTCGACCTCGGCTATCATTTGAAGCGCATCGACGTCATCTTCGAACGCGTCTTCGGCAAATAGATGAAGGCGATCCAGCCCTGTGCATTGCTGCTGCTTGTTGGGCCCGACTGGCAGGTCGAAGCTGCCAGCGCCAATGTAGCCATGCTCGGCGATGTGAAGCCGACGGCGGTCATTGGCCAACCACTGGCCGACCTTATCGGCAGCAAGGCAATTCATTCCCTGCGTAACCGCATGTCATGGCTATCGAGCGATGAGAGCGAGGTGCAGGATTTCGGGGTCGAATGGGGCAATGTGACTTTCGATGTCCGGGCGACCCGATCCAAAAATCATTATTTGATCGAAGCCGAGCTTGCCGTCGAACCACGGCTTCCCGACGGTATCGGCATGGTCCGCTCGATGAGCGATCGGCTATCGGGCAACGATCCCCGTAAACTGGCCGAACAGGCCATGCGCCAGCTGAATTCTCTGACCGGTTTCGATCACCTGATGTTGCTTGATCGTGGAGGCGGAATTCTTGCCGCTGCCCAGCGCGGCAAATTGCCACCCGCGAGTTTCGAAACGGAAGGGCTGGTCCGTATCGCAGCCGACCGCGATGCGGAGCCGATCCCCCTCCTTGGCCATGAGATTGGCGAATTGGTTGGGCGCGCCGCATTTGTCGCTCTCGCTGAAGAGGAACGCGATAAGCTGACCAGCCTCGGCATGTGTGCCGCGATGAATCTGCCGCTACGAATCGATGGCGAACTAGTCGGTTCGGTCCACGCCCTGCACCATGCCCCGCGCCGCTGCGGCGCCGAGCGGAGATCCGTAGGCCATCTGTTCGCGGAACGCCTCGTCGCGCGCATGGCGCGCTGTGGCTGGCAGCCCTAGCCGCCCAGAATATCCCGGATCCGGCTGAAGAAGCCCTTGCTGGCCGGACATTCGTCCCCAGTCTCGGTTTCGCGGAACTGCTCGAGGATCTCGCGCTGTTCCTTGCTTAGCTTGGTCGGCGTTTCGACCAGGATGCGGGTCACCAGATCGCCGCGGCCGCGGCCGTTCAGCACGCTCATTCCAGCACCGCGATGACGCAGCGTTTCCCCAGACTGGATTCCTGCCGGAATCTTGAGCTCGATCTTCTCGCCATCGATGCCCGGGATGGTGATGGAGCCGCCCAGTGCGGCGGCGGTAAAGCTGATCGGTGCTTCGGCGACTAAGGTCGTCCCATCACGTTCGAAGATCGCATGCCGTTTCAAATGGACGAACAGGTAAAGATCGCCGGCAGCGGCGTTGCGGACGCCCGCTTCGCCCTCGCCGGCGACGCGGATACGAGTCCCTTCGTCGACGCCAGCCGGGATATTGACGTTCAACCTGCGCGACTTGAGCGCGCGGCCTTCGCCATGACAAGCCCCGCAGGGATCGGCGACCATCTCGCCCGACCCCATGCAGCCAGGGCAGGTCCGTTCAACCACGAAGAACCCCTGTTGCGCGCGGACCTTGCCGGCGCCGCCGCAGCTTGAACAGGCTTTTGCCGCCATGTGGCCTTTCGAGCCTGACGAATGGCAGGCTTCGCAATTGGCCAGCGCCTGGATGGCAATCGTCTTCTCGATCCCGGCGAATGCTTCTTCGAGCGACAGTTCGAGATCGTAGCGAAGGTCAGAGCCGCGGGCGGCACTGGCCCGCTGTGCCCTAGGATCCATGAATTCGCCGAATATCGACGAGAAAATGTCGGAAAAGCCCTCGAAACCTCCCCCGCCGGCGGCGCCGAACGGGCCCTGACCGTTCATCCCGTTCTGGAAAGCGGCATGGCCAAAGCGGTCATAGGCGGCGCGCTTCTGCGGGTCCTTGAGGACGTCATAGGCCTCGCTGATCGCCTTGAAGTGAGCTTCCTTGTCGGTGCATCCGCCATGGCGGTCGGGATGGCAGTCCATCGCCAACTTGCGATAGGCAGCCTTGATCGTCTTGTCGTCGGCGCCGCGTGCGACGCCGAGCAGCTCATAATAGTCCGTGGCCATCAATCCCCACCCATGACGAACGGCGCCGACCGATGGTCAGTCGACACCGCCCATGCCATGGCCCTTAGGCCTTCTTGTCTTCGTCGACTTCCGAGAATTCGGCGTCGACCACTTCTTCGTCACCCGGCGCAGCTTCGGCGGTCGCCTCGGCCGACTGGGCAGCCTCCTCGCCGCCAGGCGCCTGCGTTTTCTCGTAGATCGCCTGGCCGAGCTTCATGGCGGCCTGAGCCAGAGCTTCGGTCTTGGCCTTCATCGCCTCGGCATCGCCGCCTTCGATGGCGGTCTTGGCCTCGGCCACGGCGGCCTCGATCTCGCTCTTGAGCGATTCGTCGACCTTGTCGCCATGCTCTTTCAGCTGCTGCTCGGTCGAATGGACCAGGCTTTCGGCCTGGTTCTTCGTTTCAGCCGCCTCGCGCCGCTGCTTGTCCTCGTCGGCGAACTTCTCGGCGTCTTTGACCATCTGTTCGATGTCGGCGTCGCTGAGGCCGCCCGAAGCCTGGATGCGGATCTGCTGCTCCTTGCCAGTACCCTTGTCCTTGGCAGTGACGTGGACGATGCCGTTGGCGTCGATGTCGAATGTGACCTCGATCTGCGGCACGCCGCGCGGAGCGGGCGGGATCCCGACCAAGTCGAACTGGCCGAGTGCCTTGTTGTCCGAGGCCATTTCGCGCTCGCCCTGGAAGACACGGATGGTCACCGCATTCTGGTTGTCGTCTGCGGTCGAGAAGGTCTGGCTCTTCTTGGTCGGGATGGTCGTGTTGCGGTCGATCATCCTCGTGAACACGCCGCCCAGGGTCTCAATTCCTAGCGACAGCGGGGTCACGTCAAGCAGCAGCACGTCCTTGACGTCGCCCTGCAGCACGCCTGCCTGGATCGCCGCACCCATGGCAACGACTTCGTCTGGGTTGACGCCGACATGCGGCTCGCGCCCGAAGAACTCCTTCACCACTTCGCGAACCCGCGGCATGCGGGTCATGCCGCCGACCAGCACTACGTCGACTACGTCCTTGGCGTCGATGCCGGCGTCCTTGAGTGCCTTCTTGCACGGCTCGAGCGTCCGGTTGATGAGGTCGGCGACGAGTTTCTCCAGGTCCGCGCGGCTGATCGTTTCGACCAGATGCAGCGGTGTCGTCGTCCCGCCTTCCATGCGGGCAGTGATGAACGGCTGGTTGATTTCGGTCGTCGCAGCCGACGACAGTTCGATCTTTGCCTTCTCGGCGGCTTCCTTGAGCCGCTGCAGCGCCAGCCGGTCGGTGCGAAGGTCGATGCCTTCCTTCGCCTTGAACTTGTCAGCCAGAAATTCGACGATCTTGGCATCGAAATCCTCACCGCCGAGGAAGGTGTCGCCGTTGGTCGACTTCACCTCGAACACGCCGTCGCCGATCTCGAGGATCGAGATGTCGAATGTGCCGCCGCCAAGGTCGTAGACGGCAATCGTCTTGCCCTCTTCCTTTTCAAGGCCATAGGACAGAGCCGCCGCGGTCGGCTCGTTGATGATGCGCAGCACCTCAAGGCCAGCGATCTGCCCTGCGTCCTTGGTCGCCTGGCGCTGAGCGTCGTTGAAATAGGCCGGAACTGTGATCACGGCCTGAGTGACCGTCTCGCCGAGATAGGCCTCGGCGGTTTCCTTCATCTTCTGGAGAATGAAGGCCGAAATCTGCGACGGAGAATAATCCTTGCCCCCGGCATTGACCCACGCGTCGCCGTTCGATCCCTTGACGATCTTGTAGGGCACCAGCTCGGTGTCCTTCTTGGTGATCGGATCGTCGAAGCGGCGGCCGATCAGGCGCTTCACCGCGAAGATCGTGTTGTCGGGATTGGTCACCGCCTGGCGCTTGGCCGGCTGGCCGATCAGGCGCTCGCCGTCCTTGGTGAAGGCCACCACCGACGGGGTCGTGCGCGCGCCTTCTGCATTTTCAATAACCTTGGGCTTTCCACCCTCCATCACCGCGACACAGCTGTTGGTGGTGCCGAGGTCGATCCCGATCACTTTTGCCATATTCATTACCCTCTACTTGCCCCCTCGGACGCGCTGCCCGGGCGTCCAAGGAATTGATGTTTCGCGGGCGATATAGGTGGCGTTCAAGCGACGACAAGGAGGCCGCGAAGAGAGATAGGATGCGGTAGCACCTAGCGCGCTTCGCGACTTTTCAGGCGAAAAGGCCGCTCTTCAGCGACTCAACGCGCACTTTTAGCGATCCGCAGATTGTTGGCCGATCGAGGCGTTGGCATGCGCCCCCGCGTTTTCCCCCGTTTTCTGGGGTTTTCGGGACAGGGGGCGCTGGTGCTGCGATTGCGGTCGTGCTGAAGGAATGTATCAGCGCAAGAGAAAAAAGGGGGGCTATCCTTGCGGTCATTACCGCATGTGCAAGCGTAATCATTGCCTGCCTTGTAATGATCGCCGCCGCCATCAACGGCTTAAAACTTGGCCTAATGCTCGAGCCAGCTGCGTACACGGCAGCGTGGATGAGCAGCCTTTGCTGGGTCTGCTGGCGGCACCGCAGCCCGGCGGGGGATCCGCGACTTGCAAGGAGCGCCGCGGTCATCCTCCTAATATTTACCGGTGGCGCGTTTGGTCGTTTGACCTGCCTTGTGGGACAGACCTTCGCGCTGACCCTGGTGGATCAGCAATTACATCATGCGGATCTGGCATTGGGCCTGGACGTGAATTCGATCGTTTGGGCCGCGGCAAGCGTTCCCAAGCTACCGTCCTTACTGCGGGTGGCCTATTCGATGCCTGCCCCGATTATCCTAATGTCAGCCCTGCTTTTCGTTTGGACAGGCCGCAGCGAGCGCGCCTGGGAGCTCTGTTTCGTTTTCAACCTTTGCCTTCTGGTCACAGCGGTAAGTTCGATATTCCTTCCAGCAGCGGGCCCATTTTATCATCTTCACTTTTCGGACGCATTGCGAGAGCTGCTTCCGGCGGGATCAGGGATTTATGCAGTGGAGCCCTTATTCGCGCTTCGGAAAGCCACAGCCTTCAACATTGATCCAACCGGGCTGTTCGGTGTGGCTTGTTTTCCATCGTTTCACACGATGATGGCATTGATTGCCGCCACTGCATGGCGCGACATTCCGAAACTGGGGACGGTGATGGTCGTCTGGCAGGCTCTAGCGATTGTTTCGACCATCCCGATTGGGGGCCATTATTTGATCGACCTTGCCGGAGGCTTTGTTTGCTGGGCGGCCGTTCAACTCCTCTGGCAAAGGAGTCTTGCGAAAGATGAACGGCATTTCAGCCGATCGATCGCCCCAATGGCCCAGCCCTAGGGCATCGCCATGCCACCGTTGACGTGGAGCGTCTGGCCAGTGACGTATCCGGCTTCCTTCGACGCAAGATAGACTACGGCAGCGCCGATATCCTCACCCGAACCCATCGCGCCGATCGGGATTTTCGACAAAATCCCTTCCTTCTGGGACTCGGTCAGCGCGTCGGTCATGGCCGAGGTCATGAAGCCCGGGGCAACGCAATTGACGGTAATCCCGCGGCTCGCGACTTCCTGGGCGAAGGCCTTGGACATGCCGATCAGGCCGGCCTTGGAGGCGACATAGTTGGCCTGGCCCGGATTGCCCGTAACGCCGACGACGGACGTGATGCTGATGATCCGGCCGAAGCGAGCCCTCATCATCGGCTTCATCGCCGCACGCATCAGGCGGAAGGAGGCTTCCAGGTTGACCTTGATCACCTGGTCCCACTCCTCGTCCTTCATCCGCATGGCGAGGTTGTCGCGGGTAACCCCGGCATTGTTGACGAGGACGTCGAGTTGGCCGAGCGCCTCGACCGCGCGCGGCACCAGCTGATCGACCTGCTCTGCATTGGACAAGTCGCAGACCAAGGTCACATGATTGCCGCCGAGCTCCTTGGCGAAAGCCTCCAGCTTGGCCTGGTTTGAACCGGAAAGCGCCAGCCGCGCGCCTTGCGCTGCCAAGGATTTTGCGATCGCGCTGCCGAGCCCGCCGCTCGCGCCGGTCACCAGCGCGGACATTCCCGAGAGGTCAAACATCATGCGAGCTCCTTGGCGATGGCTTCGATGTCTTCGATCGTGACGACGCTGGTCACCTTGGCGTCGGGAGCGATGCGCTTGACCATCGGGCCGAGCACCTTGCCGCCAACCTCGACGAACTCCGCGACGCCAGCGGAAGAGAGGTTGGCAATGCTCTCGCGCCACCGGACCATGCCGGTGACCTGCTCGACCAGTAGCCGTTCGATCTCCGTCGGGTCCGCCACGGCGGTAGCGGTGACATTGGCGTAGAGCGGTACGTGCGGCGGCTCGATCACTGTCTTGCCCAAGGCTTCGGCCATGGCGTCCGCGGCCGGCTGCATTAGCGGGCAATGAAACGGCGCCGATACCGGCAGCGGGACCGCGCGCTTGGCTCCCATCTCCCTGGCCATCTCGATCGCGCGTTCGATCGCGCCCTTGTGGCCCGATATCACGACCTGGCTAGGGTCATTGTCATTGGCGACCGTGCAGATTTCGCCTTGAGCCGCCGCCGCGGCGATTTTCTCGGCAAGCTGCAGGTCCGCACCAAGCAGCGCAGCCATTGCTCCGACGCCGACCGGCACGGCCGCCTGCATCGCCTGGCCGCGCAGCTTGAGCAGCTTGGCGGTAGTCGGAAGATCGAACGAGCCCGCTGCGCAGAGTGCGGAATATTCTCCAAGGCTGTGCCCAGCCACGAAATGCGCAACCTTCTCCAGCGAAACGCCGCCTTCCCTGGTCAGCGCCCGGAATACGGCTAGCGCATGCGCCATAATCGCCGGCTGGGCATTTTCGGTGAGCTTGAGATCGTCCTCCGGTCCCTCGCGCATCAGCTTGAACAGGTTCTGGCCAAGCGCCTCGTCAACCTCGCCGAACGTGTCTCGAGCGGCCTGGCTCGCATCGGCCAGCGCTGCCCCCATGCCGACCGACTGGCTGCCCTGACCGGGAAAAAGAAATGCGCGCATCGAAATCCCTGTTTGACTGTGCTTAGGTCGCGGGCGAACTAGGCCGGTCAGCCACGATTGCCAAGTCCGGCCGAGGGAGAGGAATGGGGATGAGCGAAACAGGCGAAGCACGGCAGCTCGGTTTCTGGATCTGCCTCGCGCTGGTCGTCGGCAACATGATCGGCTCGGGGATATTCCTGCTGCCCGCCAACCTCGCGCCCTATGGCCTGAATGCGATATGGGGCTGGGTCATCACCATCGGCGGCGCCATGTGCCTGGCAACGGTGTTCGCGGGACTTGCCAAGGCCATGCCCGACGCCGGCGGGCCCTATGACTATGTCGCCCGATCGATGGGCGCCCCGCCGGCCTTTCTGGTCATGTGGAGCTATTGGATTTCCACCTGGGTGACCAACGCGGCCATTTCCATTGCCGCGGTCAGCTACCTGAGTACTCTGTCGCCGGGGTTCTTTGCCGTGCCGGGCGTTGCCCCGCTCGTCGCAATCGCCTTTGTCGCCCTGTTTACCGCAATCGCCTGCACCGGGGCGCATGTCTCGGGGGGCGTGCAGATTTTCACGAGCGTCCTCAAGGTCATGCCCCTTGTCGCCGCGATGGTGATCGCCCTGATCGTCCTCGGCAACGGCGATCAGCAGGCGCAATTTGCGCCGACGCCGGTCACGCCCAACGGCATCGCTGGAGCGGCCGCGCTTACCTTATGGGCGATGCTCGGCTTCGAATGCGCCGCCATACCCGCGGAGCGGGTCAAGGACCCGGCGCGAACCATTTCCCGCGCGACACTGATCGGAACACTGGCAGTCGGCTTGATCTATCTGGCCGCGTCCAGCGCCGTGTTTATTCTGCTGCCGGCCGACATAGCGGCAAAGTCTGCAGCGCCCTTTGCCGATCTGGTCGGCAGTTTCTGGGGGCCGACAGCGTCTCTGCTCGTGGTATTTTTCGCCGCCATCTCCTGCCTCGGCGCGCTCAACGGCTGGGTGCTGCTGCAGGGCGAAGTGCCGCTGACGCTGGCCCGGCGCGGAGTCTTTCCGCAGTGGTTCGGCAAAGTGAACAGCCGCGGCATGCCGGTCCGCGCGCAGGTCCTCAGCTCGACCCTGGCCATGCTGCTGGTTGCGGCCAACTACACCAAGGGCCTGACCGAGCTGTTCGCCTTCATGGCGCTGTTGGCGACGGTCGCGACGCTGGTCCTCTACCTGTTTGCCACTATTGCCGCGCTTCGGCTGATGGTGCGCGGCCAGCTCAGCCGGGGCCTATTGTTCGTCACGCTGGTTGGCGCGGTCTATTCGATCTGGACCTTTTACGGCGCCGGCAAGGAAGCGACGCTGTGGGGCCTGCTTCTCCTGATGACCGCGATTCCCGTGTGGTTCGGGATGCGGCTCAGTTCCCTCTGGTCCAGCCCGGCGCAGGCGGCCGCTCCAGCCTCGCCTCAGGAATGAGCCGGCGGAGCTTCCGCGAGAAGCTCCTGAGGCACACCTCGCTCTTGCCGAGCGGTCCCGGCAGGTAGGTCGGACTGGCCATGCCGTGCTGGACGCCGCTGATGAGATCCGTGTCCTCGGCATTGACCCGGCGATTGATCCGCCAGTTCAGGATGCGTGCCGCTTTCATTTCGCGGCGATCGTCCGGCAGCCCGTAGCTGATTTCGCGGATCACGCTCGTTGTCGCCGTGACCGGCAGCCATTGCATGAAGTCGACCTGATCAGGGTAAATGTCGAACGCGACACAGGGGAAGAGCTTGTAATAGAGCCATTTGCG
>Ga0207659_10001762_pt1 | contig 12815 bp, 8 predicted proteins | sample KBSM43metaG_FD_184330 | JGI IMG/M metagenome (GOLD analysis project Ga0207659, IMG submission 184330) | Miscanthus rhizosphere microbial communities from Kellogg Biological Station, Michigan, USA - KBS M4-3 metaG (SPAdes) (version 2) | ecosystem: Host-associated > Plants > Roots > Rhizosphere >...
CTCGGTGCAGGCAATCGCGAAGGAACCGCGTGTTCGCAGCAGATCGGCATGAACCTGGCGTGGAAACTGCGGCGGCTCTCGGCCATGAGAGCACCCGAGCTGGTCTATCGCGTGCGACAACAGGCGCGCGCAAGCGTCGATCGCTTCGGACTGCTCGGCCCCAGGCCCGTGTGGCTGAAGGAAGAGCGCTATGGCGAGCCATGGGTCGCACCCCTCCCGCAGCACTTCGCTGCAGACAAATACCGTGCGGCTGCGGAGCGCATTCTGGCCGGCGAATTCGCGGTGTTCGCATTGCGCCCGGCGCAGCTCGGGTTCCCGCCGCGCTGGAACCGCGACCCGAAAACCGGCCGCGATGCGCCGCTGGTGCACGGCAGGACTCTCGACTATCGCAATGAAGCGCTGGTCGGCGACATCAAGTATCTGTGGGAGCCGAGTCGGCACGCGCAGCTGATTACCCTTGCGCAGGCATGGCATCTGACCGGGGACAGGAAGTTCGCCGCTGGTTGTCAGCTGCTGCTGGATTCGTGGTTCGAGCAATGTCCTTACGGGCGGGGGCCGCATTGGAGCAGCAGCCTCGAGCTGGCGCTGCGCCTGGTGAACTGGTCGTTCGCCTGGCATTTGCTCGGCGGCGCGCAGTCGCCGCTGTTCCACGGCACGACAGGCGCAGCATTCCGCGAGCGGTGGCTCACGAGCATTCATCAGCACTGCTACTTCATCAGCGGCCATCTCTCGCGCCATTCGTCAGCGAACAATCATCTGTTGGGAGAGCTGACAGGCCTGTTCGTGGCGAGCTTGACGTGGCCGCTCTGGACCAGCAGTGAGCGCTGGCGCGCCAGCACGCACCGCGAGCTGGAGTTCGAGGCGCTCCGGCAAAATACCGCCGACGGCGTGAACGCCGAGCAGGCGATCTGGTATCACCATGAAGTCGCGGACCTGCTCATCGTGGCCGGCATCGTGGCGCGCGCCAACGGTTGCGACTTCGGCAGCAGCTATTGGCAACGCCTGGAAGCCATGCTCGCATTCCTCGCGAGCATCATGGACGTGGGCGGCAACGTGCCCAGTATCGGCGACGCCGACGACGCGGTGATCGCGCCGCTCGATCCACATGAGGCCCACGTCTACCGGTCGCTGCTCGCGCGCGGCGCTGTGCTCTTCGGCCGCGCAGATCTGAAGCTCAAGGCTGGCGCCTTCGACGACAAGAGCCGCTGGCTGCTCGGCGATGCAGCCGACGACAGCTTCACGCATATCGCAACCGACGCAGCATGCCTGCCCGTTCAGCGGCGCTTCGAGCAGGGCGGCTACTGTATTCTCGGCGACAGCTTCGAGAGCGCGCGGGAAGTCCGCATTGTCGCGGACGCGGGGCCGCTCGGTTATCTCTCCATCGCCGCGCACGGCCATGCCGATGCCCTGTCGTTCACGTTGAGCGCCAGCGGCCGCGAGCTGCTGATCGATCCGGGCACGTTCGCGTACCACACGCACCAGCGATGGCGGGACTACTTCCGCGGCACCATCGCTCACAACACGGTGCGGGTCGACCGGCAGGACCAATCATTGAACGCTGGCAATTTCCTCTGGCTCGCACACGCGCGTGCGCGGCTGGTGAGCTTCGAGGTCACGCCCGACGAAGAACTCTGGAGCGCCGAGCACGACGGCTATGCGCGTCTGCAGGATCCGGTTCTGCATCGACGCGAGCTGCGCTTCGTGCGCTCCACCGCAACGCTGATCGTGCGCGATGAGCTGGAATGCCACGGCGAGCATCAGCTCGAGCTGCCATGGCACTTCGCGGAGTGCTGTGAGGTACGACTCGACCGCGGTACGTTGGTCGCGCGTAACGGCCCCGCGGTGCTGCACATGACGCTGCCCTCAGCAGCGTCCTGGCAGCTGGTCCGCGGTCAGGATGATCCACCGCTCGGCTGGATCTCTCGCGCTTTCGACTCGAAGTCGCCGACGATTACGCTGCTCGGCGCGCTCGCCGTGCGCGGCACGACGACGCTGACCACCGAGCTGCGCGTGGAACTGATAACCGCGCGCGACGCGCTCAGCGAACGCCCACGAGCTTCGGCGCGCTCGGTGGGGGCAGGGGCTTGAGCCGCAGCAGGATGATGCCGTCGCGGTCGGCGAGCTGGACCTTGCGGGTCAGCTGACCATTGTTCACGGACGGCGCCTGCGTGCCTTTGATGCGCTTGAAGTCCTCCTCGAGCGTCACTTCACGCGGGCCGTTGCCTTTCGGATTCACCAGCACGATGCCGTTCTCGAAGTTGCGCCGATAGACACCGTTCTGCCACGCCGCGGTCACGGGCCCTTCGCTCGCCTGACCGAGGTTCGCGTCGAACTCGTCGAACCACGTCACTGTGGTGTAATTCAGCGTGCTGTCCGTGAACGAGAAATAGGCGTTGTCCAGCAGGCACGAGCCGAGGCCGTAGCGCAGCGCCTGATAGTCCGACTTGTCGCCGTGCTGGTTGAAAGCGACCAGCTTCGGCTCGGCGATGACAGCCATGGTCTTGCGATACCAGCGCATCATTTCCGGCCAACCGCCCCACTTCTCGACCCCGTAGCGCGTGCCGATGATGCCTTCGATGACGCCGCCGTCCAGACTCTGGTCGAACTCGTCGAGCACCGCATCTTTCGCGCCCCAGTCGGCGACGTTGCCGATCACGTACTTGCCCGGCATCAACTGATGCAGCAGTGCGAAGCGCTTGCGAAAGCCTTCGCGCAGCCACTTGCCAGCATTCGCGCTGTTTTTCGAGTCGGTCACGCCGTCGCGATTCCAGTCGGCATCGACGCGCGGCTTCCAGAACACGGTGTCCTCGAAGACCCCCGCGATCGACGGATTCGGCTTCACCCAGTTCTGCACGACCCAGCGCGCGTGCCATTCCCAGAATTGATAGCCGCTGCTGTCGCGCGGCGTGAACAGCGTGGTGTTGGCGTGATGGATCGGCGAGGAAACGACCTCGCCGTAGTCCGTCTGCATGCGCGTGCCGCTCGTGCCCGATTCGTAGACCCACCAGCCCATCTGGTCGAGCTTGGCCTTGACCGGCGCGTACGACGCGTTGTTGTCGTCCACTGCGGAGCTGTTCTGGTAGAGAAAGATCTTCGCGTCGGGATTGATCGCTTTGATGTTGCGCACGACCTGCTCCATGGTCATGTCGTGCGATTTATCCCAGCCGGGCCAATAACCGAGGATCGCGAAATCGAGCTTCGCGAGCTTGGCCTGGTAGGCGGGGTCGTCGTAGTCGTGCTTGCCGCCGATGTTGATGCCGGCGAGCCGAGGGAAGGTCGGCTTGTCCGCTGCCATCGCAGCGGCCGCGAACAGCAGCGTTGCGCAAGCTGCAACGAGCGATCTTATCTGAATCATGATTGTCGTCCTGCTAATCGAGCGAGTCGAGTTGCGGGGCGCATCGCTCTTTGAGCAGGTGATTCACGACCTCGCACCGCTGCTTCGCGCACCAGCGGCCGGCCGGCAACCCCGCTGTCGTAGGCTCACGCGAGCCGTTAGACCGGAAGCTTTGCGTCCCCGACTTTCGACGGGTTTGCCAAAGAAAAATCGCGTCTATGAACGCAAGTTAACTTAACAGTCGCGCTGCTCGCGGTACCAGCGACGATCGACTCATGGTGTGATGCGGCCGACCATGATCCTGCCATCGGCAAACTTACGCGCGCGACCGAAAGAGCATGCCGCAAGCGGTGCATCGTCACATGTGATCTCTATCACACTGCGCGATAGCCCCAGCGTGACAGGCAGTCGCGAATGCAATCGTTCAACGTGCCTTGCTGCGCGGGACTCAATCCTTCCTTCCACTTGTCGTTCTGGCTGCGCAGGCGGCCGCGGACGTGACGCTGCAGATGCGGATCGAAGTCCAGCTGCGCGAACTCGCAGGCGCTGCGCACGACGCCGAGCGGATCGGCACACAGATCCTCGTAGCGGATCTCGAGCAGCCGGTCGGCAGGAATGGCGGGCCTGGCGCGCTCGTACGCATCCATGAGGACTTCCCACTGCAACGCCGCGAGCGCCACGAACGATTCGCCGTGCGCACGGAAACGCGCCTGCTGATCCGCACTCAAGGCGCCCCACCCCCAGTAGTCCGGCCCGAGCCAGCCTTTCCAGAACGAGACCCGCAGCGAAGAACTCGCGACCGCGCGGCCGTCGCGAATCACGTTGATGAACCTGGCCTGCGGATAGACGGCATGCAGGAACCCGATGCGCGGCCAGCCAGTGATCTTGCACAGCAAGTTCGGGCGACTCGGGATCACGCACGCTTGCGTTGCCGCGCGCATGGCGCGCAACGAGTGCGGCGTCACGTCGTCGGCAGTCAGATCCCGATACGGCGCGGTGAAGCCGCGATAGTGCTTTTCCCAGAAGCCATAGACCTCGAGGGGCTTGACCTTGCGGCGGACGATCGCCTCCGCGCCGGGCAAGCTCAGCGACCGCATGAGCGTGCTGTTCATCCAAGGACTGCGCGGGAAATTGTTGGTCAGCCGGCTCAGCCACGTGAGGCGTGGATGATAGGCGAGTACGTCATGGAACACTGTCGATCCGCACCGGCCCGTGCCGATGATGAACAGCGGGTCTGGAATCTGCGTGGCGGCGCTACGTTCGGCATGCTCTCTCGCAGCATCGCGAGCGGTTGCTCCGTCCTGGCTCGATTCGCCAGCTGAGCTGGTGCGCAAATAGGTCATGTTTCGCAGACTCCTCTGGCGGGATCGAGCACCTGCAGGTACTGCTGCAATGTTGCGTCTTCGCCGTAACTACGTTCGATGAATGCAAGGCAGCGTGCGCGCGCGGCACGCCATGCGGCTTCGTCCCGCGAAAGTTTTCGGATCGCGTCACGCATCTCTGCCTGAGTGCGCACCGCGGCGCCGAGTCCATGCTTTGCGATGAGGCCATCCGGATCGAAGAATGCGACGACCGGCGTACCGCTCGCCCAGGATTGCAGGTATGTGTTGGGAAAGCCTTCCATCTCGGAGCTGTTCACGAAGACTCGCGCGCGACCGTACAGCGCGCTGGTCTCGTCGTAGGGCAGGGCACCGTGAAACGTAACGTTAGCGGTACGCCGCACCTGCGAGCGCAGTTCCTCGAAAAAGCCCGGATCGCTGCGAACTGCGCCCCCCACCATGTGAAACGCAAGCTGCGGCAGCTCGGACGCCACGCCCAGCAGGATGTCCGGGCGCTTCAGGCGGCGCAGGTTGCTGACCCACAGCGCATCCACGTCGCGAGCCGCGAACTCGGCATTTGCCCCAGGCGCGCCGATCATCATCCTGGCGATCGAGCTGCGGACCTGGAAATTGCGCCAGAGCAGCTCCTGCTGCCGTTTGCTCTGCGCCAGCACGCCAGCTGCGTGCGAGAGCGCGTAGCGATACAAGCGCTGATCGCGCCAGTACCAGTGCTTGATGATCAAGGCGTCAGGCATGCAGTCCGAGTCGCTCGCCAGCCGGAACACATAACGCTTGCCGTGCCACGCGCAGAACATGGCTACCTGGCCGGCGAGCCCACCCGCGCAGCTCGAGTAGTAGACGTCGGCATTTGCCCTACCGAGCGCCGACAGCAAGCCCGTCCAGCGCGGATGAACGAAGCGCAGTACCGGCAGACCCGCTTCGAGAGAGTACGCCTTGAAGGTCTTCACGCCGTCCCAGACCTTCCCGTCCGGCTGACCGAAATCTCCCGTGACCATGGAGACGTCGTAGCCTCGGCGCGCCAGCGATCTCGCCAGCAGCGTGTGCTGAACCGGCTCACCGGCAGGGCCGCTGCGATCGTATTCCGGCGCCAGCACCGCCAGGTTGTTCAGCCCGACGAAACAGATGCGCGTTCGCGATGCTTCCTGCATCGGAACGGAATGGGCTGCGGTGGCTGGGCTCGAATGCACATCAGCGAATAGCAAGTTGCATGCCACGCTTCTGAACGGCGCCGGTGCGTGCTTCGATCGGCCCCTGTGCAACTACTACGTCGGCTTGTTGCAAGAATTACTCCGACAAGCCCTGCGGCGGTCACCGACTGTGGGCTGGCGCCGCCGGGCACGCATATTGCCTGTCGTGGGGAAAAGGAGAGAAATGCGCATGCAGAACCCGACCGACGTCTCACCCATCACAGAGTATGGCGACACTGCCGTGCTCGACGGCGAGACGTCGCAGCGCCCCGGCGTTCTGATTCTCCTGAGCTCGCTGATCCCGGGCGGAGCGGAGAAACACGCCGTCTCCCTGGCCAACCGGCTCGACACGACGCGCTTTCGTCTCACCGCGTGCAGCATCAAGGCGGCGGACTGGCGCACAACCGAGCTGGACCAGTCGCGCGTCGATGCGCTCATGTCGCTCGAGGTGCGCGACAAGTTCAGCTGGCGAGCGGTCGAGCGCCTCGCGCGCGAAATCGATCGGCAGCGCATCGATATCATCGTGTGCGTGAATGGTTACCCGGTGCTGCATGCGCTGGCGGCTTCGCTCCGGGCGCGCCGGCGCGTGCGCCTGGTCGAAGTGTTCCACACGACGCGGCCGGCCACGATCAAGGGGCAGGCGCACATGCTGCTCAATCGGCTTCTTTTCCGGCACTGCGATCTGCTGATTTATGTCAGCCACGCGCAGCGGCAGTACTGGCGTGGTCGCGGATTGCGCGCCAGACGCGACATCGTGATCCAGAACGGCGTGGACACCGCACACTTTGCGGACCGATTGACCGCCGCCCAGCGGGAGCAGGTCCGTGCAGAATTCGGCTTCACCCCCGATGACTACGTGATCGGTCTTTGCGGCTTCCTGCGTCCCGAGAAAGCACACGACGATCTGCTGCACGCGTTGCACCAGCTGCGACAGCGCGGCATTCCGGCAAAGGCGATGCTGATCGGTGACGGTCCGAGACGTGCGCACATCGAACAGCTGATCGCGCAGTTACAGCTACAGCACGCAGTCGTCATCACGGGTTACCGGCCGGACGTGCGGCCCTGCGTCGCCTCCTGCGACGTGATGACCCTCACCTCGCACGACGAGACGTTCTCCCTGGCTGCGCTGGAGTCGATGGCCCTCGGTAAGCCGCTCGTCATGACCCGCGTCGGCGGCGCAGAGGAGCAGGTCCAGCACGGAGTGAACGGCTTCCTGTACGAGCCGGCAGATATCGAAGCGCTCGCGTCGCACCTGGCGGCGCTTGCCGATCCGCAGCAGCGGCGATCCATGGGCGAGGCCGCGCGACGCAGCGTGCACCGCACATTCACGGTCGAGCGGATGATGGATGCTTTCACCTGCGAGCTGCTGTCACTCGACAACTTTCCCGCCTAACTCGTTGCACTGGCAACGCGCCGTTTGCGCGCGATACTTTTTTGACTGCTGCTTCCGGCAGTCGTCGATTCAGGGAATCTCTCATTGGATGTGCCGAACGAATGTGCGGGACGGCCCAAAAGCGGCCGTGCGAGCGCGCTCGTGTAGTCCTCTTCCCTGTGATGTAACAGAGACAATTGTTCGCTGCGAATTTGCTGGCTAGATTCGCGCCCGGCTTCGGCCATAGACGATTGGCGACTTGCAAAGCGGCGACACAGCTGCTCTCGCGACTAGTCAGTTCACAGCAACCAAACCGGTCCCTCACCGAAGACCGGTGCCACTTCCGTTTGGGGAGAGCAACATGAATTTGAGATCGCTAGCCTTCCTGGGTCTGTCCCTCGTGTCCACCGTTTGCGCCGGCGTGGCGCAGGCGGCAAATCCGCTTGGCTTTGCGTATAGCGAGACGACCAACGTCTCGCTATACGGCAAGCCCACCGGAGTAGTCGTGACCGGTCGCTGCAATCGCTACAGCTCCGTGTTCCAGACCGTGCGCACCAAGGGCGGCGAAGTTCTTGCGTATTTGAATGCTACCGCGCGCCCCGACCACCGAGTGTGTGACCTCGACGAAGGCTTCTACATGAACGACAGCGGCAACGTGCCGCTGTGGCCTTATCCGAGCTACGGCCAGCGTTACGCATGGCCCGGCACCAAGTTCGCCGATGTACGCGCGGGCTCGAAGTGGATCCTCTGGGTCGTGAGCTACGTCGAGAAGTTGATGCGCGAACGCAAGGTCGACGGCGTGTACCTCGATGGGATCGGTGCGCGCCCATGGGGTCGGTCTGAATGGAGCACCTGGCCGCAGTCCGAAAAGGACAAGTGGACCGACGGCAACATCGACCTGGTGCGTCGGCTGGATGCCAAGCGCCGCGCCATCAACCCCAACTTCATCATCATCAACAACAATGTCTGGGATCGTGGCGACAGCCGCGGCTACGCCGCTGAGAAATACGTCGACGGCATCGTCCTGGAGCATCCGACGCTGTACATCAGGCCCTATCACAAGGCACAGGTCGCGCACACATTCAGCAATCTCGGCCACCGCCGCGTGTTCGTGATCGCGCGCTCTACGGACGAGGCGCGCGACTGGGCCGCCGTCAAAGGCGTGACGCATGTGTCCAATCAAATGACGTACAAATATCCGACCGTGCCCCCGGTCTCGTTCAAAGCCCTGACCGATCGCTGATAACCACAGCGACTGCGCTGTAACCGCTTCGGGCCGGCGATCCTGCGGGATCGTCCGGCCCGCTTTCTTTTTGGGGCGGAACGTCACGGCGGGCACCCGCGTTACGCACCTCGATGCACGAGCGGAAAAACGACGCTGCCCCGGTGGCGCTCCTCTGGACGGGCGGCTGGGATTCCACTTTCCGGCTGCTGACGTTGCTGCTGGTCGAGCGGCGCGTGGTTCAGTCGTATTACATCGTCGACCGCCCGCGTCACCGTCCGGGCGTGCCGGCAGAGCAGCAGGCGATGGCGCGTATTCGCGACCTCATTGCGCGACGCGACCCCGACGCGGCTAGCCGCCTGCTACCGACGATCGAATGCGCCGTCGACGCCATCCCGGCCGACCCAAAGTTCACAGCGCACTACGAAGGGTGTCTGAAGGCAGGATTCATCGGCGGCCAGTACGAATGGCTGGCGCGCTATTGTGCTGCTCACGGCATGGATGCGATGGAACTGGCCATTCACCGCGACGACAAAGCACGCGAGTTGCTGAGCGGGCTGATCGACAGCTCGCGCACGCGATTGGACGATCGGCACCGCGGCGACAGCCGCTACGAATTATTCCGTTGCTTCCGCTTTCCGTTGTTCGATACCACCAAGCGCGACATGCAGGCACGCGCGCGCGAGGCCGGGTTCGATGAAATCATGAGCCTCACGTGGTTCTGCCATCGGCCGCGCAAAGGACAGCCGTGCGGCAGGTGCAACCCGTGCATCTACACGATCGAGGAGGGGCTCGGCGAGCGCGTGCCGCTAGCCGGGCGCATTCGCTATCGATTGCGAATCGTGCCGCGCCTGCGGTTATGGTTGGCCCGGCATCCCCATCTTTACCTGAAGACCCGTGCGCTCTACCGCCGCATCCGGCCGCGGCAGTCCGTAGGCAGCGGCGCGACTGCCTAGTTGGCCGGCTTCTCCAAGATGTAGGTCACGCGATGCAGAAATATTTCCTGCAATCCCGGCAGCGCCGTCAACGGAACGAACAGCCGCGATATCGCGCGGTAGGAACGTTTGCGCGAGACGTTGCGACCGATGCTGCCGATGGGAGCCCGTGAGTTCATCACGATTTTCCATCCGCCTTCCCGGATCAGCTTGCCGAAGGCGCGGTACGTCGTGCCGTTGATGGTATTGCACTTCTCCCATGCTTCGAGCTCGGGCGCGGCGCGCCAGTACCACTCGGCGTCGCTACCGCGCTCGCGCAGAATCTCGTAGTACGCGCGCGTCAGCGTCGCGCCGCTGAACAGGTATTGCAGTCCTGGCAGGCGCGTCACCAGGGACAGGTGATGCTCGACCGGCTGGTAGTAGCTCGGGAACACAACCAACAGGCGCCCTCCCGGACGCAGCACCCGCTGACATTCTTGCAGGGTCTGGCGCAGGTTCTGCACGTGCTCGAACACGTCGAAGGATAGGATCGCGTCGACCGATTGCGACGCCAGCGGCAGCGTCTCGCCGCGCGCCACTTCGAAACTCGCGTCGACACGCTTGGATTGCGCGAACTGCGTGGCGGCCTCGATGAATTCAGGCGCGACATCGATGCCGAGCAGGCGTTTGAACTGGTAGCGCTCGAAGTAGGCGACGCTGCGGCCGCCCGTGAAGCAGCCGAGGTCGAGCGCTTCGCGCCCGCTCAGATACCGCGTCAAATCGACACCGAAGTAGTTGTCCAACGGGTACGCCAGCTCCTCGGCGTATCTTGTCTGCGACGACGCCAGCATGATGGCGCGGCGCTCGGCCTCGCCAGCGCGCACGAAGCAGTCGTGGCGGAACACCTCCTGCAACGCGCCGACTTGCCTCAGGGGCGATGGCGGCCGCGCTTCGCTCAGCTTCATGATGGCTTTGGCAAGACCAACGGTATTCATTGCATCCTTCATTTTGTTGTCACTAAACAGGCTGCAGCTGCTCGTCGGACTCAGTGCGCTCGAGACTCGACCAGAGCTCGCCGAGCTCGATGCACTGCGAGCTGCCGAGCGCCTGTGCGACGCCAAGAGTCGTGAGCGTGGTGTCGAAGAGGCATTCGAGCGGGATAGGCATCGGAGCTCGTCGTTGCACCGCTGCGATGAAAGCATTCAGCTGCGCGCCCTGTCCCTTGTCGAGGCGTGATGACTTCACGCGTCGCGAATCGGCGTCTCCATAGAATCCGACCGCCTCGAAATTCTCCAACCGTGCGGCACATCCGCCACCAAACACCTCCAGCTGCTCCTTTGGCAGCCGTGAGCCTCCCTGCGTGAGATAGGACACGCTGCCTATCGAGCCGTTCTCATAGGTGACGGTTGCAACCACGTTGTCGAAGTCGTCCGGGGTCGCCCGGCCGGGGCGCAGGCACGCAGCGGACACGGTGACCGGCCGTGACTGCGCGAGGTACGCCAGTACGTCGAAGAAGTGACCGGCCTCACCCGCAAAGCGCGAGCCCTCCGCCGTATCGAGATACCAGGAGGCGCCGTCCAGCTGTCCGGCGTGCACGCGATACTGCAATACCAGCGGCGTCTGCGCGTGCTTGAAGCGCTCTGCGATCGTCCCGATCAGCGGGGCGAAGCGCCGATTGAACCCGACCATCAGGCGCGCATTGCCCGATTCCGCGATCGACAGCCAGATGTCCCGCAACTCCGCGAGCGTCAGAGCGAGCGGCTTCTCCACGTAGGTGGCTTTGCCGGCGCGGAGCGCCGCGCAGACTAGCTTGGCGTGTGAGGAATGGCGCGTCGCGATGATGACAGCGTCAATCGTCGGATCGGCCAGCACGTCGTTGAAGTCGGTCGTCGCACGGCCAAATCCGAACTTCTGCCGCGCATTCTCCGCAGACAGGCTGCTGGTCGTCGCTACTGCTGCCAGCTTGACCGCGCTATTCCCCTTGAAGTGGGGCAGCAGCATGCTGCTGGCGTAGTTGCCGGCACCGATCAAACCCAAGTTGATCCGACCGTCAGTGCGGGCGCTCGCGGGCTGTGCGCGCGGCGTCGGAAGCAGCCTGCTGACTGGCGTTGCGAGCTCCGCGGTGTAATCGAAAACGGTGGCGAGCGCGGCGGAACTCGTAGCGAGCTCCCGATACACCTGCTCGGCTTCCGTGAACGGACGCACGGCTGGGGCCATCGCATCCAGGTCGACCTTGCCCTCGGCGAGGAGATCGAGAAAGGCGGCCAGATTGCGCCGTTCAGTCCAACGGACGTACCCGATGGGGTAGTCGACCCCATGCTCCTCGTACAGCGGGTCGTAGCGGCCGGGGCCGTATGACCGCGAGAAGCGCACGTCGAGCTCCTTCAGGTAGTAGTCGTTCCAGGGCAGATCGAGCCGCGTCTTGCCGATGTCCACGACGCGGGCACGATCGCGCGCGAAGGTCGCTGCCATTTCGACCGGCGCATTGCTCGTTCCGCCCGCTGCAATGAACACGCAATCCACGCCGTGTCCGTCCGTCATGCGCTTGATGAGGGCAGGCAAACCAGGATCGGCTGGCGTCAGCGCGGCCTTGGCCCCCACTCGCAGGGCGAGCTCGCAGCGCGACGGCACGATGTCGATGCCGATGGCGTGCATGCCGCCCGCGCGCAGAATCTGGACCAGCAACTGTCCGAGCAGGCCGAGGCCGATGACACACGCGGTCTCGCCCAGCTGCATTCCGGCCTGGCGGTATCCCTGCAATGCGATCGCGCCCACTGTCGCGAACGCCGCATGCTTGGTCGACACGGACTGCGGGATTGGCACGGCCAGATTGGCAGGAACGAAATTGACCTCGGCGTGATTCGCATAGCCGACGCCGGCGCAGGCGACGCGCTGACCCACGTGAAACTCGCTGACTTCTTCACCGACCGCGGCCACCTCCCCGGCGAGCGAGTAGCCAAGCGGCGTCAGAGAATCGAGCTTGTTCATGGCCTTCTGGTAGGCGGCCACGAGACCCTGCTGTCGAATGGTCGCGAGGACCTTCTTCACCTGATCCGGGCGCGCGCGCGCCTTGCCAAGGTATGAAAGGCGGCCTTCGCGTACCTTCATGCCTTCGGTGCCGCTCGAAACCACGCTGAAGTGCGTCCGGACGAGGATGCCGCGGGATTTCAGTGCCGGCGGCGCGACTTCCTGCAGACCGATTGCGCCCGACTTGTAGTGCTGGCTGACCAGTTTCATGCCGACAGTGACCCCTTCCGACCTCATGTCCGAGACGACCTACGATCATATGTTTCGAGGCCAGAGCAAGTTCCACACGGCTGACGGGGCGCGCGGCTCTTCTGCCGTCCCGCAGGCGTGGGAACGGAATGCAGGCCGGGCCGCCTGGCCTAGGATTTCAGATGCCCGTAGATGCGGCGCGCGAACAGGTACACATCGCGGTTTGCTGA